>Ga0131853_10002009_pt1 | contig 36354 bp, 31 predicted proteins | sample TergutLab28metaG_FD_92764 | JGI IMG/M metagenome (GOLD analysis project Ga0131853, IMG submission 92764) | Labiotermes labralis P1 segment gut microbial communities from Petit-Saut dam, French Guiana - Lab288 P1 (version 2) (version 2) | ecosystem: Host-associated > Arthropoda: Insects >... | reverse complement strand
GCAAAAATAAAATTCTATGATTTCTATTGTCATATATTGTAGAAACATAAAATCTATGGTAGCGTATTATCAGAAAGGCCAGCGGCGAAATCTAACAGCCGTAAAAGCACAAATAGCAATTAAATAAAACAACCACGGGCCGCGAAGGTGCAGCAAACACCTCCAGCGGACGCAAAGGGATGCAAGACCATCCACCAAGAGTACAGAATAATCTGCCACCGTAGCAGACACAGTGTACAATATTTCCCTATATTCTTCAAGCAACCGGGAGGTACCCTCGGCAACTTGTGATATAGTGGGGGTTTGTTACGCATAGTCTGGCGGTACGGTAGTTGGATTCTTTACGCATACGCTTATAAGACGGCGTGTAGGTGATGATGGATATACCCATCTCACTACACGCTTTTTTAATGCCCTTTTACCGTTGGCCTTTCTAAAAAAATATAACGGAGGCAATCCAATGACAATTATCGTAACAAAAGAAATCGACGAACAAGGGCGCATACAGCTGCCAAAAGAACTAAGGCGGGAAATGAAGTGGAGCCAAGGTGATTTTATTTCGATTTTCAAATCCGATAATTTCATCATCCTAGATTTATTTGAGAAGGCCAAGGAGCAGCATTGCTCTATCTGCAGCAAGCTAAAATGTATAATGCGTATCGATGACTTTGGCTTCTGTGAAAGTTGTGTAGAATTAATGAAGTATGAAATAGAGGATATCGGCCAGCATATCAACCTGAATACTCACAGCAACGTATGAACCCTTTTAAGTAAGCTATATGTATCAACTATTAAATTAGCTTTAAATCCTTGACTTTACTAACCCCAAATGATACAATCTCGCACGTTTAAGAAGGGTGGGCGCTTGCCTGCCTTTCTTTCGGCGTTTTCTGCGTAGAACAATCGCGGAAATAAATTTACAGAAAAGGAGGAAAAAGATGCTAACATTCAACCAATTGGTAAAGCAAGGGCGCCGCGATAAGGTGCGTAAATCCAAGTCCCCGGTTCTTCAAAAGAGCCTTAACACAATCAAGGACAAGGAAACAACCCAGCATGCCCCCCAAAAGCGCGGTGTATGTACCTATGTGCGTACAAAAACCCCTAAGAAGCCAAACTCGGCCCTTAGGAAAATTGCCCGTGTACGCTTATCCAATAAAATGGAGGCCACCTGCTACATCCCCGGTGAAGGCCACAACCTGCAAGAACACAGTGTTGTGCTAATCCGTGGCGGCAGAGTGCGTGACCTGCCCGGCGTACGTTACCATATAGTACGCGGCACATTGGATACCGCTGGCGTTGCCAACCGCAATCAGGCCCGTTCTAAGTACGGCGCGAAGCGTCCCAAGAAAGCATAAGATGTAACTTTTTGCCTTTGGCAGAAACCGCAAATTATTTCTGCGTAAAAGCATCGCAGAAGTTAATTTGCCAGTAGCTTGTACTTTATTGCAAACATAAGGCAGCAACCGCTTAGGCGAAACGCTTCCTTTATATATAGCAACATAACGTACAGGCGCGAACGTGTGAAAACACCCACGAGTACCGATGAATTAATCAAGTATTAAGGAGGGAAGCCTCGTGCCAAGAAAAGGACATGTAGGCAAGCGTTCAGTCTTGCCTGACCCGCTATACAACAGCAAAGTAGTAACAAAGCTGATTAATGGCATCATGTTAGACGGCAGGAAGGGCGTAGCCCAAAAAATTGTCTACGGCGCATTCGAACAGGCAGCGGCCAAGAAAAATGCCCCAGCCATAGAAGTATTCGAAGAAGCGCTAAACAACATCATGCCAACCTTAGAGGTAAAATCTAGGCGAGTTGGGGGTTCGACTTATCAAGTCCCCATAGAAGTACGCCCAGAAAGGCGTCAAACCCTAGGCCTAAGATGGTTGGTATCATTTAGCCGCAGCCGCAACGAAAAACGCATGATAGACCGCCTAGCCAACGAGCTGGTGGACGCGTCCAACAACACAGGCGGAGCGGTTCGCAGGAAAGAAGAAATGCACAGGATGGCAGATGCCAACAAGGCATTCTCGCATTACAAGTGGTAGAACCTCAAAAAGGTTTGGCCAATGAAGCGGCTTGCCGCTGACCAATGAATCAAAACCGGAAGAAAGGAAATCTGCGAAGCAATAGCATCGCAGGCGTGGTGAAGATAGTGAGAGCATTCCCACTAAATAAAACAAGAAATATAGGCATAATGGCGCACATCGACGCGGGCAAAACAACCCTGACCGAGCGTATCCTCTACTACACCGGCCGCAGCTACAAGGTAGGCGAAACCCACGAGGGTACCGCAACCATGGACTGGATGGAGCAGGAGCAGGAAAGGGGTATAACCATAACCTCCGCGGCGACGACCACACAGTGGGAGGAGCATCGTATCAACATCATAGATACCCCGGGCCATGTGGATTTCACCGTGGAAGTAGAACGTTCTTTGCGCGTACTAGACGGCGCTGTGGGCGTATTCTGCGCCAAAAGCGGCGTAGAGCCGCAATCGGAAACGGTGTGGCGCCAAGCCGACAAATACGGCGTACCCAGATTAGCATTTGTTAACAAAATGGACATCATGGGTGCCGACTTCTTAAACGTAGTAAACATGATAAAGGAAAGGCTGGGCCATAACGCTATACCAGTGCAATTGCCAATAGGTGCCGAAAGTCAGTTTACCGGCATAATCGACCTAATGGAAATGCAAGCCTACCACTTCACAGGCGAGCATGGCACAACAATAGAAACCCATCCAATCCCCGATAACATGCAAGCCCAAGCCGAGGAATACAGGCAAAGTCTGATGGAAGCCATTGCCGAAACCGACGAAAGTCTAATGGAAGTCTTCTTCGCAGAAGGTGAACTATCCATAGAAGCGATGAAAGCAGGCCTGCGCGCCGCGTGTATCGCGACAACGATAATCCCGGTTTTTTGCGGCTCCGCGTATAAGTTTAAGGGTGTACAACGGTTACTAAACGGCGTAGTAGAATATCTGCCCGCCCCAACCGACATCCCCGCTATCAAAGGCACCCTGCCCGATACGGACGAACCTACAGAGCGCAAAGCATCAGATGAAGAGCCTTTCTCTGCACTGGCTTTCAAAATCATGAACGACCCATACGTGGGCAAACTCGCGTTCTTTAGAGTGTATTCCGGCGTACTTTCCGCAGGTTCCTATGTATACAACTCCGTAAAAGACAAAAAGGAGCGCATGGGCCGCATACTGCAAATGCACGCCAACCACCGCGAAGACGTAGACAAAGTTTACGCCGGTGATATAGCCGCTGTAGTAGGCTTAAAGCACACTACGACAGGCGATACTCTCTGTGTAGAGAATAAGAGCGTAATCCTTGAATCCATGAACTTCCCAGAGCCGGTAATCTCCGTAGCCATAGAGCCGAAAACCAAGGCTGGCCGCGATAAGATGGGCATAGCCCTCTCAAAACTGGCCGAGGAAGACCCAACATTCAAGACCCACACAGAGCAAGAAACAGGCCAAACCATAATCTCCGGCATGGGCGAACTCCATCTGGAAATTATCGTGGATAGGTTACTACGGGAATTCCGCGTTGAAGCCAACGTAGGTAAGCCCCAAGTAGCATACCGCGAGTCTTTCCGCAAGGCAGCCGATGTAGAAGGCAAGTACGTACGCCAGTCCGGCGGGCGCGGCCAATATGGTCACTGTAAAATACTCTTCGAGCCAATGGACGCTAACGACAAAGACAATGTCTTCGAATTCGTAGACAAAATCGTAGGCGGCGTTGTGCCAAAAGAATATATCCCCGCCATCAAGAGTGGTATCGAAGAAGCAATGCAATCCGGTATCATAGGCGGCTATCCAGTACTAGGCGTAAGGGCCACACTACACGACGGAAGCTACCATGACGTAGACTCCTCTGAAATGGCCTTCAAAATCGCTGGTTCCATGGCATTCAAAGATGCTATGAAAAAAAGCGACCCGGCCCTGCTGGAACCAATCATGAAAGTAGACGTAACCGTACCCGAGGAATATATGGGCGACGTAATAGGCGACATAAACAGCCGCCGCGGCAGGATAGACGGTATGGAGGCCAGAAACAACGCACAGCTAATCCACGCCTTCGTACCCCTAGCCGAAATGTTCGGCTACGCCACAGACTTACGCTCCAAAACCCAAGGCCGGGGACTCTATGCCATGGAAATGCACCACTACGAACCAGTACCCAAGAGCGTACAAGAAAAAGCCGTCTCCAAATAAACCCCGGAATGCGCAATGCGCATTCCTTATAAAGTTTTTGATTAAACTTTTTTCAAAAAGTTCATGGGGTGTGGGGCAAAGCCCCACGGTTTTACCCTTATACCTCTTGCAAAGCTTTATATAATTGTTATACTGTCTTAAAACATCCAAGGAGGACAAGACCAATGGGAAAAGCAAAATTTGAAAGGACGAAGCCTCACGTCAACATCGGGACCATCGGTCATATCGACCATGGTAAGACCACGTTGACTGCCGCTATCACCAAAACATTGCATGAGCGGTACAAACTGGGCGAGGCCGTTGCTTTCGATAAGATTGACAAAGCGCCAGAAGAAAAAGCGCGCGGAATTACAATTTCTACAACTCACGTAGAGTACGAAACCCCTAACCGCCACTACGCTCACGTAGACTGCCCAGGCCATGCTGACTATGTTAAAAACATGATCACTGGTGCCGCCCAAATGGACGGCGCAATCTTGGTAGTAGCCGCAACAGACGGCGTTATGAGCCAAACCCGCGAGCATATCCTGCTTGCGCGCCAAGTAAACGTACCAAAAATCGTAGTTTTCATGAACAAATGTGACATGGTAGAAGACGAAGAACTTCTTGACCTTGTAGACATGGAAATCCGCGAACTTCTGGACAAGTACGACTTCCCCGGCGATGATACACCAATCATCCGCGGCAGCGCACTTCAAGCACTTAACAACCCAGAAGGCGAATGGGGCGACAAAATTCTGGAACTCTTTGAAGCTGTAGATACCTTCATCGAAACCCCAGAGCGTGACGTTGACCAGCCATTCCTTATGCCTGTTGAAGACGTATTCACAATCACCGGCCGTGGTACAGTTGTTACCGGCCGTGTAGAGCGTGGTACTCTTAACATCAACGACAAAGTAGAAATCGTTGGCTTTACTACCGAGACACGCGAAGTAGTAGTTACCGGTATCGAAATGTTCAAAAAAGACCTAGGTACAGCCTTGGCCGGTGACAACGCCGGTATCCTTCTAAGGGGCGTACAGCGTACAGATATCGAGCGTGGCCAAGTACTGGCAAAGCCCGGTTCTATCACCCAGCACACCAAGCTGACCGCGCAAGTATACGTTCTTTCTAAAGACGAAGGTGGCCGTCATAAGGCTTTCTTCAGCAACTACCGTCCACAGTTCTACTTCCGTACAACGGACGTAACAGGTGTTATCACCTTGCCAGACGGCGTAGAAATGTGTATGCCTGGCGACCATATCGAGATGACCGTAGAGCTTATCTCTCCAATCGCTATGGAAACCGGTTCAACCTTCGCTATCCGTGAAGGCGGCCGTACTGTAGGCGCTGGTGTTGTTGTATCAATTCTTGACTAATTTAAAGCTTAATTAAGTATCAGGGCCGCAACGGATATATTCTGTTGCGGCTCTTTTTTTGTTGAAAGTTGCGAGTGTATCGTTCGGTTGGGCATAATAAAGTTAATTATGCTGGGTCAATTGCGATTGTGCTGCAATTTCTTTTCTCATAGCCAAAAATTTATACGTTCCTAATATAATAAATGCCGGCGAAATAATACAAAGTGCAATGCCCATGTATTTTGCCGCATCTATATCAACAAACCTGATAAAACCAACGCCGGCGGCTAAAAGGGATATGAAGGTACGAATATACCCTAAATATGTCCGTTCGTTGGCTAGTTTCGTTCTGTCAAACGCTAAATAATCTCGTAGGCTCATGTCTTTGTTGTTGTGATTCATATGCACCATTCCCTTGTTGCCTAATTAAAGTGTATAATTAAAATTACCCATTCAGGCAGTTATATGCATTGTGATAGGAGGGGTAAGATGCAAGCAAATCGTCTGTTTGAAATTGTTTATCTGTTATTAAATAACGAGAACATGACCGCCAAAGAACTGGCAGAGCGTTTTGATGTTTCAACGCGTACGGTTTACCGGGATGTGGATGCGCTTAGCCTTGCTGGGATTCCTGTTTATATGGAGAAGGGTAGGGGTGGCGGCATACGGCTTCTGCCTGATTTTGTACTTAACAAATCGATACTTAGCACACAAGAACAGAATGAGATTTTGACTGCGCTTCAAGGGCTTTCGCAGGTGGGAACTGGTGAGGCAGGGCAGGTGCTGCAGCGGCTTTCGGGGATTTTTAATAAGACCGTGACCAATTGGCTCGAGGTAGATTTTACAGACTGGAGTTTTGGGGACGGCGATATTTTTGATAATTTTAAGACGGCGATATTAGAGCGTCGTGTTGCTGAGTTTGAATATTTTAACGCATATGGGAAAAAGACATACCGCCGGGTAGAGCCTATTCAGCTTTGGTTTAAGTCACGGGCGTGGTATCTTAAGGGGTTTTGTACTAATAAGCAGGGCATACGGTTGTTTAAGCTTGCACGGGTTCGTAATCTTGTGATTACAAAAGAGGGGTTTAATAAGAGGGATTCATTGGCTATACGGCCTGACTCACATGAGTCATATCACAGACAAGACGTAACTATGCGGCTTCATATTGCGCCTGAAATGGCACACCGTGTTTATGACGAGTTTGTTGAAGACATGGTGGAAGTGCAGCCGGATGGCAGTTATATTGTTACGGTTACATGGCCGGAAGATAATTGGGTTTACGGTTTTTTGCTATCATTTGGGGAGTATGTAAAGGTGCTTTCGCCGGAGTATTTGCGCGATATTATTAAGAAAAAGGCATTGAGAATAGCAGAGCAGTATTAGATATTGAAAGGATGTTTTTGAATGGCATATGTCAATGATAAAAGCTTTTCGGATTTGCAGTACATTACTGCCGATAATATACATGAACCTAAGGTTACGGCCATATTTGCGACACGTAACGGCGGAGTTAGCGGTCAAACTCCAGAAACAAGGCATTTACACAGTTTAAACCTCAAGTTTGATACAGATGGCGAGTCCAATGAAAATGTTTCGGAAAACTACAAGATAATAGCGTCATCGCAGGGGTTTAGCTTAGGAGATGTTATCGGCTTGCGGCAAGGCCATACAGACAATGTCCTAGTTGTTGATAGCGTTGCGGAACAAAGCCGTACTTTTTGCTTGCTTGACGAAGTGGCAGATGCTGTTGTTACTAATATAAAGGGTGTACTACTTTCTGTTCGTACTGCTGACTGTGTGCCGATATTGCTATACGATAACCAGAACGATGCGATAGGCGCAATCCATGCAGGGTGGCGCGGTACTATTGCACAAATAGGGGCAAAAGCTATCCGGCGCATGACGGAGTTGTACGGTACAGAACCTGCGAATATTAAGGCTGCAATCGGCCCTGCTGTTGGCGTATGTTGCTATGATGTTGATGTAAACTTCTATGAGAAGTTCCGCAACCAATTTGGTGATAGAATTGATAAATATTTTGTTGCCCCACATGGGAGCAAACCCCATTGCGATTTAAAGAGGATCAACGAAGCGCTTTTGGTAAAGGCCGGGGTTCAAATTAGAAACATTGATGTCTCGGATTTATGTACAGCATGTAATCCAAAATTGTTCTACTCGCATAGAATAAGCGGTGAAAAACGCGGGACAATGGCTTCTTTTATAGGGATGAAAAAGATTTAATTTAAGGAGGGACGCTAATGTCCTTTAATAAAAACCAGTCGAATTTCGCATCCGATTTTAGTAAATCAGTGTGGTGGTGGGCGATAGGCATCGTCCCCCCGGCAGACTCATTAACCGAAGACGTGCGGTCAAAATGTAGCTTTGATGTATTAGAAGGATGCCATCAGTGGCATACCTATTTTAACGCACTATGTGAGGACATGTATAACAATGAAAACATGTACCTACCCGCATCACCCCGGCAGTACCGGGATATACTAGAATGCATTGCGGCAGGTGGAGTTATTGCCGGTGACAGCATTTCATGGCATTTGAAAGATTGGGAAGCCTATCAAGCCAAAATCAATAGAAGTAAAGCATATACAACGGCGGGGATAGACTTAAGCCAATGCCTGCAAGCACTATCACGGACAGGATTAGTATGCAAATACGCAGACGAAAATGTTATATTCAGCCATGAACGTTATCCAAAGATATTCCATGCCATGAAAGTGATGGAAGAGTCGCCCGGTATACGAAAAACACCGGCACGGCACCATTTTGCCCATTGCGAATTCCGCCAGCTATTTAAGGAGTATTCGGCTAATTACGATGAATTATTAAGGAGGGCAAGCGATGAGAGTTTGCACATTGTTCATTCCATTCATGATTTCTGCAAGCCTCTAAAAATTCAGCGGTATATTCATTTTGGCATCGTCAAGTATAAGTATAAAAACATTAGGATTTTAGACTTTAACCTCTATGGCGACGAGTATCCGACCCTGCGCGTTAATATGGGTACATGCGCAAACCCAGACCGCATGGGCGAGCAGGTTTTGAATCCACGAGACTCGGATTCCGAACCGGCCAACACGGATTCAGATTTGCTAAGTGATGCTTATTACCAAGTGCTGTTAGCGCAAAATGAGCGCATACAGGATGCATTTCTTGAAAATATTGTCAAATGCGAATCATCAGACCATACAAAGCGCCTGATAACAATAAACGGGCGAGAGGAATGGCTTTGCCCCTGCGTGAAGATAAGAATTAACCCCGTATTGCAAGATTTGGAAATGATTCTGGCATGTATTTCAGCAAGGAAAGCTTCGATAGACCAACTTTGTGGGTAATTTTTAAAATATGACATGCAGTTGTCGTATTATTTGGCTTATAATTGACACAGGTGGCAAACGATCATGAAAGGAGGATGACAATGGCTAACGCAGTTATGCTAATCAACTTTAAGCTTGCGGATGGGGTATCCGAAGCGGATTTCTTACAAACAACAGAAAAAGTGCATAATGAGTTTATGTCTAAGCAAAAGGGCTATATTTCTTGGCGGCAGCTTCTTGATTGCAGCGGATGGGCGGACATGATTACATGGGAAACCATGGACGATGCCAAGAATGCGATATCTGCATCCGAAAACGATGCCGCGTCCGGTGCGTTTTTTGCCATGCTGGACATGGAAAGTGTAAAGATTCACATTTACGAAGTTAAGAAAGATTACAATGGGTGAGCTCTATGCTATCTTAGTGATTTTCTACAACAACTGGAGCGCCGTCCAGCATGAACTTGCACCGCAGGAGGAGTTTTTATGGAAAATACAAATGAATGCCAAAGCTGCCAGATGACGATGGCAGAATTAAGCGAGTTTGGTACCAATGCCGATGGAAGCCGCAGTGAGGAATACTGCTGTTATTGTTGGGAGAACGGTGCCTTTTTAGAGCCGAATCAAACATTGGAAGGGGCTATAGAGAGTAATATACCCTATCTTATAGAGTATGGGATGGCTAAAACTGAGGATGAAGCTAGGGAGATGCTGCAGGAGACTATGCCTGTGCTGAAACGCTGGGTTTTGTAAAAGCTATTAAACCTTGGGGTTCTGTGCTCACATGCAATCTGAAAATAATCCCCCAATCGGCGAGTTGATTGGGGGATTGTGGTAGTTATAAGATACAAAAATGGCGATTTTAATTTACCTCAATAAATCATTCAGAACTTTTTGATTAAAAAGCATTCTTTCATATCTTAATCTTGCGTAGTTTTCCATCTCCATTCCACTTACGGGAATCCTCGTTTTCCCCCATAGGCTCCATAGGAAATCTAAGAGAACTTTGTTTGCTAAAAACCTAATCATGTCATCTGTTTTCGCTGCGCATCCGAGGTAATTGGTAAGCAAAATTTGATCTTCATTATCTCCCATGCTTGATTCGACTGAGACAACGGCAACGTCCCACATGGGATCATTCATACCGGCGTACTCCCAGTCAATTAAGTACATTCTATCATTTCCGTAAACCCAATTTTCACACAGCGGATCGTTGTGACATGTGGCTCTTTTGCTTGTACCAAATCTGCTTGCTACCTTGAGTATCTGCTGTTTATTAATATTATAGTCATCATATAAACTTATACCGTTTTTACAAATGTATGCTTCATAATCATCAATTTTTTCTGGAACATTAAATTCAACACCAGAGTTAATATTAGAAGAATGTAGTTTTTTTAGAAGAAGCGCAGCCATAATTATATTGGATTCCTGCCGCATTAGCTCAGGCGACATTGTTATGGCATCAGGTATGAAAGTGCAAATTTTGACACCTGTGTTGGGATCAAAATAAATTAAATCCGTATCTACTCCAAGATTGCAAGCAATTTCATTGCTTTTAAACTCGTCCCTTCTATTTATCAGTTCCTCAGTTCCTTGCCCTGGAAGCCTGACAACAAATTGGCCGGCTTTTAAATCAACACGATAAGATCTATTTGTAAGACCCTTATCCAGCCAAACCACATTCCCCTCAAAATCTTCATCAAATTTGCATTTTATCAGCTTCTTTATGTCAGCTAAATCGTTCTGGTAATTCATTTATATGTCATCCTTTCAATAAGATATTTATTTTTTCAAAATCTTCTATTGAATCAATTTCATATATATCGTTATGATTATATCTTCGTATTTGTATCTTTAACTTATCAAGGTTTGTGGCCAGCAACCCTTCCCAAACAGTTTCGCGCACATAAGAGTCATCATAGTTTCTCTCAAGTATTTCCATGAATTTCTCGCTGAAGGGCTTGGCCCAGAAGGCATGTCCCATCATATACCACTGGTTTGAACCACCGATTGCTACATTTGAGATAAAGCCATTAGAATCCACCTGCACGCACCACTCATCTGTATGGTCAGGAGAGAAAAGTACAGAATAATAACTTCCCTCAACATGTTTTTCGAATGGGTTTATTTTGAAATAGTTGTCGCATGAACATATATAGGAATTTCCTATATGTGACTTTGCCGCATGTAAGCTGCTGGTGTTGTTTCTAGTTTGATACTCTTTATTTTCTATAATGGTTATGTCAAATTTATCATTTAAATAATAGAATTGCTCTATTAGATGACCGGCAACAATAATAATTTCGTTGATGCCGGCATCCTTTAATTGTTTTATCTGGCGCTCAATCAAAATTTCACCGTTTACTTCAAACATCGCTTTATGTTTTTTGAGCGATAATGGCAATAATCTGGATGAAAGCCCGGCAGCCATTATGATTGCGTTGTCAACAGTATATGTCATTAAAATCACCTCTTAATAAAATCTTTGGTATAAGCACTTTTCATATTTCTAAGGATATTTTTACTCTAATCGCTTAATTATATATTTCCCTCCGGCTTCTCCGCTTCTTCCCGGATTGTAAACATATTTACCAAGAACATTGCGTATTTGCTCTTTATAAGAATCCTTTTCTTCCAATAAACGGTTAACATACTCATTTAGCATATATACATCCTCTATGTCAACAGAAACGCCTACTTTATCGCGAAGAGTTATATCCAAAACTTCTAAACCGTATTGTTTATAATTAGCATCCATCACTTTCATAGGTGTGTTAATAAAAACACATGGCTTTAATGTACAATATGCAAATTCGTATGCAATGCCTGACCAGTCTGTAATAATCAAATCAGAAGAAAATATAGATGTATTATCCAGAAAGTCTAGCTCAAAGCTTAATTCACCGCTTACTACATATTTTTGATAATTGTTGACCAACGATTCTATTTGTTGTGGAAACAATCGGGTAAATTGCACATGAGGGCGAACAATTAAGTGATAACCGCGGCCAAGCAAAGCTTCAAGCATTGGCTCGATACAGCTTTCAAGAATATTTCCGGGCTGCCACGATGGCCCTATTAATATGCGTGGTTTATTGGGCATATTAGTTTCAATGCCAGAATACGAGTCAACCAGTTGGTCGTAAAGACCGTAGCCTACTTTAATCAGTTTTTTCTTAGCTATACCCGCTAGTTCTTCACGTCTTCTTATTTCTGTTACGTGATGAGGCCCGACGCAAAAAATTGTATCAAAGTAGTCAAAGGCTTTTTCTCTGTATACCATATATGTGCTGGTTGAACCATGAAATGTATAAATGTATTCTATGTCATCGCGCACAATAGAGCGCTTCATGCTGTGAAAGAGATGTAAATCCGGTACGGTTGTTATAAAAATATCTGTATCCATTTTTAACATAAGTGATATTGTTTTTTGCGAACTTGCGTAATAAGGAATTAGTTGTTGCTTATTCATTTTAAAGACAGCATCGTTTTGGTCGTTAGTCAAATAATGAATTGTTATATTCGAATTACTAAGTAAATAATTAATGATTTGTTCATAGAATTTATATTGGCCTCCTGATATGGCATAGAAAACAAGCTGCTTTTTAGCGTTATAAAACTTGATAATGTCATTCTTTTCTCTTATTAAAAGTTCTTTCTTCTCCATTTTTTCTGCCTTGATCTGCATAGGGGTTTTCTTATTTGCTGTCAGGTGGGCTATAGCATCAGCGGCTAATTTTTTCGGGTTATAAAGCAAGTTGAGAACCAAAACCGACCCGATGCCAGCCAAGTTTGTCGCACCCCAATACATACCCACGCCAACAGGCATAACAAGTGCGAAATAAACAGATAATGATACTGTAAAAATGGTAAGTCCTATGTTTGTTTTCTTGCCCTGACTTAAAGCACCGGGGCTTATAGCATTTTGCACTAGACAGAAAGCAAGCGCAGCAAATCCCGCAAAAAAAGGAATAATTAACTCTACAGATGGATTTATAAAAGACGGTACCGCTCCCAAGTTTAAGCCAAAAAAGTTAAGTTCGGTACCCATAATCTGGCTTACGATAGCTTCATGATCATAAAACCCACTCAAAGCTTGCCTAAAGATAGGCAAGTTTTCGGGGTTCCTAAAAGCCTCCAGTACCATTAATTGCTCGCGAGCAGTGCTTAACTCGCCATATATTCCCTGCAGTGCCATAATCAATGTCTCTATAACACCGGCATCCAAGCGAAGCAAATGTTGTAACGGGTTATACATTACCTGTAACATACCCATAACAAGGAATAGCTGCAAAATTAATGGCAAAATACCCAAGAGAGGACTGTACCGCTCTTTAGAAAAAAGCTCGTACTGTTCTTCGCTTAGCCGTTCTTTATCGCCTGTATACCGTTTTTTGATAATGGCAAGTGCAGGTTGCAACTGCAATAATCGTATAGAATTTTTGTGGGCCAATGTCGTAACTGGAAATAAGATAACTTTTACCAGCACCGCGAATATAACAATGGCAAATCCGTAACTACCGGTTAACAAATATGAGAAATATATGACAAATCCTAAAGGTATGCCCAATATCGTGTTAATAAACCCCAAGAGTGCGCCTCCTTATTCTGTGGACAGTGTTCACTTAATCATTGAGTACATCGATAGCGTCATCATCATTGTCAGTTGCTTGAATATTTTCAAAGGATGAAGTTTCTGTTTTATCTTTTGAAAACAGCCGCTTAATTTTTTTCCTAACAGAAAATAGTATGGCCCCACCTACAGCAATAATAGCTACGATAACTTGAAGTAGCATTCCGCCAAAACCTGGATCAAGATACATATTGTCACGTCCTATTCATATTATTTTGTTATTCTTTTATTTAGTTACGCCAATCATCAATCTTTTCTGCATCATGCCTTTCCCAATTACCACCATAAAATGAATCGTATATAGGATAGATTGGGATATGAGGGAATCTTTCTATAAATCCTGATTCTTGTCTTCGTCCTCCTTGTATAAACGGGGCAATATCTGAGACATGACCCGTAAACGATTGTATAGCTACGGCATTATAAGTATGGTGAGTGTTAGCAAAATCTGCATACCATAGCCAAGATGTTAAAGTACGCTCACGCTCTTCATCTTCAGGAATATCAAACACAGACCTACCCAAATCCAAGTTATTTAGCCTCATAATGTAAGCAAGGGTTGGCCAAAAGTCTGTATGAGAAATAGGCGCTTGTGATATTCCCATATAATCACGCTGTTCCCCGGCCTGCTTTATTAAAAACACACTACTTGGGCGTAATCCGGCACCATGGTCTGCCATAATAATTATATTTGAATTGTCGTATATGCCGAGTCTTTGCATTTGACGTATATACTCACCCACTATCCATAGCGAACCGGCTGTTTGTCTAGCTGGCGTCGAATTGGGTGTGTGATTCGCAAACTCGTCCATATTCGCGCCTGCACCTCCTCCCATATGAGACCCTCTCATGTGGTTTACAAGAAGCACATTGTAATTATCTTGAACCCATAAACCTTGGGTCGTAAGGCGTTGATACAACAAAATATCATTAAGAACCGTAAATGCATATCCGCTAAATTCGCTTACTGTATGATAAAAATTCCCGTCATATGGAACCAAGTTCCTTTTTAGAAAAAGTGGCGCATGTCTAAAAGCTGAAAGATTAATCATCTCTCTTCTTAGCAATTGTGTATTTATTTCACCCAATTCTCCATAAATGAAATTATCAACTATTCCTTCAAGCTGGCGTGCATCAACAGCAACACCCCCAGGGGATGTAAATAAGTGAAACCGGTATCCAGCTTCCCTTACAGCATCATAAAGTTCCAATGTTTTTGGGTGTTCCCATATTCCCCCAAGATACTCTCTGGTTGGACGTGTAAAATCAAAGCGGTGATTAGTCAGCAAGAATGGCATGGAAGGAAACGTGCCATCATAAGAAGTTGCTGAATTTTCAAACATTGTGAAATCACGGAAGATATCATGAAGATGTGGAAATTCGTTAACGGCTACATCGAAACGGCTAAAACTCATGGCGTCTAGTACAAAAACTAATGTATTTTCATTACTAGACATCATAAATTCGTAGTCCATAGATAAGAAATACCCGGTGCTAAATGACCGTCTTTCGCTATCCCGTATGCGTGGAATCACACTTATGAAGGATACAAATTGCATTAAGAACAATAACGCAGATATAAATATGACAGATCTTGTCCAAACACTTTTCTTTATCCACCTCATTGCTATTATTGTTATAAGAATAGCTGCCCAAATTATTAAGTTCACAATTATTTGCCCAATTGTGAAAATAAAATCATCGCCATCAATCAATCCCATATTGCGATTTAAAAATGAAACCTGAACCCATCCGGCTACAGCCAATGCGCACACAATGCTTATCACGGCATCTAAGAAAACGCCGCGTAACAATAATAAAACTCCCGTACCCAAAATAGTCGTGATAGTAAAAACAACAAATAAAGGTGCAAAAACATCTATTGGGCTTATAGCAATAATCCCTTGATTTTGGACTACAGTATACATTGCTCCCCAAAATAAAAAAGCGAATGAAAATAGCAAAACCGGAAAAAGCACCAATACTATCCTTTGAGTAATAGAGCGGGGTTCGTTAATAAAGTCAGGCCATTTATCGCAACAGATTTCCCACAATCTTTTCCTCCATAAGCGCAGTCTTTTTTTCATTTTCATGGGACGGTACTTATTCTTTTTTGATTTTCGTTTGGGCATAATGCAACTCCTCTTATAAAATCTAATGGCAAAAATTCGTATATTATCTTTGCGATATTGCATGATAGAATACTCAATTTGAATCCGTAGCTAATACATTAAATTTTGTCATAGCATTATGTCGTCTGAATAAGTCACTGTATTTGAATTTACAGCTATCTTAATCCCAACAGAAGTTTTAGCAAAAAGTCGAACGCTATAGTTTCCGTATGATGTGATATCATAGTTCAATTGTGGACTATCGTTATACCATACCGTATCAATATGCCTAGAATCTTTATATACATACCATGCAAATTTAACACAATCACTATCATCACGATTTAACGTATAAATAGCCACTGCATTTAACGAATCTTTTTCAATTTCTAAGTTAACATTAATATTCCGTATTCTAGGATAAGGATCTGTCTGTTTAAACAAAAAGTCATTATTTTCGTTATCGAATAAAAAAAATGATGTCTTAAAGCATGTTTGATTTTTTTCCAAATAAATTCTTATCTTTGTGTTTGCGCATACACCTGATGGGCTTGTAAAGTAACGTTCTAATCCAATATTACTATCCAAGCCTTTATCACAGGCTAACTGATACGCATGCGCACCCATAGACATATTGATAGTGCTTTGTGTTGGCATGTAAAGAGACATTGAATTTTTTCCATCATTTAATAAAATAGGGACATAATGATACAATTGTTTTACAGGTACAACAAAGCTGCAATCATAACTCCATTCTATGGCATTTTTTATGAAAGATAATGTCTTTATTATTTTGTAATGTTTACTTTTAAGTATGAATTGGTATCCATTTTCATTTGGTGTGACTTCTATTTCATTATCTTGATTGTGTACCCTGTATGCCCGGCCATCATCAATAACATATTCAATTCCCTCAAAAAAAGGGTTTGCCGTATCTGGCCCACATTCAGCAAGAGGGATGAAGTATTGTGGGTGCCGAAAATGAAAACCTGAAGAAATTCTATTTCTAGCTCTGTAATGGTTACGAAGTGTGCAAGCAAAGAAAAGTTCGATTTCCGCTTCGCTTTGCCCACAAGTATTTGATCTGAAAAAGGCATATCCGCTCTCATCATCAATAAAATAATTTGAAGTGTTTTTAATGGAATAATAAATTGGAGTACAGTCTTCTTCTAAAAGGTATCCAGCTATACATAGGATAGAAACGGCTAAGTTGTTATACATATTGGCATGCGTGTATGTTTCATATCCTATCCTTAGATTATAATCGAAATGATTAGGTGTACAGCTAAAACCGCCTTTTGCATTCGTATACTTTAGCCAATAAGATATTCTGTCGCATACTACTTTCTCATCATGACCTGCTAAAATGCCTAAAAGAACATTGACACCCCATGTAAATATCTGATATGAACTCCGTCCACTTGATGCAAATGAACCATCGCAAGTTGATGTATTTTCCCACCAGCTCAATCCATTAATCAATATATTATAAAGACTAATATCAATTTCCTCATCAAATATTTTATACTTGCGTCCAAAACATAATGCTGAACCCAGTAAGTTTAGAGTAAAACCATGATAAGCAATAGACATGCCGTCTTCGATTCCTTTGGGCGAGCAATCATCATTAATAAATCCACTTGATAGGGGATTAATCATTGAAAGATATTTCGTGACATCTGGCAGAAGTCTATTTAATAGTATCGATTTATATATACCTATGGCTACCTTCATCGCACAACAATTGGTATTAATAATATCGCAATTATCATGAGCGTTAATTATTTCGTTAATCTCACTTATGTATTTATCATTACGAACATTATCAGGTAGTATTAGCAATGATATCAGTGAATAGTGAGCGATAAACAGTCTGCAAAATGGCTTTACGCTTTTATCTTTTATTAAATAAATTGCGCGCTTTATAAGTAGATTATATCTGTCGCCTCCACTAAATCTATATGCATATATAATTAGTGCGTTAGCAAGTGCATAATTTTCAGCATAAATAGTCTCATTCGTGTCAATGTTAACTTCTTCAATTGTGTCAAATATATTTTCTTCAAGGTGCTGGATATATTTATCAACTACACTTTTAAGCATTTTGATGACTTTCATTTGAACCAGCCTCCAGTTCCCGTGAATAAATGCTATTCATGTTGCAATCATTCACAAAATGTCTAACAACACTAAATGTTCTGCGGTCTTTCAGATATTCGTTCAAAGTAATGCAGAGTTGACTGAACAATTCATTCAGATGCGCTGCCATCACCAAATGGGTTCGATGTGCCTGTAATTCGTTCATATCTTTGCCTGTCTGCTCGTTATGTTACTGTTGCATCAAATATTGAATCTATTTGTGTTCCTGCCAATAAATAGCGTTCCTGATTTCAAGCCTTATGGCCTCTTTTCCTGCCAGAAACTCATGCGCCGGTTTAACAACCACTGGCTTTGATTATGCGGACAGTTTTCCAGAGCCAAATGTAGTGGGAGTCATTTTTGTTGCCTTCTGGCGTGTGCCGAAGATTGATATTATTTTCAGTTTCGCATGATTATATGTTCCTTTCACTAAAGCCGTTGTAACTATATTTCAAGCTAGCGTGGTTTCTGTCACTCTTCGATTTTCAACTTTATATATTATATCGCAGTGTTCTATGGTGCTTAATCTATGAGCAACGATAATCAGTGTCTTCTGACCTTTAAGGCTTTTTATTGCGTCCATAACCGCCTTTTCAGTATCATTGTCAAGCGCAGCAGTAGCTTCATCCAGCACAAGTATTTCTGGATTGTTGTACAGTGCGCGAGCAATACCAATGCGCTGACGTTGTCCACCGGAAAGGCGCACACCCCTGTCGCCTACTTTTGTTTGTAAACCTTCAGGCAAGGAAATCACAAAATCTTTGAGTTGGGCTTGTTCCAAAGCATGCCACACCTTGTCCTCGTCAATATCGGCAGGAATTGCTCCGAATGCAACATTTTCCATTATAGTTTCGTCTTGAAGATATATGACCTGCGGGATATATCCAACTCTTTTTGCCCAGTTATCAAAATTGTGATGAATGGATTCACCGTTAAATAATACATAACCGCTTTGTGGTGGAAGAATGCCTAATATAATATCCACAAGAGTAGTCTTTCCTGCCCCTGATGGCCCGATGAAAGCAACTGACTTATTAATGGGAATTTTCAAAGAGGTATTCCTAAGAGTTGGTTTGCGGGCCTTTGGATATTGAAACGAAAGATTGTGTACAATAATTTCACCAGTTCCAAACTTATTTTCCGGCTCGGGAGGTAATTCTGTAAACTCTGGTGGATGTCCGAATAACCCTTGATAAACTTGACTAACGGAAAGTTTTAACCTCATTATTTGTGTAATGCTATTAGTAAGACGTGAAATAGCGGGTAGTAGTTTAAATGCGGCAACCAAGAAGATGCCCAACAGAGGAACTAATTCTTGGAGATCAACACCACTTAGCATGATGGCCGCTAATACAATAAAAGCCCCGCTAAAACATAATGATTCAATAAATAACTTAGGAAGCTGGCGAAGTGACTGAATAATTTCTCTTGTCTTTATCGTGTTTAGGCTGATAGCTTTAAATTTTTCTACAAAAAAGGATTCACGCCTCATTATTTTAATTTCTTTTACACCGGAGAGGGCATTTAACACAGCCTTGTTAATCTGCACAATTCCTCTTGCTTCCTCTTCGCCAGTTGAACTTATTTTTCCTTTAAAAATTCTGAAATATATAACTAAGCAAATTGTCGCAAAAAACAACACAACAATAGTCATACTAAAAGAAGTAATCATAAGAAATGCCAACATGAAAATAGCCATAAAGCTATCCACAAGAAAAGAAAGGATAGCACTAACAAAGCTAAAGAGCCGTTCTGCATCTTTAGTAACTACGCGTTGTAATTCTGTGACACTATTATTCGTGTGATAAAGATATGGTTGTCTTAGTGTCGAAGCCAAAAGCCGATTAGATATCTGAACTGTATTTGTAGCTAAAAATCTATTTTGCATCCTATTAAAAAAATACACATAAAGTCCTCTAGCAGCGTATACAATCGCAATTGCCACAGCTAAAAACGCAAGAAAATGAGAAACATCACGAAAGCGTAACATACTATACACAGTATTTAACAATCTATTTGTATATATTATAGACGGGTCAGTAAGTACCATAACAAAGGGTTGTATAACGCCTAATGTTAATGTTTCTATTTGCGCGCCCACAATTACTCCTACAAGTAATAAAATCATCTTGATTTTTGCGGAGCGTGGAAAAATGTATCTTGCTTTGGTAAATATATTCATGCGAAATCTGCCCACATCCTTGTGAATGTTAAAAATTTGGTCATACGCGCAGGAACCCCAGTTGATGCCTTACCCAAGCAAATCACCATTCCTTTTTTTAAATAACGCCCTCAAATTTCTAACAATAAATCTCATTGGTTTTGTTACTTTCCAAGATGTTGAAGACTCCATATTTCGCACTCTTCGCATAGCATTCTTCAAATCCGACTTCAAAGCCTTATTTTCAGACGTTAAATCATTATTTATCTTCATTGGTAATGAAGGTTTATTAGTGTTAGCTTTTTGGATATCATTTTTTATTTTTAATGAAGGAAATTTACAGGCAAGATTAACACACGTCAGGATTATTCCCGCATTATGCAATACTTTCATATCAATGATCATGCGATTACTTGATATGATATGGTCATCATTTGATAGAATGAATATATACTCCTCACCCATATCTTCATAAAGTACATAATCATCAGGGCATCGACTATATGATTTAGAAATTTTATACGTAATAGCACAATTATAATTTTTGCCTATTTTACGAAAACCTGCAATATCAGTCATATTTCTTATATTAAAAATAATAGCGGTCTCGGGTTTAATTTTGCGAATAGCTTTTATAACAGCATTATGCCCCGCATCACTAAATTTAATGAGAGAAGTACTTGGCTCAAGCACACTTCCATGTTCAACTATGCTAGCTTCTGACAATGCTTTAAACGCTGTATCAACGAAAAACCTAAGATTATTTATCGAAATTCCGCAACATGATATCACACCGCTATACGAAATCATGTTTAACTCTATAAATCTACAGGAAAAGTAAATAGAAATAAGACTTTCATAAAACATTGTTCTATACCAATCGTTCTTATCTCTTAGAGAAGAGGCTCGATGCGATTTTCTGGCAAATTCGCCTAATACTCCCCCACTGGCAGAAACTACATAGTAAACATCTTCAATAGAAAGGCCATCAATAAGCAAAAAAATATCCGACAAAATTCTCTTTGGCCAAACTCTCACATAAGGGACCATTTTTTTTAAACATTTATCCGATGTTTTTTCATAGGGGTGCATTTTCACTATTAGTTTCGCACTATTTACTGTATAAAAGTCAATAAAAAACTGGTGTATCCAGTGGTATGTTTTGGCGTTTAATTTTATATCGCATCCTGACATGTTTCCATTTGGCAAAAAGATTGACCACTTTCCGGTATAGTCTCCCGAATCGAAATTGAACACACTTAATAAATTTTGTTTAGCATTAGGGTTTAAATATCTTATGCCTGCACAATAGTCAAAATAAGAACTTTTACCTCTCCAACATTCAAGTAAATGCTTTGTTAGATGGTGATATAATATCTCCATGCAATACTTATTAGGCGTATACCAATCATACTTTATAGGCATAGCTGTTACACCTAATTTAGGGGCTAGGGTTTTAGGGAAACATTTTTGGCATGAGTCTGGCGACCATTCAAAAAATATATAATTTATCTTTTTCAATTCTAAATACTTTGGCCATAATGTGCTAGTCTCATATGCCGCATAAACACGTTCAAAAATATTTAAATCTATCCCAGATACAGCAAGCAAGTTGTCATAATAATCTTCGATAATCTTCTCTGCATCTTTTATTGTTTCAACAGCTTCACCACTATATTTGAGTCCAGTATCGACTTCCTGATACTTTGATAATATCCCAACCTGTATAATTTTTTCATAATCAATAAGGTTTGAAATTGGTCCCAAAAAAGCTACAAAGTCGTCTAGATGGTAATTTAACTTGTGAATCAACATAGGCATTAGTGCGCCTACATGTGATGATAAATAAAGAACGTTCATAAGGCCCCCATTCCAACTGTAATCATATGAATAAGAAAAAAATATCTGATTGCCAATCAAATGATTATGTTCGTTAAACCTAACTCAAAAGATATACCAGTATTGGCTATATCCTACACGTGCTGTCTTATAGAAAGACACGCGTCATAGAAAACCCCGACATCAACTGAGTAGGACAGATACTTTACACCAATATCTTTCCACATAACTAATAAATCGGGCGTATCAGCAAAAACCCCTGTAATAACGCCATGTTTTTCTGCGCGCTCAATAATATTTTTCATTGCATTAATAACTGTTGGGTGACTGATTTGTCCGGGCAGCCCTAAGCTTTGAGATAAATCATATGGGCCAATAAATAGTATGTCTATGCCTTCAACTAATAATATTTCATCTAATGCGTTAATAGCTGAAGTCCCTTCAAGTTGTATAATAACAATGGTATTTTCATTTGATGTAGCAAAATACTGTTCTCGTGGTGTTGCAGAGTACTTTGCGGCACGAACAAATCGGCAAATACCTCTTTCGCCATGCGGATGATATTTAGCTAGCCTAACAGCCATTTTCGCCTGTTCAGCAGAGCAGACTTGAGGAATTTGCACACCTACTGCGCCAATATCAAGTGCTTGCGATATTGCGGTCGCGCTTAAACTACTTACCCGAACAATTGGTAAAGCCCCAGAAATTTGTGCTGCGCGTATGTTATTCAGCATATCCATTAAGCTGATAGGCCCATGTTCCATATCAAGTATAACAAAGTCCAGCCCCGAATATCCTGCAACCTCCACGAACGCAGGATCAACAGTCTTCATAAAAATACCAAGAACGCCTTCGTCGTTTAGTTTATTGCGAAATATGCTTGCCACTTCGGTATGCATACACATCTCTCCATATCAATAATACGATTAATTTTGAAATATATTGCGGACTTTTTCCAAGTCTTTTGGTGTGTCGACAGCGATTGATTGTGTCTCAACTTCAATATATTTCACGTGCCAGCCATTTTCGATAAAGCGAAGAATTTCAATGTCTTCAATTCGCTCAATTTTACCCCTAGGTGAACTCTTGTAGAATGCTAATGCTGATGGTGTGAATGCATAAACACCTAGTTGCTTATAATAAAAGTAATCAATGCTTCCCTTTGGATAGGGCGATGTGCCACGCGTTAAATAAATTCCTCTGCCATCTTCACCAGTTATAACTTTCGGGATCGTAGGGTTTATAGCATCTACAGGGTCATTTATTCGTGCCATTAAGTTTATAACATGAATATCATTACTACCTTGTTTTATTGGATTTAGAACTGCTTCAATCGTTTCTGGCTCGATTAATGGTTCATCGCCTTGAATATTTACATACCAGTCAGCATGAATTTTTTCTGACACCTCTGCTACCCTGTCTGTGCCAGTTAGGTGCATTGATGATGTTAGTATTGCTTTTCCCCCAAGCTCTTCAACTTTAGTTGAGATTAATGTATCATCAGTTGCCACGTACACCTCATCAAAAATATTAACTTTTTTAGCTTGTTGATATACCCACCAAACCATTGGCTTTCCATGTATATCGGCAAGTGGTTTACCATGGAATCGTGAACTTGCATATCTTGCCGGAATAATTCCTACTACTTTCATTATTTTTACTCCCTCTTATGTGCTAATCATAGTCATAGTTTTAGCTTAACCTTCTAAATCACATACGTTCAAGCGTGACCGTTAAAGTTATTGATGAACTTGTACTGTTGGGCAGAATAACGTCGACAATTTTATTTTTTCTGACTTTGTCCCTTCTAGGAGAATACCACCCATCATCAATACGTACGATAACATCATTCAAGTGATTCTCTGGTTCAATTGCTATTGTGGCTTTAACATCCTTCATTGTAATAACTACATTTTTCATTCCTTCCAACGTTGTCACTTCAAATCCGGCATCAGGGTGGAGCGGGAACCGACTATGCATATCTAGAGGTTCTTTGTTGTTCCATGAATCTTTAATTATGAAAACATCTCCGCTTCTGTTTATCTGGCGATTGACCCTACTATTTATCAATTTAAAAGTATATCCTCCGGATACGCTGAAGCTATTGCCATCTATTGTGAAATTTCGATCTATCTTTGCTTCTGATGCCTGCCGGATATATTCATGATAAGTCATATTTAGAACAGGTGTCGGATAGACACCAGCGTGAGCTCGCGGAGAAGCTAAAAACGGTCTCATTTCACCCCCCCAGTCATAATCATAAAAACCAGAATCAATAAAAATATCTTGACTCAAATAGCTTAGGGTTATACTTGTTTCATCAGCGTGCTTATGTGACTTACTAGTCCAGCCGCATTTGAAAGAAAAATATACATTGTCATCTTTACTGACAAAAAAACCACCTCTTGCGAAACATTTTGTGGCATTTCTAGATTTTATGTCCCTTACAACCATGACTGGTGAATCACCTATTGGTGGAATTTCAGAACCACCAGAAACTGTGCGGACAACATATCCCAAAGACTTTTTAGCACGGGCAATGGTACTTTTAATATCATCAAGTATAGGGGATAAAAATTTATAATGTTCCGCAAATTTAACCACAGCTGTATAGAGATTTATATTGTAACGCCAATATCCTGGTGTATTTTCGCTACAGAATCCATCTTTATCAAAGCATGTCTTTATAATGTCACCCAATATGTTAAGTGCTTTTTTTGAGTAAGACTCTCGTTCCTTGTCTTCTAAAAAAGCGGCCATGTATAGTACTCCATAGCACTGCATTACACCATGGTTTGATGATGAGTATTTATCAAAGTTAACTAACCATTCGCCATTTATTTTTAAAAAATCAATAATTGATGCCTGAAGGAATTGTTCGAAGGGCAAAACATGTAGGGCTTTTAGCAATACTACAGTTCGCACATACATAGCATGATCCTCAGAACTATACCATTCTCTTTCTTTCTTATTTTCCATATATTTAAGGAAGCTTATAATAACTTTCCTAACTGCTGAATAGACTACCTCTGAATTACTCCTTTCATACTCCTGTAGTAAAGGTGTCAAAAATGAAAGCGAACGAATCCATAAATGTATTGATTCTGTATTCGAAGGCGGTGAATATGTGAAAATGGCATCAGGGTTTTTTAATGGCAAATCATCACCACCGCGGTCAGCTAAGGGAACCACAAGTTGCTCTACGCATCTTTTTGCACTGTCATCGCCTAGTTTTAACATCCCGGTATTCATATCGAAATAATCAAGAACCTGTAGTGGGTCTTCACGTTTGGGACCATGATATTGCTGCCTTATAACCTCCAACTCTTTTTCTATCATTAGTGCTGCATCAGATTGGACACGAACACGCATCGCTGCACCTTGGGAAAGTCGTGAGAACAGGTTTGGATCCCTGTAAAGCCTTAATATAGCATCGGCCAGTGCGGTATAGTCTTCTGATGGGACTAATATGCCAGAGTTATCGTCCACAAACTCAGGAACTGCCGCAACCGCATTAGAAATCGGAATTAAGCCAGACGACATTGCTTCATCCCTTGAAACACCCTGAGCGTCCATACGCGTGGGCATAAGGCAAACCCCATATTCTTTGTGCAATGCTGCAAGTTCTTCATGGGTGTAGTGCCGTTCCTCAAGGGTTACATTTTTGAATTTTTTTAAAGGGGATGTTATTGTTTTATATAACTCTCCCATGCCTGCTATATGAAAATGCATATCAGAAAATTCCTTGTGTTTAGAAAGCGCCTGAATTGCTTTTGCAGTTAAATCGTTGGCATATTTTCGTGATGCAAACGGGCGGCAAGAAAATATTCTTTTACGCTGTTCTATATCTTTCTCTACATAATTAAATGTTGATGTGTCAATCATATTATGGATTATGCTATATTTCTCTTCAGGTAGTTTTATATTATAGTCTTCCATCACTTCATCGGCGAAGTACTGAGAAACAAATACAAAGTGAAGAGAATCGTCATTTATATGACTAAAAATATCGCTCCAAAGTGCTTGTCTTTGTGCCGAAAGCTGTTTCGCCCGTTCTAGTTCAACGCCCTGCTCATGGTCAAAAGTGCGCCGCCACCAAGGTTGTATCTCAGCCCCATGTAACCAAATAATAATGCGGACTTTTCCTAAATGATCTTTCAATATATCCCATGTTGGTTTTTCTAGCATATGGACGCAAACAGTCTTAATATGTTCGCTATCCAAAACACGTGTAAGAGCCGTGCTATGCCCTTCTATAATATCAATTCCGTCGAATTCACGATACATCTCTTCAGCATTTTTGTTAATACGCATGACATTAGCTATTAGCCCGCTATCTTTATAGGCTTTGACGCGGGCATGGACAAACATGTATTTGTATAGGTCATCTGCTTGTGGGTACTGCTTAGTTAGTATAAGGGTAGGTGAGGTTGTTATATAGCGCTTGGAAACCGCGTTTGCATTATCACCTAAGGAAATAGATGTAATGCAGACTTCTCCTGCCCCCTTTATCCGTAAACCGATACATATGCTGGTAGCGGAATCAGGCACGTCAGCAACAGAACGATTATTTATATTGAAAAAAGTATGCGATAACTTTTTACCTTTAGCATCATAAAATACACAAACGCATGTTATGTCTCCTGTTTTTGTTCCGGTTGATGTAAGTGTCAATTTATTGTTTTTAAAAGCAATGTCCTGTAAATCAACCTTATTAGGAGCATAAATATACACATGATCATTGGGGTAAAGTGAACTACTTATAGCAAAACCTTCTACATACTGTATAGGGCGAATGCCTTTGGGAAGCTTTTCTGGTGGTATATCAAGTAACTCCGCAGCCTCATATGTTCCATCTCGTAGACTAACAAAATCTTCATTTGTGTCCTCATAAAGCACTTGAAAATCGCTTATTTGCAATCCGGTATTGGCTATGTTTATATCATCGGCTTCGTAGCAATTTGACCCAGTAAAATTTTCACAATAATTAAATTGGTCGGTGCTGAACATATTATCGTGTATCCATTCACCCGTTTGTAGCCAACTTACTGTCTTTTCTAAGGAAATATCTAGTTTCGCTATTCCTCGCCAAGCAGGAATTTTTGTTGCCGGCTTATATGTTTCTCCAAAATTATTTAGAACGACTGCCTCATCATTACACTGATAGTATACTTCCTTGCCAATTGCACAATAATTGCCGTATCGGATGGTCAATACTAAATCAAGGAGATAATTTTTACCATAATAATCAGAGGGTCTCATGACCGCGATATAGCCTGCCTCTGTAAATTCACCAACTAATTTCTGATTGGCCTCTTGTTTGGAAATAATGGTGGCAACTGTACAATCGGCTATGCTATCAGAAATGTAAATAACATTGAAATTTTGATATGTTTGCCTTTTAAGTGCTTCTGCAATTAGTATCATTTCATCCTGAGTTTCGACCATGCTAAATATAGTTACAAATGGTAACTGTGGTTTTATACTTTTACCAAAAACTTTTTGAACAATAAAACCCAACCTGTCTTCATATAGATGCTCTTCAAGGACTTTTCTAAGACCCAAAAGGCGATATTTATCCACGATATTCTTGTCGAAACAGTATTTGCTTAAATACTTCTCTAAGGTTAAAACGTCATCAGTAGAGATAGTCAAATCACCAAAATAGTTACGTACTCCTTTTGAAAAATTACCAACTGATATTGAATTAGATGCAAGCACTTCAAATACTCTTCGGGCAAACATTGATTGGGACTGTTTAATAGAATTCATGTTTACACTGTAAATATAACCTTTGTATGCAATATCGATTTCATTTGGTGCTAAAACACCTAGTATGTTTTTTTCATAATGCTTAGGGAATGCAAAAGCGGGCACATCTCGACCATGATTTCGGTCATAAATATCAAATCCTCCGTTTTCATCAAATACTTTAGCAAAACGGTCAAAAGTCTCTGCCCTTTCTTTATATTTGTGATAATAAGAGCCTGCAAAACAAAATTTATTTTTTCTTGAATATTTCTCCACTGGATTATGTACAGTGGGCTGTGCTGCAAAATGAAGGTGGTATACTCTATTATGCTTTAAGCGGGATCTATATGATGGTACACAATCTATATCTGTAGTAAACACAAAATCTGCTAGTTGTGCTACCGATAAAAATGTATCAAAATGGACAGGGTCTTCTTTACACCAGAATACGACTGGTATATTTGTATCATGGCAGTGCATAATTAAGTCATAAAGTTCTGTTTTGCAGTTTGAGACCATTGTCTTCCACAAATCATCCTTACCTTCCCAAGCTGACTCTATAAATAGCATGTCAGGCTTAAAGTCCTCAACCTCACTTGCCCAATTGGCAGGGGTAAGCTGGTACAAAATGCATTCCGGAGAATAGCACATATAAGAGAACTTATCCATAATACAAGCGATGCGTATATCCTTAAGCGTTCCGGAACTTAATGTAAATACTCTATTGTTATTATCCATTTCAGACAAAATTTTTTTTATATCAAACCCATTGTCTGATAATAATGTTTTTGTATTTTCGATTCGCTCTGAAAGTCTTTTAATAGCTATATCAATTCTTTGTGAAAGCATATTGCCCAACCCCCTGATTACTTCCGAATTATCTTCCGAACTAATTTTCTTAAACTTTTATAGCACCAAATCATTGTGCGTCCGTACCACGTGCCTGTAATTAGGCTTATCTTTTGTGCATATTGTTCGTTTTTGTAGCGAAGCGACCTTATTTGCGCTTGCTGATTATTAGAATACCGTTTCAACTCTTCCAACAATCCAATTTCTTTTTGGGCGTTTTTTACATACATAACTAACTCGGATGCGAGATCCTCATTTAGCTTATGGCTACGCTCTAGTGACTGCTCCAACACTTCGTTTAATTCTTTTAGTCGCTCTATTTCCATTGACAAATTTTTTGTATCGGTTTGTAATGTCTTCGATTCAGTTCTCCGCTCATCAAGCTTATCCAAAAGCTTGCTTTCGTGGTTAAAAAATGCTTTCTCTGTCCTTATGAATAAATCATCATCTATAAGCATGGGGGTGCTGAGCGAAATCTTGGTACCTACTATGCCAATCCACCCACCAAGGAATGCAAAATTTTCAATTTGAAAATATCGTCCAACACTGTTATATAGTGCCGTTGTGTAATAAGCGCGTTTGTGATCATGATAATCACTGATACCAAAAGGCACTGTCACAATTATGTGCCCACCATCTTCCAGAACATCTAAAGCTCTCTTTATAAAACGTTCAGGATCTGCAAGGTGTTCAATTAACTCACCCATTACGACACAATCATAGTTTATCTTTGAGTCAGAAATGAAATCAGTAAAACTTGTACAATGGAACTGTAAGTTGTTCTGGGTACTTAAATCTTCCTTCGTTCGGGCATCGTTTGCATAATCAATGCTTTCCTTGCAGATATCCACACCACATACTTTTTTACCCTCACGGGCAAGAATAATGGAAGAAATACCTTGGGAACAGCCAACATCTAGTATCTTTTCGCCCTTTGCCTGAGAGCATATCCAATTTATGCGCTCCCTGCTCGCTTCCATTAGTCCTTTACCTAGCATTCCGTAATATGCTTCTGTTATCCTGTCAATGTTTCTCATATGTGTTTGTACTCCGTTCTTACCCTTTTGCGGCATACTTTAAGTGAAGTTAGGTTTATATCTATAATTTGTAGCATCCATGTAGTCCACAAACATTTCGTGTATCAAGCACAAATTTTTCCTTTAATCCATCAAAGTTTTTTATGATATGCGAATGCCCAACCATAATAACAACGATATCACTCTTATCCAAAAACTCATCAAAACACTCAACCTGCCCATCAAGCACGCCACTTTCGCACATCGGGTCATAAAATACCGCATTGCCACCGCCTAAGTTGAGTTTCATCTGCTCATACAATTGCAATGTAGGGCTTTCGCGAGTATCATCCACATCTTCTTTATAGGTAAGGCCATAAAAGCCTACTTTAGCCGAACTGGGTAAATTATTTTCTGCAATAATATCTTGTATCCGCTGCAATACAAACCCCGGCATAGAGTCGTTTATCTTCCGGGCTTCGTGTATTAAAAGCGATAGACGTGGGTAATCGCCAACTAAAAACCACGGGTCAACAGAAATACAATGCCCGCCTACACCGGGGCCGGGCTGCAGTATATCTACCCGTGGGTGCATGTTGGATATCCTTATAATTTCATATACATCTAAATTATCTTGGCGGCAAATTTTCGCTAGTTCGTTTGCGAATGCTATGTTTATATCGCGGTACGTGTTTTCTACAACTTTTGTCATCTCGGCAGTGCGGATGTCGGTTAGAACGATTTCGCCAACGCAGAAAGATGTGTACATATCACGAACCTTTTCAGCTATATCCTGCGAATCCGCACCTATTACGCGTGAGTTCTCACGTAGTTCGCGAATCATCTTGCCAGGGATTATTCGCTCTGGCGCGTGAACCAAATGCATATCTATCCCTGTTTTAAAGCCTCGCGTTTCTATTGCCGGGCGCACGTGTCTATCCAGCGTTCCCGGAGAAACAGTTGATTCCACAATGATTATTGCGCCTTTGGGACATACATCTAGTACATTGCTTATCGCTGTTACTATATATGAGGGGTCGATTTTTTTTGTATTTTTATCGAATGGGGTGGGTACCGCTATAATATAAATTTGTGCTGGAGGTATTGTTGATTTAAAAGTTATGCCTCCCTCAAGTGCTTGGGTAAACAGTTCTTCCAATCCGTCTTCTTGGAATGTTACTTTCCCGCCTTGCAACTGCGTTAAGAGGTGTTCGTTAATATCTACGCCAATTGTTTGTTTGCCGCTTGCGGCCAACATTAACGAAGTTGGGAGTCCTATATATCCTAGCCCTAAAACACATACTTCAATCATTATTTTGCTCCTATCATTGCGAATAAACGCTTCATTCGTTGTCCCCATGTGTGCTTGGAGAAAACCGTATTAATATTTTCTGTACGAATATTACCTATACGGGTATGGTCGAAATTTTTTCCCGCGAACCATACATTGTCACCAAATTGCTGCCGCATCCCTATAGAATCATTGCTTATAACGATGCAACCGCAGGCCATTGATTCGTATACTCGTCGCGCAAACATGGTTTGTGATGTACTTACAGTATTGACGTTGATGACATATTCAATGCTGCGGTAAATGTCCCCGAGCGCTTCACATGATACGCCGTCTTGTACATAGGGCTGATATTTTACGGGGAATGGTTTGCGAGAGCGCCCGAAAACCCTGTGTCTGTCATATATGCGAAGCGGAATACCTGCTGCCAGAACCATATCAAAAATGGCTGTTAAATCTGTGCAGCGCTTAGGATGGTCTTCGTACCAGCTTCCCGCGAAAACACTTGCTCTTTCTCGTGGGATTTCTGAATCTTTTGGTGGGTAGTAAATTTCTGGCGAAAATCCAAAAGGTAATAGGTTTACATTTCTATGCCCCAGTACTTTGTATTTTGGGATGCACTCTTTAGCTGTAGTGAAAATAAAATCAAATTTAAGTGCTGTATCTGTGAAATTATATGTTGCATCTTGGAAATAAGCAGGGTCTTCTTTTGCCCAAAATACGGTTTGTATCTTTTCGGCTTTACATTTTTTTATTATTTCCAGAAGGTTATATCTGTTTTCGTAAAATACTCGCTCATCCTTATATACTTGTCCTTTCCAGCATGCACCTGTTGTACCACTCCATGCCGCTTCGCAAAAAAGGAATTTAATTCTATATTCATCCTCTTTGGTGAAGGCATCGCGCCACCTTTGTGGTGTCAACGATATAGCCGCGTGATTTTGGCACAAATCCCGCCACGTCATGGGGTCGCAAATTGCCGCAATAGGCTGGTTGCCTTCTATGTCGCTTAGGAAATTTGTCTGAAGTTTGGGCGCAGCCTTAAACAGAGGGCGGATTCTGGTATAAGCATAGCTTTTTATTGTAGGTATAACCCTACTCATCTACTTAACAACTCCCCGATAATTTATCTGCGGCAGCAGAAGTTCTCCGTTTTATTCTTAAGCGCTTTGGAATACTATGAATCGCGTATCGTATAGTTAAAACCAAAGATGTTAGCACCCCATATCCAACCTGCCGATAGGCCCCAAATGTCATTTTCGCAGAGCGGACTCTGCCAGAGGATTTAGATTGCCTGCTTATACGGTAGATTAAAAGAGGCTCATTAAGCCCGTAAGCATGTCCCACTTTCTTAACTATTTGCATCCACACGGCATAATCCTCGTGCATATACCCTTGTGGAAACGGAATCATTGCATCGCGGCGAATCATTATGGAGGAACATGACATGATATTGCGTCTTAATAAGGTCTTGAATGAAAGTACACGTCTGGCAGGTAAGATGTATTCAAACATTCTGCCGGACTCATTCATATACGCCGTGCTTGTATAAGTGATTATAGCGCCGATATTTTTAGCAAAATACAGCTGTTTTTCCAGTTTGCCCTCTTGCCAAAGGTCATCGCTGTCTAGGAAAGCCAGCCATTGGCCTTTTGCTTTGCATATAGCATGGTTGCGCGCCATGGCTACGCCAACATTTTGTTTGCCTGTGTATAATCGTATTCTTGGTTCTTTATCTGCATAGGTTTCTACAATTGAAGCTGTATTATCTGTAGAACAGTCATTATAAATGATTAACTCCCAACCATGGAATGTTTGAGAAAGTACGGAATTAATACTGGATGCTATTGTAGTGCTTGCGTTGAATGCCGCCATGATGATACTGACAGTTGGGGGCATTAGGGCTGTATTGTCATGATTTGGCGCATCAATGGTATTCATGTTTGACAATTCTCACTCTGCACGAAATTTATCGGAATATGATGATATTGACAATACTTTCACATAAATCACAATTATAATCAATAATTTACACGATTATGATGAATGTGCAATAATGTTTCCCGTTATGGCTCATTTGTATGAGATAAATGCGAACTTACGTTCGCGCATGGTTTTAATTTTGCTGCGCTATAGCATAAATTTAATGGGGATAGGAGGTTTTTGAATGGCAAGATGGGATGCATAACGAAAAAAGGGGCTGCCGCAGGTTTTTCCTGTGACAGCCCCTTTTAGATTGTTTCGTCATCTACATATATCATCTACGCTTATTACGTTTATTAATCCCAGCAATACGTTCATTAGAAGTCTTCTGCCAAGCCTTAAACTTCTCCTCAAACGAGGCTGCTTGGGCAGCGGTTATGACTGGTGGTTCGTAACTGTAGCTATAATCATCATAGTCAGTATCTTCATCATTATCGTCTTGGGGGCGGCGGCGCTGAGGTACATCTTTCATAGATAGAGATATTTTACCTGAAGGATCAACGGTTACTACACGTACATCAACTTCATCGCCTATGGCCAGTACGTCACCTACGTCTTGGACGAAGCCATTTGTGATTTGGGATATGTGAACCAAGCCCGGTACGCTTCCGGGTAGGGAGACTATTGCACCAAAGGGCTTAATTTTAAGTACTTTGCCTGTGTATATATTGCCTACCGCTACTGACGCTGTGCTTTCTGCCATATACTCACCACCTTTTTATTAACAAATTAATTTCTGTGATGCTTCTATGCAGAAATTAATTTGTGGTTTTTGCCGCAGGCAAAAAAACTCATGCCTATTATATCGGTTTTAATTGACTTTGTCCAACTTGGCAAGCCTAGCTTGTGGAGAATCAGGGGTATGGCCTTGTGTTATAGGGGTAAGGGGTAGGGGAGCGGCCCATTTTATGCCGTTTATTATTATTTGCTTGACTTCTGGCATATGGTAAATAGGAAACGATTCATGACCGGGGGCGAAAAAGAATATTTTGCCATGGCCTCGCTTGAAGGTGCAACCGCTGCGGAAGACTTCACCGCCCTCATGCCAACTTATAAACAGCAGTTCGTCCGGGGTTGGTATGCCAAAGTATTCGCCATACATTTCGGATTTAGGGATGTCGAAATACTCGGGTAGGCCGGCGGTTATGGGGTGGCTACGGTCCAATGTCCATACTCGTTCCAGTTCTCCGTTTTCGCGCCAGCGCAACATCCCGGTTGGGGTGCCAACCAGTTTTGTGAAAATTTTGGCACCGTGGGCAGAGTGCAGCAGTATCAGCCCCATACCGTTTAAAACACGCTGCCAGACTCTTTCAACTATGACATCGTCAACTTGATGGTGGTAGAGGTGCGCCCACCAGACTAGTACGTCTGTATCGTCTAGTAAGTCTTGTGTCAGCCCATGTTCTGGTTGGGGTTGTGTGGCTGTGTGTACTGTGCCAAACTCACCGGAATCTTCTAGGAAGTCTGCAATTGCTTGATAAATGCCGTTTGGGTATGGGCCTATTGGGCCTTGGGTTTCATCCCATACTGTTACATTAATTTTTTTCATGATTATTCACCTATATTACTTGTTTTCATTGGGGCAGATGCGCTCTTTAAAATTTCTAATACTTTTTCTTTTACTTCCATTGCTATGCTCTTCTCCATGATATGTTTAGTTTTTTGAAAACTTAAAAGCCCTTATGCATATTGGCAAATTTTGTTAGATGTCCTAGGAATGCTAATTCTACTGTGCCGGTGGAGCCGTTGCGCTGCTTGGCAATTATCACCTCTGCATGGCCTTTTTTTAGGGTGTCGGGGTTGTAGTATTCATCCCGATACAGGAATGCTACTAGATCCGCGTCTTGTTCTATCGCGCCAGATTCGCGCAGGTCGCTTAACATTGGACGGTGATCTTTTCTGGCCTCTACCGCGCGGCTTAACTGGGCTGCTACTAGCATAGGTACATGCAGTTCCTTGGCTAAACCCTTCAATGAGCGGGAAATTTCTGAAATTTCTTGCTGTCTTGACTCTGGCCGTGAACTGGCGGGGGCGGTCATTAACTGAAGGTAATCGACTACTACTAGCCCTAGGTTGCGTTCGGTTTTAAGGCGGCGACATTTTGCCCTCATTTCGGTTATTGTTATACCCGGCGTGTCATCTAGGTACAACGGGGCGCTTGAAAGGGCGGGCATACATTCAGATATTCTGTCCCAGTATTCGGGCTTATCTAGGTTGCCTGTACGTATTAGGTGGGAGTCGATCCCAGTCTCGGCGGCAAGTAAGCGGTTAGCCAGCTGTTCTTTCGCCATTTCTAAGCTGAAAACGGCGGTTGGGACGTTGTTTCTTAGGGCGGCATGCTGAGCTATATTTATCAGAAAAGCGGTTTTCCCCATAGATGGGCGTGCGCCTACTAATATAAGATCCGATGGCTGTAGGCCTGCGGTCATTTTATCAAAGTCTTTGAAGCCGGTTTCTATGCCTGTGGCTTTGCCTTGATTTTTGTACAACTCCTCCAGTTGCTCCAGCGCGGTCACGATTACGTCGCCTATGTGGGCGAAGTCGCGGGTATTGCGGCGCTGGGATAGTGCAAAGATGCTTTTTTCGGCCATTTCCATTATAGCGGCTATGTCTTCACGGGCATCATAGCTCGCGTTAGTTATAGTGGTGGATATTTTAATTAGCTGCCTTAATAAGGATTTCTCTGCCACTATTTGGGCATGGTGGCGGATATTGGCCGATGTATAATAAGCTGCGGCCAGTTGCACTACGCTGTCGCGGCTAATTTGCTCTTGTAGGCCTTTTTCACTTAGCTTATCGCTTAGGGTTACAACGTCTACAGGGTCGCCTTTAGTGAATAGGTCAATCATTGTCTCGAACAGGGCTTGATTTTCCGGGCGGTAGAAGTCCGGTGCTTGCAGAAGTTCGTAGGATGTGGATATGGCCTCCCTGTCGAATAGCATGCTGGCCAGTACCGCCTGCTCTGCCTCTGTGTCGTGGGGTGGGATACGGGGTACTATTGGCTGGTTTGGGGCTGGTTCAAACATTTTTGTCTCCATTTTTAGGCTTTATGGTTACGCGTTCAGTGATAAACGGCTTTGCCGTTTTACGCACTCATCACTCTGCGGCAGCTACTTCAAAATCTATTTTTGCGCTTACTTTAGGGTGTAGCTTGGCCGTGGCGGTATACTTGCCAATGGATTTTACAGGCTCGGAGAGGTTGATTTTTTTCTTGTCTATAGATGCGCCCAACTGGGATTGGATGGCTTCGGCAACTTCCTTGTTAGAAATGGAGCCAAACATGCGGCCATTGTCGCCTACCTTTGCGGTTATAATAACCGGTTTGGCTTGGAGTTTTTCGGCCAGTTCCTGCGCGGCTTTTACTTCCTGGGCTAGTTTATGGTCGGCCTTTTTTTGCTGAGTATTGAGATTGTGTAGGTTGGCATCTGTGGCTTCGATGGCCAGCTTACGGGGAAACAGGAAATTGCGGGCGTGGCCGTCGGATGCGTTTACTACTTGCCCTTTTTTGCCTGTACCTTTAACATCTTCTAGTAATATTACTTTCATAGGTGGCCTCCTTTTTGCCATTAGTATAGCATACTGAGGAGAAATGTGGTTTAATTAAGCAAATAAAACAATCTTATCTTTTTGCCTACGGCAAAAACCGTGACATGAAATCTTTTTGCCTACGGCAAAAACCGT
>Ga0131853_10002008_pt1 | contig 36365 bp, 18 predicted proteins | sample TergutLab28metaG_FD_92764 | JGI IMG/M metagenome (GOLD analysis project Ga0131853, IMG submission 92764) | Labiotermes labralis P1 segment gut microbial communities from Petit-Saut dam, French Guiana - Lab288 P1 (version 2) (version 2) | ecosystem: Host-associated > Arthropoda: Insects >... | reverse complement strand
TAATATAATATAATATAATATAATATAATATATTATAATATAATATAATATAATATAATATAATATAATATAATATGATATGATATGATATGATATGATATGATATGATATGATATGATATAATATGATATAATATAATATAATATAATATAATATTTCTTTTGAATAGAGACGTTTTGAGGTAGTCCAAAGCGGTAATTACCAACGGTATGAGGGGTTTGACGTAACGTGTAAAAATTAAAACTTCTCTGCATATATTACCAAGCGTAACAATAACAATAACACCCCAGCTCTCGTCAGTGTTGCTTATAACCAAGGTATCAAGAAACAGACGCAAGAAGACAGGTAATGTACGTACAGCGTAACACTGAGGGGCGTTCTTGCAACCGCTGTTGCAGTGGAAGAGCAAAAAGTGTTAACATATTCTGAGTGCATGTTTGTATTCTTAGCTATAAAGCATGCAAAGCAACTGCGCCGTATTATTCCGGGGTGCTGATAGGTCCTTAGCCAGACCAGGAAGGAAACAAGCTCGGAAGCACGCCAGGGACGCGCGCAATTTCAACAACATCGAGACGCGAGCTGTCATCAAGTACCCCCCCCCCTCCCCGTAAGGCAAGGCGCCGAAGGAAATTCACGCCAATCTGACAGAACATTAGCTCGTTTCTTTCCTAGTCGGGCTAAGGACTTATCAGCACTCCTGTACTATCATCGGTGGCATGTCCGTCTGTATAATATTTTCCCACATTATCTCATAGACGGCACGTTTCTAGGAAAGAAGTTACTGAATATAAACCGCGTGTTTAAATTTTTTTCTACAACTTTTGTCTGAAACATTTCTCATTCTAGGAAGAAATGAGCGAGATGTGATAACAAATGTATAGCGGTCTTCAGACATAGTATCCGCTATTCATGTCAGATTTTAAAAGAACTTAATTTGCTCGACAGATTTTCGAAGAACACTCAAATATCAAATTTCATAAGAATTCTTTTATTGGGAGTCGAGTTGTTCCGTGCGTAGAAGATAGACCGACGAAGGGACGGACGGACGGACAGACAGACATGACAGAGCTAATAATCGCTTTTCACAATGTTGCGAACGCGTCTAAAAATGAGTATGCCTATATCTCGGTCCACTGCAAAACAACATTTAATTTTTAACTGCTTAATGTTTTCAGTCTCGAATCCCCCATCACATGATTTCTACATTTTCACAAGTAACGACATTTCTAACACTCTAAATACATAGAAATACTTTTAGAAACTCCTGCGTTGCTATCTCTGTACTGACTGTCACATTCCTAGTGTTGTGGACATGGATATTTCCGAGGTGTGTCATCCCCGTTGTGTGTAGAAAGACTAATGGTGGGGTAAATATCAGTCACGAAAACACAACTATGGTAGTATGGAATTTATAATGGTATTTAATAGCAAAAAAAAAAATAACTACATGTTTCGGCCAATAGCGGCCATCTTCAGGTTATTACAACTTTGTTCAAAGAGTATGATAGTCTTTGAGCATATATATGATGCTCTTTGAGCAAAATTGTAATAACTTGAAGATGGCCGCTATTGGCCGACACTTGTAGTTATTCTTTGCTATTAAATACCATTATAAATTGCATACTACCATAGTTGTGTTTTCATGACTGATATTTACCTCACCATTAGTCTATGAATATTTCCGTTGCGCTCTGGACTTATAAGTTTTCGTCATAGCTTCTTAACAGCCATAAATGTACTATAAGACGCATCCCGAGTTAGGAACAGTTTAGACTATGAAATGTTGCTTCTTAAAATCGAGGAAATAGACAGGAGGGGTATAACTAATCATTCATTACTAATATAAATCCCTTGGAAATTTAAAGGGGAAAAGTTGATAGTTACCATTGCTAGGTATGATTTCTACCGATGGCTCTTCTTTGATCTGTTCTCATACATTATATCATTAGCATGCACGATGAAATTATGATTAATGTGCATATGCACGCCACGTACTGGAAAAATTCAAGCTAGGCGGCTTGATAGAACAGGCGATGATAATATCTATAGCAATCGGCAAAGATCGGCGCTGAAATACCGACAGCAACTTTTACCTGTCGACTGGTTCCTCAGAATGACAGATCCTTTCCAGCAAGTACCAGCTTGTGCATCTGTAATTATAAGACTGGCTTGCAATATGGGGACAAATCAGCGACAGAATTTCTAATCCACCTTCCTGATAATTCATCTGTTTTGGCCAGTTTCACTAACGACTCTCTGTTTAAGTACCTTCGGTCTGTATTCTTCCCTTAAGGTGACAGATCTTCTTCGCATCAATACCAAATAAGAGATAAAATTATGGGTTTGCTTACTTTGATGCTTATGTGTTAGGTTGCGCCACGAAAAGACAAAGCATTGAACACGGAATGGTGACAAGCTACGCATATTTAATTTGGGTGAAACAGAGCAAAACGAATAATTTACTGTCCGTGCACACGTTGGTTTCCGGATAACGCAAGGCCCGTCCATATCCGATACAGATCAATAGCCTCCATATCAGATTTGTGGTGACAGCTTCCCCTCACATCTGTTCCACTGATGTTGCTGTTGTCTGTCAACTCACTCATATAATCGATGCGTAATTTCAACTGAATATGTTGGGGCAGTGTTATTAAACTACTGGAACCGTGTGGCAATTTTACATACCAACTGCACTGTGAAATTCTGCACTTTTGGCTCGCAGTTTATTTGTGTGTTTTATTGTGAGTCTCAGAACAAACACTTTCAACTTACTTGTACTGCATGAATATCGCTCTTTGTAATGTATAAGGACTGTGTTTTCTGTGGGCTAGAAACTGATTTTGTATATTTAATTTATATGAACGTTAATATTTACAGGCCGTGCCACGACTCAGGCGCCGGCTTATCACCGCGGAGGTCTGGGTTCTGTCCCGGACTGGTCCGCGTGGAATTTCTGGTGGACAGAGTGGCAAAATTACAGGGTTTTCTCCGAATATTTCGGTTTTTTCGCCAGTGCGCCAAAGTCATTTTCACCTTATTCTACTCTTACCGGAAGGACACGCGGGCGAAACCTATAAAACTTCAAACATGGCAACGTTTCTTCAGACAGGAAATATGAAATATCGGCGATTATTGGAGAGAAAATTATGTTCAGATCGTCACTCTTCAGAGAATCAAATTACCGTTCGATCCGTCCGTTTTTATAATACGCCAGATTTTATCTTAATCTGGGTTCTCATGTGTTCGGAAAATGAGTGCGAAGTGTAACTTCGAAAACACAGACACATCAATAGGACACAATAATAACGAAGGGTAAAAAAGAATGAAGGATTCGGCTGTGTGCCCGTGTTGATATCAGTTCGTGCCTTTGTGCTTGTTTCTGTAGGTGCCGTAATGTTGCGACCTGCAGTATTGGAATTCAAGGTAAACACGTACCCAGGACCGTCGCCACGAACACGACTTTTTTCACACACTGGCAATTTTATGCAATATACCTTCGTAATTCTGAGCTGTTTCATCCCCGTTGTGTGTTAAAACTATATGGCGAGGTAAATTAAGTCGAAAACACAACCATAAATATATGGCTAAATGATGGTGTTTATTAGCAATGGAAAAAAACTACATGTTTCGGCCTATAGCGGCCATCTTCAGGTTTTGACAGTTTTCTTGCTAACTGAGTTTTATATAATATGCCTAAGCCGCGTGGTGATGTTGAGATCTCATCATCATTTTACGTGCTTTTGTTAAGCTGAATTTGGTGGGATGTCTATTGGGTCAATGGATTTGTAGGTAGCTGGGTGTGGATCTTTCCGGTTGGGTAGGTGTAGGCCGAAACATGTAGTTTTTTTCCATTGCTAATAAACACCATCATTTAGCGATATATTTATAGTTGTGTTTTTGACTGAATTTACCTCACCATGTACCCTCGTAATTGAATGCATATCTACCGCAAATTGTCTCCATTTTATAAAACATACCATTCCGTAAACTTTTTTTTTTCAAGTGAGACACCCCTGTTTCGTTACATATAAGCTAAAATATAATATAAACAATATATAATACAGTCATACACAACTTTATATTTTATTAGATTATATTAGATTGTAATTCCAGCTACTTGTTTTTTATATAATATACCGCAATTATTTTAACCAGTTCTGTAATACGAGATCTCGTAAATTGGAAGTATTGTCAATTGTACGCTCCACCTGTTCAAAGATCAGCCTGAAGATGACCCTACAATTGGGCCGAAACATGTAGCTGGAATTATAATCTAATATACTCTAATAAAATATAAAGTTGTGTATGACTGTATTATATATAAATAAATATATATATACATACATTTATTTGTACTATATTTTAATTCCGTATACGTTGTATTTGTGTGTGTAATGAAACAAGACATAGGCATTTTGTTATATTCAACCTTTGCATTCTTACTGAAGTCAACTACAACCTAAAGTTCATTTGGTAGAATCTTTGCTAGGAAGATAATAGTATTGGAGCTTTTATAAGAATTCCGTGTTTGCAAGAGACCCCACGTCCGAGGACTTGTGTAACTTCTTGGTATATGCCTACTTATGATGAGTGTCTGTAAGTCGCTTACACAGTTCTCAAGATGGAGGACCACCCTACCGTGGATCTACCTGACTAATTCGTTATAATCTTAGCTGCCCTCCATATCTGCAGACCATGCCCTGGAATAACAACCTTAGAACGCGCCTTGCTGTGAAAACAAAGAGAGACAACGCTTTCTGTGTTCGGTTATCCACATGTGTATGTCATGCTGTTCTCAAGCCGTTTCCATAAAAGCACATATTTTTCATGTATTTACTTACATATCAACTTACATACCAACAGCTCTGTGTTCGACAGTGTCCCATCTTAAGTACAAAATTGTAATTACGGTCACTGATTTAACGGATAAAGGAGGGAAGTAGACAAAATTATGAGAGGGTAAAAGATAAGATAGAAATGGGCTGAAAACCCAGGGTATGAAATGTCCTAATTTAATGTCAAGTGGACTTTTCCGGAAATAAATTATAATATGCAAAGCGTATTGATGGAAACTGTATTGTCATTCACTGCAAGCAATTTTACAGCTAAATTCCAGCAGGTTATGTAAGACTTACATCAGATATGTCTAAGGTAATGGGCTCTTGGGAATGGAGTATTGAGATAAATTCGTCGGTAATAGCCATTTGGCATCACACTGTGCGCATACACTACAGTAAATTTAATAACTTATTGTGTTTTGAAAGGTAGGAATTTGAGCAGCGGGACATGAACTGCAGGTGTTGTTTGGAGGTGAGTATTCTGGCTGCACTGTGACATCCTCGCGTCTATGAACGCTGATCTGCCGTAATGAGTGCACCGAGCAGAGGGAATGTAATGGACACCGCTACGTCCGTGAGGATTACAAATTCAACTTATTTACTGACAATCATACGGAGAACAAAACCCGAAGCTTCAGCACCATTAATACACAAGCCCTGTGAGTGGTCGGCTTCACGTCTTGGCAGCTCTACCTTTGTAGAATGAGTCTTCGATAACCACTGAAAAGAAATTTGGGTGTGCGCCGGAGCCAGTCTGGACACTGGATAGGGGAAAAATTTCTTTTCTCTCCACCACTGAAGCGCCAAGTGCACAGTCATCCAGCCTCAACCACATACGTTATTCACTATACTCTCAGGGAAATGAAGGTAATTGTACCGGATATTTCAAGTGCTTTACTCGTCACCGAACCTACCGCAGTCACTGTGTCAGTTGAAATGAATTACAACTGTGCGGAACTTTTTCCACACACCCAGAGCAGCGTCACGTTTCTCGCGCTAGTTAAATTTGATTGTTATACTTTTTAGTGCAAAACACCCGAGAAAACACAAAACAACCTAAAAACTTCCGTAGAGTTTTTTGGGGCCAGTTTTTATCTGTTTTGTCGTCTATCCTCTTTCGTCCATCGCTGTTCATGTTATCCCAATTCCTATTTGCTTCACGTTGCTTTCTCATTTCCTGGCCATAAACTGTTTTTATCTCTGTAGCCTGAGGTTTTTATAAGTTTGTGATGTTGGCAGGAGACACCATTTTGTCATTGTAGTGTTGGTCCGTACTTTATTCCTTAACGTTGGTAGTAAACCAAGTCCTTCAATGCAGTAATCTAAGACAAATCATGCAGTAACTTCTTAACAGCTATGTCCATAACCATTACAACTGTTGCGAATTTTGTATTCTTTACAGCTCATGGGTTGTAAAATGTATATAATATACATTTATAAGATACAGTGCGTACCTTAGCGTAGAAGAACTTCATCTGTTGTCTAGAGCCACCATACCTGAAACATGGTGTTAGGTTTTTAAAGGCGGTGTGTGTGTGTGTGTGTGTGGTTAGAAAGGTATGCGGTCTGTGTTTTTGTTTTTTTGTTTTTGGCCCATGTTTTTACCAAATAAACGCGACACAATCCACGATATAAGTATAGCGAAATACGGCAAGTGAAGATGTTTTATGAGAAATCCAAGTTAGAGTCTTTTATCGAACTGTTTCCAACTTATAAGTCAGAAGATTAGTACAAACCAAACTTTACTCTCTATGTTGCTGTGTATGGGCGTATAGTGTCACAGTCTGCACTGTTGACATCACAACACGTGTATATTTATTGTAAACTCTTGATTGAGATACGTTTTAAAGAAATTTTGGTGTAAGCGCCCTGAAGATGGCTACAGTGCCGAAACATGTAGGAGCTAAGTATTAGAAAAATACATAGCTTGTGGAATTGTGCATTTGTTAGTGTTACCGAAATTTTAATTGTGCGTAAACTATGTTCTCTCATTCTGTGGAAGATCATTTATTGAGAGTGTTAAAGAATGGGGTGTCGAGGATGTAAGGAATCAGGTGAGGATGCAGAAAATTTCGAAATGAGGAGCTTTATAAAATATGATTAGGGCGATAAATTTAATATGTTTTGCACGAGACGTGTAACACGCATGGGAGACATGAGCATTGGGCTACCTACTTGCAAAACTGCATAGTTAGTAGGAAGAATGAAGTGCAGGTACTTTTGGTTGTAGCCCACTTTCCTTCTTTAAAAACAACAAGACGGGCAATATTCGCATAATGGAACATTAAGACGCGTTCATGCAACCATTTTTATAGTGGAAAAACAAAAATTTTTACATATTCTGAGTGTTTGTAGTCTTACTTACTTACTCCATGGTGCAGAGTCCTTCTTGAGCAGCTAACTGGTTTGCAGCTAGTCAAGAAGTTCCCCGCATTTCACGGAACACGAAGGTTCATTACCGCACTCACAAGCGTCCGCCACCAGTCTCTATCCTGGGCCAGCCCAATCCAGTCCATATACCCACATCCCACCTCCTGGAAATCCATCCTAATATTCTCCATCCATCTACGCTTAGATCTCCCCAGTGGTCTCTTTCCCTCCGGTTTCCCCACCAAGATCCTATACACCCCCCTCTCCTCAACCATACGCGCCACATGCCCAGCCCATCTCATTCTTCTAGATTTTATGTGTTTGCAGTCTTAGGGATCCATTACGCGATGGGCATGCGCCATACTGTCATCTGAGGCCTGTCCGACTGTACAGTAATTTTATGCATTATCTCAAAAACGTCACGATAGTCGAAAAGAGTGTTATTGAAACTAAATAGTGTGTTTCGATTTCCTCTACAGTTTTGTCTAAATTTTCTCGTTCTCAGAAGAACTGAGCGAGATATGATCAAAAATGTATATTGGTATTCATGTAAAGAACCCTTTTTTCTAGTCAGATTTTAATGAAACTTGAAGTTTCTTGACAGATTTTCGAAAAATACTGAAATATCACTATACAAATGTGAAAAGTAAATGCAAAAACAATATTGACCTCGTTACATGCCGTTATAGCGTATAGAGGTTATGGAGGTGTGCGCCCCTAATTTATAATCTCTGCACTAGATTGAGATACTATAAGCATCATGCCCCGGTCGCTTTAATCCCACGAAGAAGCCCCCCACTACCCATCGAATAGGAGGCCGGTTGGACCCTAGAGCCGGTCTGGACTTTTGGAGAAGTGTAATGTCTCTTGCTCCTACTGGGATTTGAACTCCGTATTAACTATCCCGGAGTTGAGTCAATATATCCACAGAGTGAGAAATTAGTTTTATTACTTTCATACATAATAAGCTTATTAAGACTCTGCCACACGTAGAAAAGTTTGAAATACTTGTTCAGTTCGCATTTACGTGACGCCAAAGCCCTTGAAGTTATTCAGGGCAGGACGTGCTGGGATTGGGTTAAAACATTTTGCACGTAACGGCTGTAATCTTAGGAGGACGGATCGGACATGGCAGCGATGATGATGATGATGATGATGGTGTGACGGTGAACTGATAGCGCTGAAGTTGGAAAAATCACAATTAAATTTATCTTATAACGAAGAATAGCAGTAAGAAATATTGAGGCAGCCTGTGTACTGCAGGACGCAGCATGTAAGCTGTCGCTGTAAAGTCCAGTGATTACATTATGTGCCACCAGTTTAACATGAAGAATTTCTACGTTTTGCACACAGCGTAAACTGTGTTGTATAGATACATATTAGAACAAACAACAGTTATTTCCATATAACAACTTTAATTGACTGGTTTTTATAACCGAGGCAGAGAGTGTTTACTGCGCAGTACGAATTAGACATTTAAATATAATGCAGAATATTTTAATTCCAAAATGGGTTACTGAATGACACTTATACAGGCCCACACACACACTTGAATTATATTTTGCCATTTGCTTATTTATAGACGCTTTGCTAAATGCGTAGTTTGTTAGTGGAAAAGCGTAGGATTACCTTGAATGACGACCATCGAAGGATTTGGCGAGTTTCAGTTGTTTATATAGCACAATGCGTAAGACATTCTCTTTATTTTGCACACACTTCTTTTGTTTCCTGACTTTTTTGAATGTGAAGGGAAAATATTCGTAAAAAATGTAAACCAGTTGGCCTTTCTAATGGAGATTTATGTGTTTTCTGCGAAGTTTGAACTGAAGTCTAAAATTATTTAAGTGAAGGATTGTTCTAGAAAGAAGGAAGAAAGCCAGGACAAAATCTGTGGACAGAATGGCAGGCTTCCAGCATGACATGCGAAATTCGGGCCTTCAGAATAGAAAGCAGGAATGTCGCAACTGAAACCTCTATATTCATTGATTTTTATCTCGTACAGTTCCTTCTACGTGTACACACATCCTTTGTTAAAATAAACTGTATTAGCAAAGTCATGCAGTTTATTTCAATTTATGCTTTTGGAGCAGTCTCCTTCTTTGCACCGGAATTTTGGGAAGTTAAACACTGGAAAAATTATCGTTTGATAAATGAAGCATATAGAAAATGAGAGATTTGTAATGGGTATTTGGTTTGCGAAGAGATTTAACTTGTCAACACAAATACTTGATAAGTACGTGATTCCAAGTGTTATTAATGATGACGGCACGCTCCGTTTGTACATTATAATACAGGCAGATGTGCTGTGCACGTACAACTGAAATGCTATGGAATATTAATGACGCCAAGCTGATTATGTTGAAGAGGGATCTGAACTGCGAGAAAGAGAAATAGAAGTAACTTACAATACAAGGCCTGGAAGACGTTTTTAATCTTAACGACCGGTGAGAAACTAAGAGGTAAACAGAGAAATAAAACGCACGTTTTATAGACGTAATAAACCTGCATAAATGAAATGAAAAGTTCGAAGATGATAAAAAAATAAGTAAATCCTGTACACAGAACAGACTGAACTTTGATTACGCAACAAATTTCCAAATGTGGACCTATACATAACGAAAATTTTGGAATTGAGGTTACCATGGCGGTAGCTGACACCCTGATGATGGAGGGAGCGAGTTAATCTTAAACGTTTGCCGAAAAACAAAAATGAGCGATTCACAAAATTCCCGAACAGCCTGTACAAGTGAGATTAGTGTTTCTTAACGGGGGGGGGGGGGGGGTGGTGGGAGGGCTGTCTAGGTTGTCCGCAAGAGTAGTAGATTAGCGTATTAGAATTTCTAATATTATTCTTCCTGACTGTACTAGTATATTTTATTGCGAGATGTGCCTAAGGAATCAGCAGAAATAGTGATACTTCGGAGGGCTTTCGTCTTAATAGAGAAGTTGAGACAGACTGCCTAAAATTAAAAATGAATCAGGAAAATACTGAATGAGCTGAAGGATGCTTCTTTCCTCTGTTTACGACTGAATTCTGTTGGAATAGTGGAATATTCTATGTAGAAGTGAGGAAAAGAGCCGAAAACGTGAACGGAAGAGGCCATCTGGGATTGATTAACTTGTGTGTTAGAGAAACGGGTTGTAAGTATGGAGGTGACCTACGAATGAGGTCACTGTACAGTGACTAGTATAGGCATCACGTAATTATAACATTTAAAGGCTGCACTTTGGTTACACAGTGCATTTATGGGCACGATATATATTGAAAAATAATCCACGACTATTCGTCTAAGCGGCATTTTAACGGAGACTGTTGTCTGTATAACCTGAACTAAATTTTTAAATGTAATTTTCAACAATTTAAGGATTAAAAAATTGACTGCATTTCGTTACGGATCAGTGAGTTGCTGATGGGAGGGGTGAATTTCTTGATTAATTCGAACGACTCTTAGCTTCTCAAGAGGGAATCAGTGCCATACAGTTACTCATTTAGCTACAGCCTGTGTCTGTCTATAGGCCTAAGAACTAAAATTCTGTTGTTATTCTGCCTTCACGTAGCAAGCCCTTGTTACGAAACATAACGCCAGCCAGCAGTGTTTCGCCAAAGCAAAGCCAAAGTTATGTCGTGCTTTCGTTTCGACAGAGCATCAGATATTACCCATAAGCGTAATGAGCATGTCAGGGATTCAGAAACCCAAGATACCAACAAAAACATGGGTATCGAAAGCCACTCAGTGGGCCGTGAACTCCCAAAATAATAATATAATAGTTGTCAAATTATGCTATAGTTTGTCTATTCTCTGGGTATGCTGAATTGGTAGTGGTACTACTTGAGCCGTAAGGACAGCGTGGATTACGGATTTCGTTGTTGGACAGAAATATCTGAGCAAAACTGCTGTGGGTGGTATCACTGTTGAAGGTGTCAGCGCAGATTATTCCATCAAGCTTCATTTCAAAACATTTTCAAGCTTACGTAATCAGCGCCGTTTGGTTTCACAGCACGCACGAAAGGCTCTGAAGTGTAACAGTGGGTCATTGGAAGGGTCGTCTGTGGGAATCTTAGTTAGATATGAGAAATGTCAGAATTCTTGATTTAAAACTTTCGCCGTGTTCTAAATGTTGTAGGCTTTCCTCTGGGTAATTCTCCGGCGTCTGCATTTTATTTGCCGACGTTTCGGAATACTCTGTTCCATCTTCATGGGCAGGTAGGTACCTACCTGCCTATGAAGATGGAACAGACAGAGTGTTCCGAAACGTCGGTATAGAAAATTCAGACGCCGGGGAATTACTGACAAGAAAGCATACAAATTTGGGAATGTTTCCGTTCAAACTTGAACGTTTTTGTACGCCTACTGACGGAATGTAAAATTGTAACAAGTGAAAATCCAGCTCATAAGAATAGGTCGAACAAACGTGGGAATACTTGTCAGAAATGGGCAGATTTCCACGCCATTTTCTTTAGTTCCTGCTGTAGTACTTAAACTAGAGCCCCACAGCTTCATTTTAGATCTGTCGAATATAGGACTCAATCAAAACATGATATTGAAGAAAACATAGAAGAGGCGAGAAGAAGAGGAAGAAGAAGTCAGCAGCTACTGGATGACTTTAAAGAAAGGAGAAGATATTGTAATTTGAAAGAGGGAGCGCTAGATTGTACTCTCTGAGAAACTCGCTGTGGAGGAGGCTATAAACCTTTCTCAAGACTGGCTACACACTAATTAAATAATTGTCGTTCGACGTTCCATGTTGAATGCGGTACACGTTACACCTTAAAGTACAGAGAGTAAGCAAATGAATAAGTTAAACGAATGCCACTCATGCTTAGCGTACCGTCCATAATCAAATGGTACACAATCGGAGCAACGTGTGCAATCATACCGCGTAAATGTCGATTCTGCTTCGCTTCCAAGCGTAGACTATTTAATACAATCTTCCAAGTGACGTGTTGTCACGTGTTATGCTTGAAAGGAGAGTGAATTTCCGCGAAGAGGCGTGAAATACCTGTTCCATTAGCACTGCCCACACCTGCGTTGCTTGTTAACAGACGTATGGTGGAAAGTATCTAAATGTGGGAATATTCTTTGTGTAACATGACATTCCGATTTGCTGATGAAGAGAATGCCCGTTTTTCAGCTTCGATATCGAAAATTTTTACACTTTGTGGTGGTTCTTAGTCACTTTTGCAAAATTGCGAAAAGCCATTATTAGCCTCATCATGCCTTTTTGTATGTATGAAAGAAGCTTCCATCCGCTGCATTTTCGTTAAATTTTGTACTTCTAACTTCTACTAAAACTTTATCGACACTTTTCTATTGTGTTCAAAATCGGACAAAAGTAACAGTTTGTATGAGGACCTACGTGTCTTCCTCATCTCTCGACCTCATTAGTATTTAAAACTGAGACTGTATTCCCTGTTAATTAAGCGATGATGTCGAAGAAACAGCTGATCATCGAATATCCAAGATGATAGACTATGAAAGTAGAGGCTGGGTGTATAAGAGATATCGATTTAAATCTCGCTTATGATACCTGGGCGATAATCGATTGTAGATCTGTTGATAAGGTACCTAGAAATCTTGCGGTGTGTTAAAATATTCGATTTTTATATGGAAAGTATTGATGGATTTGACATCTGAAGACAGTAACAGAGCGAAAGAGCCGTCAGTGTTACACAGTGGGGGCTTTCTGAAACATTTATATTTTTTATTGTCTAAACGTTCCAGACACAAATACCAAATCTCAAGTAGCTCTCAGAAGCTGGATTTTATTTCGTTTTATGTCTAATAACGAAATCACAAGGAGGCTGGTTCAAGGAGTTGAGTCTGACTGATTTTAAGACCCGTGCAACTTAAAATCTGTGTCAGGCTGCCTCAGACTACAAGGTTTTATTTTCCTCCGTCATACATACATTGCACGAATGTCTTGCAGTAAGCTATACTGTCCCCTTCAACCGTATGTAATCAAGATCAATGCGTCACAGGACAGCGCGCAGTGTATTTTGCTGCATGGTACCAAATTACACGGCGTCACATTCCAGAATATCTTGGTCCGAATATGTCAAATTATCAGCAGATTTCTTCTAGAGTGAAATTGGTTGTTATGGAAATAAATTCCTTTCTGTACTAGTAAAAGGGCGTGAGCCAGGTAGCTCAGTCGGTATAGCGACTGACTACGGTTTGGACGGTCCGAGATCTACTCCCGGTGGGGACGAGATTTTCCGCCTGTCCAGACCGGCCCTGGGGCCCACCTAGCCTCCTGTAAAATGGGTGCCTGGTCTTTCCCGAGGGTAAAGTGCGGCCGGGGCCTGCTGCTGACCACTCACCCCCTTCTAGTGCCGCGGTCATGGAAGAGTAGAGCTATACCTCTACCCACTGTCTGGGCCACACCGGTCCTGTAACGGGATCACTTTCAATCACTAATAAAAAGGTGGTAGTTTTCCATGAAACTTGTGGAAAACCTTCGCGTGACTGATTGCGATAAGGCATCATTAAAATCCTACTAATTTAGCACCTTTGCTAAGGCCAACATTACGACTTCTGTCCTTATTTTTGTTTTCTGTGCCACGCATGAGTGCAGAAACTGTCTACAGGAGCATGAGTTTGCTGTCTTCGTAGTAGGTATAATTGAGGGTCAAGAACAAGACCAGTTAGTTTCCTCTCGAGAAGAGGGATTTTTCCCAAGTGAAATCTGCAGAGACCACACGAGACCCTGCGTAGACGCTATGGTTCCTGATGAAGACTGATCACGGACGTGAATTTTTAAATTACGATGTTGTAACCTTCGACATGGTGCGGTTTAGTAGATAGATACCAACTTTTCGGAGAAACCAGCTGTGTGTGTCTGCAGGATAGACGACGATTTACGAGCGCGAGGAGAGTGTAAAGCAGGGAGCGGCCGGGCGCGGGCCCAGAGCCATGAGAGAACTATAGGAACAAATGGTCCAGAAAGAGGCTGATTTAAACCAACAAACTACGGGGAGCCACGATAGCTCAGTCGGTATAGTGACTAGGTTACAAGCTCCACGCCGTGGAATTGTGGTTCGAGTGCTGGCGAGGACAAGAGATTTGTAACTTGTGTATTGTCCAGAACTGTTCTGGGAACCACTTGGCCTCCTAATCAATGGGTACCGAAGGAACATCCCGCGGGGAAAAGCTGCCGGGGCGTGAAGCTAACTTACCTCCATATAATGTAGAGTTAAGTATGAGTGGAACCGTATGGTCAGTCCCCCATACGCCTTTATGGACTTCACACGAAAATGTGTACCTTCTTTTAACAAAATACAGGTCGCAGCATTCCAGAATACTCTGATCGTATCAACAGATAGTCCAAGTTGTACTTTTCGATAAATTCTGAGAAGTGCATGTAACGAGGAAACAAGTTTAATTATTTCACTTCAAAGAAGGAAATGCCTTTAACGTGTTACGAGATATGAAGATTGTGTTTAAATCGGTCCTCAGTCGTCAGCGCTGTAGGCAGCCATTAAAATAGCATTGTGCGATTTTTGGTTTCTGGAAAAAATATGCACGCACTACACGTGATGCGGCCGTGACTAACAAGTACTCTCCTTTAAAAGGAACAAGACGGGTAATGCACGTATTACGTAACATTAAGACGCGTTCTTACAACCATTGTTGCCGTGGAAAAGCAATAAGTATTACGTATTCTGAGAGCGTCTTTTTAGCCTTAGGTATTCAGTATGCAATGCGCATGCGCCACGCTCCATTTGTGGTCTGTCCAGCTCTACAATATTTTTCCACAGTATAATAAATGGCATGATTTTCTACAAGAAGTTTATTGATCATAAAATGTTTGGTTTGTTTCTCTCTATTATTGTTGTCTGAAACATTCTAAGAAGTATTGGTCGAGATATGATTAAAATATATATTGGTACCCATGTAAAGTACTCGTTATGCTTCAATTATTTTTATGAAACTTCAATTTTCTCGACAGATTTTCGAAAAATACTCAAATATGAAATTTCATGAAAATCCGTCCAGTGGGAGCCGAGTTGTTCTACGCGGACGGACAGGCGGATAGACATGAGAAAACTAATAGTCGCTTTGCGTAATTTTGTGAAAGCACATAAAAACCACCATTGACTGAACCAATTAATCATCTATTATTTAAGACGAACAAATTGCAGGTCCAATTTTTGATAAATAAGTAATCTATAACCAGCAAACTACACGGGATAATATTCAAGCTGACGGCAAGTTTGTTGGCCTCTTTACTGCCGCTATAAACATGAATACAAGATGGTAATAAATCCTTCAAATACGTAACAAAGCGCAAATATTTAGGAACGTTAGGAAAAGTTCGTAACTAAATTCATAAAAACGCAAGAATAGATGGAAAGCTGAAAAAAATCATTTTGTTTACTTCGGAATTTTTGTTTTCAGTTCATGGTCATGAAATATTTACAATTTATTTTATTCTTCACATCAAGGAAAAAAGTTAAGGTGAAAGATCTTCTAGAATAGGCGCTGCGTTAAATCCTGGAACAAAGCTGGAGAAAGTTGCTTAGAAAGGGACTTTACAAATGATTCGTTATTTGTTAAAAGAGAACGACTTTCAGATAGGAAAAGCATTATCTGAGGATGTGCAATTGATTATTCTAGCTTAGCAGAGGAATTAGTAGTTGTATTCTGAGATCACAACCATGAAACTTTGTTTTATGCAACGTTGGGAATTGCTTTACCAGCTAAGTGACTGCTACAGCCGTATGCATGCCTGCTTCGTGCACTTGTTTAATTTAACAGAACATATATTCAGGTGTTACTTAAGCAGATAGCAGAAGAAAGTTTTTTTTGTAGACGTTCGTCTGTAACCTAGCATCAGCAACTAAAAGGGTCGTTGGTTTTTCACGAGTGCCATTATGGGAGGTTTGTAAAAAAGATTTCGAGGAAGCGTGAGTTTGTGAAAATGGACCCAACGACGCTCAGAATATACTTAAGAAAGTAAATGAATTTTTGCCTGTTCTTCCCGTATTGCTTGACCGATTTAGATGGAATTCAGCGGAAAAAATCTACATACATTGCTGTTGAGTTGGAGTGTGTGTGCGTATGCGCGCGCGCGCGTGTGTGTGTGTGTGTGTGTGAGTGAGTGAGTGAGTGAGTTTGATGCAAATGCGTGGGTAAGTGTAGTGAAGGCCGTAATTTACTTAAGAACGTAAATTTAAATATTTCCCTATTTTCTGTATTTTTCGTACGAGTTGGACAGTTTTGAATAGACACTGCAAAAAAAAATTACTGAACACTTAGGAGCTCCGTAAAAATTGGCGTTGTGAGAGTCATTCTGTACTTATAGACGTTAGTAATTTCTGTCCATACCTTCCACATTTATTGCCCGATTTTGGTAAAATTCGGCATAAGATATGTACACATAACTCTGTTGAGTATTTATAGTTTCCTAAAAAATATCGATGCAGGGGAGTCCGTATTTTCCATATGGGCGGAAATGAATTTAGATTGACGCCTGTACCGTGAAACTGAATGCAAAGAACGCCTTGGTGAAATATGTATAGTGCGTCGTTGATTAACCTGTTGGGAATCTTATTATAATTCATTATTTTGGCGAAATAAGTGACAGAAAAAATTATAGCTTAAATAACTCTTTACAGAATATTTATATGAAAGTTGTTCATCGAATAATGAAAAATATGAATGTTATCGTCGTTTCCGCCACGTGATTAAGCAAGTTATTTAGGGGACATTGACCCTGCATCCTGCAAGTAATATTTTGGAAAATGAATCTAGGGATCTGCTAGATGCTTGCGTTCACGAATATGGAAGCAGGCAGAATATTTTATTAACAATTTTTCAAATCCTTTGATACGAAATTAATTATTTTGTTGTGTCGAAAATGACCTTTTGCAGTGCTAACAAACTTCGCTGCTAAAGTCGGCAGACTGCGCTTTCGGTCTGGGTTTGTACTACGAATAACACCGGCATAACTTGTTTTTGTAAATGAAATAAGTTACAAAATTACAGGAATATAAGAATGAACAATCCTGGGCGTCATGTTGCCTGTTTCGACTACATTTTGTACGGTGACATGTAGGGTCTAACACATGTGAATCAGTGTGGAAGTTGCTTGATGTCAGAGAATTTTGAGGTGTTTCCTAGATGACTGGAAAATTTGTGCACCCCTGTAGGATTATTTCGAAAAATAAGTTTCATCCGCTTCTAATGAGTGAAATGTTATATACCTTTCAACAGAATATGAAACTCACAGCAGTACATACAAAATCTCAATTTGAGACATGACAGCAAACGAAATCCTGTTTCGATTCAAATATGTCAATGTACCGTAGAGTTCCCGTTTGTACATTCGGCTCTTACGTGACGTAGTGACTATGCCAGTCGAACGAACGTGATGAAGTAAGTTGCTGCTGTAAAGCCTCGACAAATCCTGTTAATTTTGCTTCATAAAACACACAAATTTACGTTCCGCATACAGAATTTCAGTTGCTTTCTTCATTCAGTTTCTATCGGTTTATGTCATGAAAATAATACGGATATACATATTATGTAAATTATAAAAATTCTTCTGTGTTCATGTCTATACGTACGTCTCTCTGATTCCTGTTTTTCCATTTGTTCTGCCATCCATCTATAAATTGGCAGATCGTCGATAAACTGTTATGTCTTTCATTGTATTTGCTCAAAACACGTGGTAAATTTAACTGCGTACCTTCTGTATTTATCGGCAAGCATCCATTGAAATACACGTCAGTTACGCAAACTTTCAGAAATTTATAATATTAACACTGTAGAACAGAGGGAATGGGGCCGGTTTATCGTAGTTGGAATAGTTAGTAGGTTAAGGATTGGAAGATCCGCGGTTTGATTTCTGGTAGCGGCAAGAGATTTGTACTCTTCTCTGACAACGTCCAGACGAGGTCTAGGTCGGTGCTCCCCGGCTGCTTTACCCGGGTTAAAGCGGGGTAGAGCGGCTGGGGGGGGCACAGCTTATCATTCACATTCATGCAGTGCAGCGTTTAAAAATGAGAGGAGCTATGCCTCTGCTCCCTCTATATGCCTTTATTGCTTGCTGAGGGACAAATTTACCCCTTTTTAGGCTTGTTCATAAAATTACGAAATGCGATTATCAGCTTCGTATTGTATGTATGTCCGTCTGTCGGTCCGCATGGAACATCTCGGCTCCTACAGGATGGGTTTTCGTGAAATTTGATATTTGATCATTTTTCTAAAATCTGTCAACAAAATTGAAGTTACATTAAAATATGACGAGAATAGAGGGTACTTTACATGAAGATCAATACATATTTTTGATCATATGTCGCTCATTTGTTCTTAGAATGAGAAATATTTCAGAAAATCAAAACAAGCATTTTATGTTCAATAACTTTTTCTTTTTCGAAAAACCGTACCGTTATGAGATAATGTGGAAAAGTGTGGTAGAGCCGGGCAGGCTACAGATGACAATATAATACAGCGCATGCGCATTGCATACTGGCTAACGAAGGTTACAAACACAGACTCAGAATATGTAATACTTATTGCTTTTGCACTGCAACAAAGGTTACGCGAATGCGCCTCAATTTTACATTATATGTACATTACCTGTCTTGTTACCTGCAACTTTTTAAATGAGCATTAAAAGGAAACGATGTCTAACTATGTAGAACTACAGGACAAGTGACACTCATTCAAGCATGTGTCTCCAGCGTGTTATTATCCTGCTCACGTATTAGTTTGTTGTTAGTGAAGAACTGTGGCAGTGACTGTACAAGTACTTGTATTCAGCTACCTAAGCGATTCTAATTTTTTTGGAACTTCAGTTTTCACTTGACTTAATATGAATTTGTTGACTCTGAATAAAATTCATTTAGGAAAAAACTGTCCATTTTTGTGTGGTTTCAGATGATAATGGTATTGAAGATGAACGCAGGTGTTTCTTTCGAAAACCTTTATTTATATACTAGACTAGACGGCGTCACGTTGCATAAGACCTTGTGTTTTATTCTTCGTATCGTTTTTTGAATCGTCGTACATCGGGAATTACTGTCAGACACATTGCGCCTTATGCAATATGTGTAATGTACAGTCATAGGATTTACTGGTGTCACTGAAAATTTAATCAGATTCATTTATTTTTTATTATCCTTTTAGAGGTAAAACAGTATGGCGGCTGCGTAATTTTACTGTTTTGGTGATAAACTTTAGTCGTTCCTACGTTCATACAAATAGGTTCTACACACGTACAGCTTATCTGCGAACTGGATGCTGTAGACCAAAGACAATGGGATAGCGGTGGAGACTTTGCCGGGAAGTTTTGAAAAGGTTTTCCCTGTTCAATAAAATATGCCTTGCTTTAGAAATGAGGCTCAGGGTATCTATCCAGTTCTGAACAGTCTTTACAACATGAGACAATAACCAGAGGCACTTCAGGCTATTGTTTTGAATTCTTGGATTGAATGCTTACTTTTAACACTCCAATAGGGGTTGTTGTGAAATTATACGAAATCATTTAGATAGCTACCTACGGATAGGATTCTTCCTTTACTGCCGGAATACGTTAGATATACGGCTGTAGTCTCTTAGAGCAATGGCTTCACAAATTTTGTTTCGATGTGGTGTATTCTCTCTCACTCGCTGAATTGAAGAACCAGCCATGCGGCAGAACAGCTGCTGTGGAGGAAGACTTGCTTGCAGCTGAGTGTCAGGGTGGCCCAGTACCTTGTTTTCCGTATCTCCGAGCACTAAGTCTTCCGTGAAGAACTATTCCACTGTTGAAGAGTTCTGTCTCCTGGAATATGACGCCGTGTATCCGCTGCTTCCGTTGTCAGGATGTAACAGTTCCTCTGAAAAGTCGGTATACTTCTACCAGACTGCACGACGTCACATACCAAGGGGAGTATACTTCAAAGTCACCGCCATGAGAAACTTATTTATGACTGTTGGCTGACTCTAAAACGGGAGTTGTTTTCTCCCTGGCGAATTCTTTAAATGCATTTAATTTGTACTTATAAAAGCGAATTCTGCCCTTTCAGTCACTATTACACTGTAAAGTATCTTGAGTGATATTGAGTAATTTCTGTTTGTAACTCAGGCAGTCTTTCCGATAGTTGGAGAATAAAAAACGCTGATAGGCACTGCTCGACGCTGGAGAGCGTAGATGCCGAGCTGCTCTTCACCATTTAAAAGACAGTTACTCTGGGCGCTTGATCTTTGCGGCATAGCGCCACGTCAGGTTAAGGATGGAGGTGACTGCTTCCATATACGGAGGATTGTTGCGAGTATACACAACAAAAAGTGGATGACAATATAGATACTGTGGGTGTGCCACCAGCAAATGTGGCGGCGAATGCAGAACCAATTACCGTTAAGAAGTTGTCACGTTATGGAACACAACACAGAGCTTCGTACTTGGATTATTGCTCGAAGATTACCGTCGTCTGTGATGTGACGCCATGAAGTCTGGTGCATATAGTTTAAATATATGTTGGACTACGAGGCATCACGTCTCAGCGGATGGTATTCATCATAGCTAACGCCGTCAGAACCTCTACTCTCGCGCGGGAAAAATTCCTAATCAAGGGGAAAGGTTTGTAGCCTTAGTAAAGACCTTAATACGCTACTCCTGAATGTTATCCGGTGATTATATCAGGATGGGATATGTATCATGTGTGGAGAGTGTCGGAAATACACACTCAACTGTATTCACCGAAACTATAAGAAAAATATTCTGGCTTATACTTGACGAAAATATTATATTATCTGTTAGGAAATAGGTGGTGAATTTGTGATGGTCAAATTATAGAGTCGGTACGTAGACTAATTAATGGTATGATAATGAAATACACGTTAGAGACCAATGAAGGGTGTGAAAATTTAATTCAGTATATGGCTTAGTTAATGGCATGGTGGTGAAATATACTTCAGGGAGAAGTGGAGAGTGTGATAGTAATATTAAATTTAGGGCCCAATTAAGGGCATGATAAAGAAATTCACGAGAGGCATCAGGGAAGACTTCTGTAAAAGCAGTAATAAACTTCCGGGTTCCACACAAGACTGTGTACTTCTTGGGCATTTATGGGACTGTCAATTTACTCTGCGACGCAAAGTTATTTATTTCGTTAGTGGCACGCTTCAGATGCATTTATGTATATACGCACACAGAAAAATGTATTTTTAAAAAAGTATTTTCCAATATAAATCTATTTTTTGGTGTACTATACATCTATAGAGTATTCATTAACAGCTAGTATAAACAGCGCTGCACTTAAAGAAATACTATCGAGCGTTTGGCTGTTCTAGGTTGAAGAAATCCAACGAAATGCAACAGTAAGCAGATATTTATTTACTGCTAAATTACTCTACATGTTCCGGGCGTCCATCGCGCCCATCATCAGGTGTTCATAAAATTGTACCAGAGGCTACAACTACAGTTTTATGTGCTCCTGATCATGGGCGCGATGGACGCCCGGAACATTTAGAGTAATTTAGCAGTAAATAAATATCTGCATACTGCTGCATTTCGTTGGATTTCTTCAACCTAGAATTACGATGCCCGGAACCACGATATAAAATGTCTGGCTATTGTCTACAGATGAGGACCGAACATTCGTCTCTGTCCTGACGAATATTAATTCAGTGTACCCTCCATCCTAGTTCTTTAATATGTATTTAATGTTGTCCTCAGATCTACACCCGCGTCTTCAGAGTGATCTGTTCCTTCACGTTTCTCCATCAAAACCCAGCAGGCAGTTGTCTTCTTACCCATGTGTTCCACATGTCCCACCCACCTCATTTTCTTTGATTTGACGATCCTCGCAATGTTGGCCGAGGAGAACAAAACGTGAAGCTCCGTCTCATGCGATTTTCACCAGCTTGATCTTATTTCTTTCCCCTGACGTCCAAACGTTTCTCTGAACACTGTTATCGAACACCTTCAGGCCGGGTATTTTTCTCAGTGTCGTAGACCAAAAGTCACACAGTACAAAACAAGAAACAGCATTTAGTTCTGTACATTTTGACATTAGCCGATCCCAGTGGCCGCGCCGTCCAAGGCGTGGGTCTGCGGCCTCTCACTTGTTAGGACTGCGGGTTCGAATACTGCCCGGGCATAGATGTCTGTCTGTTGTGAGTGCTGTTTGTTGTCAGGTAGAGGTCTCTGCGACAAGTTGATCATTCGTCCAGATGAGTCCTGCCGACTGTGGCGCGTCGTTGTGTGTGATCTAGAAACATCAATAATGAAGAGGCCGTGGCCCGTGTTGGGTCACAGAGCCCAAAAAAATTGTGTTCACCGCCCAATTTTTTGTTTAAATTATTGATTTTACGGTTTCGTACACTTTTTTCCCCCTCATTCTATACATTTGATTTGATACTTAATTCAGCAATCTGAGATTCGTCAGTCTGGCCGCATGACATCACAGGCACATTGCTTTTCCTTTATTCTGCCTGGTGCGAACCTCTGTTTCACCATTTTGATTGCATATTTGCATTTCTGAACATTATGGCAGGGACTTGTGTCGAGTTGTCCAGTATGTTGCGCATTGTATTAATGCTCTGCTTCACATGACTATCCTGACCGTCTTTAGTCCGACGATATGAAGTCAGTTACTCAAAGAAGGTACAGTTTCGCTTGTGTGCTACGCAGTGTGTGGGCAGTATGTTCCTCCGTAACGCAGGTAACAGCCTACCTGAACACATTGTGTCATAATCCAGAAGACCACAACATGAATTTTCATTGCCGTGAAAATTTCAAAATCTCATACTTAACGGAGAGAGATGTTAAATACTCGAATCTTATCCGTTCAGTATATTTCATAAGCTCTAACCTCATGCATGTACCGACGTTTCGGACGAATCTGCTGCCTACATCATTAGGATAGGCCATCATCATCTACCCTGATGGAGGCAGGGGTCGATAGACATTAACGGACTACACGACGTCATGTCCCAGAAGATGGCTGTCTCCATACTCACTGCCGGGAGAACCACATACATCAAAATAAAAAATCTATATTCACTTTTCCATATACATGTTATAGAAAAAAATATTTTCCTCTCCTTCGTAATGTTTTGCATAACAGCATCGGATATTTAGGGTGTGTATGTCGGCCAATATGCGCTCGCTCTCATACGAGATGCCCGGTAAACACGCGTCGATAAACAATGTATTATGCATGCAATTTAGGGACGTCTTTCTTTGTGCAAGAGTGGATGTGAAGGCTGGAAGCAAAATTAATTGGTTCGATGGACCGGAAAAAGTTAAATAACCAGGGGACACTCCCTGAAATAGTGTTTGTAAATGTATCTCTTCAGTACAGTACAGTCATCTTTGGTGGTAAAGTCCTGTCGTGGCAGAAAAAGTTGACTCGATTTAAAGAAATTGAATTTAAATTGTATAATTTCTTCTAGTAAATGCGCGGTACTTCTCCCTGCTGAGTGGTATTGATTTATTCATCACCATCATCATCATCATGATCATCATGTTCCTGAAGGGTTAGACGTGTTTCCTGTTCCTTGATCCTAAGGATGAGGTTGGTCCCTCCATCTCTTCCTCGGTCTTCCTATGTTCCTTCGTCCTTTCGGTTTATATTATAGTGCTTGTTTTGGTAGTCTGTTTGTGTCCATCCTCTGTACATGTTGTAGCCATTTTTTCTGGTATTGTTTTATTTCCTTTACTATGTGCTGTGCTCCAGTTTTTTGCCTCATACATTGATTCTTTTCTTTATCTAGTTTTGTTATTCCAAGTAAGTGTCTCAAAAATTTTATCTGTGCTGCTTCTAAACGTTGTTCCTCTCTTTTCTTCAATACCTAAGCTTCACTTCCAAATTTCCCACATCCACGAAGGCTACGGCCGCGTGACCCCTGGGCAATGCAGCTAAAACTGCAGCAGACGGGAGAGGGTGCAGGCGAAAGTCCAGCGCCTTAAAACTGGGCCCATTCAGCTAAGGGAGCACACCGCTACAGAAAAGGATGCAGGTCTAGAGGCATCAAGGTGGCAGCCACACCACTAGACTCACCCAGCGACGGGCCGGTAGCCTATCCAGGGGACACCAAGATACTCGTAAAATCCTCAAAAAGAAGAAGCTGATTTATTATTATATAGTATTGATATATTATTTATTGCGAAAACAAATATGCTGATTATTCAAGTATTTTTGGACACAATATCATTTGACTGGCAAATTGTTACTACCGTTCGAGAAGAACTTCACTTTGCACGTATTCTTCATCTTGGACTGCTGGTACTCAGAATTAAGGCAGTAAGCTCTTCCGAACATCTGTAACACTAATTCTGTATTTTTATTGTTGCACCGTGCCTGCTGTAGTTTATTTAATTACGCACATCAACACATGCACATATATATTATTTAAGAAGTCTAAATTTTACATTAAAACATTTAAAACGCTCCTACATGTTTCGATCACACGATCATCCTCAGGGAGCACATATTGTTCCTCGCTAAAGTTATAATTTAAAACATTTAGCGAATTACTTCGTTATGTTAACTTTGGTGCTGTGGCAGCATGTCGTGTTTTTGTGTGTGAGTCGTACGCTGTTTAGAATGAGGCTGGTTATGGTTGTACGTCGTGTGTTGTGCACAACCACTATGTTTTAAATTATAACTTTAGGAAGGAACAATATATGCTCCCTGAGGATGATCGTGTGATCGAAACAAGTAGGAGCGTTTTAAATGTTTTAATGCAAATTTTAGACTGCTTAAATAATATATATATATATATATATATGTGTGTGTGTGTGTGTGTGTGTGTGTGTGTGTGCGTGTGGTGGTGTGTGTAATTATATAATTCTGTATGATGTCATTCTGGCACACGTCAACTCCATCCTCGTTTCCTTCTTTGACTACCCAGGAGATGGGGATAGCAAATTTCGTCTAAACGTCCGTAAATATATACCTATCTACAAGGTGTCTTAACCGATCAAATTTGATTCTGCATCATCACTGCTGTGATAAAGTAGGGTCTGGCAAATATGTCGTTGCAGTTACGGCACTTGAAGTTTTGTGTCTGGTATAGCTTCCATTCTGGTTTTCTATGAATAATTACCCCGTACAGTAATGTAAGTTGATAGACTTACCGACGTTTCAAAGAAAGCTGCAGTCTTCTTGGTTGGTGGAATAACGGTCATACAGTACTTCTTATATTGAGGCAGTATATTATTCCGTAATGTTGGTAACCAGTTACCAGTCTACATGGTGTCGTAATTCACACATTTAGACTATGTGGGCCTCATAATTTCACCCTTTCTTTAGTTGAATACGTACCATATTTAAAACTATTATAAATAACAGTTTCAGGTGTTTTGAGAAATATGTTTCATTGTGTACCAGTTGACATACAACGCTCTTCTAAGCAAGTCATTTGCATCTTAATACAAGTAGCGGCATGTTAAACAGATGACGTTAAATATACAGCCCTTTTGTATTTTGATCTTTTTGTGGAAATAAAAACCCAGATTTTTTAAACTTAGACACAAAACAGCGGTGAACGGACAGTGTCAAGTACCAGTCGTTTTCACCCCGGCATCCATCGAAGAAGTGGCGGCGAAAAGCTATAAAAATTATGGATCAGATACCTGAGAGAAATATTTTTGCTGCCGGTGGGAATCGAACCCGAATCTCCGGTAATCAAGACCGTAGCGTAGTCAGTGTTCAGGCCGAGTTATTGGGTTCAATTTGGGCCGGATAGGAAGAAAAATTAAAGCCGTCCACTAAATTACATTTTTACACCATTGATCATTATCATCATCATCATCATCATCTTGATCGTCACTTAGCCCGTCTTTCAGGCGACAGGTCCATAGTCCCTTCCAAAGCAAGTTGTCCACAGTGTGCATTGCATTGTTTCCTTTTTCACTTTCCAGTATTTTCTCATTTTGTTAAGTTCTTCCAGTTACTGCTTATGTCTTCTTCGTCGTCTTCCCGGCGTTCTATCTTTCCTTCTATTTTTGCTTCATTAACGTGTTTTAGAAACTATTTATTACGCAAGCTGTGACCAACCCAGTTGGCCTTCCTTCGTTACTTGTATGTAAGATGTTACTTTCCTTCTTGACTCTTTGTAATACTTCTTCATTTTTCAAATGATTGGTCCAACCCATAGACCATTGGTACTAAATTTATATCAGAGGTTAGGGGGATAAAACACGCAGACCTAAGGAGATAGGCCTCTGCATTTTACATCTGTTTTCTGCAGTTTAGGCAAAGAAACAGAGTTGTTAACACGCTTCAGCAACTACACAAAATGGCGTTCATATAACAGTAAATGTTTGCGTTTGTTCTCATACGACTGTGAAGTTTCTTCTTAAATGGAGAGAATTTATGTCTAAGGTACTCGTATTTAAGAAATTATTGTAAAGCAAATATTTTGGATCAAAGAATATGAGATAACCAGAAATGGGTAAATTACTTAAAAAGGAATTTGGGGTTGAATTCTGTGTATGAAACACGCACTGCCTTATTGTCAACCAAGTTTTGATTAACCAACTAATTAATTCCATGCAGCAGAGTCCGTCTTGAGATGCTGGCAGTTGCTCAGTTAGTCAAGAGATTTCCCGATTTTGATGACAAGCGAGTGCTCACTGCCGTGATCCCAAAAGCCCGCCATTTGTCCCTGTCCCGAGCCACAAGATTTTGGTGCAAGACATTCCGTCATATTCTTTTAGATCCATTTTAATACTATCGTCCCATTTAAGTCTAGATCCCCAAGCGGTCTCTTTCCTTCTGGATTTTCCAGTAGAAAACTGTGTCATTTATTCTCTATCATGTGTGTGCCACATGTCCATCCATCTTACCGTATTGAGTTGATCATTATGATAAACGTTTTGTTCGCGGTGCAAACATTTCTGTAGTGCAATAACGAAAGGTAAGTTACCCAGTGTCTTTAACAGGTAGCAGTAACGTCTGTAATTTGAATAAATTGCATATAAATTTTATTAGCTGTCACTGGAACCAGTAATATTTATATTGACCCTAATTTTGTTAAAATAAACTCACCTGAATATTTTATATCATAGTTTACACGACTGGTTTCTTAAATCTATGCATACACAATATTGTACCTGCAATTTTAGAAAGCTCACGCAAATGTAAGTACGAATATCTCACTTTAACCTCCCAGTTGTCGAAATAAATTTGGTGCACTCCAAGCAACAACACTGATTTGTTCTTACTGACATTATATTCGGTTTATGAACTTAGAAGTAATTAGTAAATTGGCATAGGCCGGAACAATTTCGACATATGTTGTTGAGGTCCCGTGTTGGATGTTCGGACGGGACAGCGTCTAATGCCTCCCGAGAGTAAGTAAACCTCAACTATGCTACACTCGCGAAGACATAATAGACTGCAAGACGGAACAATACGACGTTTCGTTCTACTCAATTTAGATAACTGCCACCATGCAGTTGTTATTAAATTATAGGAATAGGAAGTAGTAAAATAGGCAAAAACTACTATATCACACAATCAAATAGACAGGGTAACACAAACAACACTGTTAACTAAATAAACTTATCGAATACTCAAGGATTTCATAATCAGGTTTAAATTAAACGACAACCGTATTAGTGAGAGGTAGTTAGTCATATGTTTCATTAATCAAGAAATTAAAATTACTAAAAGGATTAAAAGTTTATACAAATAATGTAACGTAATTTAAATAGTTTAAACAAAAAATAAATCAACATAATTGCTTGCTCTCCTCTGTATAATTCAAGCTGCGTCGGAAATTTAGAATATTCATTTTTTAAAGTTATCCAAAATATTCTCGGCCAAAATTGCTCAACTCGTAAGAATTCAAAATCACCAAGTTTTCTAAGTAGGTTCAGTGCAGCTTATCTTGAGTAAGCAGAAGTAGTATGTTTTCAGTACACCAAACATAAATTCTTCACTGACGTTGAAGTCAGAACTTTCTCCAAAATGTCGCACGTAAATTCGGACGTAGATATAACAAAAAATTTGTACGAGAGTGAGGGCGTTTACTTAGTCGCGATGGGTTTTGTAGAGTCAAGCAGCTGATATTACTAAAGTAAGCATACTTCTTAGTGCACTGAACTGTTAGCTAAGCTTCCGTACAGCGAGAGTTAGTTGACTCCCTCACGTTAAGGAAGGCAAAGAAAATATGTCCTAATTGTACATATCTGACAGTACACTTAACTGTTGACAAAGCTAACTTATAGTGGGCTTGAGGTAACATCCGTGTACAACTCAAATGCAAATCCAAATTCGAATTTCGTATGTACCATGTTCATTCATTACACGTTATTGGGGTTTTCATGGTGTTCCTCCGTTTCTTAAGGAGATTATGAAGTGGAGCCATAAATTAGGCCAGGGCCGCCTCCTTCCACGCCCTTTCCAGTTCATTACCATTTATTTGTCTATCACTCGAAGCTATGTAATCTGAGGTCATGAAGGCCATTTTAAATAAACCTGATCAAACAGGAGGATAAAACAGTGGACCGTCAGTCACAGCTGTTTCCGAAAATATATTGGAAGTAACGTGTTACATGTTTCAGATTTCATTCATGAATCAGCCCCACCCCTCAGAAAACAGGGGAAAAATTAAAAGTATTTGCGTCTTAGGACTAATGTGACTTAGTCCAGGCTGCAGATATTTTGCCTCAAAATTAAGTACAGTCAATTATATCTATTCTGCATATTTATCTCATATCGTGGGCGTTAAGGATAACTCACTAAGTCCAAAAAACAGTTTTGAGGAATATGTATGGAAAAGTTTGATCAGCAAACAAACTTACCTGGATGTAGCCGAAATTGAGGTGTTTGTATCATCGTAAACGATTCATGAATAGACTTAGAGGATTTTAATTGTAAAGGAGGTGACAGATATGGACTTAATCGTTATAAAATCTGATTTTCAACCCAAGTAGACTTAATTGGCTGTCCTTGTACGCCCACTATTTGTTTATTTGATTTAAACAGACATATCTATGTAGTGATCTTGGCTTACAGATGTACGTTTTCTATAGGACGCTTTCTGCATTACCCTTTGCATTCGGGCAGTGATACCATGAGGGAGGAGCCAAGACATGAAGCTTGAAACATAAATAAGTGCTATATCAACTGGGCATAATTTTATTACACTGTTCTAAGACAGCCCTGAATCTGATGTTATTGGACCGTACATCATTGTGATAACAGAAAAATAAAAAACCAACTACATGCCACTTGTTATTTTAGTGTACTTCTTATTGGCTCAACATGTTTCGGGCGTAGTAATGCCCGAAACTTGCTGAGCCTGTAAGAAGTATAATAAAATAAAAAGTGGCATGTAGTTGGCTTTTTATTCTACAGCCCTGAACATTTTAAGTCAGTTTGACTTATTTTGCAAAGAAAATGCGATTTTATTTTTGTATGAAATCTATTACTCTCCTATTTCTGACACTTCTTACTGATAACGGCTTTATGAATTCACGCCGAAACATTTAGCACATTATACATTGAAACGTGCTTTCTACAAACGGTTATGACTGACGGTCCATTCTTTTACCTGCCTATTTACTCAATACAACGGAATATATCACCCTAACCTGATTAAATAAATGTATTCAGGGAGTGCGTGGAAAAGTTCTGCGCTAGCTGAGCGACTGTTAGCTTGTAAAATATAACTGCGTTTCATGTGGCTCGATAGATGATGGATATTTTAGGGTGGAATTAGAATTTTCGTCTGTTGGATGAAACCCAAAGTTCACATGAAAACAGATCCGAATCATTTGTTCGGAGCACATTACAGGTTTGAGAGCGCGTGTTGGTGCGTTATATTCTGCAGGTCTGTGAGAAGAGAAAGGACGGCAGTCGGTGAGCTAGAAGGAAAAGAGTGAAAGAGAAAGGGATGAATTTCCTCTCTCGCTTGCTGTTACGTCTTTTTTTTTTTTGACTTGTGAAAAATATGGGCGTGACGACGAGAGCTGCTTACCCAGCAACCAAAACAAAAGCATCACGCTCAATTGGTTCCTGCTCAGCTGCACTGAAACAGAGAAAAAAAGAAAATCCATTTTTGAAAATTCATCCCCGGGTATAAACAAGATTTCAAATATTTATGTTTTAATGCCGAAATGTTAGTCGGAATGCGTCCGGTGGCCTTTAGCGTCCGTCTGTTCGAAGCTGTGCTGTTCTGTGTTTTTAACCAGCGAACTGTCCATGACAAACGGACCCTTCTATGTTTTTTCCGAATTTATTATGTACTACACCTTTATTCGTTTGTGGTTTATTTAACGGAGCTCTTGTTACTGTCTCATTATATAGTCCTAATATACATTTGTGGAATGACTACTTTGTCGGGAATTGGTAAATATGTGCTAGGAAGCGCAGTGGTATACTTTAATCTGTTACCTAGGCATTTGAGTAGAGCGAATGAGAAGTACCAAGAAGCATTCCCCACTCATATGTATAATAATCTGTGTTTTGGCCAAAATTAAAAAAGTACACTTCCTGAATGCTTGTCACAATCTTCACCGCTTTATTTACCTTATTTGATTTTTGGTCCCACCGACTTACATCCCTTGACATAATTTATTGCGCAGTACGCATATTAAATTGTCATACAGAAATTACGCTTTTAAATGCAGTGATCGTTTACAACCGTAATTTGATTTTAAGATCAGAGTTAAATACTTACATCCCAGCGGTAACTACGGGGTGAGCCAAAAGTTACTGCGCTTATATGACGAAAGATAAAATCGTCTGATTCTTAGTATTAATGTTGCAACGGATTTTTTCTTACCAATACGCGTATAAACACTTCGCGACCATTTTCAGCGTTTGTTACAACTTAAGTAAGTATGAAAAATGTATGTGTATTAATGTACAGGTTCTCTGTATCGTCTAAAGTAGGTGCACAGTGCCATGGCTCGCTCTGTACGTAAAAGAAATGCAGCATTTTTTTCCACGCCGTTTATTTATGTTTCGTATGATCGTCTAACAAAGAGAGATTGCTGTCGCAAACAGCCATAACTGAACCGTCTTTGTAATGGAGGAGATAGGTGTTCCGTGGGAGGTAGGAATTAAGTTTTTAGAACCTGTTAAATTACATTAGCACAATAAATGGCTAACTTAGAATTACATGTTCGTTATTGCATTTACAGTTGTTTCAGCAAGTCTTAACAGCCAAATTGTTAATTCAGTTATGTCGAAAAAAATATTTTCTCTGCTCAAGTGAAACGTGAACTCGATAATAACGCAATGCAGGTACGTCCTTCTAACGACGCAAGAGAAGATCCCCGCAACAGTCTCACATGCTGTTTAAGTTTGCAGTTATCCTCTCCTGTACATTGATTTCTCCCCTGTGATCTCTTCTCGTCAGGCTTCGGTGCTAAAGTTTTATGTTTCTCGTCCCTTTACTCCTCTATAGATAAGTTGTTAATGTATGTAGCCCCAGGTTTAAAAATACATTCTGCCCGCAGAGTGTAGTTTTATGAGTTGTACGTTTCTCAGAAAAAACAGCGATTATTTCTTCACGCATTATTAGCTGGCTGGTTTTTATAGCGGAGAAGGATGTGTCTACTGCGCGGTACGAACTGAATCTTTAAACAGAGGTCACGTTCATAAAGTATTTTATTCAGTCACAACACAACATCAATATATAGCCAATAATACATATTTTTGGCTACATATTTCGTATAATGTATTATATACCGTCAGTACACAATAAATATATCAGTACAGTGATGTAATATATAAAATCAGGCCACATTACGGCTACCTGTTTATATTATATTATATCACTGTACTGATATATTGTTGTGTAGTGACGGTATATAATGCATTATACAAATTTGTTAGTACACAACGGGAAGGCTTCTGTCAAATACATATTTCGGTTTCATAAAACCATCTTCAGACCAATATTTATTACACGAATTTTAATTCCAAGTTTATGTATTTAAAAAATACATTAACGTGGAATTAAAATAATTAAAAACTGGTATGATTTTAGCTTTTATTAGTGCAAACAATATGGGATCCCATAATGTACGCACACATTCAATGTACCTTCATATAATAAATACTGGCCTGAAGATGGTTTGATGAAACCGAAACATATACTGCCAAAACTAGTAGTATTGACAGTATATTGATGTTGTGTTGTGACTGAATAAAATACTTTATGAATATTAACTAATACAGCAGAATGGCTCCTATAAAAAAGTTCAGGTTAATATTCATTTTTGCAATGATAACATACAATACATCTCATTTTGCTTTATTTTATCTTCCTACTTAAATCGTTAATTTGCACACAGGCGTTACGAAATCACAATGGAGTCCCCCTCCCCCCCCAGTCTCCTCTTCGCTATCTTTTCTGGGTTCGGATATTTGTCTCTGCACATTATTCTCACACATATTCAAGGTCTGTTCTTACCTGAGGGCCACAGGTTAAATATTAGAACCAAACATTGTTTCTTTTGAGTGTGTTTTAAGCAAGGGACAGGAATGTAGAAAATTCTGAACTAAAAGGTAAGAAACTTTTCACCGAGTTTTATCTTCCCCTGATTTCTTTACGAGTGTAATTTTGGTTTCTTCCTCATTTACGAAAGTTGTTTGAACATAGAGTTCTTTAGTTACTTTTTATATTATGATTTTATTTTTCGTTTCGGCAACCAGACGTGATCAAACAATTTTTTCCCTTCTGTATTCACATCTGTACCATCCTAGTATCGTAAAGCCTCCATAAAAATAAAACCTAATAGAAATACGCCTGACCATTGAATGTTTTATTGAATGACAAGTGGCTGGAGGAAAAGGTCTTTAATCAATTCTAGGCACTATTTCAGAATTCAGCGAGAAGGACCAACGAAAATATGAAAATTGTCGCTAGAGTAGAAATCACCTGTCCGAAATTTTGCGATTGTAAGACCTTATTGCTGGTTGGAGCAATTCCCATAATTTCTACAATCCGATCGTGATTGCCATAGCTTTGCTGTGTGTACTACGCGTGGAATTCGCTTAACAGAGAGACGGTAAACCAGAGGAATGTTGTCCGACACAAGCACAACCGTCTCATTAATTCCATCGTGGTTCGACTTCTGTGACATGCAAAATATGAATGCATGACGCACCGTATTAGCCAAGAATCTAAGCAAATAAATAAAAGGGAAGAAAAGTGGGAAATGGAAAAGTAACTGATCATCTAACTCCGTGGGGAAGAATTATTTTGAGAGGCAGATAATGTTATAGCTAGCCATATGACAAATATTTAAAACTGAGTTCCTGCATTAGAATAAACATTTACTGCTTCATTAGAAACATACATTTCTGCTCTGTGTAGAGAGACGTAATACCACGTCGCTCTGAAAATAGTGCTGAACGCAAAAGTACCGTGTGGCATAAACAGAGTTCTTTTTAGATTTTTGGAAAGGTGGTACATGCAAGATCACCGTTTTTCAAGGGTTACAACATATTTTCCTATTGAATTGACTTCAATTTATGTAAAATTACTCGTAACCTTATATGTACATTATGTCCATGTATAATCCAACAATTAAATTCAATTGAAGTCATGGGCCATTACGGATTTGTGAGCAAGTGGTTGGTTGATCAGGTCCAAGCTGTCATATAGATACTGCTTACCTTATTGCTAAAAACGACAAAAAATAACCTTTCCTTCTTGTTCTTCCTGTTATTTTGCTTTTATAGTACACTATCTAATAATTAAGTTAAATTCGTTGAGTGGAACGTACAATTAGATCAGTGACCTTATGTCAATAATTCTTATTCGTGGATAATACTTCATATAGATTTTGTAGGTATGTTGAAAGTGTTGTTTGCTCAAGTTGTCACATGGATAGTTTTAACGATTTATTATATAGCGTCATAACGTAGAAGGATAAACTTAGATTTCATGCCGACAAAAATTTGTATATTTTTTGAGACCTCTTGTCTCTCACAATTTCAGGTTCCTGTGCGAAGTGTCTCGCACCTTACTAGTTTTAAGAGATTAAGAATGCTATGATGAAATTACATATAATGGCATAAGATCCAAACGGACATGAGCGAAAAACGGATATTTTTTAAAACATTAAAATGTAAAACACGCAAACACGCTCACATTCTTATAATTTACTTTATTTCCTCACGTAATGTTGTATGAGGAGAAGAATGTGACAGGAGAGAAGTATAGGCCAAAAAAGAGTAATAATTGAGAAACTAATTACTGTGGGTTCTGTAATGTAACTAATGTCATTTAGTGTTGCTGTTGTGAACAGAAGGAAGGCTGGAATTCCATAGCAGAAAAGCAAACTAGAAGCAGATTGGACTTTCGGTGAAAATCACAAGAGCACGTATTGAACCACATGCCTATATAATTTCGCATTCAATTTCGTGATTCATCTAAAGCGTTAAATTTGAATTGCACATACGTAATTGAGTGTGGATAGATTACATCTAAAATCGATAGCAACCCAGAACATTGCTCCATGTAATTTACTAGTTTATGGCTGTGAACTTCTGACAGATTTCGGCTGTGTTACGTGGAATATTTGTGCAGAACCTAACACAAACTGATTCGGAAAGGTAAAGCGTGAATGCTGTCTGTTATTGTTTTTAAGAAAACACAGTGTGTTAAGTTTAAAGGTAGATTAGGAGCATTTATCTGGAATGGAGGGAAGTAACAAGTGTTTCATTTAACGACGCTGCAAGTTGTTGCGTTTATTGTCTAGCGTCGATGGTAGCCGAATGAAAATATGAGTATGGAAAGTCGGTGGAATGGTACCTACAGAACAAAAGGAAATACTTGGAGAAATATAAGTCCTAGTTCCACTGTTTCTACCTGAATGCCCAAAATGATTGGCTTGGAAGCTGGAATTGAAATAGAACCAGACGACGAGTGAGTGTTGTGTATTGCTTATTTAATGCAAATATTACGGTCGTAGGGATCAAAGGCTGGTACTGGCCCCAAGGGTTATTATCGATGCCGACAGATAATAGCCACATATCTTGGGAAACACCGTCTGACAAGACATCGCTCAGCTCTGCCAGCAAATCCGACTTCCTCACGTCCTCGATCGTGATCTCTGGGCAATGCAACTTTATTTGTAGCAGAGAGGAGCGGATGAAGGCGAGTCCTCGGCGCCTCAAAACCGAGGCCTTCGGCTAAGGGAGCACACCGCTACAGAAAACGGGCATGTTTGGAGGCCCTGAGGTTAACTACCACCAAACTTACTCAGCGAGGGACTGGTTATCCGTCCTGAGGACACCCTACCCAACTCAGAATCTCCAGAGGAAGCACAAAACTGATTCACAAATGACAGCTAAGGCGAGAAAGAGGACAATGAATCCAGGTTTAATGAAAATAGGCGTTTGGAATGTCAGAGTTTTACATGGCAAAGAGAAACTTCTCCAGGAAGAATTAAAAAAAAAAGCAAATGTAGATAGAGCAGTGATACCAGAAACAAAAAAGAAATCACAGGGTCCGCATGAGTTTGACGACTACATTTTACTGTACAGTGGTGTCCCAACGAATAAAAGAGCAGCCGCAGGTATAGCAATAGTGATTAAAGTCAAATTTAAAAACAGAATACATAGTTACGTGTTTGTAAATGAAAGAATTATTCAATTAAGTTACAAATTGCAAAGAGGATATTTAACATTACTAGCTGTCTATGCCCCCGAAGAAGGGAAAACAGATCAAACAGAAGAATTCTATGAAATCTTCCAAGATCAGATAGACAAAATAAGTAAAAACGATTACATTGTCGTTGCCGGAGATTATAGTGCAAGAGTTGGAAATATTCCTATTGACGGAATTTTGGGTACAAATGGTGAAATTACTACTAACAGTAATGGACACAAAATAAAAGAATTTGCATCAGTAAATGAATTAAAAATAACGAACACATTTTTCAGACATAAAGAGATTCATAAAATGACGTGGAGTGCCAGAGGTTACAGATCCATTATAGATTACATTCTTGTAAACAAGAAACTATCACCTTTACTAAGTGACACTAAAGGTTTTAATGATGTTACTACAGACCATTACTTATTAATTTCCAAAATTCGTTTACCTCAAAAATTGTATACATTTACTAAAAGATCTCTACGGCAAGAAGAAATTTTTAGGGTACATTTGTTAGAGGACCCAAGTATAAAATTACTTTATCAGAGGAGATTAGAGCAAAATCTGATGCACTCACCATGCAGCCTTA
>Ga0131853_10002007_pt1 | contig 36370 bp, 45 predicted proteins | sample TergutLab28metaG_FD_92764 | JGI IMG/M metagenome (GOLD analysis project Ga0131853, IMG submission 92764) | Labiotermes labralis P1 segment gut microbial communities from Petit-Saut dam, French Guiana - Lab288 P1 (version 2) (version 2) | ecosystem: Host-associated > Arthropoda: Insects >... | reverse complement strand
TCGCCTGTAGCCGTGCGCCAAAATGTTTCAGGCAAACCCCAGTTTGCCGTACTCTTAATCAACTCATTTAGCGGCGTAGATATATCGCTGTTAACCGCCTTTACTATTTTATCCCACATAGTTAACTACCTCCGTTCTTGGTTTTCCACCCGGGAATGTTGTTGTCTGTCTTGATGCACTGAAAGTCGAGCCGTCGGCATTAAATATCGTTAAAACTTGATCTATGCTGCCATCACCGTTAAACGTTGTCAGCATATCGGCTACTAACAAATCTTCATAAGAAAAGCGTATCTGCTCCCTTATCTGGTTAGATACGCTGTCGTCAAATGTCTTGGTTGTGCCGGGCATGTTTATTTGATTATCAAAATTGAATCCTATTTTTTGTTGGAATTCGGCTATAACTTCTGATCTCCACGCTTCCATTGAAGCTTTCCAACTTTCATAATCAGCCTTTTGTGCCTGTGTTTGAGCCTGCCAGTCGGATTCTTGCCGGGCGGTTTGTTCTTGCCAGATTAATTGCTCTGATGCTTGCAGGGCATTCCACTCAGTCTGCTTACGTTCGAGATAATCCATGTACTGTTTAAAAATAGTTGTTGTATCAACATTATCAACCATTGAATACATTATCCCACATTCTTCGCTGTTAAGCCTTGTATCGGTTATGTTTGACTGAGCTATTCCAGTAGTGCCGGGGTTTACAGTTATTTCAGCAAGCTTGAGCTGATAAACGTCATCATTGCGGATAAGCGTTGTTGAACCCGGTATATAAAGCACTTGTATATCTCTGCGTTGACGAAGAAGGCTATGCTCGACGACTATCATATCTCGGCGCATAACTCCGGATGTGTTTTCCTCTATATCAAGCGTTACGTCTATAGGATCTATCCTTCCGCCTCTTATGCGACCTTGTACATAGCTGCGACCTTCTATCCAAGCTGCTCCGCCTCTCACGGTTACTTGCATTGTGTTAAAAAGACTTACGACTTGCAGGTTAGTCGAAGGGTTCGGGTATATACCATTACCCAGAAACATTTGACGATCACGAGCGAAGTCGTTTGCATCCCAAACACGATCATGTTTACCGTCAGAGCCGGTTTGTGAATTGTATGGAAAAGAATTTATATTGTTCAAGTTATATCACTCTCCTTCTAAACAATAAAAAAACGCCCAAAACATTTGATTTAGCGTTTTTAAAATTGCTATTTACTTCTAAAAATTGTTGTTTACATTTTATTAAATTGTGATATAATAAAAGCAGGTAATCTCCGCCGATGCGGCGCACCCTATGATTAGTTAAATTTCTTTAACCGCTCTGCTAGTGCGAATAGCAGAGCGGTTTGCTTTATCTGTACTGAAAGATAAAGGTGAGCAACATTACTAAAAACGTACCAAATGCAAAAAGCAACATAAGGATCTTATACGTATCTTTCATATTCTCACCCCCTAACATGGTAAAAGTTAGGGTTCGCCACATCTGCTTGATTACCTGCTTATGACATAATAGCACATTGTTCTACATATCACAACATTTTTTGTTTATGTCACTCTCCTTACTATTGAATAATTAGGCACATCACCGAAAGTAAGTGCAAGAGAAAACTTACCGCCTTCGTAATACTCTCTAACTTCTGATACATTTTTTTCTATCGTTACATCCCAAAACGAACTATGATTTTTAACAATATCGCCTAAATCCCAATCTTGGCGGTAAATGAACTGTTTGTTATTCATATTGATAACAGAGTCGAGGTTTTCGATTATGCGTCGTCTATTTAAAATCGCCTGTGCTTGTTCTTGCAGTGGATCAGGATTGCTTGCATTAGTCGTTGCAAATATTTCCCTGCGGCTTATGCCTGTGTTTTCACCGCCAAATACATGTGAAACATTCCCGCTTCTTAGATATAATGTGTTTTTATAGTCTCTTGCTTCATGCAGGTAATCTTGTGTCAGTATATTTCGGAATGCTTCTGTGAAAATTGCAAAAGATTGTTTACCGTCGTACAGTGAAAAATCAAAGGTTTTATCTTTTATGTTAAAATCCACCCTAAAACCAACAATAGCACTTTGTGTAAGCTCACGAACACAATCAAGAGCATTTCTGTTTTCCCACTCTACTCTTGCAGACACTCCGTTTTTTGTTGTTAGGTTTTTGATGGTGAAATTACTGATACAACGGTTTGCATCGGTTGCTGATATGAAATTTTGATTTAACAGTGTGCCTATAACCGTGTCCGTGCTGCCGCTCATGGTTAAAGATATTATCCTAAGATCTAATATACTGCTTAAAGACCTACCGGTTACTATAATGACGGCTCCACCATCACTTTCATGCTGAGTTTCAATATTTTCGATAAATGCGGCTTCATTGCCTTTTCTTATGATATTTCCGCTCTTTATCAGCCGGGCATTTTCTTTTGTTGGTGGAAGTTTTAGCGTAAATTCACCAACATCGTTAAACCGTCTAACCCATGTCAGCCCTATATAGCTTGTGATCACGCCTTGCAGTTCAAAGTCTTTATATATTGCCAATTCTTGCATTATGGAACCCCCAAATATACCGGATCGTAAAATACCGACACCGAAAGATTCGTTGCGTTTTCGTCTGCATCGTATGCTATTGTGTTCATCCCAAAATCGAGCATGAAGAAGTTTCCGTCCGGGTTAAATTCTAAATACGGCATACCGTTTATGCTGCCGTTTATAAAAATAGCTGCCTCATTCGGTACACTAATCACCCTTATAACATCGCCGTTTTGCATCGGGTAATTTATCCTAACAGTGCGGCCGCTTTCTAAGTGAGTAATACGTGGGTTTGTTACCGTGCCGCCGTCTGCGATAAGGACATAAGTTGCGCCGGCCGCAACATCGCCTAAATTTTCAAAAGTTGTTTGAAGGGTATCAGATCTATATCCAAATACAAAACCTGTGTCCTCCGGGATTACAAGAGGGAAATAACCCCGCTTGTTTATTAGGCTGATATGTTCTGTAACGCTTATACCCTTATAAAAAGGATAATGACATACAAGATTTATCGTAAAAAAGACGCCTGTGCCTCTGAATGATATTTCCGGAAGTGCTGCTAATTTGCACGTTATTGTACGAACGCTGCCGTTTGCCGCATTATGATATCGAAGAGTTCCTTCTAGTGTTGGATTGAACACACGCTCCATTTCACGGCGCATTTCACGCCTTAAAGTTACTCTGTTAAACCTTCCTGTTATTTCTATGTAACGGAGTCCCAAACTGCTTGATATGAGCTCTTCGCCGTGATCAGAGCCAAGGCGTTCCGATATCATGTCATTTTCCAGATATGTGTCATTACAACTATGCAGGTCATAAGGAGCATACATGGCGAGATTCATGCTTAAACCTCGGGAATTTGTATAAGTTATCGTTACATCTTTTGTGATTAGCAAAGATTCGCCTCCTCCGTGTCAATAAAAAACAACCTTACTTTTAGGTTGATTGACAAATTCGTATAAATCGCATAGAATTCAAATAAAGCATTATAAAATAAACATCTTATTGTCGATTTTTTCATACTTTATGATGCAAGCAAAGGTCTCGTTATCTCCCTTAACGCCTTTCTATTTTTCATATCAAGCTTCCAAAGAGTCTCTTTTGAAACCTCCCCTGTTACATTGTTGTTAAATGTTATATTGGTCACACTGCCTGCTTGCAGGTAAGGCGTAGATCCTTTACTTGAAGTAGTTGGAATTGCAGCAATTCCAAGCTTATGAGCTGAACGTTGTGCAGCAGGTATCATTTTTTCAAGACCTACACATACACCTAGGCCGGTCATTTCACCAACCCATTCGCCAACGCCAGAAGGAGAATTTATATCAAGAACTCTTTGCATTTCTGCTTGTACTAAAGCAGCAAGCCTTCCGGCTGCTTGCTGTGCAAGATGAGCGTTATCATCAAGCCCTTTTGCTACGCCTCGGGCAGATTCAAGACCGATGTTTACAGCATCATCTACGGCTTGTCGCATATTATCCCTAAAGCCTTCGCTAAGCTTATCTACAAACCGCTTACCCGCTTGATTCCATTCGGGGTAAAACTCTTCTAGAATTTTTAAAGCTTCCCGATGCCCTTCTTCGCCTGCTTCTACGAGCTCAATCGCAAGCTGCACCGCTGTTTCTGAAAAAGCTTCATATTGAGCTTCAAGGCTTCTAAGGCTTTGGCGGTAGCTTGTTTCGTCAAATTCGCCGTATTTTAGGCTCAAAGAAAGGGCATATATCTGTCCCTGCTGTTCATAGCGCATATCGGCTATGATTTTAACCTGTTCTTCAGCTGTTCTTCTTGCTTGATCAAGTATATCTCTGCTTTGATCCTGCAAGTTTCTTTTTTGCTCGGCACGCTCTCTTTCACGGAATCGTCGGGTTAGATCCTCTTCGAACCTGCTAAGCTCAAAAATAGCTCTTTCCTTTGCCTCATGCGTTTGAGCTTCTGCTATTCGCCGCTCGTGTTCAGCTCTGCGTTCGTTATTGGTACGCTCTTCAAGAAACTCCCGCTCAAGACGTGCCTCTTCATCAAGTGCGGTTATTCTGTCTTGGATAGCCTGCAACTGTGTTGCCGCCCGCTGATCAGTAAGATTTATAATATCTATGTGCCGCTGTATTTCCTTATTGCTTGCATCAAGAAATGCTGATAAACCGTCGTCAATATTGCGGATTCTGGCTATAAATTCATCATCAAGCAGCTGTATCTTTCTTGCGCTTATATCCTCATTTGTGGTTATTTCCCTAAAGCTAGCATCGCTTAAAATATCAATTTGCTGCTGAACTGCATCTTTTCGTGTATCAATTTCCGCTCGTTTACTGCGACGTAAAGCTTCAACTATAGCCTCACCGTAGGCGGTTGTTTGATTTTCAAGCTCTCTTAGTAGATTGGCAGTCGTTCTTTCAATCTCTCTTGCAAGCTGTTCAGCTTCCCTTTTAGCGTTTGAGGCTCCGGATCTTGCTCCGGCTGTTATACCTCTGGAAATATTTGCACCTGCTCTGCTACCCGGGTCTGCTCTTTCAAAACCAACAACAACATCATTAGCTGCGCTCCTGCCTGCACTTTGAAAGACAGGTGCGTTAACCCTAAAGTTACGATCTACGGTATCAGCAATGGAGTCGCCTAACGTGTTGCCAACTTCGACCCCGACTTCCTCTGCATCCTCAACAATGGTCGTGCCTCTTATTATGCTGTTAAAGAGGTTCGAGACTCTCTCCCAAATCCATCTGCCAACACTTAAAATACCGTCCCAAAGCTTTTTAACAATGTCTATGCCAACTTCTCGAATACTTCTGCCGTCACCTAGTATAGCTCCACGAATGGTACTCCATATTCTCATTCCTATATCACGAAGCATTCGAAATGCGCCTAAAATGCCATTTATAATCTGCCCTACGAGTTCTATACCTGCATCAATCAGCTTTGGTGCTGCTTGAATAAAAGCAGCAAGCAGAGTTATCACTATCTGCGGTGCTTGTTCAATCAGTATCGGCAATGCTTCCGCTATTCCGGTAACAATACCTAAAACAAGTTGAATACCTGCATCGATCAGCATATCAATGTTACCGACTAGCGTTTTGACTATCTTGAAAACGGCGTTAATAACTGCCGGGATCAGCTGTGGCAGTGCCTGTGTCAACCCCTCAGCTAGTTGTACGATAATCATTATAGCTGCTTCTGTAATCGCCGGCAGCATTTCAACTATTTTGCCTATTAGCATAAACATTAACTGAGTGCCGATTTCAATTATTACAGGCAGGCTTGCAACTATGCCGTCAGCCAACATACTTATTATACTAAACCCTATTTCAAGCAGCATCGGCAGGTTGTCCACTATAACCGTGCCAATAGTCTCAATAATCTGCCTTGCACCCTCCGAAAGGTTCGGTAGGTTTTCCACTATCCCCTCAATTATCGGCGTTATCATGTTAGATGCTTTTTCAATCAAAACAGGCAGCTGAGCATTTATCGCATCAAGAACTGATTCAAGGCCTTCATTAATTGCTGCGGCTATCTTTGCCGGATCACGTCCCGCTTCACGCAAGGCTCTTGAAAATTGACCGACTAAATCAGTACCTGTTCCGGCAAGTTCTGTTAGACTTGGAAGCAGCAGACCACCGATATTATTTCCCAACCCGGTCATTGTCTTGGTTAGGTCGGTCATCATGTCACCGAATGCAAGACCGGAGTCGATGGCTTCATCACCCATAACGAGACCTAGATCATGCGCCCGATCTCTTAATGCCTCTAGCTGCTCAGCACTTTGATTAAGCATAGGCATCATTGTTTGTCCTTGCCGACCGAATATATCAAAAGCAAGGGCAGCTTTTTCAGCACCCTCCGGCATTTGGTTAAACGCTCTTATTACCTCTTCCATAGCATCTTCAGGCGACATAGATGATAACTTGTCAAAGCTTATCCCGACTTGTTCAAGCGATCTTGCAACCTTCCCTCCTTCGCCGTCAATATCTGCCATAGAGTTTTGAAGGCGGCGCATACCGTAAGCGATAGAATCAACAGATGCGCCGTTTTGCTCAGCCATATAAGACCATTCCTGGAAGCGTTCTCTTGATGCGCCGATTGCTTGTGAACCTTTGTCGATTGCATCGCTAGCAGCGGCCGAACTATGAGAGAAGTCTACAAGCATCTTGCCCGCACCTACTACAGCTGTGCCTATTCCCGCTATTGCTGATGCAAGACCGTTTAGACCGAGCTTTATAGCTTCTGTTGCTAGGTTTGCTTTTAGGACATCGCCGAAAACTGACACATTACCGCCTGCATCAGATATTTTGCTAGACATATCAACGGCGGCTTTACCGCCGCTAGTTAACTCTTCTTGACTTCCCTCTAGTGCATTCTTGAATGATCCCAGTTTGCTTTCAGTCGATACAAGTTCCCGTTGTAGCTCTCTATATGCTTCACCACTAATAGATGATTTGTCAGATACGTCATTTAAATCGCTCTGTATATCCTTTAGTAAATCAAGCTTTTGGGCTGTTAGCTCAATTTGCTTAGCAGACAGCTCGGCTTTTTGTCCGAGAAGCACAATGTTATCCGGCTCGAACTTGAGACCATATTCAACTTGCTTAAGTTCCTTGCTTACATTTTCTATGTCCTTCTCGGTCTGCTTTAACGCTGCACCAAGCTTACTGGTATCACCGCCAAGCTCTATTGTTATACCTCTTACTTTTTTCGACACGCAGCCTGCCCCCTTGCGTCAAAAAAGCAACCCACAAAAAGGTTGCTTTTTAAAAACTTTCTTAGAATTTAATGGCTTTGCCTGCTTCCGTCGCTATAGCTTTATACGCATCTAACAGCTTCGGTATCAACAAGACCATCTTAACCGTGCTACGCCCTAGCCCTTCATATATCGAATCAAACGGATCGCCGATCATCAGACCATTGATAAAGTCACGAGAAAACTCTTTTGCCTTTGTAAAATCATTTAAATTTGCAGCGTTCAAATTTTCCATTACACCCGCTAGGTATTCAGATCCTTCGCTAAATCTTTCAACTATATCATCTGAAAGATCAAGGGCATATACACTGTCGCCGATTTCTATACTTCCAATATCATTACCTGTATCTATTTTATACATAGAATTACCTCCAAAAAGCTTCATTTTGTGCAGGGGTCGCCACTACATTACGATCTTCGCCGTTGTTCGAATCGGCAAATATCTGTAAAATATCGAAAAGTGCCTGCGTTGTAAGTTCGTTAAGCTCGTCCATACTTATGCCGAGCTTTATCGCTATCGTTATGAGAAATTGCGTAAAATTATCGCTTGTTTGCTCAGACGTTGCTTGTCCGGTATCTTTTATTAAAAAGCCGTTTGATATTTCTGCCAGAAAGTCCTTATAGTAGTCGTCAAAGCGCAAACCGTTATATTGTTCGAACCATTGACGGAAATTAAGGGTTGACTTGCCGTTAGCCTTATTTTCTGCCTTATTCATAGCCCAAATAAGCTTTAAAGATTCTCGTTCAATATCCTCGTCGGAACTGTCCTTGTCAATGATGATCTTAAGAGCATCCTGCAATTCGCCGCCAAATTCCTGCGTAAAATACAAACGGGCAACAAAAGTCGCCCGAATATGTATTGTATGATTGTTGCTAGTTAGTGCAGTCATTGTCTCACTCCGTCTCAGTTGGTTGAGTTGGAAGCATCACTTTGGTGAAAAACTTTTCAAAATCTTCCGGATTATCGCTTTTCGTAATGCTTGCTCTTGCTGTTGTAATCCAACCAAAATCTAAGGTGGTTGCCGTTATTGCCATTTGCTCACCTGTTAAACCTGATGTAGTTGTTGTTGTCTGAATATCTTTTGTCGGTTTTGCCCCGGAACAATGATACACAACAACCCTAACTGGTTCAACTGTTCCCATCAACTCAAACAATAGAGCAAAATGCTTTTGCTGCACATTAGCAGACTCAATAAGCATCTTGTTGTTGTCATAAACCCAATTGAGGATAGCAATTAGGAACTCATCCGGAAACTTTCCTAAAGTTAAGTTCCCACTAAAACCGTTATCCAAAACTTTTACAACAAACTCGCCATTATCAGCAAAAAAGGGATCTCTTGAGCTTTCCGGTGTCAAGCCAAGTGTCACTGCACCCGGTAATAGTTTTGGTTTTTCCCATTTGCCTATTGCGCCTGCTACACCTTCAGTATAAGGTGCATAGTAGCATTTATCAAAGCCATATGTCATTTGCTTTTCTCTCATTATTAAACCTCCCCTTTAAATCAGCTCAAAGCTCCATCTCATTTGAAAGAGCTTCTCACCTTCTATGTAAACTTCGTTTTCTTTTTCCCACGGTAGACCGTTTACTATAAACACATCTTCAACCTGCTTCATAAGCTCAAAATCAGGCTTTAACGTATATAACTCAAGCCAACCTTTTTGTACAGTATAATGATGTGCGTTATCAGCATGAACAACATTTGTGTCCGGCAGGGCGTAAACTATATACGGTAATTCTTGTGGTTTGGAAAATACCATATATGCAACCTTAGAAATCACATTTCGCAACTGATTTACTAGCTCTGCTTGTGTCATGAGCCTAGCTCCCTTCCAAGCCGTTCTTCAAGTTCCTCCATCATGTACTGCTCTGTCGGTTTCCAGTGTGAATGCGCCGATGCTCTTCCCGTGCCTCCGCTCGTAGAGTGACCATGTTCGAGAAGATGTGTTAGCCTGAACAGCCTATTTGATAGAATGTATCTTGGGTAACGATATGTGCTAACATTTTTAAGCCGAAACCCTTTTCTATATTTACCTGTTCGGTCGTTGTATGTTCCAATTTTCTTAATCATTTTCAGACCGCTTCTGGCAACATCTTTTGTAATTTCCTGCACCTTTTCATTGGTTTCCTGCTCAAAAAGATTAAGCTCCCTCATAACGGCGTTTCCAAGTTCGTCAATCCTCATATGCCAATCACCTCTCCAACATGCAGCTCAAGCTCATCATGCCCGACTGCATAAGTCCGCTCAACCTCATACCTCCGACCACTATATTCAACCTGTGTCTGTCCGCCGTATTCAAACCGACGAATCGTAAACACATATGCCGGACGTTTGCCTTCCTGCCTTGCAGCGTTAAATGTGCTTGAGGATGCACTTTTTTTGCTGCAATAAACAGGCGTTGATTCGACCACCGGGTCAGAATCAACGCCTAATTCATCAAGAACATTTTCGAATTTGGGCAGGTTAATAATTTCATCATAAGTCATTATAATTCACCGCTTTACGAATTAATTAATATATTGTTTGAGTCAAATCGCACAGTGGGCGATAGAGCTATCGCAGGACGGACGAATGTGCCTGTCATCGTCGAAGCGGTGACGGTCCCTTCACCGCCCGTTGCGGTCACTCTTTGAACTGAGGTAGCCGCTGCGGCCGGTGTGCGTGTATGATGTGCAACAGTATTTCCGCTTGCATCTAGTGTTATCCTTGAACCATTATTGGTGAACAGCCCAAAATCAGCACCTATTACAGTCGCTCGTGGGTCTAATCCTAGCTCATGGGCAGACGGAAGGATTATCTTTGTTAAAAGACCATCCTTCCCCCGACCAATAGTTGCACCACTTGCACCAACACGATAAGGAACCCTTCCTTCGATAATCTGATTTTGCAACCAAGGTTCAAACATACCGTAGAATTCAGTGTTAAGTCTTAAATGAATTTCACTGTTTTCTACGTCCGCAACATTTGCATTGTTCCAACGCCACTGTTCGAACGCTCGCATATGCAACAAAAATATCGTATCGGGAGGATATCCGTAATAATCTTCATTTGGTGCACCGCCGACCTTCCATATAAGCCACGATCTGAACATTCCACTCATAAATACATGAACGATGTTCCCGGGCTTTTTGTCTCCTATCTGCCCAGAGCTGCTCCCTTGCGGTATCGACTGTATAGTCGCACTCAAATTATCACTATTTAGTAAACTAGGCATTGAAGCACCTTTGCCTTGCGCAGCCAAGTAAGCACTGGAAATATTACCGTTTATACGACTTATTTGAACCTGTATACTCATATTCAATAGCCTCCCCAAAGCTATATAAGCGATAACGCATCTTCTATATCACTTGTCAAATTAATAGCACCGCTTCCGTTATGATATCCCTCCGGTACATTGACACTAACAACAGTCATGCCATTAATACTTCCGCTATATGCACCATGATTTGGCATTGTACCGGGAGTCAGAACACCGTTTGAGGGTACGAATAGCATATTGGCTAATACCTGTGGAGCAGTTGCAGTAACTGAAGATACATCTTGGTAAGCTTGTGGTATAGGTTCTATTGTTACACTAGACAAGCCAAAAAACCCGGTATCGGGTGTAATATCTTGTTGTGTTTTAGTAGGTGTAACGGTTTTGTGTTGCAAGTCATAATTGCCACTGCCGCCAACACCTGAAACAGTTCCGCTTCCGCTATGATATCCTTCGGGCACAGTAAAGGTTTCGCCTTCCTGTACCGTTGCAGAGACAGCACCACGGTTTTCAATGCTTTCAAACTTGAAAGCAAGTTCGCTTAAGCTGTCAGTAGGCAATGCAACACCTAAATCAACGCCTGTGTTCCTTAACTTGTTTCTGTCACTTATAATTCTTGCAATCTCAGTCTGAATACTCATAAATCCCCCTATACGGCACCTAATAGTGTGTCAATATTTCCAACAATAACATGTACACCTGTGGATGTTATTGGCTGAGCACTGTCTTGTAAAACGTTATTTGTCGTATTTACAGCAAGTTCCCCTTCAACAACTTTAAGTGTTGTCGTATCTATATCAGCTATTGCAATCGTCTCAGCTTGCAATTTTTTAATATCTTTTCGCAGCATCTTTATAGCCGCATTTATCGGTGCGGGATCAAATGTTCCGTCGCCTTTTGACCCGCCTTCCTCCGGTTTATTCTTTCCCCTAGTGTATTTAACCAGGATGTTATTAAGCCTAAGCCGCAGATCATTCGTCATACCTTTATTGCCGACATTTTCATACTGCCATGCTGTAAAATCCACTATAAACATGGTTAAATTCATGTCGTTTTCATCAATAATTATGCCCCGCTCAAAAAATAGTGACCGCAAGGTTGCGTTCACCCTTGCGGTCAAGTATTCATCACGAACGCCGGACATTATGCCGAGGCGTTGCTTGACGAGTGACAATATTTTTGATACGTATGTCTCCGATGACTTGCTTTTCCTTTCGCCCATCTAATCACGCCCCCTTGAACGCTCTAGACTTGCAAGGTAAGGAGCAACCAGTAATCATTCTCAATCGGCCGACCGTCATAACGTGCCGTACCCTTAAACACAGTCTGATCTTGGATAAACCTATATTCGTCAGACTTCGCAAGTTGCAAACCTGCCCTTTGCGCAAGAAAATACTTACCATAATCGCCTATAAGCATTTCATTATCAGCTATGTTGTCTTTTTTAGTAAATACTACAGGTGTTCCGTCCGGCAGCCTAACCCCGCCACCAGAGTTTTGAGCTACAACCTGTCCCGCTGAAGTTGTCGCTACCGTTTGAGGCGCAAAATGCGTATAGTATGTCTTACGTGTCATTACTGCCGTTAAATTTGAAGCATCATCCGGGAACAAGCCAAATTTAGACATAAGAGTTGGAAAATCAGGCTTGGTAGTAACTTTATTTGCTGCCGACAAACTTGGTATTATGCCTGTCGGCTGTTTCCCTGCCGCCCCTGTACCGTTGATTATTGCCTTATCAAGAGCAACTGCTATCGCCTTGGCAATCTGACTTTGAATATGTACGGCAAGATTGATAAATGCATCCTCAAGGGTTGCATTGCAAATGGCGATAAACCCACCTACTTTAAAGCAATCAATTTCAAGCATACTGAAATCAAGGTCAAGTTCAGACAGATCCCCACAGCAATCAAGCCAGACAGCCTCCGGAGTGTCACCCGATAAAACAATCCTTGCTATGCCTGGTATCTGTCGCACAGTAACAAGAGCAACAATCTTGCCAATATCTAGCATATCAATATTTATCATATCAATGACTATCTCAGGGATAAGCAAATCTGTATTTGAAACACCTCTGTTCTTGATTATATTGACAACATTTTCGTAAAACTCACGATTTTCTCTTACTTCAAGAACTTGCCGCATCCTTTCCCGCTTTTCATAAGGCGTTTTAGCCCTTAAATTAAAGCCTTTCTCCATAATGTTACTCTCATCCCCTTCTGCGTTTCGTCTTTGTGTTGCCTTTTTAGCTGCCCTATCTTGAGAAGCTTCAATGCCTGCAAGCTCTCCCTCAATTTCGCTGATTTCACCTTCAATTTCAGCTATCGCCTCTTCATGCTCAGATAACTCCCCTAAAACTTCATCAATTTCGCTTTCAAGCACCGCAAGCTCAGCCTCAGTTGCAACACTTTCTATGCTTTGTTCAAGCTCATCAGCTCTAACTTGACATTTATCCCGCTCTGCTTTGCGGTTTTCGAGCTCAATATGCTTTAATTCCTTGCGTTTATTCAGCTTTATCGCTTTTAACATTTGTTAATCTCTCCTTCGCTTTTCGTTTGCGCTCATCTAATCGCCTTTGGTTGTGTTGGTCAAACTCCTGCCGCCTAACATTTATATTTGTTTGAGGGTAAGCAGGAAACGTGCATACGGAAATTTCAATAACATCAGCTTCTTTGACCTTAAATACCGTGTCGCCATTTGCTTCGTTATGTATTTCCTCAGCGGCAGGCCAAAAACCAAAGCTGCAACCGTCAATATCACCCCGCTTAACACGTTCATAAATATTGAGTGCCTCGGAATCTGCTTGATTGATGACAATTGTCCCAAAAACACCGTGATTATCCTCTCGTAGTATAAGAGTCCCGGCACTTTTTCTACCAAGAACTGCTTTAGAATCGTGATTGTATAAAGCACGAATGTCATTTTTAGCAATGCTTCCGGCACAAGCACCGGGCATTATTTCTTCGAAACAGTCACTCCATAGCTCAATACGTTGACCGTAGACTATGAAATAGCCTTCAATTATTTTTTCTGTGCCCTCTTCCCTTGTTTTAAAGTTGGATCTAAAATAGGCACTTCTGTAATCCATTTATTTATCACCTCCTGCATATTAAAAAAAACCCGGGCGAAAATTCTAACCTGGATTGCTTGACAAATTCGTATAAATCGCATAAAATAAGGGTACAAATAAAAGAGAGAGTGCGGCAAACACTCTCTCAGTGCACAACCGCTACAAAGGCGGCTATGGCTTGCTAGTTATAAAAATAACCGCACACCATTGGACTAGGGGCGGTTATTTTTTTGTTCTGAACTTCAGAATAGAAATAACCAACATTGAAAACATAATCATTAGAGATATTGCTTCAAATATTGTCAAGAGCCTCACCCCCTCTCATATGAGGAAGTCAAGCCTTAACCGCCCTTTAGCTCGTGCACCTAAATTATAACTTGTGCAATTAGGCTTTGCAAGTCAATTTTTATAATTAATCTCCTCACACGCCTTCTTTATTAAGCTTTTTCTGATTGCCAATATCCTCAATTGGGATATAATTTTCAAGTATGCTAATTTTATCCATTATCGGATCATCAATAGGCTCTAAGCCAAGCACAAGACGAACCTCATTAGGGCTTACGGCACCTATTTTTCGCCCATTAAAGAAAGCCGATACACGGGCTTCAAAATCAAACGCCATAATCGACTTTAAGTTAAAAGTGAAATACCATCTTTCATGATAAATAAGCTTCCTTGTAAGTTCTTGCGCTAACCCTGTGCAAATAGGCAAGATAGTTCTGTTGATAAAATTATTCCATTCCCGCTGATCGAAGCTGCTAGATCCGGATCTGCTGCCGCCAATCGCCAAAAGAAAAGGAGGCACGCCGAATATTGAGCAAATAGTTTTCTTATCAAGAGCAACACTGTCATTAATAGCCAAGTCAGATATACTCATTGCCGGAATGGTTTTTGCTTCTATCAATTCCGCCGGAAGTATATAAGGCTTACCTTCTCCTGTTTCTACCCACTTTTTAAGAAGCTCATCCCTACCCTCTAAACCTTGAAAATCGTCTGTATCGGAATTAAAGTAAAACATTACATTCGGCTTATAGTCTTTTGTATAGAACCTCTTCTTTACTTTCTGCGTAGTGTTCAGATTGTCAATAACATCTTTGAGATATACCTTATATGGTTCTCCTTGCCAAGTATTTTGCCTGCCCGGGTTATTAACGAAATGGATTATCTCATCATGAGCAAATACTTCTCCCTTGTATCTAATTTCATACCCCTTATCAAGCGTAGTGAATGAATATTCCGCATCGGGTATAGGCGTTAAATCATCAAGATAACCGCCGTTGGTTGTCGGCAATAAAATAGAGTTGCCGGTTAAAAGCAACTCTCTGACAGCAGCAAACATAAGCGTTTTCCGTGTGCCTAAACTATATGGATCTATGTCTATCTTTCGAGATAGACCGTTTTTGACCCGGATATCTCCCCGCCCTGTGTTCTCCATGAGCATAATTGTCATGGATGATATAAGATCAGCAATGACTTTAATACATGTCTGTACATCTGCGTTATTTTCAAGCTTTGTATATCCTGTTTCGCAGTATTTATCAAAATCAGCTAGGGAAAAAACCATAGCCGCATTTTTATCTTTTTTAGGTTCAGAACGAATACGTACCATACTTTTAATTTTATCAAATGCCATAAATCCCTACTCCTCTATGATAGTTTGGATCAGATCAAGCTTAAGCTTAAACCTTACGCTGCAAGTATGGGTAACTGCCTCTAGGGCTTTGATAATTTTCTCAATTTTCTCGTCAGCATCTTCATCGGTCGCTTTATATTCGTTTTGCAAAAGTGATTCTGCCTGATTGCAAAGTTTACGGCTTGGCTTATGCCTCCGCTTTGATATGATATCCTTCAGCTTTTCAATAATCTCAATATCTTCAAGCCCTGTATTGTTACCAGAATTATCTAGAGAATCAATATTGCTGACATTACTGTTTTCATCATCAAGGAACTTACTATCTCCGGCATCGTTATCATCACCATTAGAGATATTTAACTCTTCGGAGTTATTGATTTCACCATCAGGGGGATTACCTTCACAAACATTGCCATCATCACTAAGATATGTATTCACTTCCGGGTTATTATCTTTTAATTCTTTTTCACTCTTGTTCTTGCTCATTTTAATTCCTCCTTTTTCCTGTTGTCACTAAACAATCTGGATGCCTTTGCTGTTCCGCTTGAACTTTCAAGCATACCAACCGTCGCAAAAACAGCAGCTGAAAATATGTCTATACGCTGCTCTTCTTTGATTTTACCAAATTCCATAAATCCGCCGGTCTTTTCATTTGCCTTAACGTTTTGTACGCAATACTCAAAAGGCTCAGCTGAACAATAATACAGATGACCTTCAAGTGATTTATAGTGAATGCGGTTAAACCCTTGAGTTGTTTTTGTATATAGCTGCGGCTGATTTTCAATTTTAAATTTCTCTTTCCGCATGTCGCTATAAAACTGATCTCCGAAGCGAATATCATAACGAACTTCTTTGATTTTAAAGCCTTTTTTACGCATTTCAACGAACCATTTAACAACATCATCATAGTGAACTGTTTCGGCATTGCACATTGTCAACCATCCATCGTCTTGCCATCCGAAAATCGGGATATTGTCCTTCTCAGCCTTATTAATTGCCTGCGTGATTGGAAACCAACAGTGCGGGATGATAATATCAACGCCTTTATACTCTCCATACAGTGCAGCCGCCGTTAAGTCATGCATCTTCGAGAGGTCAACACCCCCATACCAGTTGATAGGTAGCTTCGCAAGCTCTTCCATTGTCCATTTGTATTTTGCATTTGACTTGATAAATACCTCTAAGTCAAAGTATGCTTTAACGCTAGCGGTGTAGATGTTAAGCTCTTTCGCAAGAAAAGACTTCATAAGCTGTGGCTCTTCTTTGGCTTCGTTAGCTGCTTTAAGTAGGTCATAATCCATGACAGTAACGTTATAGTTAGGATTAGCTTTTTGATGTTCAGTCGGATTTAAATAATCAGCGTTACCGTCAGCATCTTGATCAGCTTTTGTGATGAAGATAAAATATTCATCATTTTTTATAGTGCCGTCCAATATCTTTTGACATGTCTTAAGCCTCTGATAGCAAAAACTTGTTGTATCATCTCCCGCTGTAGTTATAGCAAGCATAAGCTTATTGCGGTAATTTTTCATGGCTTTTTGGTAATACAGATACTGGTCAGCGTTTTTGTATTCGTGGATCTCGTCAGCAATAACAAAGTTGGCTTTTAAGCCGTCTTTTGGTTCGCCAGAGAATGCTTGTATGTGGATTTCTCCGTTACCGACTATTCCTTCGATGCTGTGTTCCATGTTATTATCACGAATACGCCAACCATCTTTCGGGCGTTTCTGCCCAGGCTCCAATAAACCCATTTTTTCAAGATTTTTCTTGATGAATGTAAATGGGAAAAGTGCCTGCATCAAAGTTACACTTGTAAGCAGCACTTTACTTGAGCTGCTAGAATGTTTGATGCCAAAAGCCCAGGCTAAAGCACCTGCAAACGGCGTTTTACCGTTCTTTTTCGGCAAAAATAAAAGTGCCTCTGTGAAACGCCTTATGTTTGTGCCTTTGTCGAAAAACCCGCAGAGATTAAATATTATAAATTTCTGCCATGATTGCAATAAAAAAGGCAAACCGTTAAACGGGCTGCCGTCCTTTGCTTCACCATCAAGAAACACGATATAATCTTCAATAAGCCTGATAATTTCCTCTGCTTCCTCCGGACGGAAGTCGTATTTCCCGCTTTTGAGGTCGCTTTTATAGCGGTTGCAAGTCTGAATAAGTTCCTTGCAAGCAGGAACCTTGCCGGAAATGATATCATCAGCATAGTCATTAACGATTTTTAGGTTTTCAATTTCCATCAACCCCTACATTTTGCGCTTTGCATAGTCTACCAAGTTCGCAACTTTGCTTGATTTTACTGCTGCCTGATCGGTGGCTTCCGGATGTACACCATCCCGCTGCTTATCTTTCCATTCGCTTGACTTGCGGTTTTTTAGCCAGAATATTTGCGCCGTGGTCTCGGGAGGCTTAAACTTCTTGACCTGCACGGCGACCGGCTCAGTGACCTCACTTACCCGCTTTCCATCCTTGTACTTCACGGTTTTCCTGTTGGCAACCACTTCCTCGACATAATCATGCCCGGTCGCATTTTTGAACAATGCATTTTCGACATGCCTGTCCGAAATCTCCTTGCCTTTTTTTATGGACTCCAAAAACTCCGGATATTCTTTCTGCCAGTTGTAAAATGTTGACTTGGATATTCCCATGTTTTTAGCGATCTGCTCATCAGTCAAACCGCTCTTCGACCAGTTGAAAATTTTCTCCAAGCTTTCTTTCGTTAGCCAATTATCTGACTTCGCCATGCGATCACCTCCTAGCCATATTTTCTAAATCAGGGCAAATTTTTTCGTGAAACTTTTTCAGAGAGGGGCAACTCTCCTGTCGCCGGTTCCTATCCGGTCGAAAAAACTTCGAATCGGCGGGGGGGGGGATTCGTTTCAGATGGCTTCGCCCCAAGCTCGGCGAACGAGTGCCTTACCCTTGTCTGTCAAGCGGTCTGTCATTCTGTCGTGGTAGCTTTCGTGACAGGCGGCGCAAACGCTGTACAAGTTCTTGTCTATTAGCCATAGCTCCGGATAATCCTCTATTGGTTTAACATGATGCACGGTTGTTGCTGTTGATCGTTTTCCGTATCGCTTACATTCTTGGCATAGATATTCGTCTCGTTTTAGAATCCAGGCTCGTTTCTTTTTCCAACGTTTGTCTTTATAAATGCTTGACATGATTTTTTTCTCCAAAAACAAAAACGACCGCCCCAGCAGCCGCTATTTTCATACTGCCATTATAGCATGCTTTTGTGTGCTAAACTATGCCATATTTATTTTTTTCAAAGCTTTGCTATGCAACCTGTGCGTCTGCCTCCAACTGTATCCGATAAAACAACAGACCTCTTCCCAATCCTTGCCAAGTATGTACCTTTCCCTCATAAGTGTTCGTTCTAAAGGCGGAAGGGACTCAATGCAGTTTTCAATTTCTTCGCATAGAGCAATAGCTTTTAACTTCTTTGAGTGCAGGAGTGAGTATAGCCGCACTGACTCCATAGCTACCCTTGCCGTGCTATCTGACATACCGCCTACGTTTGGCAATCCGGTTAGGACTGATCTGTTTGAGCAGGAAGCATCTAGCCATTCGTGAAGCTCGTCTTCGAACTGTGTTATTTCTCGTTTTAAGGCTCTGTATTCTTTTAAGCGATCTTTAGTCACTGTTCACCCTCCGTTTCCGCTTTGGTTTTGTTTTCGTCGGTGGCGTTCTATGCATCCTTGCGTAAATATAAACTCCGGCTACAAAGTCGCTGCTTTTGATAATGCAGTCGTCAAAAGTATATTCCGGGAAAAGGTTGCCAAATATTTGCGGAGCAAACTCATTAACATCTGCTGCAAGCTTTTCCGCTTTCCTGCGGCTGAGTTTTGTATCGGATTTTGTTGCGAATTCTTCCGGATCAATTAAGTTTCGGCTTGCCTGCCAACGTCTGCTTTTGGTTGGCTGCTTGATTATGTATCGTGCAAGACCTTCTAGTGTGTTGCCGTGGTTCTCCGGGTCTAGTTCGTCAACTTGAACGCTGCCTTTTCCCCAAAGTCTTTTTATAACTTCTCTATTCATTCCGGACATAATAACATGCTGATGCACTCTTGTTCTTCTACCGTCGCCGTCTGAAAATTCAACGACGTAAATATATTTTAATTCCGGCAAGCCATTCTTACGGCGATATTCACGAATGCGGCGGATAAAGTTGCGTATATCTTTTCTTGCTTGCATTTCATCCGGCAACAAGTTGTTGCGGTATGTAAGTGTTACGTGAAAATCTCTTGGAGTAAAATTTGCATTCATTTTTCGGATCAACCCCTTTTCGGCATTTTTCTCGTTTAATTTTTTCTGTGCCTGTCGGGTAGAATTTGCGTTAGCCTTGCGCACTTCGTTTTTTGTGTTCCAAAGTGGAAAAATTTCGCATTCCAAAACGTTGCCGCTTTTTATTGTTTTTGTCCTGTAGCGGAAAACATTTTTATGTCTTAATGATTCGAAAACATTCTCTGTTAAATTTTCGCATGAGTTTGAAAATAAGAATTCATAATTTTCTCCGCTGTAGAACATTTTTTCCGCCCCTTATTTTTTTCTTCTACGTCCATAAGGTAATACCCATTACAAGCCCGAAAAATATATATTATTCGTTTTTAAATTTTCAGGCTAAAACCCTTAAAACAAACGGCTTTTAGTAGCAAAATGCAAGCCGTTTGTTTTGAGTTCCTTCAATACAATACAGGCTAGTCCCGCTTTAATATATCTTGTTTGATGCAAGACCCTTGACCATAGACCAAAATGCTTTAAGCTCACTGAATGTAATACCCTCCACCTTTTCGCATTTTATACAAACATCTTCATATTCTAAGCTAGGACAAAACTCACAAATTTCTTTATGCTCTGCTATTTCTAAAAATCTTTCAAGGTTCAATTGCTTCACCTTTTCCACCCCCTTGATACGCTTAATTTACCTAATCAGATCTTCCCATAGGCTGATTAACCGGCTAAGCCGTACTAATAGATGATGCATTAAATTTGCTAATCTACGCTTCATATTTTGTCCTCCAATTTTTAATCTAATATAGATTAGCCATGATTCAGCTTTGTTCTACTTGCTTTCATAGAGATTCAAAGCAATATTCCTCTACTTGTCTGTCAAGAAATTGTATTTTATATGGATAAACTTCTATAATTTTTCCACTCTTCAATTCAACGAGTCCAAACGTGCCACAGATCACTCCTCCGCTATGTACACCGTTCATAGGAGACGGTGGAGCAACCTCTGACCTGTTGATCCATTGATGAAACAAGCCATTTTCATATTCATCGGATTTTATTTTGACTTTGCATGGTCTTAGTTCCGGTGAAATAGTGATGTTGCTCAATATACTTTTCATACTATCAACACTCCTTTCTTTTCCTTGCCATTCCACTGCACATCTTGGGAACATGCAGAATCTAATATTTTGTTCCCTCTACTTCAAATACAGCATTGCAAGCCGCTTTTGATATTTTTTGCGTATGCGAGCTTTTTTCGAATATTTTGAATAATGCTGCATTTTCTTAATAGGTCGCATAGTCTTTTTTCCCATTAACATTGCAATGCGATATGCTGTGCCGAATTCATTCATTGATCTTGCCGCTCTTTCAAATCCCTGCGCAATTGCTGAACCAAGTTCAATCATTGCTTTGCCGCTGTATTCGCCGCTTTCAATTCGTTTCTTCAAATATTCTTCATATGTCATTTCGCTCGACCTTTCATCTTTTATGTATAGCTTCTAAACCATCCCTCGGAATTTTCATCTTCGATGAAAGCGATTCACAATTTTCTGCTTCGCAGAAAACGTCCTTCGGACGCCTGTATCTTCCAGTTGCTACTCCACATCTCCCTTGTTCATCGGGTTCTTTACTGCACATCTTGGGAACATACAGAATCTAATATTTTGCGCCCATCTGCCCCAAACACAACCGTTGCAGAAATGCTTTTCTTTTATCTTCACAGCCTTATCTTTTCTTGCAGTTTCAAACATTTCAAATGCTGCAATCTCTTCTTTCGCTTTTAGCATTGTTCCTGCGTAGAATATATCTTTTTTCATAAAGCCCTCCGGAACGGCTATTCTTGTTTTTCATCCTTTATGTACAGTTCATGTGTGCCATCTTGTAGCGCACGTTCTTCATCGGACATTTGATAGCCGAATTTTCCGAGAAATTTATAAATAGTATCAAGATGACTGTCTCTTCCATGAGTCATGTCATAGTTTGTGTAGTTGAAGCTCTCCGAATCGTTATATAGACAGTAGGCTATGCTCAACAACGCACGTTCGGGAGATTTTGTAAACAATTCAATGATTTTTCCGATTGTAATATCCGCATCCGGATCATCGCCAATCTCAATGCCAAGCAGATCTGCGACATCATCCTCACAACTAAAGTCTTCAAGCATAGCCTGTGCTGCGAACTCCATAATATCCTTCGCATGTTTTTTAACACCTGTATAATTTGCAATAAATTCATAACGAAGCATATATGCCCTTTTGGCAATTTCCCTTAACTTCTCACGGCGTTCTTGCATTTCTCTATTTTTCGCTTCTTGAACCGGATCGACAGCAGGTTTATCAGTTGATCCACTAGATGATTCCGTTTGAATCTTTTCAGCCCAAAGCTCAATATAATCAGGTGCTGCTTTATAGTAATATTTTCGTTCTGATGCATCGTCAGGCACATCAAAGCTGTCTGACTCAAAACCCAAGTATTGTACATACGTCATATTTAAACTATCGGGTTCTTTTATGCACTCAGCGAACGTATCAAGAATTTCGATAAGTTTACACTTGTCTTTCTCTTCCCGCTCTTTTTTAATAGCTGCTTCAAGCTCCCACTTAAAATTAGCAGTGCCTATTTTTTCTAGCACTTTGTTTTTGAGGTCGGGATCTTTAATCTTGTCAAGCTCTGCATAGTCTTGGAGAGTACCGCCACGTTCAACTGATTCTTTGAACTTTTCGCCGTCTAGTTCCAGAAGTTTTATACGACGGCGGATTGTGGTTTCTGAAAACCCTGTTTGCGTTGATATGTCGGAAACAGATTCGCCTAAGTCGAGCATCATTTGAAATCCTTCGGCTTCCTCTGTGATTGAAAGATCGCTGCGTTGTATGTTTTCCAGTAGCATTGTTGCAACTTGTGCTTTGATGTCTATATCGGAAATTATGCATGGCACTTCTGATAAGCCTGCAAGTTTTGCGGCAGCTAGTCGGCGATGCCCGATTACGGCGGTATAATCACCGTCCGAGACTCCGTTGTCGCCTGGTTTGCCTGTGAATCGACTTACCCACGGAACGACGGTTAAGTTTTGCATTATGCCGTTTGACTTGATACTTTCGGCAAGTTCGGTTAAATCTCCCAGGTTTTTACGTGGGTTGTTTGGGTGTGGATAAATATTGTTGACATTGATATATGTAATCTGATTATTGCTCATGGATATTGCTCCCTTCTAATCTTCGTCTTTTGGTTCTTCCAGGTATTTGAATTTAAGCCTTTGTATATCCTCCGAATCGAAGTCCCATTCCCGCTGTTGAAAGTTTGCAAAGCGGTTGGGCTGAGAATTTACTGCTTTATTTCCGTTTGTTTTTGGTTGGTTTAGATAACCCTCAAACTTTGTTCCAAAGAGAGTTTGAGGGCGAAGGTATTGCACGAAGTCCGGCTTGTTATGCCATTCGAAGAACTTCTTTTCTATGACTGTTATAAAGTCTTGAAGCGTGAAGCCCTCTTTTAGCCGGGCGTTGATGTGGCGTTTTGTATCTTTTGTTGTGGCTTTGAAGTTTGTGCCGCATATTGAGTTAAGGTGAAATATTATTTGTTCGTGAATAGCAGTTTTTTCAGTTTCCATTATCCTCTGACCCCCTATTCGACTTGGATAGGCGCATAGATGCTGCTGCCATCCAACGAGTAGCAAAATTCAGAGCCGCCGCCTTCTAAATGCTGTACGCAAACAATGTCGGTTATTGTTTTTGCCCTGCCTTCGACATGTGCTTTTCTATGTTCCCTTTGTGGTACTTCCAGTGTGACGATATTTGTATTTTCTGATATAAGCCTTGACCCTTTTGATTGAGCAATCTTTTTTTCTGTGAGATACACCTTATCGCCAACGCTGAAGGGGCATGTTGCAAAAGGGGTTTCGGCTTGGTGTAATGATAGTTGATGAGCTGTGGCTTCAGTTGTCATTTTCCTCGTCCCCTTCCTCTTCTATAGTGCACTGACCGAAATATCGCTCAAACAAGCTTGTGCCTTCTGCTTGACTGATACTTTCTTTATTGCTAAGAGAAGTTCTGCATCCCGCTGCAAAATCTGTGAGATTATCTAAGAATTTTTCGTTGATGCAATCAAATGGCATAATTATTGATTGAATAATTAATCCTAGTTTTGCAACTATGTAAAGCAATCCATCCGGTGTTTCCCGCTGATAAAATTCTAAAGTTGACAACCTATCAGATAACGGTGCTAAATATTGGCTATCGACAAATATAATACCTTTAGATGTTTGAAATGCTTTAATAACACATCCGGCATGAATGATTGAAATGTTACTTGCTTCAATCAGCTTTTCACCGTCTTGATGATCGTCAAAGCATATTCGCTTTGGCAAACTACGACCGTTATATATAAATTTACTTCTCTGCTTTTCGGAAATATCGAAAATTGCATATATATTTTCTTCCTCTAAATACGGCAGTCCGGCAGTAGTATAGGCAGCGAATCCGTCACCGATCCATTGTTCGGCACGGCATCCGCTTTTAGAGGGTTGGTCGTAAACTGTGATTGTCTTCTTGCTTTTACAGATTGAAGCTATACTTTTGAATTTCATTGACTTTTCCCGTCCTTTCGGTATAATAGGAAGTGATCATAGCATCGCCCGGCTTCTTCCGGGTTCTCTATTGCCCCTTTCACGGTTGCCTCCGTGTCTCATGGGGCAATTTTGCTTTTTCTGGTCGGAATTTTCGCCTTTTGCAAAAACGATGCTCCGCATCGCCCTTGTTCGTCGGGTTCTTTGCCGACTTTCCTTTATCGTTTTCTCACATATCCACCAATATGCCGGCAGAAATAATAGAAGGTATTCACCACCATAGGCTTTTTGACCTCGTTCTATGTATGCGCATTCTGCCGCCCAACTGTAGAGCATTATTCCGGCGAAGGTTATTATTATGTATTTTAGAGTCCGCCGGGAGACGTATTGTTTTATCCATAGAGTGAAGAAAATTATTGCTGCTATTGTGATCCAGTTTGTTGTTATTATAATGATTCCTCCTCATCTGCTTGTCCGATTTTTGTAGTATAGCTTAGCGAAAAGCTTTTATATCGGTACAGGCTCAATTAAGTTTGAGCTGTTGGTTTAACCCGCACATAGCCAAGCGCAGCCATAAAGTCGTCGGTTCGCCGAACTTCGTTTGTTCTGTCCGGGTATTCAGTGACACCGGTAACCTCTTCCCCGGTTATTCTGTCTACGCCTATAAATCCACCGAACCATTCTTCTCCATCTACTTCCATTATAAATCTTGTTCCTTTTGTTCTTTCTTTCATGAGATCACCTCAATTTTAAGGTATTCAATATAGGTTTGTTTTGGTGCTATATTGCTGCCTTATTAACTGCAACCTGTAGTTGTGCCGCAATTGGTGCAGATTTTGCATGAGCCGCTGGGTTGTAGGTGTTGACTGTTGCAATTGGTGCATTTTTCGCCTTGCTCTTGTTCTGACAGTAGGTCGTGAATTGCATGACCGCAAGCTTCCGATACCTCGGAGGCAGATGTACACCTGACCCCGCAACTTTCCTTATCGGGGCATGTAGTGCAACAGTCAACAAAATTGTTTTCTTCGCAAGGTTCTTTAAACATTTCGCATTTTATAATTGGTTTCACTCTTTCTGAGCCTCCTTGTTTCGCTTTGATTTTTGAGAATGTCTTTTTTGTTGATACTTGTTGCTAAATTTTGTTAATTGGTGTAGAATTGTGACAAATTAAATTTGAGGGAGTGTTATTATGTTTAAGTTGTTACAAATTGCATGTGTTGTCTTGGGTTGTTTGGTTGTGCTTGGTTCTACTAGCTCTTTAACGGATGGTGACTTTGGAGAGTTTTTGTTTGCCCTTCTATCTGGGCTTGCTATTATTGCTTTTGGGTTGCGAAAGTTTATTCTCAAATTCATCAACCGCAATAAGCTTCCAGATTTTCCTGAGAAATCGTTAAACTTGCCTAAAACATTTACCAAATCTTCGTTTGGCAATGAGGTTTCAGAGCGTTTTGAATTTAATGTTGCCGGGGTAACCTTTAAAAATGATGACGGGACCAACCGCCAAAAATTGATCTCTAAAATGGAAGACGGTGAGAAATTAAACCTTACTCCATATTTGTATCAAGGAAAGCCTGCCGTCTATGTGCTTAATGAGGATGAAAAGATTATAGGTAATGTGCCAAAAGAGTTGTGTTCTGATATCTTTCATCTTTTACAAGCCGACAATGCTGAACCAATTTTTGAAGCTACAATAGTTGGTGGTTATGATGGTAAAAATTTCGGAGTTGTAGCTGAAGGCATAGTTGCTATCATCCCTCCGATTGGAAAGTCAGCAGTAGATCAACAGCAGACAAATCATCAAGCTAAAGATGTGCTAAAAAATACCGAAAGCCCATCACCTAGCAATTACGTTGCTTCTAAAAATTCTAAAACGTTTCACTGGGCGGGCTGCTCATACATAAAGCATGACCAAATAGCGAGAAGATTCAAAACCAAGGGTGAAGCTAATTCTGCGGGGTACAAGCAGTGCAAACATTGTAGTAAGTATTGAAACTTAACGCCTGCCCCTCTTCGGATTGAAGAGGGGTTTAGCTTGTGTCAGCTTCTGATAGTGGTTCGTTTTTATTAAATGTCAATAACCCGACTTCTCTTTTATATTTCAGCACTATCGCTAACATTTCCTCAAGCATTCGGTTAATATTCTCAACATCCTCTGTCGTTAAACTTGATACTGTATTCCTATCAAAAGCTATTCGACCTATCACAGCTAAAGCCTCAGAAATTTTATAGCCGTTGGTGTTGCTGCCCGGGAATGATTTTTGCGCTCGTTCTTTAAGTGATTTCTTAGCCTTTGACCAGATATGCTCAGTTCGCTTTTTTATAGCGATTTCTTGTAATATTTCTGCCTTGAGCTCTGCCTTTAAATGTTCGTATTCGCTCGAAGTTAAGTTCATCGGATAGCCCTCCTACTCAGTATTTCCTTTCATTTGGCTTGTTTCAGCTTCTGATAGCAGTTCGTCTACGGTACAACCAAGAGCGACTGCAAGGCTAGGCAACGTGCCTATTCGAGGCTTAGCCTTTCCAGATTCCCACTTTGCCAGCGTTGGACGAGGTATTCCGATATGATTAGAAAATTGTCCCTGCGTAGAAAATCCTGCCCTTTTTCTTAATATCTTTAGATTCTTCAAACTTTCACTCCTCTCTGATTTGTTCCTTGTGGGAGCATTATAGCAGCGAAATATGTTCCTGTCAAGAGCATATTTCGAATTTTTTATTAATTTATCCTTGAATTGTTCTAATCCGGAACATATACTTGTGTTCCTAATAAGAACATGATATCATGAAATTTGTGAGGTGCGAGACATGAACAGGATAAAAGAGTTGAGAAAGTCAAGGGGATTAACACAAGAAGAATTGACTAAAGTTCTAAATGTACAAAGACAAACCTTGTCTAAATATGAAACAGGTTCCATCCCACTAACGGACGACACAATCAAAGCACTTACTGACTTCTTTGATATAACAGCAGACTATCTATTAGGTCACACCGATGACCCAACGCCTCCCACTGTAAAGTTTTGGTCAGGCGAAGGAGCAACATTCCCCGTTTTCGGGTTTGATGGGGTGTTTTTAGGCATATACCCCGAATGGCCTACAATCACAGATGCAAACGGCTTAAAATTTCAAGACACAAGCAAGAGCAATCGGAAGGCTCTTTATGAGTTCAGCGCACAATTAAAAAATGAAAAGGATCTTTCCATAGAAGAAAAAAATAAAAGATTGAAAGAATTCTGCGACACAGAATTCGGGGAGTATACTCCTAATGAACTACAAGAAAAAAGCCCCGCCGTTATAGGCGAGGCAAATTCAAACACGCTTGAAATCACTAAGATTTGGGAGAATTTATCGGAAGATAAGCAAGCAGAGCTATTGCGGTTTGCTCGTTTTCAGCAGCAAGAGCAATACCATGACTAATAATCTGCTGTTGCTGTTCATACGATAATGAATTGAATATCTCAATAAATTCTATGTATCGGCTGTTTTGTTTCTGAATATCCATAAAAATCCCCCTCTACAAATAAAAAGCGAAAGATGATAAAAGATCTTACAAGTGGACACACTAAGCGTGCGCCACTCGAAAGATCTCGTACATCTTTCACTATGGTGTTAGTCCTGCTCAAGCTCTCCCAAAGCTTGGGCAGGCGATTTACATATAATGATTAACACTATACTCTTTAATAGATGCAAGAACTGAAAAGGAATACAAACTCGGTTTAAAAGTATATAAAATCGGTTTGAGAATAAGAATACAGGATTATTTTAGAAATGCACAAGCTCAAAAAAAACCGCTGCGGGTAAAATCGCAACGGGGTGAAAATTAATATCTATTGCGCTAATCTGTCGGTCAGCGCATCTTGCAAAACACGGGATAAGCTTAATCCTGCTTCGGATACTTTATCGTCCATCCATTTAGGAATACTAACAGTGCGCTTAACGGCATGTTTATCCTTGATTTCAATACGCACGAGATTGACAAAGGTGTTGGGGTCGGCAGCTATATCCGATACGTTCGAAATTGGAGTTGCTGTTGGTAACATTATTTGCTTATCTTTAAGATATTCAATCCATTGAGCCAAGGCGGATTGAGCCATAGAAATTGCGTTTCCTAAAGATTTGCCTTCACTTATGCATCCTTCTAAGTCTGGAAATGTAATTGTGTAACTGCCGTCGTCGTTTAAATGAAAAATTGCCGGATAGATGTACTCCATTATGATACACCCTCTTTCTTGGATTATTTTATATAATGCCCTAAAGCGATGAGATTATTTCAGCCCCGCCGCTTTTAGGATTGATCTTGCCGTATTTTCGTTTATTTCTCGGTGGCTTGGGACTTGCACCGGGCGACTTCCTTCTCTTTCATATATTGCATGGTCGCCTGTTCTGTCTAGCTTGTAGCCTGCGGCTTCCAGTTTTTTGATTAAGTCCCTGCGCTTCATCTTGCCACCTCCTTATGAACTACATAATATTACGTAATTTAGGTAATGTCAATACTTATTTTACGTAATTTTAAAAATAAATTTTCAATATCACGCCGAGGTGAAACTATATGAAAATTGCTTTATACATACGTATGTCAACAGACAAACAGGAGAACTCAATTGACAGCCAAAAGGTAGTTTTAGAGCAATATGCAAAAACTCAAAAAATGCAAGTTGCTAAAATATATGTTGATGAAGGGATTTCCGGTCGGACTGCTGAAAAACGACCGTCTTTTATGCAGATGATTGAAGAAAGCGGACAGGGCTTGTTTGATGCTGTTTTGATATATGACAGCAGCCGTTTTGCGAGGAATTTGGAAGAGTCGATTGTTTACAAGTCAGTCCTTAGGCGCAATGGGGTTAAGCTGCTGTCTGTAACAGAGCCTACGCTTGATGAGGACAGTTCATTGATAACAGATGCTATGCTTGGTGCTTTGAATGAAATGTATTCAAGGAAGCTATCTAAGTCTGTTAAGCGTGGGATGGTATATCATGCTCAGAAGGGTGATTATCAAGTGCCGCCGCCTTATGGATATAGAAAACAAAAAGGCGTTATGAACATTGTGGAGGAAGAAGCTGAGGTTGTCCGCAAAGTGTTTGAACTTTTTTGTGAAACTCCTGCATGGCATAGCGTAGCTGTAAAGCTTAATGCAATAGGGGCAAGAAAGAGAAGTACATTTATGTGGGTTTCGAGAGACGTAAAGCGGATATTACTTAACCCTGCCTATATTGGTAAAGTAGTCTATGCGGGTGAGGTTTACGAAGGCAAGCATAAACCGATAATTGATTCTGAACTTTGGGGAAAAGTGCAGGCACTTATAGAAGTGAAACCAAAAGGCACAGCAAGACCACCGACCGGGTATGGACATTGGCTTTCTGGGCTGATGAAGTGCCCTTGCTGCGGTCATAGAATGGTTCATATAAAATCAAAGAAGAATACTAGAGCATATAGGTGTTGGGGGAGGACAAACGGTGTTTGTGCTTATTCAAATTACATGAGTCTTCCAAAACTTGAAAAATTGGTGCTCAATATGTTAAAAACGGCTGTCAGTTCAGATATGGATTATCAGTATTTAGTGCTGCGTGGTTCGGGGAGTAGTCAATTAGGAGATTTAGAGAGTGCGCTTAAGAAAGTTCAAAATAAGTTAAGCCGACACAAAGAAGCATACTCAGCAGGGGTAGACACTTTAGAAGAGTATAGAGAAAATAAGATGAAATGTCAAAAAGAAGAAAAGGAGTTAGCTAAGCAAATTAAGGATTTAACGAGGGAAGAAATAACGAATGATGATGTATTGCGTTTGAAGGAGAAGACAGCAGAGGTTATAACTATACTTGAATCAGAGAATCATACTATTGAGCAGAAAAGTATTGCTATTAAAACCGTTGTTTGCAAGATTATACCGAACAAATACACAAATGAAATGTTCGTTTATTATTTTGTTTGATTGGGTGTTCTTGTTGCAATTAGGATTTCCAACAGATTTACAACCACAATTCATGTCGCTATTATCAGTAGCCAACGGCACAAGCATAGTGAATGAGACAGTTTTTGAATCCCGAAACAAACATGTTAGTGAATTGCTTAGGCTTGGAGCAGATATCTTTCTTGCAAAGGATGGCATGACTTCGATAATAAACGGAGTAACTAGCTTAACGGGCGCAGTGGTAAGTGCAAAAGATTTGCGAGGTGGCGTTGCACTTATAACAGCAGGTCTTGCCGCTGAAGGCGAGACAATAGTGGAAAACTCCAATTATGTTGAGCGTGGATATGAATGTATTGAAGATGATTTGAAAAGCCTTGGGGCGGACATTAAGCTGATTCCATAGGCAGCAAGCTAAACACTATACCGGCTGTGCCCGGTATTTACATAGATAATTGATTTTTTAAGGTTGTTGAGCATCGTCGATGGAGGTGCTTTTTTGTTTGTAGAAAAATTGTTAGCAAAGTAACCGATACTCATAAAAAATCGCCGCAGGCAAACCCTACGGCGATTTTTATTTATCTTATTATATCATCAACTACCTAGGCATATCCCAAGCAGCATGATCCGTATGCAACAAATCATGAGACTTATGAGACAAAGGCTTTTCAAAAAACTCTTTATACGCCTTTGCGATTACAGGGTTTTCATGCGAAAACCTAAACTGTGAGTTTCTGTCTAGCTTTCTAAGTATGTCATTGCGTTGAAGGGAAGGCTGTGGTGAATCGTTAAACGGTTGTCCGCCGCCGCCTGTACAGCCGCCGGGACATGCCATTATTTCTACGAAGTCATAATGCGCTTGACCGCTTTTAACCTTTTCAACGATTTCTTTAGCATTGGCAAGACCACTTGCAACAGCTGCTTTCAACGGTATTCCGTTTATTTCTAAAGAAACCTCACGCCAACCAAAGCCGCCTCGTACCACAGAAAATTCATCCGGATCCGGGTTTTTGCCGGTTATAAAATAATAAGCCGATCTTAACGCCGCCTCCATAACCCCTCCGGTTGAGCCAAATATAACGCCGGCACCGGTGCTTTCACCTAATATATCGTCGAATTGCTCGTTCGGAAGATCATGGACATTAATGTTATTCGATTTTATCAACTTGCCAAGTTCACGATTAGTGATAACTATGTCAACATCCTTATCTTGCCCTGAATTATTAATCCCCGGCAAGTCACATTCGTGCTTTTTGGCAACGCATGGCATTATAGAAACGCATACTATTTTGCTAGGATCAATCCCTTCCCTCTCCGCAAACCATGTTTTTGCAACAGCACCAAACATCTGTTGAGGTGATTTTGCACTGGAAAGGTTGTCGGTCAACTCAGGGTACTGTGCTTTTAAATATCGAACCCAACCGGGACAGCAAGACGTAAACATAGGGGATGCATATCCATCTTTACCAATTCGCCCTAGCAGTTCGTTTGCTTCTTCCATTATAGTTAGGTCAGCAGTAAAGGACGTATCAAAAACGTAATCTATACCAAGCGCACGAACAGCCGCTACCATCATCCCTACAGAAGCTTCATCCCTCTCAATGCCGAACTCATCTGCCCACGCGGTACGGATAGCCGGTGCAATTTGAGCTATAACAACTTTATCGGGATCATGTATCGCTGAAAGAACTTTATCCGTATCATCTCTGGCACGCAAAGCTCCGACAGGACAATGCGTAATACATTGACCGCATAGCGTACATTCGCTCTCGTTAATTTTTTTGCCGCCTGCAACATTTACTGTTATGCGCACAGCCGAACCTGATATATCCCAAACACCAAGGTCTTGAACCTTCTCACAGTACATCATACATCTCATGCATTTTACGCATTTTGTATTATCGCGAATTAGCGGATAGTCTAAAGGCCATCTGTTCACATGTTCTTTTTTAGGATATGGAACATCAAGAACGTTAAATTGCTGCGCTAACGATTGAAGCTTGCAAGTTAAGTTGCGCGCACATGCTGTACAGTCAACTTCATGGTCAGAAAGCATAAGCTGAAGGTTAAGCCGTCTTGCCTCAAGCACTCTTGCACTGTTTGTATGAACTGTCATGCCTTCAAAAGCGGCAGTGTTGCATGAAGCACATAACCTATCCTCACCTTCAATTTCAACAACACAGGCACGACAAGCGCCAACATCACAAATATCCGGTAAGAAACATAATGTTGGGATTTCAACACCTACGCTTTTCGCAGCATCAAGTATAGTAGCACCGTTTTCTACCGTTGTTTTTTTGCCGTTAATAGTCAATGTTACCATTTGTAAATCCTCCCCCCGCGAAGAGTACCCATTCCGTAATGATCGCATCTTAAGCATCTTGAACATTCTTGAATCATTTCTTCATCAGATATGGGCTGTTCTAAAAGATCGAAGTCGCCTTTTCGTGTTATTGCATCACGCTCAGCAAAGCCAACTCGTCCGCATTCAGCCTTTTGATGGCTTTCAGCAGGCGGGATTGAAACATCGACTGTAATTTCATGAGAAAAACCAAGGTAATGATCAATATTCGCCGCTGAAACTTTACCAACTTCAACAGCTCGTATTACAGTTGCAGGACCAAAAGTACAGTCACCCCCTGCAAATACGCCCGGCATTCCCGGCACTTCACAGCTTAAGTTTGCTTTCAAGACATCGCTTTCAAGAAGCAAACCGCATGTGTTAAAATATTGAGATTCAACTGATTGTCCGATAGATACAGCGATTATATCACATTCAATGCGCTCTTCATCAACGTTTGCATTGCGAACTGAAGGGCGCCCGCCTCGGTACTCGCCTACAATTTGCCCTTGAACAATTATTGCGCTTACTTTTCCATCACTATCACTTTCAACACGAACAGGTGCTTTAAGCTGAACTATTTCGACTCCCTCTGCTATCGCCCCTTCAATTTCATGAGACAATGCAGTCATGTCATCTACTCTGCGACGGTAAATACAACGAACCGATTTTGCACCAAGCCTTATGCTTGTACGTGCAGCATCCATAGCTACATTTCCACCGCCTATAACAACAACATTTTTGCCTTTAAGGTCAGGCGGATGACCGTCGATAGTGTCCGCTAACAACTCAACTGCCGAGATTACACCCTCTGCATCATCCCCGCATATCGCAAGTTTTTTACCGGTTTGCGCACCGATTGTTATAAGGACGCTGTCGTATTCACTTCGCAGCTGCTCAAAAGTTATGTCTTTACCTATCTCAACATTCATTTTTACATCAATTCCGGTTGAAATAATTGCATCAATATCATAATCGAGGTACTTATCCGGCAGCCTGTAAATAGGTATACCATAACGAAGCATACCGCCCAGTTTAGAGCGTTTTTCAAAAATTACAACTTTATGCCCCATTCTCCTTAGGAAATAGGCAGCTGAAAGCCCTGCCGCACCGCCGCCTATAACGGCTACTGTTTTTCCGGTTGATGGCGCACATGGGTCAGATGGAACATTTTCAGCCCGGTCAACAATTGCCCTTTTGATAGCACGAATATTTACCGCTTCGTCAATAATACCACGCCTGCAAAACTCTTCGCATGGATGTTCGCAAATTAACGCACAAGTGCTTGGAAGAGGATTATCTTTACGTATAAGCCTAACGGCATCAACGTAGCGCCCTTCCTTGCATAATGCTATGTACCCCGGAATATCAACATTTGACGGGCAATTCCAGGCGCATCTTACTGCTTGATGTTTAGTAAGGCAAGAACCTGTTGTTACATGCATTTCAAAATCTTTGTAGTACGTTTCTGTGCATCCCATTACTACTTTAGCTGCTTCGTAACCTATAGCACAATCGGCACTGTCGGCTATTACAGTTGCGGTTTTCTTAAGCAAATTGATATCGTTGTCTGTGCCTGTACCATGAAGCAGTTTTTCCAAAATCATTGTCATTTGTTCAAGCCCAACTCTACATGGTGTACATTTACCACAGCTTTGAGATTGACAAAGACGCAAAAAAACAGCTGTAAGATCAACAGGACAAACTCCACGCTCTCCGGCTGCTACACGCCGCTTAAGCCCGGCGTATATGTCTTCAACTGTCTTTTCAGCAAATGCTACTGATTTCAAGGTTAATCTTTCCAAAATTTAGCTAATCCCCCTTAAATAAATATTTATTTTGTTATCTTATGCCAACTTGCATTCTAATAAACCTGCCTTTTTGTTCGATTGCAAGTTGGTATTATGTCTCGACATTATGATGATAACGACTATAACATATTAAGGGGTTATATGTCAATATTTGTCTTTATATTTTTTACATTGTCATCTGATTTATAAAAATCGAACTTTGGCAAATTATTTTTGGAAACCGGATGTTAAAAAATAGCTTTGGCAAAATCATGTGCATTAAACGGCTGTAAATCATTAATTCCCTCACCTACACCAACAAAGCGTATAGGCAAATCATGCTCATGCTTTATAGCGATAACAACGCCGCCTTTAGCTGTGCCGTCAAGCTTGGTTAAAATTATCCCTGTTATATCAGCCGTTTCTCTAAAAAGCTTAACCTGTTGTAGTGCATTTTGCCCCGTAGTCGCATCAATTACTAAAAGCACTTCTTGTCTTGCCTCCGGATAATTTTGCGTGACTATCCTGTTTATTTTTTTAAGTTCTTCCATCAAATTCTTCTTATTATGAAGTCGCCCGGCGGTATCACAAATTAAAAGGTCTGTTTTGCGTGCTTTAGCTGATTGAACTGCGTCAAAAACAACCGCTGCCGGATCTGCACCCATTTGCTGTTTTATAATAGGAACACCAGACCGATTGCTCCAAATTTCAAGCTGCTCAACTGCCGCCGCCCTAAATGTATCAGCGGCACAAAGCAAGATGCTTTTGCCTTCGTTTTTATAAAAGTTCGCAAGCTTTGCAATTGAAGTTGTTTTGCCTACACCATTAACACCTATAATTAGCATTACCGTAGGACTTGGAATTGCAAATTCCTGTTCATTTTTTGTCATAATATCAGCGATAACATCCGCAAGCAGACTTTTGATATCAGCAACATCCGTTGTTCTCTCGTTTTTAACCCGCTTTTTAAGCTGTTCAATAATTTCAGTAGAAGTGTTAACGCCGATATCCGCCATTATAAGAGCTTCTTCAAGCTCTTCAAAGAGCTCATCATCTATTTTTGTAAAACTGGCAAATACAGAATCAACACTGTCAGAAATAGCTTTTCGTGTACTTGAAAGCCCTTCGAACATTTTTTTGAAAAAGCCCTTTTTTTCGATAGTCTCAGGAGATGCTTCTTCATGAATTTTTTGAGTTTCTTCCGGCTCAAGCTCTCTAATCTCTTCAATTTCTTCAATTTTTTCAGTTTCCTGAAGCGTTTCAGTTTCATTAAGCTCTATATTTTGAGAATTTTCACCATCTCTAGCCTCTTCAGCTGCTAATTCACTTTGAACTTCCGGAATCTCGTTAACATCTTGAACTTTGGGCTCTTCTTTATTTTTTTTGAAAAATTTAAACATTTGCAGACTCCTTTTTTGTGTTTTTCTTTGTATTACCCTTTTTATTTTTACTTCGGCTAGTTGATGTCTTAGATATTTTGTCATTGGATATCTTATCAATCGATGATATTCTAACTTCCATTATCTCTGCCCCGGCAACCTCTAAACGTTTTTGAAGTTCAGCCTTTATTTCAACAGAAATATCATCCATATTGCCATCGAAGTCTTTTTCATTAGCTTCTTTAACAGGACAGTAATGGAATTTTCTTACAGCATGACGGACGGCAAATCCGCACTGCAATTCGATATATGAAATATAGTTATCAACTGAAAAAACAGCTTTTGCGGCATTTTCAATACGCCAAATAATTTCTGTGTTAATTTCGATAATATCTCCCTTTGCGTCTCTTGCATCTTTGATTACGCTGTTAAAAGCAGTTGCCTTGCGGGAGATTTTTTTACTATCTCCCCGAGCAGCTGTTGGGTTTATCATAGTGCAAAATGGGTTTACAAAATAAAACCCCTCTTTTAGCAAAGTTCCATAGTATTTGCCAAACAAAACGTATACCGCAGATTCATTCGGGTTTATAATTCTAAGCCCAAAAAGCAAACAAGGGAAAATAACACCCCAGTATAAACATACTATTATGAGCAAAAAAGCAGATCCTGTACCATTCACTGCTATCAAAAACAACGGAATCATTAAAATAAACAGCACGACCATTACAGCTAAAGCGATAAAACCGCAAATGGGGCTAAGGATTTTTTCATTATCATCAGGAATATATTCTTTTGCACTCGACATTTTATGCTCTCCTAACCTACATTATAAATCGTTGCATTATATACTACCCTTGCAATACAATGTACAACACGCCTGAAACTGCTAAAAATTCGCTTCTTCTTTATTTTCGGTCTTGGTGTACAGCTAGTACAACCTGCAACCTCAAATTTCGAATAAACGAATTTTTA
>Ga0131853_10002006_pt1 | contig 36393 bp, 33 predicted proteins | sample TergutLab28metaG_FD_92764 | JGI IMG/M metagenome (GOLD analysis project Ga0131853, IMG submission 92764) | Labiotermes labralis P1 segment gut microbial communities from Petit-Saut dam, French Guiana - Lab288 P1 (version 2) (version 2) | ecosystem: Host-associated > Arthropoda: Insects >... | reverse complement strand
CGTGTGATTCTAGATCCATTAGCAGTAGGAAACACCAACGTCACCTTTGACGTTGTGGTACGTGAGGACGCAGCCGGTGAAACGGTAGTTAACGTGGCGGTTTTAGAAATTCCAGAAGACGGTGACTTTGACTTCCCTCCAGTTCCTCCAACACCACCAGTAGACGTTGAGGTGGAGCCTGAAGTGTGTGAGGACATCATTTATGTGATAGTAGACGAAGATGGCAATGTGACAGTGATTGCACCACCAGAATTGGATTATCATGTGACGATTAATCGTGAGGGGAACATTGTTGTGACGTTACCACCAGGTTGGGAAGATTGTGAAGTACGCGTTGTTCTTCCAGGAGACGACTGGGAATACGATTGGGACAGAAATCCAGACGGTAGCATCACCGTTGTTGTGAGACCACCAGCAAATCTACCAGAGGAGTGTCCTGAGGCAGAAGATTGCCCTAAACCAACTCGTCCAGGTGGTCGCTTACCACAAACGGGAGCGGTTATTGGTTCAGCTTTACTAGGTGGCATTGGTTTAGCTACCCTCGGTTTAGGCTTAACTTCCAGGAAAAAGAAGGATTAATGAGTAAAGTAACAAGGAATGAAGAAAAGGTATGTTCCTAAATGGGCATACCTTTTTCAGGGAATAGATAAGGAGTTGACCGTTTTATGCTGGAACAAAAACATCCCCTAACAGAACAAAGGAAAGTATCAAGAAAACGAGCGAAAGTTTTACGACCAACGTTTGAGTTAAACTTAGTTCAAACGGAGATGGCAAAAGCGTTGGATCCGGAAGCTTACGGAGCAACTAGCCTTAATACGTTAGCAAAGAAACTGTTTTTAGAGTACATGGAAGAAAATGGTTAAAGTAAAAAATGGATCACACATTTGTACGTGAGATCCATTTTTTTGTGGTGTAAAATTTATTACGATGGTATTGTCGGAATCAACATTATTTAATGAGGGTATCTTCGTAAAATTCATAGCCGCAAGACGTTAATTTTTCAAAAATTTCAGCCTTCTGTTCAGCATCAATGGTTTCCATCACGACTGTAATCCCCATGTGATACATGGATAAGCCTTTAGTGTTTCGATTCTGATAGATCGATAACACATTCCCATTACTATCGGAAATGCAGGCAAGGAACTTTGTTAATTCTCCTGGCTGATGACTAATTACCGTTTTAATCTGCGTTCGACGACCGGCAGCAACAAGTGCGTGGTTAATCACACTTTCAATTAAGTTAATATCGATGTTTCCACCCGAAAGGACGACGCCAACTTTCACCCCTTTAAAGCGCTCTGCATCTGCAATTAAAGCGGCAACAGATACAACACCTGCTCCTTCACAGACCAAGTTACAATTTTCTAACAAGAATAAGAACGCTTCTGCTAACTGAGCTTCTGAAACGGTCACGACCTCATCGATGTATTCCTGAATCATTGGAAAGGTCAAATCTCCTGGACGGGCAACGGCAATTCCGTCTGCAACCGTTCGTTTTACTGGAACCGTCTCTATCTTATTATTTTTAATTGCCTCGTACATCGACGGTGCATTTTCAGATTGGACCCCAATAATTTTAATGTCAGGTTTAATTGTTTTAGCAGCCAAGCCGATGCCAGCTGCAATACCGCCACCACCAATGGGAACAAAAATAGCTTCTAAATCTGGTTGTGCTTCAAGCATTTCAAGGGCAATCGTTCCTTGGCCAGCAATCACATAAGGATCATTAAATGGATGAACAAACGTTGCACCTGTTTCCTGCTGAATCAGCCTTGCTTTAGCGTAAGCTTCATCGTAAATATTCCCTTCTAAAATAACTTCAGCACCATGATTTTTAGTTGCTGAAATTTTTGCAAACGGAGCATTTTTAGGCATGACAATGGTTGACTTAATACCGAGCTTCGTTGCACTTATGGCAACCCCTTGTGCGTGGTTACCAGCACTTGAGGCGACAACACCACATGCTTTTTCCTCGTCTGTTAAATGTAGCATTTTGTTGTAGGCACCACGAATTTTAAAGGAACCAGACCGTTGTAAATTTTCCATTTTTCCATATACGCTGACCCCAGTTTTTGCACTTAAATGTTCCGCGTATAGCAAATCTGTTTCCCTAATGACCCCCTTCAAATTTTTTCTTGCTTCTTCAATCATCTCAAATGTAACACGATTACTCATCACAACGCCTCCTAAAGCCCCTACCTATAGTGTAGCTTGAAGTCGCTTTTTTTCATAGCCCAAAACGGCAAATTTTTGAAAATTTTGCGAAAAAAAGCGTAATCTTTCAAATGAAAGCACCACGCTTACTTAGTTGCAATGGGTTAACAGCGCCAACCCTTTCTAAATTTCCTTAGTTTGCTATAATGTTGCCGTCGGTTGAGATGGTTACAATTTGCCACGGTATCATCTTCCCGCAGTTTTGCAGGGCTGTTTTTACTGCACGCTCAATTCCACTACAGCAGGGGACTTCCATCCTTACTGCTGTTACAGATTTAATCTCGTTCTGTGCTATAATGGCGGTCAGCTTTTCGGCGTAATCCCCCTCATCTAACTTCGGACAGCCGATGATGGTAATCTTGTTCTTCATATATTCTGCGTGGAAATTGCCATAAGCGTAGGCGGCACAGTCCGCCGCAACAAGTAGATTGGCGTTATGGAAATAAGGTGCATTGATTGGTATGAGTTTAATTTGTACCGGCCATTGTTGTAGTTGGGTTTGGGCGGTAGTCGTCGCTGTGTGCAGATCTGTTTGTCTCTGTGTTAGTTCGGGGGAATTTTCACGTTTGAGGGTCTTTGAATTTGTGCCGGGACATCCACAGGCTAGTGTTTCAGGTTGTATGTTTTCTGTATGAGGCGCTGTAACGGTTGTTTCCACTTCTTGTTCTTCAAAGCTGATGGCTCCTGTTGGGCAAACGGGCAAACAGCGACCAAGTCCGTCACAGTAATCCTCACGCAACACCTTTGCTTTTCCATCTACCATGCCAATTGCTCCCATGTGGCAGGCGGCGGCACATGCACCGCAACCATTACACTTATTTTCATCAATCGTAATAACTTCTTTTTTCATTGTTTTCCTTCCTTCCGTCTTGATTTGTTAATAGGCAATTGCGAAAGTCGAATTTTTATACAAACACCTCGGTTATTCCATGAATTTGTATAATTTTTATACAAACACCCCGATTATTTCGTGAATTTGTATAATTTTTATACAAACACCCCGGTTATTCCATGAATTTGTATAATTTCGCAATTACCTTGATTTGTTAAGGATAGTATACTACAATAAATGAAACAAATCCGTTGTAAAAACAACGAAGGAGAAAATGATGAAGGAAATTTTTGATATTGCAAAAAGCAACCTGCTATTTCAAGAGATTGCTTTTCGTGATTTTGAACCAATGTTACAGTGTTTGTCGGCTAGAACAGCCATCTATAAAAAAGATGATGTGATTTTGTTGTCTGGTAGTTCAGTAAGTGATGTGGGGCTTATTTTGTCTGGCAGCGTCAAGATTTTACGTGAAGATATTAATGGAAATGACACTATTTTAGCGAAGTTCTCTGTTTCAGAAATGTTCGGAGAAGTGTTTGCTTTTGCTGAAATATCTCACAGCCCTGTTACCGTTACGGCGACTGAAGCGACTGAGATCCTTTTTATTGACTGCCATAAAATGATTACATCTTGCAGTAACGCTTGTCATTTCCACGTTAAGCTCATCAGAAATATGCTCAAGATGTTTGCGCATAAAAGTTTAATGCTTAATCAAAAGATCGAAATTTTATCTAAACGAAAAATCAGGGATAAATTACTTTGCTTTTTTGATCAACAAAAGAGTGCTACAAATAAGTTTACCGTACCGTTTAATCGCGAAGAAATGGCAGCGTATCTTTGTGTTGATCGTAGTACGATGTCTAATGAGCTATGTAAAATGCGTGACGATGGATTGATTCGCTTCCATCGGAATGAATTTGAAATGCTGTGATTTTTACTAACTTCTCAAACCGCGCCCTTTATGAATCAGACGGTAACTGATTCCTAATAAGATGGCAATAAACAGAAGTAAGATGACCACACTCATCCAGAGGTTAACATCTGCTACGCCAAGGAATCCGTACCTAAACCCTGAAATCATATAGACAATGGGATTAAACCTAGAGATAAATTGCCAAACTGGTGGCAATAACGTAATGGAATAGAAGACCCCACCCAGGTACGTTAACGGTGTTAAGATAAAGGTTGGAATAATGCTCACGTCGTCAAAGGACTTGGCAAAAATTCCATTCAATAACCCTGCCAAAGAAAATAGCAACGACGTCAACAATAAAATAAAAGTCACGACCAACCACGACGACACTTGAATTGGCACGAAGAACATGGACACGGTCGTTACAAAAATACCTGCTAAAATCCTACGGGCCATCCCACCAGCAAGAAAGCCAGCAATAATGATTCCTGTCGGTACGGGAGCCACTAACAATTCCTCGATGTTCTTCTGAAACTTCTGTCCAAAGAAGCTAGACGATACGTTAGAATAAGAATTGGTAATGACGGCTTGCATAATGAGACCAGGTACAATAAATTGCATGTAACTAAATCCACCCATGTCACCAATGCGACCGCCAATAAAATTACCGAAGATGACAAAATATAGCGACGTGGTAATGATCGGTGGCACTAAAGTCTGCACCCAAATGCGCATAAAACGATTGACTTCTTTAATAACTAAACTTTTTAATGCGGTCCAATATAACATCCACATTATCCCTCACCTCCCGCATTTCCAGTTAATTTCACAAATAATTCTTCAAGGCGGTTGGCTTTGTTTCGCATGGAAAGAATGTTAACACGATGGTTGTTAATTTGATTAAAAGCTTCGTTTAATCCTTGTTCACGCGACACTTTGATTTCTAACGTCACATCGTCAACTAATTTGTAGTTGTAACCAGTGATGTTTAAAGTTTTATTCGTTTCACTTGGTGCCAAATCTAAAATAAAGGTCTCTGACTCTAAATGGCTAAGGAGCTCTTTCATGGACGTGTCTTCGATTAATTCACCATGGTTAATGATCCCGATGTTACGACATAACATTTCCGCTTCTTCCAGATAATGGGTCGTTAAAATAATGGTGGTTCCAGCTTCGTTAATGGTTTTTAAAAAATCCCACATGGAACGACGCAATTCGATGTCAACCCCTGCCGTTGGTTCGTCCAAGATAAGTAGCTTTGGTTGGTGCATCAACGCTCTCGCGATCATGAGGCGCCGTTTCATACCGCCAGAAAGCATGCGCGCTTTCGTATCGCGCTTTTCCCATAAATCCAGTAGTTTCAAATATTCTTCCGAACGATCTATCGCAACCTTGCGAGGAACACCGTAGTATCCAGCTTGGTTGACCACGATCTGACGAACCGTTTCAAACTGATTAAAGTTAAATTCCTGTGGGACAATCCCTAATTGTTGTTTGGCTTTGACCAAGTCCTTTTCAATATCAAAACCGGCCACCTTAACTTGGCCCGACGTTTTATTAACTAAGGAACTGATGATTCCGATGGTGGTTGATTTTCCGGCACCGTTTGGACCAAGCAACGCATAAAAGTCCCCTGCTTCTACTTGGAGACTGATTCCTTTCAAGGCCTCTTTCCCATTGGAATAGGTCTTTTTTAAATTTGTAATTTCTAACGCTAAAGACATGGTGACACCTCACTACACAATTAAATTAGTTGACTTTCGCTTAAATCGTCGTTATTTTACAGAAATCAGTCTTCTGACGATGATTTGTACAGGCTTTTTTCTCACAAATCATCGTTGACAGAGAAATTTCTGCCATCTAACGATGATTTCACTTCCATCTTAGAGAAAAATTATCGTTAATGTACCGTTTTATGCTAAGCAACGATGATTTTCAATTCAAAGCTCGTAAAAAAACATCGTTATTTTATCAAAATGAGTCGTTTAACGATAATGTTGGCTACTAACTACGTTTTGCTTTGCTAGCATCTAAATAACAGCCTTAGTATAATACTAACAGTAAGCTAGCTAGTAGTCAATCAATTAAGACTTTCGACGGCTTCATGCCCTGAAGCTGCTGTTTTTTCTAAAAATAATCATCCTTGAAAATTTTCGCTCGTTTTAGGGCACGAAGCACAGGAACGCTCTAAAAAATTGCTGATTGATTCAGTTGGGTTTATCAACAAGTTGAAAAAATTGACCTTTCACTTAAATTTTTATGTCTGATATTATCAACGCTATACCAATAACCAGTAATGATTCCTATAAATGACAGCCATTTAATTTGTAATTTTAGTTGCATTTGGAAAAAAAGTCGTGTATACTAACACCAAGATAGTTTGATGGTCAAAATATAAGAGTAACGAAGAATTTGACAATCGAATGATTTAATTATCGAAATATATCTAATGAGGTGTTTGTTGTGAAAAAGAGTTTATTGGCTCTCGTAGCTGTACTAGGTTTATTTGCTTTAACTGCTTGTGGTGAGGATGATACAGCAGGAGCAGGAAATGGGGATTCTGAAAATGGTGAAGCAGAACGTGTTCGTGAGCTTGTTACCATTACTGACTTTGAAGGAGAGTCTATTGAAGTGATGACTAATCCAAGCGTTGTAGCGATCTACGACTTTGGTGTGCTAGATATTTTATATAATGTTGGTTTTGAAAGAACCGGTATTGAAACGTTAATTCTTCCAAGTTCGACGGGTGGATTGCCACAATCACTGTCTTATTTCGATGATGCAGATTTCGTTCATCAAGGTGGGAGTTTATTCTATGTTGACCGTGACGTACTAGATTTAATTGAACCAGAATTGGTTATCTTAGGAGCACGTTCATTCGGTATGGATGCTGAAGGTAATCGTTTAGAGCCAGAAGATAGAGATGAGTTTAGGGATGAAACGGTAGAGCGCTTTGATGAGACAGCTTGGATCCGCTTAGGTCCAGGTCGTGAAATTAACATTCTTGATGACATGGAAATCAGTGTAAATGTTTTATCTGCTATTTTTCCTGAGTTAGCTGATGACTTACAAGCAGAGTTTGATGAAATTCTTGCAGAAGTTGCAACAGTTAATGAACTTGCAAGTGCATCTGATTCTACCGCATTATTCGTTATGATGATGGATGAAACTTCTTTAAGTGTCTTCCATCCAGGAAGCCGATTCAACATCTTATACGATGAGTTCGGATTTACGGCAGCTGACCCTGAAGCTTCATTGGAGTTTACTGATCAGCATGGTCTTGAGGCTCGTGCAGAGGGAGTGCTTGCTTTAAATCCAGACGTTATTTTCGTTCTTGATCGTAGTAACAACATGATTGGTCCAGGAGCTGCATTTGATACGATTACGACTGATCCAATTATTGCTGAGACTTCAGCAGCTCAAAATGGAAACATTATCGCCTTAGATCCAACTTCTTGGTATACCATTACAGGTGGATTTGGTGCAACACGTCAAATGATCGAAGACATGATGATTTACTTAGACTAGTAACGAATTCAGTGCTTTATGATGACTTTCGAATGTTACGAAACTAGCATTCGAGAGTTTTTGGCATTGAACGATGATTTTAGGGGTTAATGTTTGATTTTTCGCAGTAAAGCTGCAAAATAATGGTTAAGCAGAATGTCTCCTTCGTTCTGTGGTTGATAGGTGTGTTAGAATGGCAAAAGAAAAAAGAATATGGCGACATAGTTGGAAAAGAATGGCGATTATAGTGCTATTCATTATTTTTACTATTCTGTCGTTATTTATTGGTGCATATGAGGGGATGACACTACAAGCTTTGCTTGCAGGTGATGAGCGCGCATTATTAATTTTTACACATAGTCGAGTTCCGAGAACGATGGCCGTCATTTTATCAGCGGCTGGCCTTTCAGTGGCGGGATTAGTGATGCAAGCCATCAGTCGAAATAAATTTATGTCACCGTCAACGGCTGGAACAACGGATGCTGCTGCCTTAGGTCTTTTAATTTCTTTTGTTTTTCTCGGAGATCAGTCTACGATGATTCGAACGGGATTTGCTTTTGTCTTTGCTCTTGTAGGGACCTTTATTTTCACCCTCGTGATTAGCCGTTTGAAAATTCGTGAAACGGTCTACATTCCTTTGTTAGGGATGATGTATGGTGGTGTGATTTCTGCTTTGGCTTCGGTGATTGCGTTTCATTTTGAAGCCGTTCAATTTGCTAACATGATCAATTTGGGGAGTTTTGCGCGTTTAGGTGGCTTTTGGGGCGTTTATGTGGTGATTGTTCCACTTATTGTGGCTGTTTTATTTGCGACGAGGTTTAGCATTATTGGTTTGGGGGAGGAATTTGCTAAAAATCTAGGTGTTAACTATAATCGGGTCGTGATGATGGGTCTCGTCATTGTCTCTTTAATTAGTGCTTCAACGTTTGTAACCATTGGTCCGTTACCTTTTATTGGCTTAATCATCCCAAATATGGCCACCTCGTTTTACGGAGATAATTTAAAAAAATCCATTTACGACCTCATGTTATTTGGTGCTGTTTTTGTCTTGATTTGTGACATTATCAGCAGATTAGTCATCTTCCCTTTCGAAATGAACGTCAGCTTAACCATCAGCCTCGTAGGTGGTGTCATCTTCATGATTTATTTGGTAAAGGGGGTGTTTGGTGATGGCGAACGTAAAGCAAAAGCATAAAAGAATGAATCCTCTATTGTCTCCAAATGACGAACAAGAAGTACCTACCAAATTTGAAGAAATGAAAAAAGCAGAGCGTAAAAACCTTCTTATCGTTTTTGCCATCATTCTTACTTTATTGGTATTAGGAATTGGCCTGTATATTTTCTCAAGAACGTATGTTAAAGCTTGGCGCTTAGGTGTACCAATGAACCCTGCAGCATTTGAAAGCATTTTAGGACGAAGCATCCCCGCCCTTATAGCGATGGGTGGTTCTGCTTTCTTGATTGCCGTTGTTAGTTTAAGTTTTCAAACGATTGTTGACAGTAAAATTTTGACACCGTCTATGATTGGGTTTGATTCCATTTTTATGGGTACACAAACGTTGATTGTATTTCTATTTGGAACGACAACCCCTCTCTTTTTGAATCCGCACGTCAATTTCATTGTTTCGTCTACTACAATGGTTGTTATTTCTTTCTTCATGTACAGTGCCGTTTTGAGGCGTAGTAAAAATAATATGGTATTTTTACTCATGTTTGGTCTTGTTTTATCAGGCATTGTTAGTAGTGGAACAAGGTACTTGCAAACGATTATGTCGTTTTATGAGTTCACTCAAGTGCAGGCTTTGATCAATGTCAGTTTAAACAATGTGAATCAAGCCCTCATTTACATGGTCGTACCACTGATGCTTATTTTGGCTCTCTTTATGATCTTCAGACATCGAACTTATAACGTTTTGACATTAGGGTCAGAGCAAGCGAGAGGGCTAGGGGTCGATTATCAAAAAGAGCTTAATTTTAACTTAATTTTAATTGCCATTGGGATGAGCTTATCAACGGCTTTAATTGGTTCCTTAACGTTTTTGGGATTATTGGCGGTTAACTTTGCAAGGATGATCTTAAAAACACATCGTCATTTACCCTTATTTATTATTTCTGGGTTGGTAGCGGTGATCACGCTTATTTTAGGGGAAGCAGTCGTTGAGTTGATTCAAGGGGCAGTACCGGTTACCGTCGTCATTAACCTAGTGGGTTGTTCATGGGTGTTTTACTACATTATTAAAGAGAACAAAATTTAATGGAGGGATGCTCAGTATGCATCGCTACGTTTGAGTATAGAAAGGGTGTTAAATTATGATCGAAGTTAGAGGCGTCAATCAATCGTATAGTAAACGTTCATTAAAAAAAACATTGTCCGATGTAAACATGGTTGTCAAGGAGAATGCCATCACCGCTTTAGTTGGTGCTAATGGTGCGGGGAAGTCGACGTTACTTAGTGTTATGACTAATATTTTGCCAGCCTTATCAGGAGAAGTATTGCTTGACGGTGAAGATGTGCGTAAAATGAAGTCAAACGATCTATCAAAAAAAGTTGCGTTTTTACGTCAAAGTCAGCAATTGAGCGTTAGAATTACAGTTAATGATTTGGTTGAGTATGGAAGGTTTCCACATTGTGGTGGTCGGCTAGAAGAGGAGGATCACCAGAAAGTAGAGGAAGCGTTAGACTATATGAACCTAGTGGACTTTCGCCACCGCTACTTAGAAGAGTTGTCGGGCGGTCAGCGGCAACGGGCGTTTATTGCGATGATCTTAGCTCAGGATACACCTTATATCTTTTTAGATGAGCCGTTGAATAATTTGGATATTAAGTATTCCGTTGAAATGATGAAAATTATCAAAACATTGGTTGATGATTTAGGTAAGACGGTGATCGTCGTTTTGCACGACATTAATTTTGCATCTGCCTATGCCGATCACATTGTAGCTATGAAAGATGGCCAAATCCATTATGAAGGGATTCCTGAGAAGGCCATCACGCCGGAAGTGTTGAATCCAGTGTTTGACCACGATTTTAACATTAGTATCCAAAATGGCAAGTGTGTTTGTCTGTATTTTGATAAACAAGACTGTTGCCAAAGTGCCTAGAGACGCAAGGGAAGGTGCTATCTCAAGAGAGAAAGTTAGACAAGCAACATTAAAAGCAAAGAATCATGTCATGCATTGATCCTTTGCTTTTCTCTCGGAGGCTTCTTCAAACCTGATCTACTAATTAGACTTTCTTAGAAAAACGGCTCTTTACTCTTCCATTAATTCTTCGTAGGTCACACCAAAAACCTTTGTTAACACCTGTAATTCAGTGTCTTTAACAGGGCGAGTATCAGCCTCAATTTTTTGGATGACGTTCTTATCAACATCTAATCCCTCTCTTTGCAACATCTCTGAAAATTCACGTTGAGAAGGTTTATGAGGCAAGGCTTCACGCAACCTTTTAATGTTGTCTCCCGAAATATTTTTTCTCCTATTACGCACTTGATCTTTCTCCATCTCTATCACCTTTGACACTAAGCTAATGTCATTATATGATAGTTAGCTCTAACAACTGACATCAACCAAGTGTCAAAATAGAAGATAATTTTCTACAACAAGAGAGGAAAATGACAGATATTCTATTGAATGAACAGCGTCTGTTACTTAGAAATTGAGGGCTCTGTTTGCTAGATGAGAAAGTCAGAGCTATACTAATACAAAGGAGGGTGATGAATAATGCCACCAGGAGGAAAGCGAGGACGTCCTTTAACTGAAGAAGAAAAGAAAAATGCACCTAAGATTACGTTGCCATTACTTAAACGAGTCTTTAGCTACTTACTCCCTTACTGGACAAGGCTATTACTCGTATTCATTTGTATCTTTGTTTCATCATGGCTATCGCTACGACCGTTTATTTTAATTGGTAGAATTGTCGATGAAGGATTAATTGGTGGAAACATTGACGTTGTGATTCAGCTAACCCTCATTGCTTTTGGCGTGCTGATTTTATCTAATTTGTTAGGTGTATTTGAGAGCTGGCTGAATGTATGGATCGCTCAACACATTACCTTTGATATGCGTAATAAAATGTTTCGACATTTACTCAATATGTCTCATCGCTTTTTTTCCTCAAGCAAACAAGGAGAAGCGATTACGAGGATGACCTCGGATATTAGTGGTGTGCAATCTGTCATTGCAGATACACTCACAGGACTAGTCCGCAACTTAATCCTAGTTATTCTAGCGGTCGTTGCGATGTTTGGACAAAATTGGATTCTAGCCCTTGCCGGCGTGTTCGTTGTGCCATTCCTTATTTTACCAACGAAGAAAGTTGGAAAAAAACGTTGGGACATCACTTACCAAGCACAAGCCAAAAACGATGAAATTAATCAAATTCTATCAGAAACCATGAGTGTTTCTGGTCAAATGTTAGTTAAATTATTTACTCGTGAGGATGCAGAATTTGAAAAATATAAACAAGTAAATGCTGATATGACAGCACTTAATATTAAAGAAAGCATGGCAGGGCGCTGGTTTAGAGCCACCATGGGAATCTTGATGAATGCAGGTCCACTAGTGATTTACTTAATTGGCGGTCTGTTGATGTTACGCTCCGGTGCTGAAAATTTAAGCGTGGGGAACATTACCGTTATGGTAGCTCTCTTAGACCGTTTGTACCGTCCAATAAGTATGCTCTTAAATATGCAAGTTGAAGTTGTGCGCTCAATGGCTATTTTCACCCGTATTTTTGAATATTATGACATGCCGATTGAAGTTGAAAACAAGCCAGATGCCATCGTTCCAGCCCACTTTAAAGGGGAATTAGAGTTTAGGAAGGTAGAATTTCATTATGACCTTACCTCACCGATTTTAAAAGATATCTCTTTTTCTATTAAAAAGGGGCATTCTGTTGCCATTGTGGGACCATCCGGTGCAGGGAAATCAACCATTATCAACTTAATTCCTCGATTATTCGATGTGATTGGTGGTGAAATTCTTCTTGATGGTCATGATATCCGTCATCTTGATCTTTCTTGGCTTCGTTCGAATATTGGACTTGTGACGCAGGATACTTATTTATTTAATGATACGATTCGCAATAATTTGCTATATGCTACTCCAGAAGCAAAAGAAGCTGACATTTTAGCTGCTTGTAAAGAGGCTAACATTCATGACTTTATTATGACTCTTCCAAAAGGCTACGACACTGAAGTTGGAAATCGTGGTGTTAAACTTTCAGGTGGGGAACGACAACGCCTTTCTATTGCAAGAGTTATTTTGAAGAATCCAGGGTTAATTGTATTAGATGAAGCAACGAGTGCCCTAGATTCTATTTCAGAAAGCCTCATTCAAGGGGCCATTGATCCCTTATTAAAAGGTAAGACCAGTCTTGTTATCGCTCATCGCTTAAGTACGATCATGGCATGCGATGAAATTTTAGTCGTTTCCGAAGGCACACTTGTGGAACGTGGCAAACACAAAGACTTACTAGATGTAGGCGGTATTTATAAAGAATTATATGAAACACAATTTCGCCATGCATTAGAAGATGCAACACGAGTGCCCGAGAATCCGATTCATACCTAGCAAAAAAGACACTTACTGTAAGTGTCTTTTAATCGAATAGGTTGTTTAAGCGGCTTCCGCTATTTCTTTTTTCTTTTTATCTTTTCCAGCGATTTTGTTAACAATCATGACAACGGCACCGTCACCGAATACGTTAGCGGCTGTACCAAAACTATCTTGAGCAATGTAGATGGCGATCATAACCGACATTTGTGCTTCGGTAAATCCAAGCATCGTTTCAAGGAGTCCAAGGGCTGCCATAATGGCTCCACCAGGCACACCAGGGGCTGCTACCATGGTTACACCAAGCATCATAATGAAAGGAAATAGTTGGCCGAAGGATAGGCTAATACCATCTAAGGCTAATACTGCAATGGCGCAGGATACTAACGTAATGGTACTCCCTGATAAGTGGGTCGAAGCTCCGAGAGGCGCTACAAATTCTGCCACTTCGTCGTCGATGTTATCGATTTCCTTCATACACTTTGTTGTAACGGGGATGGTTGCTGCTGACGACTGTGTACCAAGAGCAGTCGTGTAAGCAGGAATCATTTTCTTGATGGTCTGGAACGGACTTTGCTTGGTATAAATAGAAGCGACCAAGTATTGGAAGGCAATGTAGAAGTAGTCAAGAGAAATCGTTAGAAGGAAGACCACCCCATAAACGAGCAATGTGTGGGCGATTTCACCAGAATACGCCATCTCAGCAAAAATACCCGCAATGTGAAACGGTAGTAACGGTAAGAACACGTTCTCGATCACTTTTTTAATGATGCCTTGAAACTCCTGGAAAGCTCCTAGCAAGACGTTACCTTTAACGGCATTGATACCGATTCCTAAGATGAAAGACGTGATTAAAGCAGTCATAATTCCCATAATTGGTGCAATTTCGATGCTGAAGAAGGCTTCAACGGTTCGACCTTCGTAAACCTCACCTAACTCACCAACGAGAAACGGCATAAAGGCACTCGCACCTGCCCAACCCCAAATCCCGGCAAGTAACGTTGAGATGTAAGCGATAGCGACGGTAATGCCTAATAATTTTCCAGCTTTTCCACCTAAATCAGCAATACCAGGAACGATAAATCCGATGATGATTAAGGGGATAATATAGGAGAGAAAGTTTCTAAATAGTCCACTGAATGTGACAAGGACACGCGTGAGAGGGGTGAAACCAATCAAACCAATTAAAATACCGAGGGCAATACCAATGAGTAACTTGGGTAATAATCCTAACTTTTTCATTTGTGATCCACCTTTCTAATACGTAATTATATTCATTATAGCAGTCAGCCATGACACTTTCAATGACTGCTAAAAAATGTAATTATGACATTATAAGCAAAAAAGCTTGCAAAATGCAAGCTTTTTTTAGATTTTGTGCCAAAAAGTATTATTTAACGATGCCTGGCTGCTTTTTCTTTTAAATAATCTTCGTATTTGACTAGGAGCTCTAGCATGTCAGAACGGGTGGTCATTTGAACAATCTCTCGTTTGACTGTAGCGGCGCCTGGCAGACCTTTCATGTACCAAGCCATGTGAGAACGCATTTCCATCATCGCAATCTTTTCATTCTTTAGATCCACCAACCGATCCATGTGATCGATGGCGAGTGCAATGCGTTCGTCAAATGTTGGATCAGGGATGTGCTGGCCTGTTTCGTGGTAATGAACCATACGCTTTAATACCCATGGATTTCCAAGGGCTGCTCGCCCGATCATAATAGCGTCAACACCACTGTGCTTCATCGCTGTTTCAAATTCTTCAGGGGTTGAAATATCGCCATTCCCGATCACAGGGATCGTTTTGATATGGTCCTTTAAGTCCTTAATCATATCCCAATTGGCACGCCCGCTATACTGATCGCTTCGTGTTCGACCATGCATAGCAATGGCACTGGCACCAGCTTTTTCAATGTTCAATGCGTTTTCGAGATAATTAATGTGCTGATGGTCCCAGCCAGTGCGAATTTTAACGGTGACGGGCTTTTTAACAGCATCTACTACCCGGGCGGTCAGCTCATAAACCTTGTTAGGATCTACGAGTAATTTGGAACCGGCACCGTTTTTTGTAATTTTCGCTACGGGGCAACCCATGTTAATATCGATGATATCGCAGGCACAGTTTTCATCTACGTATTTAGCTGCTTCAACAAAAGATTCGATATTAGAACCAAAAATCTGCATGGTTAGGGGGTGTTCTGTTGCATCGACGTGTAGCATTCCAAGGGTCTTTTCATTACGGTAGTTAACCGCCTGATCGCTAACCATCTCCGCATAAATCAGTCCGGTTCCCATCTGCTTTGTAATCACACGAAAAGCAGCATTTCCAACACCTGCCATTGGGGCAAGCACAACCGGGTTGTCAATTTCAATTTCTCTGATTTTCCATTTCACTTCAATCACAATCCTCGTTTAGAACATTTAATCAGGATACCATACTGTAGCGGTTTCAAGCAAGGAAAAAGACTGCCGTGTGTGGCAGTCTAGTCGAATACAGGGCTGTACGGAAGGAAAGTCACTGAATAATGGATTTTCATGGAATCAGTGACCTTTTTGGACCGACACACTCTACAAAGGTCATATAGATCACCTCTAGGGAGCCAAACTCCCCAGATCTTCTTAATAGAGACATGTCTGGAGAGAAAAGCCCCCATCTCTTGTCGTATAGAAGCACATCTAGGGAAAATGCCTGAATTAAAGTTGCAGAGATCGTCACACATACGGTAAAAGTAAAGTGATTGGTTTTATTTGCTCTATACTTTACTTTTCAAGCCATTGTTTGACGCATAAAAGTAAAGTAAATGCTGAAAAAGTCAATTTGCTTTACTTTAGTACGATGTTTTCGCTGTCGAAAAGTAAAGTAAACTTGATTTTTCGATCTACACTTTACTTTTGAGCAAAAAAGAAGCCTTCTTGCCAAAGCAAGAGAGCTCCTTGGTAATGGATGTTCCTATTCGTAGCCAGCTAGTTCTAGGAATCGTTCTAAGGTACGTGGAGTTAATTCTGTGATGGGGAGACGGCTCGTGTAACGTTGATTATTGACGCTGCCGCTAATACTAACTTGTCCATAAATGATCCGATCATGGGTTTCAAGATTTTCAGGATCGTAGTACATGTCCGGATCAAAGTCAAGGTTTCCGACTAATCCATACCAAGCTTCAAAGTCAACGTCTTGAATTTCCTCACGAATCAGCTGGAATAATCCTTGTAATTCGTCTTGTGAGAGATCTAGCCATTCGCTTTCCCAATCGCTTTCAAAAGCTAAGAAATTTCTCAATTCAATGAAATCTGGGTCTTCTGGAAGATTTAGAACGATGTCACGGTAAGGCTCGTAATCTGAAAGCAAATTCGCTAGCATGCTAAGTCTTTGATCCGTGATGCGAATGGTTCTCGTGATGTCACGGCTACCTTCCATGTGGAAGGTGACTCGGACGGACCTTCCCTGCCACCACTGGCGACTGTTGCGAACGTTCTCGTTCAAAACATCCGCTAACAAAACAGTCACTTGTTCATCGGAGACGTTTAAACCACGGAGGTTGATGTCTGAATAGGACCAGCTCCAAGAATTTGTGTTTACTTCAACCAAAGTGATGGAAGAGACGTCGGTTGGGTTGATGGTTTGTAAGATCTGATGACGAGCTAAAGCGATCCCCCAGATGAAGGCTAAATTGAGAAGGATGACAACACCGATACCAGGAAGCATCTTAATGAATTTAGGAAGCTTTTTAGCTGTCAGAAACTCATAAGCGAAGTAGGCGATTAGGGCAATAGCATAAATCGCAATTAGCACAAGAAAGTATCCCGTATCTCCTCCATGATTGTGTTGACGATGGTCAATGATGATGCCAATGGCTGGCAGTGTGATGAGGAAGGTAACGGCCACTCGAATTAACGGCTGCGTTACTTTGGTTCCTGGGTTAGTTGCTAACTCACTATGACGTTTAACGAAGAAATACCCAGCAAGAGCAAGATAGATAATCCCTAAAACGAAAGTGTAGAGTGTGCCGCGAATGATCATTTGGTGAATGGATTCGTTGATGGCATAATAGCTGAAAAATCCGAAAGGGATGTGACGGGTGAAACTCCCGAAAAAGCCAAAATCACCGAAAGAAGTCACCCGTGTGCTGGAGATGACCAGTGAAATAAAGACCGCATTAACAAAGCGAGGCAAGAACAAAATTAAAAGACCAGTCATAAAGTTCGACAACTTAGTTCCAGTCACACTAATGGCTAAAGCGAACGCGGAAACGACAAGCAAACAAGCGGCAGCTAGTCCCATTTGAACCCCAATAACGGAACCTAGATTGATGACCGTATGAGGCGACGAGGCATAAATTGAAGTTGAAATGGCGGCTGCTAGCCACATTCCGCCAACAACCCACGTCAAAGTAGCTGCAATAAAGGAAACAAACAATGTACTTCGCTTGTGTGGGATGGCATGGTAGAAGTCACTGCTGTTACGCTTCGTGAGGAAGTTGAACATGCTTAGCGTGATCATTGGTGCTCCAATAAAGAAGGCGAAAGGTGAAATAAAAGAAGCGTCTAAGCCATAAATGTGGATAACAGGTTGCATCCAATGCCACCCGTATCGGATTCTGTCGGCATGCTCCATTAAGTGTCCGACTGGTTGTAAGATGGCGGCTAAGATCATAACAGCTAGGAATAAAATAGCTAACGTTTTTGTCTTTCGTAGCCCTTCCTTATAAAGATTGAAGTTAAACATGGTCGTCACCTCCTAAAATGTCGTCGAAGGAGTAGCCGGCATTGGCCATTTCATGAATGAATACTTCTTCCAGCGATAAGGGTAAAATTTCTAGTAAGGCAGGGTTAAACAGCGAAAGGGATTCGTAAGTTTCTTCGCGTTCGCCACGGACAATAAAGTTGGTGACGGAGCCGTGTTTTGTGATGTTGAGTGTATCAAAAGCGTCGAATTTACTTTCATCGTAAGGTTCCAAGAAAGCAATTTGAACTTTGAACAGGGAGGTTTTTAGATTTTGAACGTCAGATTCAAAGACGATGCCGCCTTCATGGAGAAGTGCCAGCTGATCGCAGGTGTCTTCTAATTCTCGGAGGCTGTGAGAGGTGATGATGACGGTTGTTCCATTATCGATGGCATCCTGAGCGATGAGGTTTCTGACCAAGTTACGTTTTACTGGGTCCAGGCCGTCAAACGTTTCATCAAAAAACAGATAGTCAGCCTTTGTACAGAGAGCTAGGATAATGGCTGCTTGACGCTTCATCCCTTTTGAGAATTTATTGATGTTTTCCTGAGGATTCAGCTTGAATAAGGCGGTCAACTCGGAAAATCTTGCACGATCGAAGTTTTTATAAACAGAAGCGTACAGCTTCGCCATCCGGTTCATGTTAGCTGACGGTAAAAAATACAATTCATCGGGTACGAACACGAAACGCTCTTTGGCAACAGGATTTTCATAAACTAGCTCGTCGTCGATCCAAATGGCGCCTTCATTGATGCGGTAAATCCCTGTGATGGAGCGAAGTAACGTCGATTTTCCAGCTCCATTTGACCCGATCAGACCAAAGACGCTCCCTTTCGGAATCTCACAACTTAAACTTGACAGTGCGACGTAATCGTCTAATTTTTTTGTGACGTTTTCAATTTTAATCATGGCCATCACCTCTTTCTTTAAATGCTTCCTCGATGATTTCTAAAATTTGCTTTTTGGTGACCTTTGAAATCTTGAGCATGACAAGTACCTCGTCCAGCTTTTTCAAATACTGAATGCGCCGTTCCTCCCGTAAGACGTTCGCCCCAGAATCCGATACAAATGCGCCTCTGCCGGGCGCCGTGACGATGACCCCGCTCCGTTCGAGTTCTGTATAGGCCCGCTGGACCGTATTGGGGTTGACGTTTAATTCCACGGACAACTTCCGTACGGAAGGCAACTTATCGCCGCCGGCTAGAATACCGCTCAGGACGTACTTTTCAACTTGGCTGACAATTTGTTCGTAAACGGCCTCTCGCGACTGATTATCTATTCTAAACATACTTTCCCTCCTTTTTAAACGTGTTTTAATTCTGCGAAAATCTGTATTACTCGTATGAGTACAGTTAATAGTATACACAAATTAGCGAGATTGTCAACTGTATTATTTCAGTTAGTACAGAATGGTTGGGAAATTTTCTTTTTGACAAAGAGTGTGTGCGTTTTATGGAAGTGTAAGCTCCCTCCTTTTAGCTATATGAATGATTAATGGGGAGCTTCCCTCCCTACATCTGCCTAAAAATGAGGGTCATGGGGAGGCAACCTCCCTATAACAGCCTTATTACGCATGATCTAGGGAGTTTTCGAGTACTTAATGAAAAGGTATCAGTGCAATATTTATACAAATTACTTGATATAAAGTAGGATGTGTGCAATTTTTATCCATAGAGCTTCGTATAGAAAGGAGATTGTGTAATTCTACCCTACAAGGCGTTAAAAATGGCTACGTATGAGGGTATTTTGACAAAGAAAAAATCCCTCGTACGTCATTTAAGCATACGAGGGACTTTCTATCTTACAAAGAAATTATTGGACTCAATCACGGGTGCTCCTGCGGATGAAAAAGGAGCGGTTTGCTGCATATTAACCGGTGTTCCCATCGGCATCATTGGCGGTTGACCTATGTTGACCTGCGCTGGAAGCGGCATGGGCATAATGGTTGTCTGTGGAACCGGGATAAACTGTGGTTGCATCGGCATGCAAACGGGTGGTCCACATGGTCTAGGTCCACCGAAACCACCGCTAGCAAGAGCACCTACAGCCAACCCTCCTACGAAAGGTAAAGCCCCAAATCCAAAGAAGCGTTGATCTCCAGTCTGAATCGGATAATGATTTAAATTTGGAATTTGATTCATCATACTAATAAAACCTCCTATTAGAAAGCTCTCGTAACCATCGTACATGATTAGGGGAGTTATATCTATACTGTCTTATTAGTTTATGACAAGTTGACGTGATGGGTGATCATCGCCTTAGTTTCTAATTAGTAAAAAGGAATCGATGGTTGGTTGCCTTCTAAATCCAGAGATGTTATGAAACCGTGCTAACCCTGCAGAAACGTTCAAAGTGATCTGGTCGGTAAACTGATAAATCCCATGATAAAACTGGAAGCAGGCGGCTTCTTCTGAAGAAGCATCTTGGCTACCAAGACAGTAGCCGGATAGCTGGAGGTCAACCCCAAGACTTGCACTAATGGCAGAAAAGGTGGGATCGTTGAGGAGTAAAAGGTTAAAGCGATCGTCGTTTAGGTGAGAAGATAGCAAAGATTCCAAACCCTCTGCATCTAAGCCGGGCGCGCCGCCGATGAGGTTGATTCCTTCATAGGCTTGATTAAAAATTTCAATGGAATCGTTGGTTAAATCCATAAAACCTGCGGTTTCAAACAGGGCCTGCACCCGCTCAAAATGGCTGTCACTTATCATGTCGTGGCTTCCAAAAACGACAATCTGAGCCACATTACTCTCGAAAGTGCCTAATAAATCAATGATTTGTTGTTCAAAGATTAAACCTTCTGGTAAAAGTAGATTCCCAGTAAAAATAATGAGATCTGGATCTAAGCGGTTAACCGCATGGGCGGTATTTTCAAGGAGGGTTAAGCAACTCTCGCTACGAATTAATAAATCGCTCACTTGAACAATCCTAGTACCACTAAAAGATACAGGAACATGGGAGGATGTAATAAAGGTCTCATTAACCGTAGGATTAAGACGTCCAATCTGCTCAAAATAAACGTAAGCGACCACAACTAGAAGCCCAATAATGGCGGTAAAAATCAATGTTTTTTTCATAATGATTATTATATCAAGGAGAACTTGAAACTGCAAGTGTTCGAGTAGCTAAAAATCGACATTAAAAAACACACCCGAGGGTGTGCTTTCAAATAGTTATATAGAAATGTTACATATCAACGGCTAGATAACTCATGAACATGGTAGAAAACTATGGATTCATGAGTTTTTTCGCATTAAGTATCTCTGCACTTTTCAGTGCCCGTCCTTTTGTATAAAAGAACAGTTGTCGTAAGAGCTCTCGTCAATTGAACCGAAACATCTTTCAAACTATTTTATTGCGTAAGTTGTAAAGCATGTTATTTTCACAGTGGATCACGTTGCTCTCCATTGTGTCACAACTTATTAGATTACGATCTTAAGTTTAGGATATAATTACCAACCTAATCTTAGGACTTGTGTTTGTAATGATTGTCTACCAAATCGAAACGGGTCTTCGTTAGCGGCTTTTAACACGTCTAACACATTCCCCGTAACGGATCCCCCTCTATCCAGAACGACGGCATGGCCGACACCCTGAATATACATAATGGTTCCAAATGGGAACCTACTATCAGCAGCAATGATACGTACAGAACCAAACGTTGAATCTTGGAACCAAGCATTTGTTCTTACGTCACGCCCAGATGCGGTGAAACCACTACATCCACGGCAGTTTGCTTGATAGGCTGTTACACTTGCCGTAAAGGTTTCAAGTGTAGCAGTGGAGTTCGTATTAGTAGAATTTTGACGTCGGCTAGGTGTGGCTGCTGGAGCTGGAGCCACAACTGGCTCTCTCGTTCCAACGGCAACAACTCGTCTAACGCCTTCTTCTACTGTATTAGTATCATTATTAATGGTCGTGTAATACTGGCCGTTTCTAAACTCAGTATACACAACGGTTTCTTCAATCTTAGGTGATCCTTCCACACGAACTTCACGTTCGCCTGTAAGTAAGTCATCTGTGTAGATGTATTCTGTCTCAAGGGTTGTTTCAGAGATGGATGATTCCGTCTCAAATTCAACACGCGTGAGTTCAATCTCAACAATTTCAAAAGCATCAGCTGTTAAAGCCGTTGGATTAAGTTGAACTTCTTCACCTAGTTGGTTTGTAGTAGTGACGACAACTTCTAATAAATCATCTTCACCCACTTCAATATTGTGCTCAGAGAGCACGTCTTCCACATCAGATTCCGTCGTCATGGTATGAAATCTTGTACCACCGTCGTTAATAATAACTGGGGTTGCACGGAAAATTTCAAATTCCATTCCGTCGTATACAACTTCGTCAATGTCGATGCTAACTTCATCGAAGTTTCCGAATTGTATAGGGGCTTCTGCTAATGCATCAATAACAGTTTCAGCCTCTGTTGTGAAACTAATTCGCTCACCATTTTCGACAATGGTTACTTCGTTCATGTTTACTTGAGTCAAGTTAGAATGCATGACAGCGAAGATACTGGTTACTATCACTCCAAAAGACATGATACCACCCGTTATACCTCGTTTTACTTGCATGTGTCCTGTTATCATCTGTTTTTCAGCTGATAATAAAGCTGACAGATCATAACAGTTCACCTCCTTCTTTGTCTTAGTAACACAAGAAAGTAATCTGTTTTAGCGGTGTGGATAATGCTAAAACTATCTAGAACTGAGCTTACGACAGAGATTATATTAGCATGAGATTGGATTTTGGTCAAATTTATAAGCGGTTTCTGCGCTTTTAAGTGTTTAACAAAGATAAAAAAAATTCAAAATAAATCGCTTTCTAGAGGGTTTTTTAAGGAGAAAAAACGAAAAAAAAAGATCCACGTCGGAGTTAGGTGACCTGGATCTCTTTAAATGGTTCTTCGTCCTCGTAGAAGTCGAAGACATCTGTTTCGCTATCTGCATCGTAATGAATTTTTGCTTGCTCTTTTATGTTTTTCTCTTTACTGGGACGTTTTTTCTTGTTTAAATCATTCAACTTGGCATCACCTCACACTACTGATATGGGATTAGTATGGTGTATTTGAGGGGGGTTTATTCTCATTCATTTTCAATTTTGTAACCTTCACCCCATACGGTGTTAATGGCCGTCTTACTTTCGGCCTCGATCAATTTTCTGCGAAGTCTTTTAATCAGGTTGTCAACCGGGCGTGTTTTTCCCATGTTGTGATAGCCCCAAATGAGATTCATCAAATCAATTCTTGACACAGGCACCCCTTTGTTTTCCGCTAAATTTGAAAGGAGTAAGAATTCATGATTGGTAAGTTGAAGCACGTGGTTTTTAACCGTTGCCGTGCGCTGGTGAACATCCAGAGATAGATCACCTGCTGAGAGGATGGCATGATCTGCACCCCTTATCCGCTTTAAAACACGATGAATGCGAGCGATGACTTCTAAATGCTGGATTGGTTTTTGAAGGGCATCGTCAAAGCCGAGATTCAGGAGGGTGATTTTATCTTGTACGTTTATTTCCGAGGACAGCGCGATCACAATGGCGTTTTTATTCGTCGATTGAATCCGTTCACATACATGGACAAGGGATAGGTTGAGTTGGTCTTCGTCAACGAGAACGATGTCCGTTATGGCTTGCTGGCTAAACGCAGAAAAAACGTCAACGTTAAAATGCTGGTCGTTTAGTGCTTGTTTTAAGTGTTTAATCAGGTCAAGATCTTTTGAAATAATGGCTACTTTTTTCATTTTTAGGCTTCCCTACGTTTTATTTATCCAATCATTCGTTCAACGGAAAAGACGTCTTTAATGGCCCGTAAACTAGCTGCACAACGATTTAGGACATCTAAATGAGCAATAGATAGCTCAAGATCGATGATTAAGGTGTCCTTTTGCGTAGACGTATTTAAGCTTTCAATGTTAACTGCTAGGGTAGAAAGTCGAGTAATGATGTCACTTAACATATTTTTTCGGGCGACCGCACGTACTCTGACCTTTGCTGTAAAGGTAGACTTAAGGTCATCTGTAAACCAGACGTCAACAAAGCGATCCTTGTCTTTAATGTTAGGGCAGAGTGCATGATGAACAGCAATGCCACTCGTCCTAGTGATGTAGCCTTTAATATCGTCTCCAGGCACTGGATAACAACATTTCGATAGTTTAATGTCAACGTTTGCCAGTCCATCGACGATGATGCCGTATTTGTTAATGGCTTTTTTCGTTTGTTTTGGTTCGTTGATTTCGGCAACGAGGACTTCCTCATCCACTTTCAATTCATCTTCAAAGTATCGTCCTAAAAAGGACTTTGCTAGAATGTGGCCGCGACCAATGTCATGATAAAGGTCTTCCATGGTTGAAACGTTTAATTTCTTTTGGATGCTAGAGGCACGAGCAACGTCGATGTCGGCAATGGTTTTATTCATGGCCTTTAACTCAACTAGGAGCAGCTCTTCACCTCGAACGATGTTATCCTGCTTTTTTGCTTTGTTAAAGAACTGTTTGATTTTTTGTTTCGCCTGTGCTGTGGCAACGATGTTTAACCAAGATTCACTTGGACCGAAGGAGTTTCGACTGGATTTAATCTCCACCACGTCGCCCATTTTCATTTCATAAGTTAAAGGAACGATTCTTCCATTAACAATGGCCCCAGTCGTCCGGTGACCTAAGTCGGTATGGACCCGATAAGCAAAGTCGATCGGTGTTGATTTTGGTGGAAAATCGAGGACGTCACCTTGTGGCGTAAACACGTAGACGTTGGCGTTAAAAATATCTTCTTTAACGAACTCTAATAAACTAGAGGCGTCACTAACTTCGTCCTCATAGGTGTTTAATGTTTCGTACCATTTTAACTTGTCTTTAATCTGGCGTTGTTCTTCAGCAGGTGTGCGTGCGTTTTCTTTGTAGGCCCAGTGGGCAGCAACGCCGTGTTCAGCGATGTCATTCATTTCAGGGGTTCGAATTTGGATTTCATAAATGTTTCCATTGGTAGCGATGACCGTTGTGTGTAAAGACTGGTACATGTTCGGCTTTGGCATGGCAATGTAGTCTTTGAAACGGTTAGGAATCGGCTTGAAGTGTGCATGAATAATGCCAAGTGCGCCGTAACAGTCTTGCACCGAGTCAACGATAAGGCGAATGGCTAGGAGATCGTAAATCTCTTCAAATTCTCGGTCACCTTTGTCCATCTTTTTAAAAATACTAAAGATGTTTTTGATCCGGCCTTTGATGTTAAAATTGAGGCCTTCCTTGGTTAACGTATCACTGAGAAGGTCGATCATTAATCCTACGTCCGCTTCTCTTTCGTGCTTTCTCTTGTTCATTAAGCGAACAATTTTGTAATAAGCTTCTGGTTCCAAGTAGCGTAAGCACGTGTCTTCGAATTCGGCTTTCACTTGGTACATTCCAAGGCGATGAGCAATGGGGACGTAAATGTCCATGGTTTCTCTTGCGATTCTTTTCTGCTTTTCAGGGCGCAAATGTTTGAGGGTTCTAAGGTTATGTAGACGGTCCGCTAGCTTGATTAAAATGACGCGAATGTCTCGACTCATGGCAAGAAGCATCTTGCGGTGGTTTTCGGCTTGTTCGCTCTCTTTTGAAACGTAGTCAATTTGTGTTAATTTGGTGACACCGTCAACTAAATTAGCAACGTCTTGATCGAACAAGGAGACAAGTTCGTCGTAAGTGATGTCTGTGTCTTCGATGACGTCATGCAGCAATCCGGCTGCAATGGTTTTCGGACCCGTATGCCAGACAGCGAGGATGTGAGCAACCGTCAGGGGGTGGATGATATACGGCTCACCAGATTTTCGGAATTGATTGCCATGCTGCTCTTTGGCTAAATCATAAGCACGTCTGATGATGTCAAGATGATCAGGGTCTGAAACATAGCTAGTAACCAGGTTAATAATGGACTCGATGGAGGCGTCTTCCGTATGATTGTTATGTTTTTCTTCCAAATGCATGACCTCCCTTCCTACGTTTAAGTTATCTTTAATCAGTAGTTCTTTTTTATGTATGATATTCTAACATAAAAATGACCGTCAAGCCAGTTCCTTTCTCATGTCATAGGAAATTAGGTAATTGCGAAAACACCCAGATTCCTCAAATAATCAAGTTTTTAGGTGAAAAATCATCCAGATCCCTCAAATAATCAAGTTTTTGGGTGAAAAAACACCCAGATCCCTCAAATATCTAGGGTGTCTGGTGAAAAATTCGACTTTCGCAATTGCCTAGTCATAGAAAATCGTCTTGAATCATAGGAAGAGGCGAGGGTATGTTTGAGTTGTGATGGGCATAGGCTATAGAGATTCAAAAAGGAGTTCGAATGGATGAAACAATACTTTGAGGGTTCGTATTTTAAGCATCAAAACAATGGGAAAACATTGGCCGTGATTCCTGGAAAATCCATGGAAGAAGCGTTTGTCCATGTGGTGACAGATACGGAGGCATATTTCATTACCTACCCGCTGGTCGACTACCAAAAAGAAGCTGTTTTAACCATTGGTAATAATATTTTTTCCGAGTCAGGCATAACGCTTGACATTGATCGTCCCGAACTTAAATTAGTAGGTGAGATCAACTACGGCGAATTAACATCGATTAATGGCGATATCATGGGTCCGTTTAAATTCTTCCCGATGGAATGCCGGCATGGGATCATAAGCATGCAGCATCACCTTGAAGGTCAAGTGATGTTAAATGACGAAGTTTATGATTTTGACGGGGGTTTAGGTTATATCGAATGTGATAGTGGCACCTCCTTTCCACGGGGCTATACGTGGGTTCATTGCAACGACTTTGAGGAAAATTGCTCCATCGTAGCAGCTGTAGCTAGGATCCCCTTTTATGGGTTAAAGTTCTGGGGTTGTATTTGTGTGGTTTGGCTACATGGAAAGGAACACCGACTAGCGACTTATAGAGGTGTTAAAATTGTAAAAAGTGAACCGGGATTGATAGAGCTTAAACAGGGAAAGTACCGCTTGACCATTGAAGTGAATTCAGAGGGAGGGCACAGGCTACCAGCACCACATCGTGGTAGGATGGATCATACCATCGTGGAGGACATCTCTTGCTACGGAACATTTAAATTTACAAAGGGAGATCAGGTGTTATTTGAGGGTAGCAGTGAGAACGTTAGTTACGAATACCATGAGGGATAATTAGAAATTTAAGCGTATTTTATGAGCGAGGTTCGTTGGCCTCGCTCATAATTTGTGTTATAATCAAGTATTTTAGACACCATACGCTTTAGTGTGGGTCATATTAGGAGAATGTTATGGAAAATTTAGTTGAAGAAAAGCATAGCATCAAAGCAATCATCAAGTACGCAGGAGCATTCATTGCGTGGATAGTGGGTTCAGGTTTTGCAACGGGGCAGGAAATACTGCTCTTTTTTACAAGCTATGGATACGCAAGCTATGGCGTTGTGTTGCTTAACCTTATTGGCTTTCTTTTATTGGGAAAAATTATGCTTACAAAGGGATATGAGCATAAGGATAGTGAAACGTTTAATCCCTACAAGTTTTACTGTGGCAATAAGTTAGGCAGCCTCTATTCTTGGCTTGTCCCAGCAACTTTGATATTGATCATGGCGGTTCTAATTGCCGGTGCCGGCGCTACATTGTACGAATATTATGGGCTTAATCGTTTGATCGGCTCTGCCATCATGGCGGTCATGGTTTTGTGTGCCTATTTGGTTGGCTTTGAAAACTTGATAAAGATTGTCTCAAAGACGGGCCCTCTCATTATTGTCTTTGCCCTTTTTGTTGGTACGATTACAGTGGTTAATGACTTTTCTAATATTAGAGAAGTCGGTACATATCAGCAGACCTTAGTGCCGCTACAAACGGCTCCCCACTGGGTGATTAGTGCTGTTTTATATCTATCTCTTAGCTTTTTGGCAGGGGGGACCTATTATACGGCTCTTGGGCGATCTGCAAAAAGTAGGAAAGATGCAAAATGGGGTGCTATTATAGGGGCGCTGGCAGTCGTTTCAGTGATCGCTATTATGAATTCGGCTATTTTGCTTAATGTCAGCAATGCAGCTTTGCTAGATATTCCAGCGTTGTATCTTGCCAGAGGTATTTCCTATGCGTTGGGCACCGTCTTTTCAATTGCTTTGGTGCTGGGGATGTTCTCATCGTGTTCTGCCATGATGTGGTCATTTTGTAACCCATTTTTCCCAGGAACCAATAAGAACAAGATGATTGCTGTTATAACAGCCGTCGTTACGTTTACAATTGGCCTGTTCCCCTTCCAGGGGCTTGTAGGCGTCGTCTATCCATTTATCGGCTATCTAGGTCTGATTTTCATCGTTTGTGTTATCTACAAAGGTTTTAAAAAGGCACCTAATAGCCCATAACTTTCTTAGAAAGCTAACGAAGCCTCTGTTTTCGAAGTAGCTCTTATGGTATAATCCAATCAACATCCTTTTGGGAAGTAGTTTTTAGCCTTTAGGGATTGAACACGAATGCAAATTGAAACTTATACGAGGTGATTGATGTGCCAGTAGTAAACATAAAAATGGTTGAAGGGCGAACCGTTGAGCAAAAAAGAGCATTGGTTGAGGGCGTTACAAAGGCAGTTAACGAAGCAGTAGGGGCGCCTTATGAAAACATCATGGTTCTGATTGAAGATGTTCCCCTTACAAATGTGGCAAAAGCAGGTGTTTTGTTCTCTGATCAAAAAAAGTAGCTTAGTTTAGCCGACAACTTAAAGGTGTTGTCGTTTTTTTGCTGGGCTTCAAAATGAAACAAACCATGAGTAAGAGGGATTCGTATGAGAATTGTAACGATGGATGAACTAATCAAAACAAAAGAGAAAGTCGCTATTGCCATCGGCTTTTTTGATGGTGTGCATACGGGGCATCAACGTGTCATTGAAAAGGCAGTTAGCTATGCAAAAAGTCATAAAATTAAAAGTGTTATCTTGACGTTTGATCAAAGACCTAAACGGGTATTAGAGCAAATAACAGAAGATAATTATATAACACCACTTAAAGAAAAGATGCGTATAATGAAAGAGTTGGGCATTGATTATGGAATGGTTTTAACTTTTGATGATTCGCTATTGCAGCTGACGGCGGACGAATTCATTGACTGCTATTTGAAAAAGATGAACGTGTGCTATCTTTCAGTTGGTTTCGATTTTAGGTTTGGCCATAAGGGCAAAGGTAGTGTGGAAGACCTGCAACGTGCAGGGCTCTGTCAAGTAGAGGTTTCTAATGCTGTAGAGCTAAAAGGTGAAAAAGTGTCGACGACACGAATTAGAAAACGTTTAGTAGAAAACGATTTGGCGACAGCCAACCAATTGCTAGGTAGATTTTTCGACCTTTCGGGGGTTGTCTATAAAGGAAAACAACTTGGCAGAGAAATCGGATTTCCAACAGCAAACATTGAAATTAGTTCAGAGCAGCTGATGCCTTTACGTGGCGTCTATGCAACCATTATTCGGATTGGTGACAAATGTTACGCTAGTATGACAAATGTAGGTTACAATCCAACGGTTGAAAAGCGGGGCAAGATTTCTATTGAAACCAATGTGTTTGAATTTTCGGAAGACGTTTACGGTGAAGAGATACGACTTCAATTTGTGAAGAAAATTCGAGATGAAGAAACGTTTGAGGGTCTGGATGGTTTGATAAAGCAATTGGAAAAAGATAAGTCGTGTGCTATTTCTATTCTAAAAACCACAACTTTCTAGTTCAAAGTGGCAAAATTTTTGTTTTTTTGATATAATAGCTGTACTTCGAGTGTGTGCGAGATTAGTACAACTTAATGCCACTCGTAGGGAAAATAGACGAAAAATGAGTCGTATTTGAACATGATAGGTATAAAGCTAAGCTTCGCGACATTGGGAGCGAGTAGCGAAACTTATGCCACTCATAGAGAAACTAGATACGCTAGTATCGTAGTTGAACATGGTAGGTATAATGTGAGAAATGAAAAGTATGTCTCGAAAGGGCGAACAAAAAATGAACTTAATTAAAATTGAAGGTAAGAAGCCATTAAGAGGAACCGTAACGATTGATAGTGCAAAGAATAGTACGGTCGCATTAATACCGGCTTCCATTTTAGCGGAATCACCTGTTACATTAGAAAACATTCCTGAGATTGCGGATGTAGAGCGATTAGGCGAGATGATTGAGCAATTGGGCGGCTCTTATCACTATGAAGGCGAGTCGGATTTTGTCGTTGACCCTACTAACTTGAAAAGCATTCCATTGGTAGAGGGACCAGTAACAAAATTACGCGCCTCTTATTATTTTTTAGGGGCATTATTAGCGAAGTTTAAAGAAGTAAAAATTGGGATGCCTGGCGGTTGTTACTTAGGACCTCGTCCCATTGACTTGCATTTAAAAGGTTTCGAAGCTTTAGGTGCGAAAGTTGAACAGGATGGTGGCATCATTCACATGAAAGCAGATCAGCTAAAAGGTGCTAAAATTTACTTAGATTTCCCGTCGGTAGGTGCTACCATTAATATCATGATTGCTGCTAGTAAGGCAGAGGGAACAACCATTATTGAAAATGCAGCAAAAGAGCCTGAAATTGTTGATTTATCAAATCTATTAAACAGTATGGGTGCTAATATTCGTGGTGCGGGAACCGGTGAAATCAGAATCCAAGGTGTGGAGCGTTTAAACGGAACGCGTCATATGATTATTCCTGACCGCATTGAAGCGGGAACTTACATTACTTTAGCAGCCGTTGCCGGCGAAGAAGTGACCATCGATAACATTATTCCCCACCACCTTGATGCTTTGATTTCAAAGTTGCAAGAAATGGGTGTAGACATCGACGTTAATACAGATTCTGTTACCGTTAGAGGCCAGAAAGAATTGAAGACCGTTGATTTTAAGACGAGTATTTATCCAGGGTTGGCAACAGACTTGCAACAACCACTGGTTACCTTATTAACCCAAGCGAATGGGGTTGGTGTGGTTGAGGATACCATTTATTCCGATCGCTTTAGAAATTGTTACGAACTTAATAAAATGGGTGCTAACATTAAAGTGCAAGGGAATTCAGCGATTGTACAAGGACCAACCGAACTACGCAGTGCCCGTGTAATGGCCACCGATTTGCGAGCAGGAGCTTCGCTTGTTATTGCTGCACTTTTATCAGAAGGTGTGACAGAAATCGGAAACACATACTACATCGATCGCGGCTATGCTAACATCGAAAAGAAGTTGTCAGGTATTGGTGCCAAGATCTGGCGTGAAGACATTGAAGAATAAAAAGTCGAGAAATGCAAATCGAAAAGATTTGCTTTTTTCTTGCTCTTCCAGTATAATAGCTTAGTTGAACAAAAAAGAACTTTCTCTGATAGTAAAAGTTAATCCAAAGTCGCTGGTCGGCGCTTTTATCAGGGTTCAAGGAGTGTAAAGAAGATGAAAAAAGGAATTCACCCAGAATACAACCGTATTACGGTGACGTGTACGACGTGTGGAAATGCATTTGAAAGTGGATCAGTAAAAGAAGAATTACGTATTGATACGTGTTCAAACTGTCATCCATTCTATACAGGGCGTCAGAAGTTTGCTCAGGCCGATGGACGTATCGAGCGCTTCAATAAGAAGTACAACATGGATAACAAGTAAGAAGCATCTCGTGAGAGATGTTTTTTGTTGGAGCAGGTTCATTTGTGCGCTGTTAAGTGAAAACACTTGACAGTCGTAACAAAGATGTGCTATACTCCATAAGTTGAAAATGTTTAAGTACTTTTTAGGAGGAGTTATTTCAATGGTTAAATTAAGATTAACACGTATGGGATCTCACAAGAGACCTTTTTATCGAATTGTGGCGGCAAAGTCAACCTCTCCACGTGATGGACGCTTTATCGAGATTGTAGGAACGTACAACCCGCTGACAGAACCAGCCATCGTTGAAATCGATGAAGAAAAAGTAATGAAGTGGTTATCAAATGGTGCACAACCAACCGATACCGTACGTTCATTATTATCTAAACAAGGAATCATGACGAAGTTTCACGAAACAAAATTAGCAAAATAAAGTCAGTAACCGCAAATTTATAATTGCGTTGTGCTGACTTTGCAAAGCTTCTTCGCGAGATTTCGAGCGATTAGAAGCTACTGGGAACTAAGTACATAGGATTAAACCGATAGGAGGCTATTTATAAATGGATTTTGTTGCAATGATTACAAGCTTTGTTAAGCCGTTAACGACGAACCAGTCTGCTGTGATTGTTAAGGAAGTTGAAGGTGAAGAAGGCGCACTAATGTTTGAAGTTTTAGTAGCTGCAGAAGATTTAGGACGTGTCATTGGTAGAGAAGGACGAGTGGCTAATGCACTTCGTACGATCGCTTATGCTGCCGCAATCAAAGAAGGATTTAAAATCAAACTAACGTTTGATTCGATTCCTGAGTAAAGATAACTAAGATTCACGAAGCGATAGGTTTCGTGAATTTTTTTTAATGCTGCATTTAGGTAGAAAAAAAAAGAAAAAAAAGGTATAATGGCAAGATCTTGAATACCATTCAACTAGATATGATCTCATGGAGGTAATAATATGTTTAAGAGCGATTTAGAAATTGCACAAGAGGCAAAATTGACACCCATTATTGACATTGCATGTCAAGTAGGAATTGAAAATGAGATTGAACAATACGGGCATTATAAAGCCAAAATTAGCTTAGATGTTATGGCGTCTGAAAGGCCAGACGGAAAGTTAATTTTAGTGACCGCCATCAGTCCGACGAAAGCTGGTGAAGGGAAAACAACAACGACGGTAGGTCTTGGTCAAGGCTTAGCCCACATTGGAAAAAAAGCAGTGATTGCGCTTAGGGAACCGTCATTGGGACCTGTTATGGGAATTAAAGGTGGTGCTGCTGGTGGTGGTTATTCACAAGTGTTGCCAATGGAAGATTTAAACCTTCATTTTACAGGAGACATTCATGCGATTACAACGGCTAATAATGCGATTTGTGCCTTAGTTGATAATCACATGCATCAAGGAAATGAGTTAAATATCAATCCGGAGCGCATTGTGTTTAAGCGTTGTTTGGATATGAACGATCGCACCCTACGTGAAATAACCATCGGTCAAGGGTCGAAATTTAATGGTGTTGAACGAAAAGACGGTTTTAATATTACAGTCGCTTCTGAGATCATGGCAATTTTCTGTTTAGCTGCCGATTACGATGATTTAAGAAATCGCATTAAACGGATTATTGTGGCTTACAACATGGATGGAAAACCTGTCTTTGTTGGTGACCTTGGCATTGAAGGAGCCATCGTGATGTTGTTGGCGGAGGCCATTAAACCTAATTTAGTGCAAACCCTTGAGAAAACAGCTGCTGTTGTACACGGTGGTCCGTTTGCTAACATTGCACATGGTTGTAATTCGATTATTGCAACGAAGACAGCTTTAAAGCTTGGCGATTACGTGGTAACAGAGGCCGGTTTTGGTGCGGATCTTGGAGCAGAAAAGTTCTTTAATATTAAATGTCGTGAAGCAGGTTTGAAACCAGATGCGGTGGTGATTGTAGCGACCATTCGTGCGCTTAAAATGCATGGTGGGGTAGATGCAGGCGATTTAAAAGAAGAGAACGTAGAAGCGTTAGAAAAAGGGATGGAAAACTTAGCGAAGCACATCGATTCTGTCACAAAGTTTAATGTGCCTTACGTGGTGGCCATTAACCACTTCATTCACGACACGGATGCTGAAGTTGACTTCTTGTTAAAGTGGTGCGAGGCGAACGATCACCCAGTCGAAATGTCGAAAGGATGGGCTGACGGTGGTGCTGGTGTGGCAGATCTTGCTCATAAAGTAGTGGAGATCATTGATGAAGGGAAAGCCGATTTCAAGCCAATTTACGAACGTAAGCTAAGTTTTGAAGAAAAAGTGGAAGCCATCGCGAAGAACATTTATGGTGCTCGCGGTGTCGTCTATACCGATGAAGCGAAGGCGACATTAAATGAGTTACGTGACCTCGGATACGAAGATTTACTTGTTTGTATGGCGAAGACACCGGTATCTTTAACCGATGACCCAAGTCGTATGGGTCGTCCAACTGACTTTGATATTACCATTAACGAGGTAAGAATCTCTGCAGGAGCAGGATTCATCGTGTGTTTAGCAGGTGGCGTGATGACCATGCCAGGATTGCCGAAAAAGCCATCCGCTCTCAACATGGACATCACACCAGATGGAGAATACGTAGGGTTATTTTAGGGTATATCTGAAAAGTCAGTTGGTCATCTGAATACCCCAAAAAGCACTATACTTCGTTAATAACATTTCCACAGAGGCTCCACTCTGCTGAAATGTTATTGCCTCGTCTATCACTTTTTGTGCCATCCATCTGATCTCAAGCCCTTTTCAGACATACCCTAGAGGAATAGATGCTCGTCATCTTTCCTCTTTTAGATTTTCGTTAGAAAACGTCAAAAAGAAGCAGGTTTACAGGTTAACTAAATTGCAATTGGCAGCTTTTGATGATAGAATTTAGATGAATTGTTGTATTTTTTGAAGGCAGGGTGAAAATTGTGGAAAAAATTTATTCAATTTCAGACAAGCCGCTTGTTGGTGTCATCATGGGAAGTACATCAGACTTACCAACCATGCAAGAGGCAATTAACATCTTAGAAGCGTTTGAAATCTCTTATGAAGCACAGGTTGTATCAGCACATCGAACACCAGATTTGATGTTTGAATATGCGGCATCAGCTCGTGCGCGTGGGATTCAAGTGATTATTGCTGGTGCTGGTGGAGCGGCGCATTTACCGGGCATGGTGGCATCTAAGACCACGTTGCCGGTCATTGGCGTGCCGGTTCAATCAAAAGCACTATCAGGGATGGATTCTTTGCTCTCTATTGTGCAAATGCCAGGTGGCATTCCAGTAGCAACGGTTGCTATCGGAACAGCCGGAGCGAAGAATGCGGGATTATTAGCAACACAAATGTTATCAACAAAGTACGATAATCTAGCTGAAGCACTCGATGCTTATCGTGCAAACATGACAGCTAAAGTCTTAGAAGGGTCGCAATTAACAGAATTAGATGAGAAAAATTTTAGTTGGTAAAAAGTCAAGTAAGGAAAGAGGTTGTTGAAATGAGTAAAGTAGTATTACCACCAAGTACAATTGGAATTATTGGAGGCGGCCAACTTGGTCGTATGATGGCAATTTCCGCCAAAAGCATGGGATATAAAGTAGCGGTTCTTGAACCAGGAAAGGATAGCCCGCTAGCACAAGTTGCTGACATTGAAATTAACGCAGCATACAACGATGAAGCGGCGCTCACCAAATTGCTTGAAATTTCAGACGTTGTGACTTATGAGTTTGAAAACGTTCCTTCAAAAGAAGTGGCGAAATTGAAATCTCTTGGCAACTTGCCACAGGGAGAGCAACCACTAGTCATTACGTCTCATCGTTTAAAAGAGAAGCTGGCCATCGAAGGGGCAGGTTATCGCGTTGCGCCGTTTTTAAGTGTGACCAGTGCCGATGAATTACGATTAGCAGTTAAGAAAATCGGCTACCCATGTATTTTAAAGACCGCTAGTGGTGGTTACGATGGGAAAGGTCAATGGGTATTGCGCTCTGAAGCTGACTTACCAGAAGTTTTGGCGATTGCCGGTGATAACGAATACGTGTTAGAAGGATTTGTTAACTTCGAAAAGGAAGTCTCGGTGATTGTAACGCGTAGTGTTAACGGAGACGTGGAAGCTTTCCCGACGTTTGAGAACGTTCATCATCAACAAATTTTACATACGACAAGAATGCCGGCTAACATTAGCGACCAACTTGATGAGGAAGCACGTACGGTAGCGAAAGGCTTAATGGAAAAATTAGACTTCTTTGGCACGTTAGCGATTGAGATGTTTGTTACCGATGAAGGAATTGTCATTAACGAATTAGCACCGCGACCACACAACTCGGGGCATGTGACCATGGATGCGTGTATGGTAAGCCAGTTTGAACAACACATTCGCGCCGTTTGTGGTCTGCCACTTGTTAAAGCGGAGTCAGTTAGGCCAGGAATCATGGTTAACTTACTTGGGCAACATATTGATTACGCCCTAGAGAATTGGCAGAAACCAGAATTTTCTGATGCGAAGCTACATTTATATGGTAAAGAAGAAAATAAACGTGACCGCAAAGTTGGCCACCTAAACTTTGTTGCGAGTGATTGGACAACATTAGATGCCAAAGTCGAGGCATTTTTAAAGAATTTTCCTGAATAAAAGGAGGGTTTATTCATGTTAGAAAATAAGCTGAATATTACATCACAAGCCGAGCTTAATCGAGAAGAAGAACGTCTTTCAAAGATTAAAGCTAAATGGATGTTTGAGTCAGGCGAGGTCGATCGACTAGAAGTAGGAACGTTCAAAGGGCTTTCTGATATTCATCGGATTCTTTTTGAAGACATTTATGATTTTGCGGGAAAAGTTCGTAATGTAAACATTGCGAAGGATAATTTTCGATTTGCTCCTATCATGTACTTGGACACTTCCCTCAATTACATTGATAGGATGCCAGAAAGTACTTACGATGAAATTGTTGAGAAGTATGTGGAGATGAATATTGCTCATCCGTTTCGCGAAGGGAATGGGAGAGCTGCCCGTATTTGGCTTGATTTAATGTTCAAACGTACATTAGGATGTATCGTTGATTGGAATAGTATTGATAAGGATGATTATTTATCT
>Ga0131853_10002005_pt1 | contig 36414 bp, 36 predicted proteins | sample TergutLab28metaG_FD_92764 | JGI IMG/M metagenome (GOLD analysis project Ga0131853, IMG submission 92764) | Labiotermes labralis P1 segment gut microbial communities from Petit-Saut dam, French Guiana - Lab288 P1 (version 2) (version 2) | ecosystem: Host-associated > Arthropoda: Insects >... | reverse complement strand
ATTATTATTTGGGGCGTATTTCGTGTCCCTTTTTGCCGGTGCATAAAAAATCCTCCTATCGTAGTTTCTATCCTACGACAGGAGGTCCTTTTTCGCAATGTCCGTTTTCAGGGTCCCAGTACATTACGGTCTTGCCCTTGTTTTTTATTCTATGTGAAATAGGTCATTTGGCGTACATTCTAGGAGTTTGCATAATTTTTCGATTGTTTCCAGCTGGAGTGCGGCAGATTGATTGTCACAAAGCCGATTTATTGTTTGATAGCTGGAGTCCATTGCCTGTACAAGCCAATATCTGGTTTTGTTTTGGCTATCTAGTATCTTCTGCACATTTAGCTGAATCAATCCAATCACCCTAGTAAATTCTACATCAGATATAGAAGCATGATAATCTTTATATATCATTAGTATTGATGCATCTTGACTATTTATGTAATTAAGGATACAATCTGGTAAAACTACTGGTGTGAGGGAAATATGATGCTGATAGAAGGGTATGGTTTTTTTGAATATCTAATTTTAATCGTGCTGGGATTCGGTCCTTGGTTGGGTGGACTTTGCCTTTTCTTTTGGGTGATTGCGAAGAGGGATTCTGAAGATAAAAAGTAGAAGCTGAATCTTCCCTTGACCTTAGGCTCCTTTTTCAAAGGAGCTGTCCGCGAAGCGGACTGAGGATTGTCCTTTTATGCCCCTTGTGAACCTGTGCAGATTTAAATCCGACCTTAGGCTTCGCCTGCCACCTCCTTTGGAAAAGGAGGCTTTGGTCTCTGCATATTATATAATCCCCCTTTTCCCATAGCCCGATTCGTGATATACTAATCACAACTGTATATACTAAGGAGGGTGACCACATGGCACTGAGTGACTGGGGTTTTTCCGGCAAGAAAGTGAAAGGGCCGCCTTGGCCGAAGTTGGAGAATGGGAAGCCGGTTCCGCCTGCCTATTTGACCCATCTGCGGGCTACGGATTTCGAGGGCGAGATTGTGGTAAATCTGCTCGCCTCAGCGGATATTCCTGTTATGACGCAGTATCCCAATGATGGCACCTTTGGGCAGATTATCTTGGGCTTTTCGGGCACAGGGCTTGATATCTATGTACCGGAAACACTTTTAGAGGACGCAAAAGCTCTCTTAGACAGTCAGTTTGAGGAGGCAGAGCTTGATGTACAGGAATGAGTACGAAACATGGCTGAACGCCCCTTCTCTCTCAGAGGATGAGCGAGCGGAACTGCTCGGGATCCAGAATGACGATGAAGAAATCGCTGAACGGTTTCATGGACCTCTGACCTTTGGTACGGCGGGACTTCGGGGGATCATGGGGCTTGGTTCTGCGCGGATGAACGTGCCTGTGATCCGTCATGCGACACATGCTTTTGCTCAGGTGATCTTAGAGCAGGGTCTGGACGCGGCCTATGCCGGGGTGATCCTCTGTTATGACAGCCGTATAAACTCTGATCTGTTTGCCAAAGAGGCGGCGGCTGTGATGGCTGCAACTGGGGTGCGAGTGCGTCTCTTTGACGCCATGCGCCCTACGCCGCTCCTCAGCTTTGCGATTCGGCACTATGGGGCGACGGCGGGGATTAATATCACGGCGAGCCATAATCCGAAAGAGTATAATGGCTATAAGGTCTATTGGTCAGACGGCGCCCAGCTTCCGCCTGCATTTGCAGATGTTGTGGCAGAGCATATGGCAGGGACGCATATTTTCACAGGTGTGAAAACCATGGATTATGATCTAGCCTTGGAGCAAGGACTCATTACCCTCCTCGGTAAAGAGACTGACGAGCTATTTATGGCAGAGGTGCTGGGGCAATCAGTCGGTCGAGACTCTGTGGCACAGGTGGCGGATCGCTTTAAGCTTGTCTACACACCCTTCCACGGCACAGGGGCGGCCTTCGTGCCGGAGGTGTTGGCTCGATTGGGTGTACAGCATGTATTCCCTGTTTGGGCACAGATGGAGCCGGACGGGACCTTTCCTACGGTGAAGAGTCCGAATCCGGAAGATCCGGAGGGCTTTGCCTTGGCATTGGAGATCGCCCGAGAACACGAGGCTGATCTCATCATCGGCACAGACCCGGATACGGATCGGGTGGGGGCGATGGCGCTCCATGAAGGGGCGTATCAGATGATTAGCGGCAACCAAATGGGTGTGCTTCTGCTGGGCTATCTGATTGAGCGGAAAAAGCAGACGGGTACCTTGGCGGAAAATGCGGCTTTCATCAAGACCATTGTCTCCACAGAGATGGCAGACGCTGTAGCAGCGCTCTATGGCGTTCGTGCTTATACCACCTTTACCGGTTTTAAGTTTATGGCGGAGAAAATCGCCGCCCTTGGGGACGAGGCGCAGGTGTTTTTCTCTTTTGAAGAGTCTTACGGTTATATGTTTGGTGATTTTGTCCGGGATAAAGATGCGGTAACGGCTTCTATGCTGATTGCGGAGATGGCGGCTTGGTACAAGACCCGCGGGATGACTTTGATTGATGGTCTGACTGAGCATTATCAAAAACTGGGTTACGTCTATCTGGAAGAGACTCGGAATCTTATTATGCCGGGCTATCATGGGCTCAAGCAGATGGCAAGTCTGATGAACGCCCTCCGCACAGCGCCTCCACGGGAGATCGGCGGGCAGGCGGTTGTGGCTGTGCAGGATTATTTGAGCGGAGTTTGTATTGCGAATGATCAGGAAACTGAGATGGAATTCTCCGGCTCCAATGTGATTGGCTTCACTCTGGCAGATGGTACCCGCTTCATTGTCCGTCCATCGGGGACAGAGCCGAAAGTGAAGGTGTATATCCTAGCCCGCGGGCGAGATCTTGCAGCTTGTGAGCAGACCATCCGGCAATGCAGACAGTTTGCGGATGAATTGCGTGAGGTACACGCATGACGCGAGAGGCTTTGCTTCTCCATAGCTGTTGCGGGCCGTGTTCTACTGCGGTTTTGGAACAGGTGATGCCGGATTTCGATGTTACCTTGTATTTCTACAATCCGAATTTGGACTCGGAAGCTGAGTTTACCCGGCGACTTACAGCTCAAGAAACTGTGGCTGAACATTTCTCTGTGCCTCTTGTAATGGTACCCTATGATCCAGCAGCGTACATGACGCGTATTGCCGGGCTTGAGTCAGAACCTGAGGGTGGTACGCGGTGTGAACATTGCTTCACCTTGCGCTTGGAGGATACGGCAAAACTTGCTCAGGCACGTGGATTTGACCGCTTTGGTACCACTCTCTCTGTGAGTCCCCATAAGGATGCGGATCTGCTCAATGAAATCGGCGCTCGCTTGGAAAGGTCGCAGGGGATTCCCTATCTTAAGGCGGATTTTAAGAAAAAGGAGGGCTACCGCCGGAGTGTGGCGATAGCCCGTGAACTTTTATTGTATCGGCAGAACTATTGCGGGTGTTTGTACAGTTTGCGCTAGGCCATAGAGGCCTAGCGCTTTTTAATAGAAGAAAACTGCCGACTTGCATTCTTGTCTTTCCTGTATAAACAGTCTTGCACGCAGTACGTTTATTCGGTGCAATAAAACCGCCAACGTCCATTATAGGAAACTGCGATTATGCCGTTGTTGAAGACTGAAATTTCATCATATCTACCAAATGGAATGACTTCATTTCCACTTTCAACTTCAATCAAGCCGACCTGTCCATTATAAGCAACAACTAACGTTTCGATTGGTAGCCATCGCGTGAACAAAGGCCATTGTTCATCATATTTGCCAACCGGGATCAGCGTTTCGCCAGTTACAAAGTCTACAACGCCCCATCCTTCAGCAAGACTAATAGGTACTATAAGCGCTCTACTCCTCGACAAGAGAACGACTCGATCATATTGGCCGAATGGAATCAATTCTCTGCCACTGTCCAGCTCTACAATAGCCTCCCGAATTCCATCTGCTATTGTCCATCGCTCTCCTACGTGGGCAACTCCATCAATAATATGAAAAATATGATAATATCTGTCCGGGAGGGTCATCTTTTGACCGTTCTCTGCGTCCACAAGAAACCAGTCACTATCATGTTGTGCAATTATTGCTATACTTTTCTTTTCGCCACGGCGAGCTGTGAAACTAATATTTCTAGAGTATCTACCAAGGAAGATTGCCTCTTTGTCATCTGTAATCAGAAACAGATTGCAACCCTCACTACCCATTGCCCGCACTACGTTTCCAATCAGCTGCATATGTGTATATTGGGTGAACGGGATTACCTCTCTGCCGGTCTCAATGTCAATCAAGCCCACCTTAAGAGTATCTTCTACTATGGCTGAAACAGCTACCATTCCATCAAATGCTACGAGAAAATTAAGCCACCCATCACCATGAATGTTTCTAAAGGAAAGCAAGGTTTTACCACTTTCAATATCGATCAGAGACCTCTGAACTCTCGACTGACCAGTCGTTACCGAATTCGCCCGGGTACGAACTATAATCGCTACATCTCCTCTGGAGGTGAGGGAAACCCTATGCGTTGTGTTGCCGAAATCCCGAAAGGAGAACAGCTCTCTGCCAGTTTCAATATCGATAATAGATTGGGTTCCGGAAGCAGACATCACGATAGCTCTGCCACCCGAAACATCCAAAACCTCCTCAAACCATTCAACATATCTGGGCGTTAGATACATCCAAACCATCGCTGCGCTAAGTGCCAAAACAATACAAACTATCACGATCCAAATATATTTTCGTCTTGTGCTTGGTTTCCTACTCGGCTCTTCCTGCCGTGCATTGCAACCTTCATGGAGAATTGAGTTGTTCATCATTCTCCTCCTTAATATAAAATATCTACGCCATCGCTAAGAGCAACAGCGTAGATATTTTCCACAAAATCAATGAAGCTCCAACAAACATTTAAAAAGTACCGCTAGCTTATCCGTACAGGCGGTGGAAGTTCGCAATCAGGGTTGCAACGCTGGCGCGGTTGCTTAGATCTGTTGGATTGAAGAAGCCTTCGCCTGTGCCGCTTATGATTCCCGCTTGTTGCAGTGCTGTGACTGCGGGTCTGGCCCACGCTGCGATCAGGTGCTGGTCTTGGAACGCTGGACGGTGTTGCTGGGGAAGATGGATGCCCATTGCGGTAACATAGCGATGGAGCATGGTTGCCATCTCTTGGCGGTTTAAGGTTCCCCGAGGATTGAACTGCCCTTCGTAGCCTGTTACGATGCCGCGGTAGTTCGCCCACTCTACATAGGGTGCGTAGAAGGCGCCGGGGGCTACATCTGAGAAGGTACCTCGCTCTGAGGATACGAACTGACGGTTTAGATAGACATTTTGCCCATTTAAACGGATGCGGTACCAATCGCCGTCGCTGCCGATGATGGAAATTCTAGTTCCTTGGGGCAATTGTGTCACAATGGCATGGCCTGTACTTGGCCCTGTGCGGACATTGACTAAACTGCCTGTTATAAGCCCGCCATGGCTCCAGTCCCCCGGTTCGATGCCTGCCATGCGTCCGAGACTGGTGACAAACATGCCCCGGGTGGTGTTTGCAGTTGGGGCAAATTCTGTCGGGGTGATGCCGTTCATAAGCCCCTCGCGGAAGACGTGCAGGACGGCTTCGTAGAACCAATCACCTGAACGGACATCAAGGAATGGGCTGCTTGTGAGCGTAAATTCCACACGGAGAGTACTGCTTTCTGTGACGTTTGATTTTGTGAAGCTGGATGGTGTGCCGATGTTTACGCCATTTACCAGCACACGGCTGATGGCAAATCCGTGGTGGGGGCTAAACACAAAGGTCTGGCTTCCACCGGCTGGTATGGAGATCATGCCAGCGGGGCTGATTACGCCGCCGGGGCCTGCTGTTGCTGTGACGGTGTAATTGTGCCCGTCTTCTACATCAACCACTGGGGATGAGGTAAATGGGATATTCCCAATGGTATTGCTCCGATAGAGGGCAAATCCGCCGCCGAAGGTACGGCTTACTAGGTTTTGGATGCCGCCTGAGTCTCCGCCTACGCCATAGCGTCTGTGCCTTGGGACGGGGATGGTTTGCTCCATGGTCTCAACTGCCGCGAGATTTCCTTCCGCGTCAAACTCGACTGCTGTAACCATAAGATTGTGGGATGGAGAATTGAACACATCGCCAACTTGGACTGCGTTTATATCCTGTGTGATCCGGTGTGCGTGGTTCGGGAAGGTACCTGTATGTGTCCGCACGGGATGGGCGAGGGCCCAGGATACGAATCCGGAACAGTCTGTTGCATAAAAAGGCGCACGGGTTGCGTGGCTGCCGAAGTAGGAGAAGTTTGTGTACATGTTACTATTGATGTCTTGCACTGCGCTTGCAAAGTGCTCTAAAGACGCCTGCCACGGCACATAACGGCCGGAGTTTACTGGCTGTCCATAGGGGATACCGGTATAGGTACTCCCCGCCCGATATGTGACATTTCCGCGCCAGCCGATGATATCTTGCAGGGGTGTCCACCGGATTTCCCGCATTTGACGGGCGCGCAGTACTGCGTTTCGCTGGGATTGGGTTAGAGGCAAGGATTGGGTCTCAATCTCTGCTAGGAGATAGATGGGCATCTCCGCCTCTTGCAGGAGGATAATTTCTTCAAAGTTTTCGCAGACCTCACAACCAGCGTGTGGCGTTTGTGAGCCGAGTATGATGGTGCTGCTTGTGGTGTAAGGTCTGATTGTGATTGCACCATCTGTGAACAGAGAGGCAAGAGATACTTCAAAGTCTACAGCACCCCGGCGGATGATGAGATCCGCACCTTCTGTGAAGAAGCGGGTCACACCGGCCTCGATCAAGCGGTCATTGGCGTAGAGTGTGAAGTCTCCAAGTGTGCCTCTGGCATAGACTGTGCCGTATGCAGTGGGAATAAAGCCTGTAACGAAAAAATTCACATCATCTCTTATATAGCTTCCATCCCCTAGAGTGACGCGGAAGACGTTCCCATCCGAGAGAATCAGCGCCCTGCCGTCGTTTGTAATGTAGAGCTGGCTGATTGGTGCCTCCCAAGTGAGAAGGGTTTCTGTGCGGCCTATTTGCAGATCGTGGCGGCGGAGCTCAGTTTGACTGTCTGCTAGGGTGTAGTAGAGCCCTGAACCCATGCGGTTTAGATTCCGGCCTGGTTCATTTGTGAGCTGCGTGTCGCCTGCCCATACGCCCCGGGGATCTGCCCAGTAGAGGGTGTCCCCGTCTTGCAATAGCATTCCACCGTTTAGACTGTTGATTGGCTCTGTGCCAAGTGACAGTATGCCATCGGATAGAGCAAAGGCCGGGATTGCTGTTATCAGTAGCAATAAGGCCAAGGCAAGCGTACCGAATTTTCTCAATTTTGTCATGGGAAAGTCCTCCTATAGGCCATGTCCCGAAAAGGGACTGCCATGCTCTCTTTTGAGGGCATGGCGTGTGTGGTTTACTCGTCTTTTGGATCGTTTGCGCCGCGGGTCATATAATAACTTAGGGTGAGCAGACTGTCGGAAAAGTGTAGGTTTTCGACAATTACGCACGGTTTTTCTATGTGGATATCAATGTTTGTGAAGTTCCAAATGCCGCGTACACCTAGGTTGACTAAACGTTCTGCAATCGAGCTTGCGCTATTTGGCGACATGGTGAGCACTGCGATGTCGGGAGGTGTTTCTTTGAGCGCCTCTTCTAAGGCGTCTACGTGATGAACCTTCAGTCCGAATATCTCTTGCCCAACGACGTGTTCCGCTAGGTCAAAGGCGGCAGTCAGTCGGAAGCCGTAGTCTGTAAATGGGAATTTGCCGATAATGGCGCGGCCTAGGTTACCGGCGCCAATGACAACTGCGCTTCGTTCTCTGTTTGTGCCAAGGATTTCAGAGACCTCTTTCTTTAGCATCTCTACATTATATCCATAGCCCTGTTGCCCGAATTCACCGAAACAGGAAAGGTCTTGTCTGATTTGAGAAGCCGTGATGCCCATCAGCCGCCCCAGCTCCCCCGACGAGATGCGCACGAGACCCTTGCTTTGCAGGTCTTCCAGGTAGCGCAAATAGCGGGGCAGACGCAAAATGACGTTGTGACTGATTTTCGCTTTTCGCATTGCGCCGTCCTCCTTAAAATTTCACTTATAAATGATACCATAAAACGTGCATAATATCAAGTCTAAGCATTGTCAAACCCTTGACAAATTAAATCTATTGGTATATAGTAAAGTTTAAGGAATACTAGCTATGCGAGTGCTTTTGCATAGTCTACAAAATACAAAAACCTCAGAGATCGGAGGACAGTATTATGTCTAAATTTGTCTATGCGGACAACGCCGCCACGACAAAATTGTCCAAATCTGCACTGGATGCTATGCTTCCTTGGTTCACAGAAGGATATGGTAATCCCTCAAGTGTCTACAAACTCGGACGAGCTTCTCGCCGTGCTCTTGACGGTGCGCGGGATCAACTTGCGAAGGCTCTTAATGCAAAACCGGAAGAGATTGTCTTTACAGGCAGCGGTACAGAGGCGAATAACTGGGCACTACGGGGTCTTTGCGCCGAGCTTCGAGCAAAAGGCCGTCATATCATCTCCTCTGCCATTGAGCATCATGCAAACTTGCACACACTAGAAGATCTGGAGAAACAGGGGTATGAAGTGACCTATCTGCCTGTTGATGAATATGGGCGCATCTCTCTAGACGACCTCACACAAGCGATCAGAGAAGATACGATTCTGATTACTATTATGTTTGCCAATAACGAGATCGGCACCATAGAGCCGGTTTCTGAGATTGGGGCAATCGCCAGAGCACATGGCGTGCTATTCCATACAGATGCTGTGCAAGCAGTTGGACATGTGCCCGTGGATGTGGAGGCGATGCAGATTGATTTGCTCAGTTTGTCCGCTCATAAATTCCATGGCCCAAAAGGTGTGGGAGCCTTGTATGTCAGAAAAGGCATTCGCCTTCCCTCTTTCATCACCGGCGGCGGACAAGAGCGGGGCCGCCGGGCTGGAACGGAGAATGTTGCGGGTATTATCGGCATGGCGAAGGCTTTGGAAGACTCGACCAGTCATTTGGACGAGAGCATGGCACGGGTTTCCGCTCTGCGGGACAAACTCATTAGAGGACTTACCAGTTTGCCTGCTGTGCATTTGACCGGACATCCCACAGAACGCTTACCTGGGATTGCAAGTTTTACCTTTGCGTGTATTGAAGGGGAAGCCTTGATTCTCATGCTGGACGCTGTGAGCATTGCCGCTTCCTCTGGTTCCGCTTGTTCGTCTGGTGCCCTTGACCCGTCTCATGTGCTGCTTGCCATCGGGCTTCCCCACGAGGTGGCGCATGGGTCTGTGCGCTTTAGCTTTGGGGAAGAGACGACAGAGGCGGATGTGGACTATATTTTGGAACAAGTTCCTCCTATTGTAGAAAAACTCCGTGCTATGTCGCCTTTGTGGGAGGGTTAGGTTCATGGGTGAATTAAACGAGCTTCAGAAAGAGATTATCCGCCTGAAAGAGGCGACGGATACTTTGGTCTTGGCGCACTACTACCAGACTCTCGATATCCAAGATGTGGCAGATGTGGTGGGAGATTCCTTTGAGATGGCGCGGCGAGCCAAAGAGGCGGAACAGAACACGATTGTGGTTTGCGGTGTCCACTTCATGGCGGAGAGCGCTAAGATTTTAAGTCCGGATAAGACCATCCTGCTCCCGGCACCTGACGCAGGTTGCCCCATGGCGGATATGGTCACACCGGAAGATGTACTGGCACTCAGAGAGAAACATCCGAAGGCACAGGTGATGTGCTATGTGAACTCGGCCGCCGCCGTAAAAGCTGTGTCGGATGTGTGTTGTACCTCTTCCTCGGCTGTGCGGATTGCAAAAGCCCTTAATACAGACGAGATTATCTTTGTCCCGGATCGGAATCTGGGGCGTTATGTGGCGGAACAGGTGCCAGAGAAGCAGTTTTTCTTCCATCCCGGCTTTTGCCCCATTCATGATCGGGTAACAGCGGAACAGGCGCGGACTGCGAAAGCACGGTATCCGAATGCTGTGTTCGCGGCACACCCAGAGTGTCAAGAGGAAGTCCTGGATTTAGCTGATTTCATCGGCAGCACCTCTCAAATCATCGCCTTTGCGCGGGAGACGGAGGCTATGGAGATCATCATCGGCACGGAGATTGGCGTGTTGGAGCTTTTGCAGCGGGAGATGCCGGAGAAGCGGATTTTCTCGGTTACGGCAAGTTTTGTTTGTCCGAATATGAAGAAAACGAGCCTGCAAGATCTCTATAACTCGCTGGCTACTGGCATATATGAAATTCAGATGTCACATGCGGAAATCGCGGCGGCAAAGTCTAGCCTTGACCGTATGATTGCCCTCTAAGAAAAAGGAGAGAAGAAGATATGTACTCAGAAAAAGTAATGGATCATTTCGCAAGCCCGCGCAATGTGGGGGAACTCGAAAATGCAAACGCCGTCGGTGAAGTCGGTAATGCCAAGTGCGGTGATATTATGCGGATTTACATGCGGATCGAGAACGATGTGATTCAAGATGTCAGTTTCAAAACCTATGGCTGCGGCGCCGCGATTGCAACGAGCTCAATTTCTACAGAGATGGTAAAGGGCAAGACTATCGCAGAAGCGCTTCAGCTCTCGAACAAGGCCGTTACAGAGGCATTGGACGGGCTTCCGCGGGAAAAGGTACATTGCAGCGTACTTGCTGAAGAAGGGATCCGTTCTGCGATTTCCGATTACTATCGGAGGCAGGGGATTGATCCGGAGCCGATTGTTGGGTGCGCTTGTAAGTGCGATGAATGTCATTAAAGAGAATAGTGGAGTTTCATTAATTTTGTTGTAAAATTAGCTACGCTTTTGTCATTGGCAAAGACGTAGCTAATTTATGTTTTGAAAGGAGAATTATGAGAAAGGTTTTTACACTCATATATTTATTTTTGCCGAGCATATTAGTCAGCGCTCCTATTTGGGGCGACGTTTTTGCTGGTAGCTCTCAGGGGTTAGGGTACGTCATCTTTGTATATCTCGTAACGATCATCGGCATTATCCTATTTTTCAAATATAATCCTTGCGGTTTTTATGCCTTAGGATCGGGTCTGTTGCTATCGCCATTATATCCCGTTCTATGGGCTGTGACGCTGCCATTTGAGGGTGGCGTTGCAATGCACTATGTGCTTCCGGCTTTCGCCATATTTTTCTATGCCTTACCTTTTGCGCTCGTCTCTAGTATTGCATTTTTCATTCAAATAAAAACAAGGAATAAACGTTCCAAATAAGCATTATACATAAATTTATGCGAAGTAAAAAGGACCGTCTCTCAGCTTGAGAGACGGTCCTTTTTACTTTATTGTGCATTCACTAATCTGGCAAAGAATGTCCGTTGCCAGCTACTTGTTGCTGTGGCTTCTTCGATCCACTCAGTGAAGACTTCTCTTGACATGTCATTTGAGGCCATGGTATGGCGGAGATTCAGCGGTGAGTGGCGGACGAAATACATGATGTGGAACCCAAACTGTGTCTCTACAATCTCTACATCACCAGGTTGGCGGGCAGGATCTATTGCCCAATCCCGGAACTCTTCTACAAAAGGTGTGTTGTGGTCAATGTCACCATAGAAACCGGGATCTTCTTCCCCGCGATAGTCTGCTGAGTATTCGCGGACAAGCTCGATGAAGCTCGCTTCTGTGGCCTCTCCGGCTCTCCATTGGCTGTAAATCTCATCTGCACGGAGGCTGGCGATTGCCAGATTGGCAGCTTCTTCTGTAGTGACCTCTGTCGGGTCACGGGGTTCATCGTTTTCATCAACCCAAGGCACCTCTTCCGGTGCAATGAGGATGTGGCGGACATCACTTGTGTGGTGACGGTTTTCGTCTTCACCAAGGAAGTAGACAAGATAGACGACTTCTTCGCCTTGAATATAAGTCACATCACCTACACGGCGGCTATCGTCTAAAAGCCACTCGCCATATGTTTCAAAAGCGAGCATCATACGCAGCTCATGGGTGGTAACCCAAGATTCCAGAGTTTCAACCGGGATACCAGTTTCTTCTTCCAGTGCGCTGAAGAAGCCTTCTTCCCCGTCTTCCTCTGTCGCTTCGACTACAGCTCTCGCTGTTGCCAAGGCTGTGGTGGGATCTAGTTCTACCTCTTCATCTTCTTCCTCGCCTATTCTTTCCATGGCGATCCGGTAGAGATAGAAGTTGACAAGATCGTAGTTATCGCGGTTTTCCAGAGCGAAAGCTTCGATCTCCTCCGCGCTATATCCGTCAATGAGACTTTGGATGAAATGTGCTTCATAGGCTCTGCCTAAAGCGTCAAACTCAAATCGTTCTCTGAGGGTGCGCAGGTTCATACCGCGACCATAGGCTGCAATAACCAAACCGCCGGCGTTCTCAAAGCCCTGTTCAGCGAAGTCTTCTCTGAAGAAGCGAACCATTTCGTCTACCTCTTCTTGTTGCTCCTCATTCAAGGTAAGCCCGATTGCTGTGGCGCGCTGATGGAGGATTGTGCTTCTTTGCGCCGCTTCTGCCGCCATGTCGAAGTCATTACCCCGCTGGGCTGCGTAGAAGTTCATGTCAACAATGCTAAAGTTTTGACCGTCGATACGCAAAGCTGTCATGTTGCGATAGAAGATATTGGAGTTTAATACCAACACAACTACAGCAACAATCGCAATCAAAAAGAATACAATGATTGCCGTTCTAGTCTGCTTGCGTCTTGCTTCCGCTTGTTCAAAGTCTTTGTCGTTTTTCAGGCCAAATCCGTCATCGCGCTCTTTTCTGCGCTGTTTGTCTCTAGATCTGCTCATTGATCTTCCATCCTTTTATCGAAATAATCTCATTTTGTACATTCGAACCTTTACATTATACCGAAATCCTGTCCGCATGTAAAGAGGCGAACAGGATTTCATACTTTTTTATGCCGTTCGGCCTAAAACATTTGCTAACACACGTCTCATAAGCCCTGTAAAGAAGCCGTTTCCGCTTGCATCTGCCCGAGCTGCTTCCTCTTCATATTCACCTTCAGGCTCCGTGGATTTCTCCGATGGAGGCAGTCCGGCTAACTGTACAGATGCAGCTTCGCCCGCCGGGTCTGGGTCTACTCCTGGATCCGGACTTGGCTCTGGGGGCGGAGATGGATCCGGTGGCTCCGGAGATGGGGATGGATCCGGCGGTGGCGGGGTTGGTGGCGGGCTTGGTTCTATGGGGTCTCCCGGATCACCTGGGTCGCCCGGATCACCTGGATCTCCCGGATCACCTGGATCTCCCGGTTCATAGTGATGATGCTCTATCCCGCAAGTGCCCGGCGCGGAACGGAAGCCGCGGATGTGTGTTTCACAGGTCATGTTGGGGAGCATATCTGTCACAATACAGACTAGATGTGCTGTATGAATTGTACAGCTTCCTTCTGGCGCCTCACTTGAAGACCCAACAAAGGGAACTGCGCGACTGCCGCCAATATAAAGGACGCACGCCTCTGTGGCAAGGAGGCCGGAGTCATGGCAGATTTCTACGAGGTTCGCCGCTTCTGTTCGTCCAGCCAGAGACGGTAAGTTTTGGAAGCGGGCAGGCGGAAGTTCTGCTGCCGCGTGCGCATCCCGCATGACTCTGCTAAAGATCACCGCGGAGGGGTTTTGCCCCGGAAGTCCGCCATCGTTTTGGTCGAAACCAGACCAGACGGTTGCGGCTAGGTGAGGTGTATATCCTGCAAACCAACGGTCACGCCATCTGTCGGTTGAGCCGGTTTTGCCTGCTACGTCAAAGCCTGAAATCCGGGCGGCGGTGCCTGTTCCGCTGTTTACTGCGTTTAGGAGCATGGCTGTCATTTGGTTTGCGATTTCTGCACGATAGATGACTTCTTGTCTGCCTGTTATGTGTTCAAAGACGACTTCACCGTTTGCATCTAATACCAAGGAATAGGTGACAGGCTGGGAGAAAATCCCGCCGTTTGCAAATGCGGAATAGGCCGCTGTCATCTCTCTGAGGGTGAGTCCGTGGGTAATCTGCCCCAAGGCTAGGGGCGCACGATCTGCGTCTTCCGGCATTAGATTGATGTGTAAGCGCTCCGTCATAAACTCGTAGGATACGCTGGCACCTAGGTCATCGAGCACACGGACGGGTACGGTATTGAGTGACTGGGACAGGGCGTGCACCATATTTACATTGGCACGGCTCCAAACACCGCTTGCATTCCGCGGCCATTCTCTGCCCTGTAGTCTGATTGGTGCGTCTAATTCCATCGATTGGGGGGTAATAACACCAAATTCCAAGGCGGGGCCGAAGACGGAGATTGGCTTAATAGAAGAACCCGGTGGCCTTCGTCCGCCGATTGCCCGGTTGAACATCATGTTTTGTGTCTTCTCACCAATACCGCCTGCCATGCCAAGGATGTGTCCGGTATGGTGATCCATAATCAGGATAGACGACTGCGCCCGCGCCGGTAACGGCAGGTTTGCGCCGGTTAGATAATAACTGTCAATCACAGCCTGGATTCGGTTATCTACCGTGGAGAAGATCTGGAGTCCCCCGTAGAACACGCGGTTTCGTGCGGCTTGGAGAGAGATGTCATGCTCTATCTGAAACTCTCTGATCAGGTCGTTTATGATGGTCTCTTGATGGAAGGTATAGACCTCGGCCTCAAAGGTGGGTAGGGCTCCCGGTGCGAGTATGAGTTCTTCATTGGTCGCCTCTTGCCATTCGGCGTGGGTGATGAAACCTTGGTCGTACATCGTTTGGAGGACTTCGTTTCTCTTTCTTACGTTGTATTCCGGATTTAGAGTTGGGTTATAGCGAGTCGGGAACTGAGTAATCCCTACAATACTTGCCGCTTGCGCAATGCTTGCCTCACTCTGGCTGATGCCAAAGTAAAACTGGGATGCGCCTTCAATTCCGCTAATCCGTCCGCCTAGGGCGAAAACGTTGAGATACCACTCTAGAATTTCCTCTTTCGTATAAAGCCGCTCCAGCTCCATAGCGCGGAAGATTTCTAAGATTTTCCGTCTGACTGTTACCTCAGCTTCCCCGGTGAGGTTTTTGATGAGCTGCTGGGTGATGGTAGAGGCACCGTACATAGGGCCTTCCCCTAAAAACATATGGTGGAAGGCGCCCGCCGTTCGGAACCAGTCTACCCCGCGGTGCTCATAGAAACGTCGGTCTTCAAAGGCGACAGCCGCCCAAATGAAATAGGGATTAATGTCTTCATAATATACCCAGCGACGTATTTCACCGGACTCCACAGGCACCGCTTCAAACCACTCCCCTGTCTCATGGTCAAATTCCATGATGACGCTGGTGAGCTCTAGTGTGAAGTCTTCTAATGAGATTTCAATCTGCGGCTCTAGCGTGGTGCGGATATAAAGGGAGAAAATCACGGCAAAGATCGCACCTGTGGTAAGGGCGAGCAAAATCAAGGTGCCGAGCGCCTTAAACGCGAGCCCCACAATATCTCCCACCGTGCGCCCCCCATAAACAGCCGTTACCTGAGCTGCTTTTTTTGCCTTCCTTTTGTTAAAAGCCAATGTGTTTACCCCTCTTCCTGTGCAACATCCGGAATGTATTCAAGAAAACAGACGATGCTGTTTGAAAAAAGTTCCCTGTTTTTCACAATTATAGTTAGTATACCACAAGATTCCTATTTCTTGCAAGTGTTACGGAGTAGAGGGTGTGGACAAAAGTCTTGACTCCTTAATGTTGTGAAAAATTACACGACGTTTTGCTTATGTTGCAACTATTCAGAAAATCTTTTGTTACTTCCGCAAAAAATTGCGGATATTTCTCAAAATTTGGTGTATGTCCCTCAAATGGAACATTGAACAAAATGGAGTTTGGTATTTTGGGTATCATTTCAACATAATCTTCGAGCGTATCTAGGTCATCGTTGCCCCTGACTATAAGCGTTGGTATGTTGATGGTTGAAGTATCTATGTTTGGATAGCCGTTTTCTGATTTATCAATCCACATTTCCAAGGTGCGGTCAATAAAATTGTGTACATCTGGCTGCGGGTTGTGATGTTTGTAAAAATCGAAATTATCCATGAAGTGGTCGCTTGTCAAGTAATCGTCATGGGTGACATCTGCAAAAAACTTCTCGTTCCACTCTGCACAGCCCTGATTACATACTGCACCAAGGGTTACGATTTTTTGTATCGAAACGTTATCAGACAGCGCAAGCCGATAGGCAACAACCCCACCATCACTATAGCCGATAACACTAACGTTATCGAGTTGCAAATAATTGATAATCGCCTCAATGTCTAGTTGCAAACGTTTGTATGTCAGTTTTTCTGTTCCTAGAGTAGACTTTCCATGCCCTCGACTGTCGATCCCTACGATATTGTAGCTGTCTGCAAACATGGGGACTACGGGATTAAAGTCGGCGATATTCCCCATTCCACCATGCAGAAAAAGCAGGGTTGGCTTGCCTGTGTTTTCTATCACTTCATAGTAAATCTTTGCCCCGGCAATTTCAAAATGTTTTCCTGCCTTGTGGTTAAATTTTGCTTTTCTCATGTTCATTCTCCTCCAAGTTTTTCAAAATTCTGCGCAACTGATTTTCAAAATCCGTAATCTCTGTTTCTGAAAAGCCTAAATAAATACCATTCATGCTGTCGCATATCTGCTCGTATTGTTCCTAATGAAGCAGGAAATAATATCCCGTCAATGGGCGTTGCTGTTCAAAATACTGCTCTGTTTGGTTGCTCAAATATTGAAATCTTCGATTGATAGACCTGTATAAAATCTACCCACACTCGGACTCGGACTCGGACTCGGAATGAATTTTAGCAGACAAAAATCCGGGCAAGTAAATGACTGTTCTGGATAAGCGTCTTTGTAATCCTCATTCCAATACTTTTCTTTAATATTCATATCGGTTACAATCTCCATGTTACCTTTAAGGAAACACCCCTCCCAAGCAATATCATCTTTGCGATAAAAATAGACAGAAGATTTGCTATTCTTACTTATTTCGGCGGCGAACTTTGATGATGTGTTTGTGGAAAAAAATAATTCGGTTAATGATTCCCTATGTGTTGCGGGAACTACCACTTTTGTCATAGGGTATCCCTCTGAATCCACACAGCTTAAAGTAAATATGTCAACATTTTTATGCAGTTGTTCAGCTCGTTCTCTAATGTTCATTTTGGTTATCCTCCAAGTTTTTCAAAATTCTGCGTAATTGGTTTTCAAAATCTGTAATCTCTGTTTCCGAAAAGCCCTTATAAAAAATACCATTCATATCATCGCAGAGCTGTCCGTATTGCGCTTGGTACTCGTTCGCCTTTTCCGTAACAGATACAAATATTTGCCTGCGATTTACCTTGTCATGGGTGCGTTTTACAAGTCCTTCCCTTTCCATGCGGTCTAGCATACTGGTGAGGGTAGTATTTGCCATTGATGTAAGCCGTGCAATATCGCTTATGGTCAATTTTTCGTGTTCCCACAACACATAAAGTATTCTGCCCTGTGCGCCATTGAAGGCATCAACCCCACATTCTTTCAACAAACGTTCCCAAGTACGGCTGTTTATACGCCCTATTTGCGACATCAGAAAGCCACCGTATGTTTTCAATTTCACCACCTCCTCATAGTATATTACCATATGGTAATATACTATGTCAACGAATGTATGAAGTTCCTTCTCTGCGGGCAAACTGTAACTAAAAAACTTGGAGGCAATCCTATGAAGCGGACTGTAAAACTTGTATCTTTGGGTGTCTTAGTCGTAATCGCCATTACGCTTGCGACTATGGCCTTGGCGCAAATCACCGCGACGGATGATTATTTGGTTACACATATGGCTGATATCGCAGACCATCCCGGCTATTTGGTCACGGATCTGGAGGGTTATATTACCGTTTTCTATCAGGGGCGCGGGTATCCGGTTTATATTACAAATACCCCCATCTCCACCCTGCGCGGCGTGGACCGAAAGGATGTGGAACAGGGGATTCTTGTCGAAACGCGAACGGAGTTGATCAAACTTTTAGAAGATTTAGGCAGTTAGCTGTCAAATTGCCGATACCTTGCATTTTTAGCATTGCAATTTTGGCGCTTCTGCGATATAATATAGGCACAGATCAGGAAAGAGGGTGCCATCCATGAGTGAAGAATTCGGCGGAGATTTTGTCTCCATCACAGACGAAGACGGCAATGAGTTTGAACTGGAGCTTCTTGATGTGCTAGAGAAAGACGATATTATCTACCATGCCTTTATCCCGGCGGGCGCCGGTGAAGAGGAAGAGATTGAAATCGTGTTGCTCAAAGCCATTGAAGAAGACGGCGAGGAAATCCTCTCTACGCTAGATTCCGAAGAAGAACTTGAAGAAATTTATAATCTCTTCATGGAACGTTTGTTCGAAGACGAGGCGGAAGAAGCGTAAATGCTTCTTTTCCCTGCGCTGTTCGTGATAGATCTTTTTAAACCCACGTTTATTTGAATGGGATTCTGGACTTCGCCAGTGGATGTGCAGGCCTCCCGGCTTTTGCCGGACGTTGGAAGCCATGAAGCTGGAGAGAGGAAACCCACCTGCCGAACAGTGCAGGTTATAAACGGGTCTACACGGCAGCTGCGGGGGAGCAGCTCACTCCCGGGTTTGCTATGTTCCGTTTCCGCGCTGAAGGACGCGCGAAAACGGAACACCACAAATCCGTCGTTCGCTTCAAAACAAGGCACAGCAGCCACCTTGTTTTGGCTAAGGGCAGGGCAAGAGCAAGAGATATCGACCGAGCGTTTGCTTGGTCTTTTTTCTTCGATTTATGTTGTCGAAAAAGGAGATTTTTCGTATGATTACCATGACTTACAATAGCCCCCTTGGGGCGATTTATCTGGGGGAGCAAGGTGGGGCAATTACACATCTTGTTTTTCGGCCTCTGGATGGTACGCCTGGGGAGACGCCGCTTTTAAAACGGTGTGCGGAGCAGTTAGACGCTTACTTTGCTGGGGAACTTCAGACTTTTGACCTTCCGCTGGCGCCTGCGGGGACTCCGTTTCAGCGGCGGGTTTGGGAGATTTTGCAGCGGATTCCCTATGGGGTCACTTGGAGTTATAAAGATGTGGCTGAGGCCGCTGATTGTCCGCGGGGATACCGAGCTGTGGGGCTTGCAAATAATCGGAATCCGATTTCGATTATCATTCCCTGCCATCGTGTCGTGGGGTCTTCCGGGGCGCTTACCGGATATGGCGGCGGATTGTCGAATAAGGCTGTCTTGTTGGAGCTTGAGGGGATTAAATTGCCCTAAGTGATATTCATATTAGGGAGTGAGTAACATGTTGCATGGATAAAACAATAACAAAGCGAACTGTATTTTTTGCATTGTTCCCTCTCATAGAAATTATTACAATCATTGTCGGCATAGCCGTTGTGTTGTTTTCTAGCATATTTTTTCACAATTTTTACTTTTTTGAACCAATCATATTTTTGGGCTTTTTATTGGTTTTGGGCGGTACTTTTTTAGCTCTAGCTCGAATTTACTTTGCTTCGCTTGCAATCATTAGACTAAATCGGCAAGAGAGATTTCTGGGATTCAGTTTCAATGAAGAAATGAAAAAACATAGTATTAAATCAGTCAAGCATGAATCACCGGAGTGGTTTATATATGTGAGTTATAGCCTTAGTCTTACGAGGGCGTTCATCTTTTTAAGGAGAGATTTCATCCTCTCAATTAGTAAAGTAAAACACGTAGATAATAGAGGTGCAGGACAACTTAGTCGCTGGGGCGTAAGTGTGAAAACACGAGATGGAAAAAAACAGACCATAATTGCAAGCCAGAAAAAGAATCGTGGACTGACTTTCAAATTTGAACAATGGCAAAAAAACAAAAGACAAGCATAGATAGTAGATGCACAGTTTAAGCACAATGCCGTAAACGGCTGAAAAATCTGCTGTTTCGTGAGTATCGGGATTAGGAATAGTGCAGTTTCACGATAGAATCGTTAGCTACGGCGGTTTTGCTTTTTCAAGTAAGGTAGCAGTATTTATACTAGATAGTGTGGAGTTCATATCATGGGACAATTGATGATTGTAGGGGCAGGATGTATTTTTGCAGGCATATGGATTTTACGTAAAAGAAGAAAATACATAAGAGAAAGTACTGTTTATGAGGCAGAAATAGTGAGTTATCGTTCCGGTAGCGCCTTTGCGTATGGAGCGCCTATCTACACGGTACAGTTTATACACAATGGGAAAACAATCAAAAAAGATTCGGATATCTCTCGCTATTTTTCACCTGAAAAACTAATTGGAAAACATATTTCTATCTATTACAATGAAAATGAAAAGCCCCAAAGACCTGTTCGCAAAAAAGGGCGCTCAGCAGTAAATGTAGTGGCTATTTCATTTATCATAGCTGGTGTAATGTTCCTTCTTTCTGCTGGTGGTTAGCGAATATGTGGATATTACCGAATAAGCAGATTGATCGGCACATCTCCGTTTTTCTTCTTGGCTTTCCGGAAAATCTCTGGTAAAATGGAATAGAACGCAATCGGGCTGCAAAGTGTTTTTCTTTGCAGCCTTATCTCGGGGGTGACATATGCATCAGATTGGATTTGATAATGGGCGCTATCTAAAATTGCAGTCAGAACATATCAAGGAACGGATTGATCAATTTGGCGGCAAATTGTATCTGGAGTTTGGCGGCAAGTTGTTTGATGATTACCACGCAGCCCGCGTCTTGCCGGGTTTTGCGCCAGACAGCAAGGTGCGTATGTTGCTAGAGCTCAGAGATCAGGCGGAGATTGTCATCGTCATCAACGCCGATGACATTGAAAAGAATAAAGTCCGGGGTGATCTTGGGATTACATATGACCTGGATGTGCTTCGTTTGATTGACGCCTTTCGTGATTTTGGTCTTTACGTCAGTGGCGTTGCGATTTCCCAGTATTCTGAACAGCATGCGGCAAAGCAATTCCGCGCACGGCTGGAAGAGCTTGGACTCCGTGTTTATCTGCATTACCCCATCGCTGGATATCCCTCTGATATTCCGCTGATTGCAAGTGAGGATGGGTTTGGCAAGGATGATTATATTGAGACGACACGCCCCCTTGTTGTGGTAACAGCTCCCGGCCCCGGGAGTGGGAAAATGTCTGTCTGTTTGAGCCAGCTTTATCATGATTACAGGCGGGGTATTCAGTCCGGGTATGCGAAGTTTGAAACCTTTCCTGTCTGGAATCTCCCGCTCCGGCATCCAGTCAATATTGCCTATGAGGCCGCTACGGCTGATTTGGATGATGTGAACATGATTGACCCCTTCCATTTAGAGGCTTATGGCATCACGACCATTAACTATAATCGTGATATTGAAGTATTTCCGGTCTTACAGGCTCTCTTCCAGCGCATTTGGGGACAGTGTCCGTATCAATCACCCACGGATATGGGTGTCAATATGGCGGGTAATTGCATTACGGATGAGGCCGCTGTAATCGCTGCTGCACGGCAGGAGATTATTCGCCGTTACTATGCGGCGATGTGTGCGCAACATCAAGGCTTAGGTGAAAAAGGTACTGTCCAAAAAATTGAGCTTTTGATGAACCAAGCTGGAACTTCTATCGCAGACCGGCCGGTTGTGACGGCGGCGCTTCTCCGGGCTGATCTTTCCGGTCAACCGGCTGCTGCAATTGAGATGCCGGATGGAGCATTGCTTTCCGGTAAAATGTCTTCCCTCCTCGGCGCGCCATCTGCGATGCTGCTCAATGCGCTGAAATATCTGGCGGGGCTAGATGACGCTTTGTTGCTCATCTCTCCCACCGTCATTGAACCGGTGCAGGCGCTTAAGACGGTACACCTGCGGCGTTCTGATCCGCGGCTCCATGTGGAGGAGATGCTCTTGGCCCTCTCCATCTGTGCGGTCACTGATCCGGATGCGCAGGCGGCGATGGATCAGCTATCGAAGCTTGCAGGCTGTGAGGTACACTCCACTTTGCTTCTGTCTCAGGCGGATGAGGCGACGTTTCGGAATTTAGGGATGAATCTGACTTGTGAGCCCCAGTATCAGACGCATAAGTTGTATCAGTCTTAGGGGTAGTGTTGACAAAACTTACAGGGGTGTCGGTGATAGCTTTTGAAAATCATAATTGAAGAACCCCCAGAGGGTGTAGAAGAGCGGATTATTGTACAATGCCATAACATAAGCCCCGAACTTTTGAGTGTGCTGAACTCTCTCAAAAAGCAGAACAATATGCTCGTTGGCAATGTTGACAATGCGATTCACAGGATAAGCCCTTCCGATATTTATTATTTTGAAGCAGTAGACAAAAAAACATTTATTTACTGCGAAGCGGATGTATATGAATCAAAGCATAAACTCTACGAGCTCGAAGATCTGGCAATGGATGATTTCTTCAGAATATCAAAATCGGTTATTGTCAATTTGAGCAAAATCAAATCTCTGATCCCTTCGCTATCGGGTAGAGTAGAAGCCATTTTAATAAACAAGGAGCGCGTTATCATTTCACGGCAGTATGTAAGCGAACTTAAAAAGGCTTTGGGGATGTAATTGGAGGTATAAATCGTGGATATAAAAGAGATCTTTGGGCGCATGAGCAATACTTTTTTTGTAACATTTTTCCTCATAGTGGTTATCGTAAGCATAGACTTGCAGCTTAACAATATAGACTCTTTGCCTTTGCATAACATCTTTGCTATTGTAATATTGACTTTGTTAACTACTTTGTGCGAGTTTGTGCTTTACTCAAAAAAAGAATTAACCAGATCAGAATTGTTGATACGTCATTTCATTTGCTTGTTTTTAACAATCGGGATAGTTTTATCTGTAGCAAATTTTATGAGATGGATTTCCTTACGGGAACCTATGCATGTGATTATATTTGGAGGCCTGACTTTCGGGATTCATGTGATTGTGACATTGATTACCTTCTGTCAAACTACAAAATCAACACACCAGCTAAGGGAAAAATTAAAGGAACGCTATAAGTAAAACTGGATGGATAGGAGTGGGCTATTACAGCTCACTCTTATTTTTTTACAGCTCACGCCCTGATCCATACAGGTCGGTATTACCCCTATTGAATCCCAAAAATCATCTGCTATACTCGATTTCTATGTGATTTAATTTTGATAGGGAGAACATAAGATGTTTAAATTGAATGCGTACCAACTAAAGCTACTAGCCATTATTGGCATGATTACAAGTCACACAGTCATTGCTTGGTGGGGAATACTTCCTACTTGGCTTCGGTTTCCCATGTATGCTGCCGGTGGGCTTACATTCCCCATCATGGCATATTTTATAGCAGAAGGCTATAAGCACACATCCAACTTAAAGAAATACATATTGCGTGTGTTGTTGTTTGGCTTGCTTGCACTGCCCTTTCATATTCTAACAATTACATTGCCCATGGGGGGCGGCATTCCTATGGTGCAGCCATTTCCACTCCCCTTGATGTATCCATTTCTAAATATCATGTTTAACATTGTGCTTAGTTTACTTGTGCTGGTTTTGTATGACAAGATCAAAATTCGTCCGCTCTTTTGGATCCTTTACTTGATTGTCATTGCACCGCTGTCACTGTTGTTCCTTGAATGGTATTTTATCGGTGTTACGATGGTGTTGATGGTGCATATTATCAAAAATGAAACCGCACGCCGTGTTGTTCCTCCTCTTTTTGCGGCAATACTTTTTTCTCTGATCGGAATCTCGGTAAATATAATGATCCAACCATTTGCGGCGCTGGAAGTAGATACACTTCTTGCGGCGCTAGGAACGGACTCGCTTCCCCGGCTCCTAACGCCAGATTTCACCCCTGTGCAGATGGTTTTTAGTCTTGGCATGGTGGTGGCTGCTCTTTTGCTAAAAGGTTATAACGGAGAACGCGGAAGGCGCGTGAAATGGCTGTTTTATGTCATTTATCCACTGCATTTTATCATACTGTTTTTTGGTATGATGATTTTTAGAGCAACAGGACTGGCTTGACCAAGCTAACATATATAAACCGAAAGAAGGCTTCGACTCACACACCACAGCCATAACAAACGGCGTTCCAGATCTGTGCTGGAACGCCGTCTTTTCTTATTCTGCTATCATCTGACACATCAAGACATATACCGCACTGGACAAACGATTGAACGCCAGCACAATGTCGCCGCGGCTTACACCGCCTTCTGTCTCAAAGGCGTCTACCGCGATGAGTTCCACCTCGCGGATAGCTGTGCGGAGGGTGTTTAGTAGGGCATAGTCTCGTCCGAACTTGCAGTCTGGCAGGCTCATAGCTGGGACTGCGAAGTATTTTTGCGGGTTATGGGACTGGGTGTGTATTTCCACGTAGCTCTTTCCGAAGAGTGTGTCCTGCTCAAATGGCATGTCTAAGACCTCGCAACGGGTGAGCTCTCTCAGGCAATTTAAGATGTCTTGTAAGTCACCAATCAATGCCTGATCTGTAAGTTCACACTGGATTAGCACCACTTGGGCTTGTAGACTGTCTAACTTTCCGCGGAGTATAATGCGGGGATGGTTTTTGGGTACTAGGGTACTCCCAATGAGTGATGTCATGTGTTCCGGCTTCTTTGCCATGGACGCGTCCTCCTCTTGGGTCATTTTCTGAGACCATTGTACACGGTTTTTATTTGAATTTCAATCAAATTCTATTGAACCTCCTCCGTCTGTTGTGGTATAATTTTTTGGATGTGCAAATTCCGACAAAGGGGGAAGAACTCTATGGAAACAGTGGGCAAGCTCGGTGCTTCCGGGAAACTGCGGCGTGTTTTCTATAAACTGGATAGCCCCTATTGGGTCATAATCGCACTCTATGGGATTTTGGTCATCGCGGCTTTGATCCTAGACAGTCCGCAGAATATCGCACGGGGGCTGTGGACTATCTTTACCTCACGAAGCATTCTGGTTACAGACTACGCCGCCCTCGCCGGGATGGGGGCTATGCTTGTTAGCTCTGTGCTTGTTGGCACTTTCTCTCTTATCACCATGATCATTGGTCGCGTGCGTGCCAGCGGCGGGATTATTATGGGGCTCTGGCTTATTTTGGGCTTTGCATTCTTCGGAAAAAACTTAGCGAATACCATCCCCCTTGTACTTGGGGTGTGGCTCTTTTCCAAGTATAAGAAGATGCCATTCAAAGATGTGGCGGTTACCTCTATGATGTGCGCCTCCGTGGCGCCTATTGTCTCTGAAGTTGCGTATTTGACCTCCTCTGTACAGGTCGGAGGTATGTATCTACTCCAGCCTTGGGGGGCGATTGTGGGGCTTCTGATCGGCATGCTCGTTGGATTCATCTTTGCGCCCCTTGCTGCCGCTATGGGCAAGGTGCACGGCGGATACTTACTCTATAACGCCGGATTCGTCGGCGGCGTGATTGCAGCCTTTGCAACCAGCGTCCTGCGCAATGCCGGGTTTGAAATTGCCTCTCTTCGCATCTGGGCCTATGACTACACGGTACCCCTTGCTATTTTGATGTACATTATTTCCTTCTTTTTCATTGCCCTCGGCCTTATCTTGGGCGGCTCTGAGAAATGGGAGAAGATGAAGAAGTTAAACAAACATACCGGCCGCCTGCTCACAGACTATTACGCCCTCTACGGCGATGTGATCTACATCAACATGGGAATCTTAAGCCTGATCGGTACAACTTGGACACTCGCGGTGGGCGCGCCCATCAATGGTGCGACTATGGGCGGCATTTTCTGTATTGTGGGCTTTGGCGCCCTTGGGAAGAATCTGAAAAACGTGATCCCCATCATGATCGGCTGTACCCTTGGGGGACTCTGGAGCGTGAATCCGGTCACAACACCATCCACGATCTTAGCCATCCTCTTCGGTACGGGCATTGCACCTCTTGCCGGGAAGTTTGGGCTCTGGTGGGGGATTCTTTGCGGGTTCATCCATCTAAACCTGGTGAGCTTTGTTGGGCTACTAAACGGTGGGCTCAATCTCTATAACAACGGCTTTGCCGGCGGGTTTATGGTTGTGTTTATGATGCCGATTATGATGGCACTCAGCCGCAAGGGGAAAGAAGAAGCTGAGTAGTCTGTGCTGGAAGAATCCAGTCCAAGATGGACTGGATTTTTTGGCTTGTATGGCCTTGTTTGCAATATGCTTCTGCTGTGTGAAAATGGGATGCACCTGTAGGGGCGACTTGTAGTCGCCCGCGCCCTTGTACCCTGCGAACTGTAACCACGGGCGACTACAAGTCGCCCCTACAAAGGGCACTACTAGATATAAATCCCTTACACGTCCATGAGAAAACACCCGCCGCCTGCAGGCGGCACCCTCTTTATAAAAGAGGGTAGGGAGTAGAGATACGATGATGTTACCGTATAATAAGAAATTAAAATTATAGACACAAAAACTGCGTGGAAACGCAGCACTGTAGGAAAACAAATTGCGGTTTGTACGGAGATACAAAATTACATAGACCTATATCAGCAATACTCTTACCCTCTTTTGTAAAGAAGGTACCGCCCGCAGGCAACGGGTGTTTCCCTCCCAATATATAATTACCCACGCTCTTGCTAAAGACAAGGGCGTGGGTAATTTCATCAAAAATTAAATTGCAGATCTTCCTTGCTATTCTCTTTAGCGTACACGTACAATAATCTCAGACTCTTGGCCATCCACAGTGACAGAGATTGTCGCCTCACCGGCACTGCGGGCTTCTAACTCAATCCGGCGGGTATCTTCTGGAAGTACGCGGAAATTTGCGACTGTACTGGCGCTAGTGCTCCAAATCGGTTCACTCGTCGCATCTGTTGGGAACACCTGCGCCCATAACTCAATGATGGTACCGACAGGGATTGTCATATCTCTCACGCCCTCTGCCCAGAACTGCCAGCGGATGCCGAGGGATGTGGCCTCAACCGCTGGTGGAGTCGGCTCAGGAGTTGCTGTTGGAACAGGTGACGAGATGATTGTACCATCTTCACCCATTTCGCCCCCCTCATCGCCTTCACCTTGATTCGTGACCGGGGGCGGTGTTCCGAGGGTTGTACCGCTTACGGGCTCGCTGTCAAAGTCGATGACAAGCATGCTAATCACCGTGACAACCAAGGCGAGGAGCAAGAGCATTTTAATCATGAAACGTGCTGCATTGTCTCCGGTGTCCGCCACGCGCTTCCCGCTGCGTCCGCGGCTTGCACCGCAGTAGGGGCACTTATTTTTGAGTCCGGAGTAGCTCTTGTCGCATCGGCTGCATTTCACTTTGGGTATTAGTCCCATATCATCATCTCCCTCTTGCGCCAAAGGGCGCGTACTTGGGGTTCTGTTTTGCGAATTGCTTCTCTCTATTCTACCGAAAATCCTGTCATTCGTCAACGCCTGCGACGAAACTATGCCAATCCCCATCTTTGTGACGTTCCAGAATGGTGAATCCATGGGATAAAAGCGCCTGTTCCACCTCGTTTTCCCGCCCGTCTATAATGCCAGAGCAGACAAAGCGTCCACCCGAGGCAAGCCAAGGTGCGGTGAAAGCAGAGAGTCCGATAATCACATCTGCCACAATATTCGCGAGGATCAGATCATACTGGACAGCGCCCAAACGATCACGCAAGAGGCCGGGGACAAGAATATCTCCGCAGAGGCTTGTGAGAGTTTCCTCGGTGATTCCATTCAAAGCGGCATTTGCCTGTACAACATCAGGCGCTTTGGGGTCAATGTCACAGGCTGTGACGTGGGCGGTGCCGAGTAAGAGGGCAGCGATGGATAGAATCCCGCTCCCGCAGCCGAGGTCTAAGACAGTTTGTCCCGGCTTTGCAAGGCGTTCTACCGCTAGGAGACAGAGCTTTGTTGTGGGATGTGCGCCTGTGCCGAAAATGAGTCCGGGATCGAGGCGGAGGGGGATGCGATTCCCCGGATCTACAGACTCCCATTCTGGGACAACCAGAAGCCGCTCTCCTATGGGAATCGGGCGGTAATACTTTTTCCAATTGTTCGCCCAGTCCTCTTCTTGGATCCGTCTTGCGGAAATGTGCCATGGGAGGGCTTTGCGGAGGGCATCCAGTTTTGCTTCACCTTCCAGTGTTGTTTCCAAATAAAAGGTCACACGGCTTAGGCCGCGCATAGCCTCTTGTAATTCTTCATCTACGTAATCCCAAGCGGCGCGGTTTGCTTCGAGGAATGTGAGGAAATCCGCCTCATCTTCGATGACGAGGTCTGTGATCCCCTGCTCCTCCAGTTGTTCTGTTACGAGGGCGAGGGCACCTTCTGGTGCGTCGATTGTCAGTTCAAACCATTGCATTAGGAATATAACTCCCGATAGATTTCTGTGTATCGATTGACCCGCTCCACATATTCCCGGGTCTCTGGGAAGGGGATGGTGTGTAGCGTTGCACCGTCTGCGGAGTAGCGGTCGTCACTGAGCCAGTTTGTGACATTTCCCATTCCCCCATTATAGGCGGCGAGGGCTGTGTCGATGTAGCCGAACATGTTGATTAAGAGCCTAAGATAATATGTCCCCATACGGATATTATAGGCGGGGCGAAAGAGGTCGTCTTCCGTGAAGGAAATCCCCATCCGCTCTGCAAGCCATTCTCCGGTAGTGGGCATGATCTGCATGAGTCCAGATGCTCCGACCGGGCTTGTTACATGGGATCGGAAGGTGCTCTCTGCACGGATTAGACCCATGACGAGGAAGGGATCGAGATCTCTGAGTTCGCTGTAGTAGAAGATGAGCTCTTCGTATTGGAGGGGAAAACGTTGTTCCATCCACATACGCTCCAGCATGGGCCGGAAGACGAAGGCTCCGAGCAGGAGTGCGATGATTAGGAGTATGATAATGATGGTCAAACAACCCGATCGCCGTCTGCGTCGTCTCGGACGGGCGCGGGGAGGTGTGTTTTGCATGGAGGATTCTCCCTCAGATAGAATAGTCTCCAGTATAGCGCATTTGGGCGGGTTTTGCAAGGAGGCGCGGAGAGATCGGGCTGTTTTTGATGAAAAATCATTGACAAAATCCTAGGATTGCGTTACACTGTCTAGAGTAAATGGGGACGATTAGCTCAGTTGGTAGAGCACCTCCTTGACGTGGAGGGGGCCAGCGGTTCAAGTCCGTTATCGTCCACCAGTAGGAGTAGTCATAAGGGGCATGAGCTTCTTATGACTACTTTTTTCGTGGAAATGCCCCCTATCATTTTTTTGATAGGGGGCATTCTTTCATTCACCCGATGCCGGGGTAAATCTCAGTACCAATTCGTGCAGTTGCTTCATACTTACTGTATCGCCTACACTCCCACACAAGGAAACAACCTCAACTCCTAGTGCGGCTGCCATGTCTAGCCAGCGGCATGTCAGCAAATAATTTCGGCTGATTCGAGATAGGTCTTTCACCACGACCACATCTATCTTTCCAGCCAGCATGTCACGGTTCAAGCGATTAAATGCGGGTCGGTCAACGGTTGTGCCATTTACGCCGTTATCTCGATAGATATACCCTCCGCTATAACCACGTCCTCGTGCAAACCTAGCTATTTGCTGTACTTGGCGTTTTAGGCTAATCTTGTCTTTCCGTGCCACACGGCAATAAATCGCTACTTTCTTTTTCCTGTTTGACATTTCCCGTAACCCCTTTCTAAATTAGACTGCAACATTCTGTTCCGGCAAGCCCCAAGAATCTTTCTTGCGACTGAAACAGCGCACATAGTTCTCTTTCTTTGCTCCGCTCATGTTCGGCAGTTCTACAAAGCCAACCATTCTGTAGTAGATTTCAACTTTCTGTACTACCTCATCGTGCATCTGCTCTCGGTGGTGGACAACAATCTTGTCAATAAAAGCACCTAAGATTTCCGGTGTAAGTTCCCTCACATCGGTGTACTGACGCACCATTTCCAAGAATCCGTCACAGTTCATTTCATGTGCGTTTTCCTCTGCAACAACCTTTTTCAAATGCTTGATTTGTTGCTTTAACTCCGCTTGTTCTTCCTCATACTTATAGGACAGCTTTTGGAATCGTTCCTCAGATAGATTACCAAGGATTTTTTCTTCGTAGAGTTTTTCATAAAGGGTATCTAACTCTTTATCCCGCACTAGGAGTTTTTCCAGCTCATCCTTGCTTTTTTTCTGTTGGGCGCACATTCGCTTGTAATGCTCGTTGACTACGATCTTCACAAAATCATCTTCAAATTGACTTGCAAAGCGTGTGATGCTTGAGATATGCTCACGGACTAAGCGGGTTAGCACGTCCACTCGGATATGATGGGTCTTTCCACAAAGCCCATTGTTGTCCCGCTTATTCCGGCAGGAAAAGTAGTGATTATCGGGATTATCGTGGGTGTACTTATAGTTGAGATTTGCCCCGCAGGTCGCACATCTCAAAAATCCAGCAAACATACTCTTTTCCGTGTGTTTTGGCTGGCGCGCTTTTGTATTTCCAAAAGATTTTTGGATGGTCTCCCAAAATGATCGAGAAATGATTTCTGGATGAACATCTCTGTGAATATCCCACTTTTCAGGCGGGTTAGCTATCTGTTTCTTTAGTTTGTATGATTTGCTATAAGTTCTAAAGTTGATGACATCACCCACATAGGATTGATTTAATAAAATTTTTCGGACTACATTTTTATCCCAAAAACAATCCCCCCGCAAGGAATGTGCTAACTTAGTGCGGTTTCCTTTTGCGACAGCATACGCTGCCGGAACAAGCACTTTCTTTCGCTTTAGTTTGTTTGCAATCTCTGAGATGCTTCCCCCATCTTTTCGCATTTGGTAAATCCATTTCACAACCCCTGCGGCTTCTTCATCAATTACCCAGCGGCGTTTGTCGAGCGTGTCATATTTATAGCCGTAGGGGGGATGACCAATGGCATACCCTTGGCTACTTTTTATCCGCTTGGATGAACGAAGTTTACGACTTAAATCCTTGGCATACCACTCGTTCATAATGTTGCGGAACGGTGTAAAGTCATCTTCGCCTTGTTCGCTGTCCACGCTATCATTGACGGCAATAAAGCGAACATCATGCTGTGGCAGTACCATCTCGGTAAGTTGGCCCACTTCTAAATAGTTACGTCCAAGACGGCTCATGTCTTTGACGATTACCGTTGACACCCTGCCCGCCAAAATCAAATTGTACATTTCTTGAAAGCCGCTGCGTTTCATTGTCACGCCGGATACACCATCGTCAATGAACACACGAATATTACGGAATCCGTGCTTCTTGGCGTAGTCCATCAAGAGCGCACGTTGATTTGCGATACTGTTAGATTCGCCCTGCTGGTCATCGTCACGGGATAGGCGCAGATATAATGCCGTGATTTTCTCTTCTAGTGAAAATGTTTCAAAGTCTTGTCGTGCTACTGCTTGCATGGATCGTCTGCCCCCCCTCCTCTTTTGGTGGTATGAGCATAACGAATTAAGCCGAACCCCGCACTTGTGCGATTTGGGATTCGACCTTGGATTCTAACAGTTGACAGATTTTATTTCTTAGTGTCTCACTCGATTCATCAAAGTGGGCTACCACGATATAAGTGGTTTTCCCAATCTCCATTTTGCTTTCCGTCTCAAATAGATGGGTAGTTTCCTGCATCATTTCAGAATCCTCCCATCCAGTCCCACACTGACCGCTAATGCTAAGTCAATCGCCGCCATATCCTCCTCGCCCAACGTCCCGACATACGCATCCAAGCGTTGTTTATCAATCGTGCGAATCTGCTCCAACAGAGCAACGGAGTGGCGATTTAACTCCGTGCAGGAATTAAGCAGACGATGGATTGGCAAGCTTGTCTTTTCTAGCTTACTGGTAATTGCCGCAACAATAATTGTCGGACTATGCTTATTCCCAATATCGTTCTGAATCACAAGAACAGGACGGTAGCCGCCCTGTTCGCTTCCGACCACGGGGTTAAGATCGGCATAATATAAGTCGCCCCGTAATATGGGTTTATTCATGTGTGTAACTTCCTTCCACAAAATTCCACACCCTTTGGGTATGTAAAACGCCGGGTGTGTTGTGGCACACACCCGGCGTAATCCCATATTCAGCTTTCGCTTGCCCTACCTTGCACGATATAGCGCAAATGCACCCGCCCAGTCACACAGGTGGAGAGTGTCACGATCTGTCCCTCGCCGTCTACGTCACGAAGCTGATAGACCTCATCTGTCGCCCCCACAGTTTGGCGATTGAACACCTCAAACGTCCATGTGCCATCCGGCGCGTGGATAATGAACGCATCACCGCTCCATCCGTGCAACGGTGCAAACATACTGCCGTCACGCATGTTGTGTCCGTGAACCAAGTTGTGCCAGTCGGTAAAATCTGCGCGGTTTCTATAATCCAAGAAGATCGCACCGCTGCCGTTACGCTCATTGCGAAAGGTGTGGTGCAGATACCAACTGTTGTCCGTACCTTGTACGATGGGGTAAGATATATCCGTCCCCGGCACGACAAGCCAACCGACAACATTGGGGTTTATCTCGCGGAGAGCATCAAAGTCGATGCCCTCCGCTTCTGCTTCATCAATCTCATTGCTTTCATTATTAGGAGCACCAGCCGGAAAAGGAATAGTAAGCTGCTCACGCAACTCGCTGTACTCCGTCCGCGCCACTTGATACTCGTCCAGCCGGGTAACTACTTCACGCCCTGACTGAATCAGTACCCATGAAAGTACTACCAGTGCAAGTAGCAGCGTTCCTACGATGATCCGCTTATGACCTTTTGTTTTTTCCACGCATCTTCACCAATACAGCGACGATTGCCAAGATTCCCGCACCCGCCAGAATCAGCGGCAACCACGGCAAGCTTGTGTCGTCCCCGGTTTTGGGTGCCGTTGTAGACGGCCTGTTCGGGGTCGGTGTCGGCGTGGGCGTAGGTGTCGGTTCCTCGTCTTTTTCCTCCGGCTCATTCTCGATGAAAAATTCGATGATTTGACCATCTTCTGAAATGACGACTTCAAAGACTTCATCACCGAGTAAGAACCCCTCCGGCGCATAGAGCTCCACGAGTTGAAGCACCACCCCAAATGGAATACCCTCAAAGCTGAAGCTACCATCTTCTGCCGAGGTCGCAAGCATCACCGCAGTCTCGCGGGTACGCTCAGTTTGGTCAGACCAGAACAATCCGAAAACGGCACCCGCTAGGGTTTCATCGGTGTCATCGGCATTCACCTTGATTCCCGCAACACTGCCACGAGCTAGGGTGTTTTCAATGACTATTGCAATTACCGGTCCATCCTCCGTGATCTGCACGGAGAAAGATGTGTTGTTTAGAATATACGCCGGATTTCCAGTCGCAATTTCACGGACGATCCAGCGTCCGAAGATCACATCCCGGAAAGCGAAATGTCCCCGCTCATCGCTGACGGCAACTTGCACCGCCGTTGCCTCAGTGAACTCCGTGGCATCTGAGCGGAACAGTCCAATGACGGCTCCCGCCAGACCCTCTCCATCGGTAAACATTCCATCAAAGGGAGCTTCCGTGTCCTCGCCAACTTTAATCCCCTCAATGTCTCCACGGATCAGGGTGTTGTCAATCTCCACTTTGACTACTTGCCCATCCTCTGAAATAGTGACGAGGAACAGCGTTTCATTGACGGTGTAGCCCTCTGGGGCATAGATTTCTCTTAGCACCCAGTTCCCTACGATTACGTCCTCAAAAGCAAAACCGCCATCGGTGGACGTGATGGCGGTTTGCACGGCATTTTCGGTTGTGAACTCAAAATCCTCTAGCGGGATTCCGGCGATAGAAAGAACGACTTGCCCTGGCTCGTTCGGCGCTTCTTCGCCTTGGTCGTCCTGCTCGTTATCGTTGCTGTCAGCTTCTTCAGCATCAGATGTGGGCAGTAGCTCAATCTCTGGATCATCATCGTCCTCTGGCGGATACTCGGATTCTTCACCTGCGTCATCATCAGGCTGGGCTATGCCAAATTCAGCCAGCCCGAATAGGCCGATAGTAGCACCGCCTAAACCATCACGGTCTGCAAATAGCCCCGCTAAAATACCGTAGGTGCTTTCACCTGTCTTGATGCCCTCAATGCGCCCACGGACAAGGCGATTTTCCAGCCGTATTTCAATCACCTGATCGTTACTGTCGATACGGACAGGGATAGTTTCATCGGATAACACATACGCATCGTTTCCTGTCGAGAGTTCCCGGATTAGATAGTCGCCGTAAGGCATTTCAAAGGAGAAACGACCATATTCGTCTGTGACTGTAACTTCTAATGCCGTTTCTACAGAGAAATCCTCCGTATCCGGCGCAAAAATGCCGATTGTTACACCAGCTAAACCGTCTGCGTCCACAAACGCACCTGTCAACATACCGTCTGTGGTTTCACCAACTTTCAGCCCCTCTACACTGCCACGCACAAGGCGGTTCTCAATTCGGATTTCTACCACCTGCCCATCGCGGTCAATGCGGACGGGGAACACTGTGTCATTTAGAATATACGCTGCGCTCGGTGGGGCGATTTCCCTGATTAGGAAATTTCCGTAGGGAATCTGCGTGAACGAGAAAGCCCCGTTTGCTGCGGAGGTCGTTACCTGCTTTGCCGTGTCTTCCGTGAACACCGTCGTACCAGCCGGAAATAGCCCAATGACTGCACCAGCTAACCCATCCGCATCTTCAAATAGCCCTGCGTTCTCACCAACCTTTAGCCCGGAAACACTGCCACGGAGCAGACGATTGTCAAAGCGCACGATAGCCGTTTCATTTGAGCGAACGGTTACAGTCTGTGCTTGTGGTCTTGCATACTGTGGCGGGATATTTTCTTCTGTCACGGTAAATACGCCCGGTTGGAGGTTGGGAATATCTATCGTGCCGTCTGCGGCTGTTGTGACAGTCTGGTTTACACCCGCGCCTGTAACACGAAACTGGATACCCGCCACATTCCCACTTTCAGCGGTCTTAATAATACGGAGAGTACCCGGATCGGGCGGCCTCAAACGGTTGTGGAAACGAACCTCTACCGTTTGATTTGCCACCACGGTAACGGTCTGCGACGGTTGCGGCTCATACTCCGCTCCAAGATTGGTTTCTGTTACGGTGAGCACAATGCCCGGCTCTAAACCCGGAATGTCAATCGTACCACCTGAACCTGTGGTAACTGTCTGATCTACGCCCGACCCGGTTACACGAAACTGAATACCTTGGACATTGCCACTCTCAGAGGTTTTGATAATTCGGAGAGTGCCATCCTCTGGCGGTGGGGGTGGTGGCGTTTCATCCGGCAATACTCTCAAAGTCATCAAGTTCTGTATTCCCGGCGCATTAGTGGAGATCAGCAACACTTGCAGTCTACCTGATGTCGGTCTATCACTTCGTACCGCCGCTACCAAGTCACGGACACCACTCATCGCCGAGGCAGCCATACCGTCTACATTCGTATTGCCCTCGGTAATAATATGATGCAGAACGAGAGACGTAGAGATAACGCCCATATCTCTCTGGTTACTACCGAATACCGAGCCGGGTCCGCCCCAGCCGAAATACAATACTCGGGTGAGAAGTGCAATATTCGGGTTGTCTCCTGCGTCCCATATTTGATGAGGCATTCCAGTCCCCGGCCCCGCCACGTTGCGCTGCACACAAAAAGCGGGTGTTGTCTGCCCCTCAAATGTCAAGCTGAACCAATCACCCCACGAAGCAAACCCGTGATCGTTGTTCGCTGATGCTTGCCCATTATTTGTGATGTGACCACTCGCTGGCCAGCTTGTCCGTGCAAATCTAAAGAATCTGCTGAGAAATCCCTCTTGTGGCGCATCGTCATTCGGTTGAGGAGCGCCCGCATAAACCGGGGTGTCCGGTGAAAAACCCAGCCTTAATACTGCGTCTTGTTCAGGGCGAAGCGGGTCTTGGGATGCTGGGAAGATAATCAGCACCCCATCATAGAACGTGTCGCCGTTCTCATCAATGGTTAGATATTGCAGCGTACCCGCTAGATAGTCTGCCAGCAGTGCTTCATCGGCTGTTTTGCCAGGATGCCTCCGTTCCGATTCAGCCAGTACGTCAGTAGTCGCAAAAGCACCCATGCCAACATTAAAGATCATAAGCAGGGCAAGAAGCATACATAGAATTTGTTTTTTCTTCATTTATTTCTCCTAACTCAGATTTTTTGCCCACCAAGGGGCATGGAAAAACCCAATAAATCTATGAGATTTATTGGGTCAAATTATGAGCATTTCTTCTTACATGGCACTCACCCCCTTACCATGTGAAGTAGCCGAGTGGATCAACGGGGACACCGTTTCGGATAATCTCAAAATGCAAGTGATAGCCCGTACTACTCCCTGTCGTTCCCACATATCCAATCACTTGTCCCTGCACAACGGTTTGCCCCACAACTACCGCATTTCGGCTGTTATGTGCATAAGCCGTCCGATACCCACTACCGTGGTCAATCAAGATAAAGTTTCCATATCCACCCGCCCAGCCTGAGAAAGCGACTACGCCATCTGCCATTGCCAGAATTGGCGTCCCATTCGGTGCGCCTATATCTATCCCGTCGTGGAATCTACGCACACCTGTGAATGGATCATTACGCCAACCGAATCGCGATGTGATTGACCAGTTACCCTCAAGCGGCCATGCGAAGATACCAAGCGGGATAAAGTTTTCGTT
>Ga0131853_10002004_pt1 | contig 36428 bp, 31 predicted proteins | sample TergutLab28metaG_FD_92764 | JGI IMG/M metagenome (GOLD analysis project Ga0131853, IMG submission 92764) | Labiotermes labralis P1 segment gut microbial communities from Petit-Saut dam, French Guiana - Lab288 P1 (version 2) (version 2) | ecosystem: Host-associated > Arthropoda: Insects >... | reverse complement strand
TATGTCCGCCTGGATGTTGGGATGGTGTTCCGCCTCCCGGTACAACTTGCCCGCCTACTACAGTCATGTTCATAGTGATTTCTACATTTGTTCTAACTTCCATAGTGGCGCCAGCAAATGGAGGTCCACCACCCAATGATAAAAGAATGGCTAAAACACCGATCAATACGACAGCAACCATTGCACCGAGTATTATCTTATTTCTTCTGCTCAATATCTTTTGTCCCCCAACGGTGAGAGATGACAAATGCCATCAATCATAGTTTATCTAAATTATACGATTTTTAATCTAAGATGGCAATTAAATTTCATCACAAAAAATCGTGAACATTAATGATAAGTTATTATCTGTTCGTGATACGAACAGGTTATAAGGTTTTTAATCCACTTAGGCAAATGAAATTCCTCACTTTATTAAAATCCTTGGACATTAAGGATATATTGACAACCCTAAAACGAATATACCACCCCCAAATTAAAAAGGGGATGCGGGGCGAAGCCCCGCGCCCCTTTTAGCGACGACCACTTGAGGGGTCTAAAACCTTTTCGCGAAGCGAACATATGAATAGTTTCCTTAATGTCAAACGCCGTTAGGTGGATAGCATAGGGGTGGTATATGAGATACCCAATAGGATACCTGTCATACGATTTTTAATCTAAGATGGCAATTAAATTTCACTCCATAAAATATTGGATGATACTAACCTCTGTCCAAAAATACTCTGTTTGTTGTGAATACTTGTAACAATGCTGGACCGCCTCCGTGGACGTGCCATGATGGACCATCTACCGGGATATTTACACCTGGGTTTGTGTTACCTGCACCATGTTCTGTTTCCCATCCCGTTCTATCAAGCGCACCACGTGACCCAGACACAAAAAACGAAAACGGTTGAAAAACATTTGGTGTGCCTTGTGGTGTTTGTAACACTACCCTAATATTTCCGTGGGTTGTTGCCGGATTTGTACTCCCTTGGTATTCTAATCTGTTGATACCCGACGATATTGCTCTGAAACCTGCGTCTATTTGGGCGCGTCCACCACTTCTTATAATGATATCTGTTGGACCTACTATATTTCTTGCGAGGATATTTCCATCAAAACCACGAAAATTCAAACTTGGTTCGGTCGTCAAACCATTCATAAATGTAACATTGGTTGTACCATAACAATTATATATTGAAACATTCCCCCGCATTCCAGGCATGATGCCGGTAATACCACTACCCAAGTTAACGGTCGCCCTTGCACCTTCGCTATTAATATTTGTATTGCCATGTACAGATGACACAGTTACGCCACCAAGCGATGTTGATCTGAAATCTAGATTGCCCATTATCTCGGTTATTTGAACAATACCACTTAAGGTTGTGGCAGAATCAACACTTCCATAAACCCTTGCAATAGTTACATTACCGGTTGCGCTTCGTGTTCTTACGTTACCGTGTACCGTTCCTGGTCTCAATGCACCTGTTGTTGAATTGAAATTTATATCGCCATGTACTAAATTTGCATTTACGACAACGTTTGTGCTGCTTGGTACTGATATTGCTTGCAATGTTGAACCGCTTGTTCCTACTTCACCTAAATTAAATGTTCCTACATTACCATTTATTGTAACCCCACCAGTAATTCTTGTCGGTGCTTGGACGGTGGCCGGAGATGCATTTACAATAAGTTCACCAATCTCCATTTCAAATGGAGTAACGGCAGTTGCAGGTGGAGGAAAACTGAATACACCCAATGCACCAGAATTAATAGTCACAGAATTAACAAGCAAAAAGTCAGCAGGCGAATCCCCCGCAAAAGTAACATTAGCGGTACCTGTATTAAATATAAAATTAAAAGGTTGCGGGTCATTTCCATCGCTTATTATATTAATAAGCAACAATGCATCACGTTGGACTGCACCAGTTGGTTCGTGAACGGTTATTGAATAAAATACTCTGCCGTCTGATGTTAATTCTTGAACCCATGAAATGTGTGTTCTGTGTAGATTATTAAAACTGATTCCCCTTGCATTTTCAAAAAGCAAGATTGTGCCTTCATCGGCTTGACCTGGATTTGTTGCACGGATTTCTATATTTGTTCTTGAAGAATTGATTATTATATCACGATGATCCAAAATTTCACGGACTTCTGCACAACCATATCTTGTCCAAACTTGACGTGCGTTTACGTTACCCATGCCAAAAAAAGAAAAATCACGCGGAAACCAAAACACCAACGCAAAAATCCCAAAGGCAATCAAAAAAACTCCCAGTATCAAACCGACGACGTATGCTGAAATTACTCTCATTGCGCTAGGCATATTTTAGTATACCATAACTTGCGGGAAATAAAATGGAATTTTCGTTTACTGGATATCCATATCTTCTATGCAATCTCCTATCTTTTTTCCGCGAAGAATTTTTTTAAGATTTCAGAACAATTCGGGTCGTCCAAAAATTCAATTTCGGTTTTATGGTTTAAGTTATTATTTTGGTAGACATCAATTTCGTTAGTGCGGTCACTGCGTGTCCCTATTATAACTTTTGGAATGCGTGCATTTAAAATTGCCCCTGCACACATTACACATGGTTGTAATGTTACATACATAATGCAATCATCAAGACGCCAACTTTTCATACGGCGACAAGCCTTGTTAATTGCAATGACTTCGGCATGGTTAAGTGCATTTTGCGTGCGTTCGCGTTTGTTATATGCCTTTGATATGATTTTGCCGTTGTTGACAATTACCGCACCAATGGGAACCTCTCCCTTTGAAAAGGCTTTTTGTGCTTGGGTTAATGCAATTTGCATGTGGCTGTTTTCTTTCATGCTGAATTATATCACTTCTAATCGGTTTTGTGCATGCCCCTTTTCCGACATTTTAATTTTAGTCAAAACGACAATACGACTCATCTTGGTAATTACATAAATCTAATACGACCGCGATACAATTTTTATCTAAGGCAAATCCGTGTACGTCTTATTTGTCTAAAATTAAAATGTCGGAGCGGGGCTTTAACTAGTTTTCTAACTCAGAAGCTTGTTATCCCCCAATCGGGAATTGAACCGCAATCCTTATTTCTATAAAAATCCCCACACCATTGTGAATAATGTTATCAATCCGCCCATGAATAATATGCCATAGAAAATCATTCTTTCGTGTCTGGTTAGATTCATTGGACGTTTTTTGAATAAGGTCATTGGATCAACGAAGAATTTTGTTTTTTGCCATTTTGATAATCTTGGTAATGCTACATCTACCGTTGCCGTGAATTCGTCTAATGTTAAAACTCCCCCGTCTGGCTTTGTTAATACGCTTGGGTCTTGTTTTATGATTGTAATGAGATGTTGTGATTTGTCCTTTTCATATGTTCTTCTTGCAAGCACGTGAATAATTTGAAATATTGCCCAGAAAAGAAAGATTGCGAATGCTATGTATAAGATAAACCCCATGCCGGAAAATATGCTCATCATATCTTGGAGTAAATTTCCGCCAAACCATCCGTTGCGATTGGCGATTGACAAATATGTCGCCAATGCATTGTTCATGAAGTGCATTATAATTCCGACCCAAAGGCTTTTGGTTGCTACCGTTGCTAATGCGATAATATAACCCAATACCGCGGCGAAGAAAACTTGCACGATATTTAGATGCATAAAACCAAATAAGATACTTGAAAACAACATCGCACGCATAATTCCCATTCGCGATGAAAATGATTTAAGCAGCATCCCTCGGTGAGAAACCTCCTCACAAATTCCAGGCAATACCGCAATTAATGTGAGCATGACGAATAATCCACCTATACCCGTAAATGACATGTCGCCAATTCCACCGCCAAAACGAAAGCCGAATAGCCCCAATATGCCGTTGAAAAACGATGCTACAAAGATATTAAAAAAGTAAATAAGAAAACCCAATAAAAATGCGAATCCTATTGTACCAATAGAAGGTTTATCAAAACCAAACGACACCCAAAGATTGGTTTTGGGTTTGGCGTCCTCCATAGATACATATTCGGTTTTGCCCTCTTTTCTTTTTTTATATATATACATCGCTACAAGCGGCACACCCGCCATGATTACAATTTGGCTCAGAAATGAAAAGCCTATTTCAACCACGCGGTTATCAAGACCCTCCAACCATCCGAGACCCGATACCACACGCAAAGAAATAAACATAAGCAAAATCACAAAGTATGTCCAACAAACGAAAGTAAAACTTCCGTCCCATATCTTGTCGTGATTTGTTTCTTTCTTTATCATTCCTATATTACCTCTTTAAACTACGAATGCCCATGACCATATTATTATGCTTAAGATTATTGCTACGAACAATGCTTTGAAATCGTGTGATGGGATGAAACTTTGGCGTAAATCTTTTTGTCTTTCTTGTGCGCGTTCGGATGATGATGTGTTGAATTTGCGTAGAAGTTTCATTACGCCGATTATTACCGCTATCCCCACAATCAAAAGTATAACCGCCGCGATTATTGTTGTGGCATTCCAAGTAATATATTCGTCCGCCATTCCCCGCGTAATATATGTGTATGTTACAATCAGGAAGTTATTAACAAAGTGTAGAATAATCGGGTAAGTTAAATTTTTTGTACGCAAATAAACTATGGCACAAATTGCACCAAAGAAGAATTGGTAGATGGTCTGCGCGGGGCTGAGATGTATTAGTGAGAATAATAGAGAACTTACTATTACTGCGGTGACTGCCCCATATTTTTGGAGACCCTGCAATATCAAACCGCGGAATATTAATTCTTCCCATATGGCGGGTATAACCGCAAGCGCGAATACCATCATGACGTAATGCCCAAAATGATTCATCGCAAGAGTCGATTCGGGAAGTTCATATCCGAAAATTTTAAAAATTTGAATCGCGCCCTCTTGCGTTAATATAAATGTCACTATGCAAATGAAACCAAGTAAAACCAACAAAGATGTGTTTACAAGAGATGGTTTTTTAATATTGTAATAAGTAAAAATTTCACGACCGGTAACACGATTATTGAATTTGGAAAATCCGATAAAGATGACTATATATAAAACAAACATTACCAACATCAAAACGGCGTTCATATATATAGTTGAAAAATCAATCGGCAAAAACGCAAATAATGTCCCCGCCGTAATTGATGCAAAAAGTATGATTAAATAGACAACGATTGTCATGTGATGATTTTAACATAATTTTAATCTTCCACCAACTCTAAATATTCGTCCCAGATATATTTTGCCTTTTCAAATGTGTCTTCCATCTTTTCAAAATAGTGTTTAAATAAAATGAGTTTATGTTGCTTCTTATCTTTACTTTGTGTCTCCGATTCACGTTCGCTGACTTCCTCTTTTTTATCGTCTAGTACATTTTTCATATTTTCTCCTAAAGCCTTGTTCGTAAAGACATTACGAATGTTTATTATCATATCGTAAAGATTGTACGATGTCAATATGAAAATATTTGAACAAAGATTAAAAGAATTACGAGAAGAAAGAAGTTATGCAAAAACCAAGGTTGCTAAAGCATTGGGTATTACTGAAGGTGCATATCGTGCCTATGAAGATGGAAGAGCCGAACCAAAACAGGAAATGCTTGTCAAGATTGCAAAATATTTTGGTGTCAGTATCGATTATTTATTGGGTGAGAAAGATATATAATATTCTTTCATCGCTAAAGACTAGCCATTTACCGTTAATCACTGTTATACTGTATGATGCTTAAAATTCAATCGTTGGCAAGTGGGAGCCGTGGGAATTGCGTTTATATTGGTTCTGATGTTGCACATATATTGGTGGACATCGGGCTTTCTTTGCCTATGTTATTGAAACGATTTGAAGATGCAAAAATAGACGGTGAATCAATCACCGCAATAGTCATCACGCACGAACATAGTGACCATATAAAGGGTGTTTTGCCATTTATGAAGCGATTCAAAAACGCGAAGTTATATATTCATGCCGATGCTTGTGATTGTTTTATTGGAAAAATTGGCAATGTGGATAAAGAACGTATTTGCACTTATGATTCCCCCATTAATATAGAAGATGTGCATGTAGATTTTTTTGAAGTTTGCCACGACAGCGAATTTTGTTTTGGATATACCTTTTCAAATGAAGATGCGAAAATCAGTGTCACCACGGACCTCGGAAGAATTGATGATGATATATTTGCAAAAATGGCGGGAAGCCAAATTGTAATGTTAGAGGCAAATCACGATTTGGTAAAACTTGCAAACAATGTAAAATATCCATCATGGCTCAAAAAAAGAATTACAAGCAACCAGGGCCATTTAAGCAATTCGGCTTGTGGTGCGGCTTGTTATAAATTAAATCAATTAGGCGTTGAACAAATTATCTTGGCGCATTTAAGCGGTGAAAACAACTCGCCTACTCTTGCTTATTCGGTGGTTAAAAACTTTCTCGAAAAAAATGGGGTTGTCGAAGGACAGGACATTTCAATCGATGTGGCAACCCAAGACAAAGTCGGTCGGTGTTTTTGTATACAATAAACTCAGATTATTTAGATGGAATCAGTCAATGCGAAAAGGTCATCAGGTGGTAGGGGTCTAGCATGGGGGTGGTTTATAAGATACCCTTATTTCTCAATTATCAAATTCGCCAGGTCAGTAAATTCATCATATATGTGTTGTTCCACATTTGAAATCGGTTTATTAATGTAAGACACAACGGTTAATGACCCACCATTTTTGAACGCCTTTGATGATAAAAAGAAATTTTTTAAATCTGCTATGGCGTGTATATTCACATGGTTGGCTTGCAATAGATTATCCTTTGCCGCACAATTATTGTAAATACGCCAAATTTTGGATAGACTGTCTACAATCAATAATACATCTTTGCCATTGCTTGCTAATTTTTTGGCGGTGAAAAGTGTATATAGACATAAGGCAATTTGTCTTCGCGTTGACATGTCTACTTTTATTAAAAATGCTTCATCAATTCCATTGTTACAAAGATGATTAACACCTTCTTCCCTTTCGTCTACCAACAAAGCAATTTTGTAAAGATTTGAATTATCTACTTTCGCCATATCTGATATTCTGTTAAATGTTTTATCGCCGGCAATGATAACTCTTGATCCTAGTATAATTTCTTGACCCCAAACGGAAGATGTCTCGGATGCTACTATGCCTTCCCGTTGGAAATTGCTTTTCTCTATCGATTTTACTTCGGTAACTATTCGTGATTTGGTGTCTTTATCCATTGTTACCACTGCTTCAATGTAATCGCCCATTCGTAATTTATGTGAAGATGTTAATGTTGCAGACATTTTGTATGTCATTAAATCACGTGCAACCAATAAGGCGTATCCATGTTTCAACATATGCACGTATCCAAATGTTACGTAATTTTCGGTGGCCACCATGCTTTCACATGAAGGTTCACTTTCTTCTAACAAAGAAAGATATATTGGCGCCTCTTCATTAAAATCCAAAACAGATTCAACGGGTCTTTCATCATTCCCGCCTAATTTTTTTCGTATGGCTTTAGTTAACTCTTCTCTTGAAAGTTCTGATGCCCGTTCAATTCCAACATCTCGTGCAAGATTTCGCAATTCATAAATTGCCATTGTTTTAAATCGTAATTGTTTTTTTGACATATTGAAATTATATCATATATGCATATAAAGTTTATACTTTACTTCACCTTCATTCGGTTTCTCATTACGAAGAATAACACACCACCTACCGCGACCACACCAATTGCAAGTATAATGAGTAAGATTGCAATTCCACTCATGCCTTCGTAAATTTCAAATCCGTTACTAAAAATAATATCGCCTGTTTCACTTCGGAGAACTACTCTGTATTGTCCCGGCAGACTTACCGCTTCTACCGCTAATTGTCTTGTGTCGGTCATAACATTGATTGAATCACCGATTTGTGCACCATCCCTATACATTGCGAATGTAGCATTTGGGAAGAAAATATTAATCTGTATTGGTGTGAAAAATACCGCTACCTCACCAGTAGTACTTGTTCCCCACGGCAACGAACTTTCGATTATATTTGTTATATTTTGGCGGAAGTTAATAAATACCGTGAAATCTTTTGTGAAACTTGGTCGAATATCGTCGTTAATACGTACGGTTATTTGGAATGTTCCGATTTGTTCTCTTGAATCTAATCTTAATACTTCAAGATCGGATGGTGAAAATCTTTGTGTTATGTCCGAACCATTTCTACGTATAGTTTCTATTTCCATTTGTGTGGTTGGTGTAAATGTAAAACTTTGCAACCAATTGACACGTGGCATTGTTGTTGAATCTACCAATTGTACGTTAAACCTATGGTTAATTGTGATGTCCGATCTGTATCTAAATTGTATTTCGAATGTGTAATTTCCCGGTTGGTTGAATGTCCATCTGTTCATTGAATGCCATTCGGTTGCTACAAAATAATTACCCGCTACCGCATTGTCGCCTTCGCCCCTTACCGTTTGAATTTCGCGACCATCCAACCATACACGCATGTTGGTAACAAACATGTTGATATCGTTTTGTATACTGTGTGAAAAATGCATAACATCAATTACCAATTGATCGTTATAAACCATACCAGGTATAACAATGTCGCCATTAAGAAGTATAGGGGTACGAGAAAGGTTGTACAAAGTAAATCGATCGGCAGAAACCGGCGCCCCAACAAGAGGGTTATATGTAAATGTTCTTTGGAATCCGGCAACATCCCTCAAGACAAATTCAAACGCGCCATAATTACGTGCATGTATCGTGAGACTTTCATCCGATCTGAAGCTTCCTGCGAATGCGCCGTTATAGTAGTAATCAACGAAGACTACATTACCTTCTATTGCGTTGAAAGAACGTGGTGTGCCGGCGACCGTATGACGATTCACCGATATTACAATTCCATTTGGTCCAATATTTGTGTAAAGTGCGTAAATACCACTTGCCGAACCTTCAACAATTGCATTTTGATGATTCGGTCCGGTAGCAATCGAAGGCATATTTAATCCAAATTGTGGGATTTGATTAATCGCACCAGTTGGAATTGCACTCACCGCGATATAGATACGCGTACCAGTAATTTCGGATTCCAATGCATAAATATGTGTTGTTATAATTCCGCCAACAACAGAATGTGTCTCGGTTGTATATATTGCATTTCCTACAATAATTCTTGGATAATTCAATGTTCTTTCAATTATTAATGATGTACCTAAAACCATGTCTGATGCATTTCCACGTACAAAATATTGCGAAATATTTTTGCCATTGAAATTATAAGGTTCCGGACTTCTTCTCAATTCCTCTTGCCCACCTTCATAATTGAAGAAGATTCTGTATGTTGTGTTGTCGACATCTTCTATTACTAAACGATATACTTTTCTTGTTCCTACTGCATTTATTATTTCGACTTCAAATGCACCTTTTTGTGCTAATGTGAATCTTGTTTGTCCTCGTCTTGTTGTGTTACTGTCTCTTATTATTTCTCCCGTTTCTGGGTCTGCGTGAATTCTTGTGTATGTTATTTGTGATGCAAATAAACTCTCGCCTTGGGTAAGATGGACTTCTACAATTCCATTTAACGATACGTCACTTGCCTCACCGTCTGGTTGAATTTGGATTTGGTAACCGCTCAAGTTGGTGAATCTGACTTCTGGAAGCACTGTATAAAATACGAATGAATGGTCAAAAACGACACGTCCACTTGCAATTTGTGTTATTACCACCCTCCATGATGAATTTGTCGCGTCTGTCGGTGGTGTAATATAATAATGCATCAAGTTACCACGTTGTACCCTGTTTATATTTTCTTCCATCATTGCGCTTACTGGCACACCGTCACGGAAAATTTGCACATTGTGAACTTGTGTTGTGTATACCAATTCAACACCTTCGGCATCACCCGTATAATAAATTCCATTTCTTAAAATTGGTCTGCCATTAAATATGAAATCACGGTGATTGTTAAATACCCCGTTATGTTCGATTACCACATGTCTACCAAATACGTCTGTTAATTCAATCAATACCTCACGTGTAGCCGAATTATCTCCCACCGTTATTTCCCAACCAGACGCGTTATTTCCGCCCGGAAAATTAAATGTGCCAATATATGCATTTGACAACATATCGGTAACAGTAACAGAAATTAAAAGTGGATTATGACGGAAAATAAGAGGCAAAGACGCCCAATTTTCAAGACGAATAACCAAAGAAGTATCCGAACGTGTTGCGGTAATGATTGGATGGTTCATTTGGTTATCATCAATTTGAAACACATTAACATCCCATGTTTCAAAACCATTGTTAATCGTTAAAACCATTTGTCCATCGGTTGCACGTAACCATCTATTCAATTCATCCAATAAATGTGTTGGACGTGCTTCCGTTATTGTTGATGTGTCGATTCTGTCTCCAAATGTTGCTGTTTGGTTATGTCTTCTGAATATTTGTGTTGGTGTTGATATTTGGAAGAATGGGTTTGCCAACCAAAATGTATTGACATTTGTTATCGTAATGTTTCTTCCGAAAATATTTGTTTGACCAATTTCTCGGTTATAGATAATGTTCCCATTATATTGGTTTAAATTTCCCCTTTGAGTATCGTTTGATGTCAAATTTTCGATAGCAGATATATTTTCTATAAAATCTTCACCGCGAAGGTTTACAAAGTATTCACGTCTGTTTCCCGCTTCATCTGTTTCTACTATTCGGAAGAATCTGTTGTCTGTTGGTTGTAATAATGGGCGAATGATTTGTGAAAATGATAATCTTTCACCTATTGGACGATAGTAATTGTATGTGAAATCGTATTCACCGCCAATTGGTGTAAGCGATTCGGAAACCTCAAAATAAGAAATGGTCAAGGCGTCAATTCTGTGATTTGTTGCGGGTCTTGAAAATGTGAACCAATTTGGTATTGCGAATATGAATTCGTCGGAGGTCAACCCACCCCTAAATTCCAAATTTTGCCATAGTGTATCTAAATCTTGGATTGCGTTCAAATTGTGTGTTGGAGGGGTGTTGTCTATAATTAAACTGAATGTATCTGGTTCGACAATGTGACCTACCGTTTGCATTGTTATTCTGAATTCTGCGCCTTCCATTATTTGCGCAGGTGGTATTGTGTATTCTATAATTGTTGCCGTACCAGATACACGTGTAGCAACGGCAGGTATCACGGTTGTTGGCGTTTGTCCGGGCATGATTCTTTGAATATTCGTTCCCCAAACATCAGCAAAGAAAGTATTTGGGTCCGTTTGAATATATGAAAATGTCAATATATCATCTTGGGTGAATTGTGTTGAACCCAGTGTTATTCGTCTGCCGTTTCTGAAGAATGCGCCATTTGAACCTGCACCGATTCTTTCCATTAGAATTTCACTTCTGTTGGCACCTATTAATTCGCCATTTCTTGTTAAACCGCCACTACCATCTGTGAATACTAATCGGTACATGCCGGCCGCGGTAATTGGTGTGCTTGCATTGGATGAATTTCTGTCCGCCAATACATCAAAGGTTTCACCACCATCAAGCGAATGCTGTATTTCAAGATTTAATAAAAGTGCGTTAAATGGGAAAGTAGCTCTGTTTTCAATTGATCCACCAACAACGATTTGATGAGGAATTTGCATCACAGGCGAACCAAAATTATGAGGTAAATCAGGCAAAACCCCAGATTGAGGAACACCCGTACCGTCCGGTGCGAATGATGAATGTCCATATTTTGTACCATACAATGGTAAGTTAATAACAGCGTTCATGTTGGTTTGCAACACTAAATCTCGACCTACTTGCATATTGTGGTTGTCGTGTCTTTGGAAATCACTTTGGGTTGCAATTTTGTGACCATTTCCAAAGTTAATTCTGATATCGCTTTCAAAATCGTTTGTTATGATTTGGTTGTTATCTACTATAAAGAAATAATTTCTGATTCGTGTATCTTCACTACCCGATGGAATGTGTGCATCATCAAAGTGACGGGTAATCATATACATACCAGGGAGTGTTCCGCTTGCACTTTGGTTGATTGGGATGAATTCTAACCCATATTCTACATCACCCATTCTTTGATATATGACTTCATTTGAAATCGATGGAGTTGCACTGAATGGATAGTTTTGATTTGGAATCCATACCCCGTTTTCATAATAAAATCTTTGATGAGTTCTTGGGAAGAAAGTCATTTCGATTCTGTCTACGATAAATTCATCTATATTTCCACCAAATGTGTATTCACGTTGTAAGAATGAAAAGCTGACGAAATCGCGGTTTGTGATTCCGCCTGGGCGAACTATGTTTGCGGTAGCCGATATAGCTTCATTGCCGATTCCAATGTCTGGCACGGCATCTGATAACACCACTCCCCTTGAATGGTCGGAACTTATCAATATTGAATAATGTGAGACATTACCAAAATAATCGTAACTTCTGAATCTGTGGTATTCTTCTTCATTAAAGAAGTTATGGTGGTTGCCAAAAATTCCCGTTTGTCTTCTTTCAAATATAATGTTCCAATCGCCCTCGCCCATTGCGGTGGTGTGTTCTACCCTTTGCATTGGGATTACAATACCGTCGTTGTTTGCAATATTTGTACCAGAGAGCATATTTGCAAGTGTCATGCCCGTTTCAATTTCGATATCGGTTAAATCGGCGTATATTATTTTATTTTCACCAAAACCTATATTTGCATTTGGAACCATGTTGATAATATGGTCTGTTGAAACAATCGGATCTTGTGCAAATGCGGCGGAAGAATTATCGATTATAAGAACGAATGTAGAAACATTTTGCGCGGCATCGGTAATACGGAATATATAAATTCCAGACCCAGAAAACCTTTGGTCAACGCGATACCCGATGTGATTACCCATTTGGTCAAGCACATGTATAATTCTAAAATTCAAATTTGAAGGTGTGACATTCACCATATATGGTGACAAAAGATTTGTTGCCGAAAAATCGTCTGATAATGCGAAGTCTGTATCTCTTTCAATTGAAAATACCTCTACCTCTGCGGTTGAAAAGGTTATTCCGCTTTCTTTTAAACCCCAATGCAATTCCAAGCCAAAATGTTCATCTGCCCCCGCACCCCATATTGCAAAATTCTCTGGTGCGTTTGTTGGAATTAATTCTGTTCCGCCAGTGTTGACGATTCTGAATCCACGTGGGCAATTGCGGAAATCGCCCACAGGTGAATTGTCCACCGTAACAGTAAATGTTGTTACCGATGATTCGCCCCTACCATGAAAGATTCGGAAAGTGTAATGTCCTTCGTTATGTAGGTTATAAGTATTGAATTGGTTAGCAAGGTCAGACAAATCAAAATCATTATATGTTCTGAGATGAACGCCCGCGAAATTTGTGACTTCTAACTCTACGCGTGGTCTTGTGATGAATGGTGACAATTGATTTTCATGTAGATATTCCATGCCATCCATGAATACGAAAAACGACCCGTTTATAGGGATTCTGCGACCTACAAAATCATTTATGTGGAAAATGTCTACAAGTAGACTGTTTTCGTAATGTGCAACGCGGATGTCCATGCTGTTGACTATTCTAAAGTGGAATACTTGGCGAAGAACTTCTCTGTTAAAGTTTGTAGCGGCAGGGAATACGTAATATAACGTAACAATATATTCACCAGCAGCCTCGAACGGTCTGTTTGGTACGAAGTTTAATTGTTGCCAACCGCGACCGTTATTGAACGATACAGTCGACAAGAATCTTCCATCATCGGTTTCAAGTGTTGCGTTACCAAACAATTGCACTGGACCAGAATTTGTGGCTACCGGACGGAACCCACTTGGGTTTGCACGTTCGGAATCCGCCCATTGTTGCATTAGAATTTGGAATGCCGCTTCTTCGGTAATGCTTTCTGCGGTGGCTAATGTGGAAACTGCGGCATCACTTGGCAGACCACTTTGCATTGAAATGTCGGCGTTTAATTGTGTACCATCAAAATTTCCACCCATCCATGCGGTTGTAAATGACCCATCATTATTTTGGTGTTCATAATATGCTTGGAAACCAAAGATATTTAATGTGAAGTTATATCTATTGAAATTAATTACTGGAATTTCTGTGTTACGGAAGCTGAAAATCATTTGGCTATTTACTTCGTAGGAACCTATCATTAAAAATTCCATGCGGCGTGTATCACCGGTCATACTGTAAACGGGATCAGATACCGGCGCACCACCGAAATTTCTTGCGTTTACTTCTACATTGAATCTGGTTGAGTCATATTGTATAAATGGATTTTCGCCGTCGAAGTTGAAGTAGTAAATGCTGCTGTCACCACGTTGTCTTATTGTACTACCCTGCAATTCTGGTGTTTGTGTATAGTTGGTTGAGTGGACTATATAGAAACCGAATTCTAATACTAAGCTACGTTGAAATGGGAAATTGAATGACGTGATTCTGAAACGGAAGCGGTAGAAACCTTCTTCTTGAAAGTGACCCATTACAGAAACACGGTTGTTGTATACGATGCTTCCTACATTGTCGCGGGCATGACCGCGCAAAATATCGTTATTGACATCACCCATGTTCATAAAGGGGTTTTGTGCGTGGGAAACAGTATGTGTTTGTGTTGTGCCATTAGGTGCGGTGAAATCAAGCCATGTTTCGCCAACAGCGGAATTGAAATTGGTTAGGTTAAGTAATTCCAACACGGCGTAGTTATCCCCCGCCACGTTATCCATATCCAACATTATCATGCCGAAATTGTGGGTTACAACTTCATCACGCGTGGCATTTTCAACATTTCCATTTGGCAAATGACGACCCATTGCAAGTTCGTTAAATTCAATTCTTTGCATGTCGGCGTGGGAAAATACAGGACGTAACGGTGTTGCCGAATTTGGGTCCAACATATTTGTTATGTCGACACCGGACGAATTGAAATATCTTCCCTGCAAAACAAAATCTTGTGGTTGGCCTGCGTTTTCGCCGAAGTTATGGCGACCCGCTTCACGTGCCGGGTCTGAAATTGGTGGAACAAATGTGTATGGTGAATTTCGATATGCCGCGTTGACAGAACCAGAATAAGATTGTGCGGGCAGTAGAAAAACAGCGGATACCAAGAACAATATTGCAAATAAACCAAGTGCAATTTTTCTCATGCGTAGTTTTCGTCCCCCAACGTTAGTTTGTACTATAATAGAAGTATATATTATAGAGAGATTTTGACAAAGCGAAAATTATAAGTTTCTTTATCGCACACCCCTTTTCACGGATTGTTGTTCAGTCTAAAATTTACCAATACGACTCATCTTTGCGGTACATATAACTAATACAACCGCGAACCGAGTTTTATCTTAGGCAAATCTGAGTACGCTAAATTTTAGCCTGCCCAAAATCCGTGAGCGGGGCTTTGCCATGTTTCTCTCTCTCAAAATGAATATAGAAAAATCTGGGAGATACACTAGTTCCAAAAACGCACATACCCACTCACAAAAAATGTCGACGTGAGCCACAACTACTGTCAATACAATGGTTCTGCAAGTCTTGTTTTTCTGTGAGTGGGTATGTGCGTTTTTGGAACGGGTCTTGCTATCTTACCAATCAAAGACATCATTCTTGCGTGCGCCCTTCAATACAATGTCATTACGTCTGCGGATATCGTAAAATACGTTTTCTTCGTCGAAATATTTTGATGCGATCCATTCGTCTGGCGCCGGATATAATCTGATTATCCCGTTCTTAATGCATTGGTAGAACATTGTCACATTACTTTTAAGCGGATTGTAACCAAAACAATAAACGTAAATTTGTCCCGGTTTTAAATCAAGAAGTTCGTTTGGTGGCAACAATGGTCGTGAAACTGTGTTGTAATTTGTGGATTTTGACCCGCCTTGTGAATCGTGTTCGGCGGCCTTACCTGTGTTTTTGGAAACGCCTGTGCTTTTTGCCTCAACCGTCATTTCCCCCATGAGGTCGGAGAACATTTTTCGTGTATCCATATCATTAACACCGATGAAAATTTGGGTGTTGCAGTTATTTCGGATGGTAACCGCCTTTTCTTGACCGTACACAGATTCTAATTGTTTGTAATCTTGTAGAACTAGTGTTAGGAAAACTTTACGCGAACGGGCGACGGTAACAATTGTTTCAAAATCATTCAATTTCGGCATGTTACCAAATTCATCAAGAATAAAGTACGTAGGCCATTTCAAAGTCCCACCAAGTGAATTCGCCATGTCAACCAATGATTTATACAATTGCGCAACACATAAAATTGCAAGAGGGTGACGAATTTTGATTTGGTCGGGAATAACTAAGAAAAATGCGGTTGGTCGTTCAATGAAATTATTGAACGAAATTTCCGTACCCGATGTGATGTAACAAATACCCTTATCGGCAAACATAGATAATTTGTTGGTCACAACACCAAAGAAGTTACGCATTGTATTTTCCGAGTTAGCAACCACAGTTTGTGCAAGCATTGCCGCGGGAGAAAGACGACTTCTACCCTCGAAATAGTTTCTTATTGTACCGAATGAATTATTTGGGTCGGAATCCCTTAATGTCAAAATTTTAAATACATTATAGAAATTAAATTTGTCACGGTTCATTCCAAGTTCTGGACGTAAGGAATCTTCTAACATGGCAAGTGCCGTACCTTGAATCATGTCACGTGCACCTTGTTCCCATGATGGGTCACGTTCGTTTTCGATTGGACATATAACGGCACATATATCCTTGATGTCCGCTTCTGCTTCGGACAATAATCTTTGCTTCAGCGTTTTTCTTTCCATATCCGCCATGTCGAACGATGGGAATGCTACCCCATTGAATTCATACCATTCGTTTGGATAATTACTCGAAATAATTCGTAAGTTAAGCGATTTTGGATCAACGGCAGAATGTTTTCTAAGTTCCTTGTCCAGTCCATGGGCACGTGTAAATAAATCCCAAGCACGTTCAAATGGATTCCACCTACTTGATTTGGTTGGTTCGCTTAGATTGAAGACCTGGACATCGTATCCGTTTCTTCGTAATGTTTCCGCCATTTGTGCGTAAATTTCACCCTTAGGGTCGGTGATAACCATGTTAGGTTTTTCACCAGAATGTCCAAGTGTGTATACATATGGCAACACATATCCTTGTGTCTTACCGGAACCTGTCGTTCCTAGGACAATGGTATGATAATCCTTTGGTACCATGTTGATGGCGACATCACGGCCTTGTGCCTCAAAACGGACAAGCGTTCCTGTTTTTTTAACACCTTTAAGACCGCTTAACATTGTGGTGATGTAGGTTTTATTTAATTCATTCTTTGTCATCCATTTGTTGGAATAAAATTGTTCAACCGTCTTGTGTTTTTCGTCCACCATAAAAAAACCGCTGATAAGTAATGCTACACCACCTATTGGTGCAATTATTATGAATGTCCAAAAATGAGGGCTGCCGAAACCATCTGCGCTGATTAGACTGTCGTTGCCTTCAAATGCGTTTACACCCATCAATACGAGAAAGACAAGTGCAATCATAGCACCAATTGCTAACATTACAAAGGTTGGCCATTTTTCTTTCAAGGTCTGTTTTGAAATCATTCGTTCCCCATTGCCCCCAATTAGTCTTGATTAATTATACGAGAAATATTTACTTTGGGCAAATGAAAATGACACCTTTCTCTCCCCTTTCATACACTGAAGCAATAGAGAATATATCTCTAAATTTAAAAGGAGCATTTTTTAAAATGGCAACATTAGGAAACCAGACATTTTTGGATTTGGAACTTTGTGAAGCGGCCGTCACAGTCCCAAGTAATCCAGTCAATGTCGACATAATCGATTTGCAAATCACAAAATCTGCAAGTTGTGGTATGGCGGTTGTAGGTGGTGAAATTTGTTATACAGTAACAATCATCAACAACAGTGACATTGATTTCACCGAAGAAGGTGCTGGAACAATAACTTTCCGCGACCCACTAGATTCACACGTAACATTAGATGAAACATCATTCATGGTATCAAACGACCCAGAGGCAGAACCAGTAATGGTTGGCAACGAAATCACCTACGAATTATCAATAGGTGCAGGCGAGACAGTTACAATTAATTTCTGCGTTACTGTAGATTCGGCACCTGAGCCAGAAACCGAGCCTCAACCATAATTCAATCATTAGGCAAAGTTAAGGATAAATCTCATGAAACAACGATGTATAAAGAGGATAGAGAATAAAGCAGAACTGACCGTTGAGAGCTGTGGCAAGGAATATACCTTACACAGCAACACGGTTAGTGTTTGCATAAAACACAAACATCCAGACGATGATTGCTGGTGCGAGTGCATTTGTTATTGTGAATGTTGTCACCGCAACTGTGGTTGTTTCGACATGCGATTGTTTCTTTTAATGTTGTTGTGCGGGAGGTGGTGATATGGCTGTAACGGTTTCTGGACAACTTCTTTATGATGGCAACAGGACGGGCGCCGTTGGTTCCGCCACCGCACCCATTGCCAATGTTCCTATTGTTTTGCAAGATATTTCGGGCGGGATCACAAACGGATTGATGGCGATTGTTTTGACGAGTTCCACAGGCACATTCCAATTTACGAATGTTCCTGCCGGTTCTTATCAAGTAGTGGAATCGTATGGGGTGCTTTTGCCCGATGGTACCGCACCCACCGTTATTGGAGCCATTGATTTTGGCGTGAATGCTGCGATTGGTATCGTTTTAAACGGCGGTACTTGTCCACCGTTTTCAGATGATGTTCATGTTTATGTCGCGAATCCTGCGCCTACCGCCACCCATTTGGATTGCATTGTTCGCAATACATGGTTGGAAACGGTTGGTGCTTCTAACGTTACTGGCGTCAATATGTTAAATGGACCTGTACGATATACGCCTATGGATTTGGGTGCAAGCGTCTTTGTAGATCCAACAAATTTAGTCACGACTGCAGACAATGGCACATTTGGTGGCTTTTCGGCTGGAGCTACTGCAAATACTGGTGCAGGTACGTTCCCCGCTAACCAGGGTCCATACCCCGAACTTCAATCGCAGTTTTCATACACCTATCCGCTTGATTCGACAACGGTCACACCTATTGACGGGCATTATACCATCCAGAACATTATGAACAATGCTTACAGCAATACACATCCAACGGGATCTACGGGAGCATGGTGGCGTGTTGCGGACCATACGACGGGCAACGAAATGGGTCGAATGATGGTAATCAATGGTTATACGGCGGGATATATTGTCGGCCAAACCACGATTGATGTAGATTCAAACACAGATTATTTGACAAGTTATTGGATATTAAATCTTTGCAAACAACCAACGGGCTACATTAACCCAGAATTCAGCGTAAATATTTTAGATGAAGTTGGTGCCATTTTATACCAACACAACTTCACGGACGAAATAGGAATTAACACACATTGTCCAGAATGGATACAAATTGGAACTATATTTAATTCTGGGAATAACAACCAAATCACAATACAATTTATCAGCGAAGGTGGTCCGCAGACGGGAAATGATTATGTGTTAGACGATGTGTCATTAAACCGTGTAGAAAGTTTGACATTGAATGTAACAAAACAATCCAGCTGTTCTTTCGCGTCGCCAGGCGGAACTTTGTATTATGAAATCACGATAGAAAATCCGACAAATTATTATGCTACTCAATTGAGTATTACCGATAACTTCACAAACCAATTTGATCCAGACAGTATAATGTATTCCGTTGACGCGGGTGCAAATTGGGATATTTGGACGGGTTCATTATTGGTTGATGATATTCCACCGAATGGCATTGGAATATTATTAATTAGGGGGACGGTGGCAATAGGTTCAACGGGTACTATCACAAATTCTGCAACGGTGGATGTTACATTTTGTGATGCAACCACAGAAATACAAGAGGAGGCATAAAATGGCAAAAGTTACAAACCAAGCAAGAATAGGCACAAGAATTTCAATATGTGATTGTGACGAAATCAACGCAAGGTTAGACGCCTTGGAAACAAGCCAATGTGATTGTAATGCAATTGACCAACGGTTGACGGCATTGGAAGAAAATGTAACAACCGTTCAAAATCAAATCATAGAAATCAATGAAACATTGACCTACATACAAGACACATTAACAGAAAAAGTAACCGAAATTTGGGAAGAGATTTTGTTAATTGAAAAATTTATTTTCTTGTCAGACGTTATAGAATATGCATCGCCATATCCAATTTTCAATGGGTTGGGTGTTTCAACAATAAGTGCGGGACACACATACAACTTTTGGGGAACAGGGACATTATCAACAGGCACAAACCTAGGGAATAATACCACCTATTATATAATTCGATCGGGGCAACCAACAACAGCCCCACCAACAAAACCAGACAGAATTCCGGAACTCTCATGGTATCAGGGCGATTCAACAATCGGTACACTTTGGATTGAGGTTCCATCTTCACCAAGTATCACTATATACACCCTACCCCTCCGCTTTGATTCAACAGGGATATATTTTCAAACAACAAACGCGTTAAATAATTTGCTTGCCGGTACGACATTTAAATTTACCCAGGCTCTGATTTTGGTTAATCCTTCCTCCGACATGATTGGTGGCGGTTAGCATATCAAATTTATTTTGGCTGTTTGATTTTTTCCCACGGAAATTCATCGCGTCCAAAGTGTCCGTAACATGCGGTCTTCTTATATATAGGTCTTAATAAATCCAGTTCATCAATAATGTTTGATGGTGAAAAATCGAAATTGTCTTCTGCGTATTTGTAGATTTTTTCTGATGGTATTTTATTGGTACCAAATGTTTCTATATTTAATTTCAATGGGTCCGACATACCTATCGCGTAAGATACACTTACTTCACATTTGTCCGCCATTTTGTGGGCGACAATATTTTTTGCTACGTATCGTGCGTAATAAGCACCAGAACGATCAACCTTTGTTGCATTTTTTGATGAAAAACATCCACCGCCTACACGACCCACGCCACCGTATGTATCAACCACAATTTTTCTTCCTACACAACCGCTGTCACTAAATGAACCCCAAATTGTGAATGCTCCCGATGGGTTTATAATAAGTTTACAATTATCGGTTTCAAGTTTGTAATTCCTTGAAATTTCTTCCAACACAGGCCGAACGACCTCGTAAAGAATTGTTTCGTGGATTTCTTCGGTTGTAACGCAATCATCGTGCGATACCGACATTAAAATCGTGTGAACGGCAATCGGTTTTTCGCCGTCGTATTCAATACTAACCTGGGATTTGGCGTCTGGGAAATAATGATCGCTTGTATTGTGCATGTCATTTTGTTTTTGGAAATTATTGTATGTCCGCATTAATTCATGTGCAATTATAATCGGCATTGGCATGTATTCATTTGTTTCATTTGTTGCGTAACCATACACTATACCTTGATCGTTGGCACCGATTACATCTTTCACCGTTGCTTTATTAATTTCGGGACTTTGCTTGCTGATTTTTTCTATGATTTCAAATTTGTTTGTGTATCCGATTTCGCGTAATACTTCTTTTGCAATTTTTGCGTAGTTTATTTTTGCGATTGTAGTTGCCTCACCATATATCATTAATAAATCATCTTTAATTGCACATTCAACCGCCATTTGGGCATTTGGGTCCTGCCGTAATGCTTCGTCTAAAAATGCGTCTGCTATCGTGTCGCAGGTTTTATCGGGATGTCCGATGTTTACACTTTCACTAGTAATTATTTTTCGCATGTTTATTTTCCTCCAAAAAAAGCCCATAGCATGATGGGCTTTAGTATTTCTAATTTACTAATTTCCATCATACAGCCTTTAGCACCATTCCTTAATTAGGCGGTTGCTGTGCAGTCACAGGGGCTGTCCCTCTTGCACTCTTTATGGTAGGTCCATTATTACACAACATTTTGTGTGTGTCAAGTATTCAAAAGACGAACTTCAACATTTTTTCATATATTCAAATATGAAAAAGAAAATAGGTCTGGCATTAGGTGCCGGCGGAGCACGTGGATTTTGTCACATAGGGGTTATTGAGGTATTACAAGAAAATAATATACCCATTGATATTGTTACCGGTTGTTCGATGGGGGCTATGATTGGTGGTGGTTTTGCCGCGGGTGTTTCATGTAAAGAAATGCGTGTTACGGCAAAACAAATAACTACAACCGCCGTTTTCGATGTTGATTTTTTAAATATTCGCAGCAATTTACGCAGCCGAGGCGGCATTGCCCGTGGCGAACGTGCGATGAAAATATTCAAACAATTTGCCGGTGATATATTAATTGAAGATTGTAAAATCCCCTTTGCCGCAATTGCCGCCGATATGCGCGGACAACAATTGTATAAATTCAAAAATGGACCATTATGGCAAGCAATACGTGCAAGCATTTCAATCCCAGCAATTTTCCAACCGGTCGAACATAATAACAAACTTCTTGTTGATGGTGGGCTTTTAAGACGTATGCCGATAACCGAGGCAAGGGAATTGGGTGCGGATATTATTATCGCCGTTGACGCTATTGGTGCGCCGAGACCCTTGAACTCTACATCGACCTTCAGCATTCTTGATGCATCATACCAAATGATAGATTGGCGAAGCGCACAACATGAAGGAAAACAAGCAGACATATTAATAACGCCCGATTTAGGTGATAGGTCATCCTTCCTATTCAGAAATAATGAAGAGGCCATACAAAAAGGACGTGAAGCCGCCCTTGTTGCATTACCTTTAATTCAAAATTTGATTAACGGCGAAGAGGTCCGACCTTAAACATAATTTGGTCTAATCCCACCTTATCACCATTTTTAAGGCGAATTTCTACAATCTCCCCTTCAACGTCACTTGTGATTTCGTTGAGATGGCGTCCCGTCTCGACTATGCAAAGTACGTCGCCCTTTGAAACTCTTGAACCTATTGTTACGTATGGCGGATTGTCATTGTATGCCATATGGATTTTACCCACAAGCGGTGAACGAATTTCAAAGTAATTAACACCCTTGGATGAACTTGGAACCGGGTCCGATTTTTGGGTTGGTTCACTTCGTGCTGGTCTGGTTTGTTTTGGTAAGATAATTCGTCCCGGCAAAGATTGGTTAACACCGATGCCCGATTTTTGCAATAAAGTTATTTTGTTTTCATCAATAACATTCATTGCGGTATCGCGTTCAATTTTAATTCCCAATTGTCCATCGGTAATTTCGATATTTTTAAGACCCTCGGCATTCATTAATTCCGCCAATTTGCGAATGAGTTTTACATCCATTTTATTCCCCCCAAGTTTAACTTGATTTGAGTTTAGCATGGGAGTTAAAGTTTTCAAAACAAAAAGAGACCTGTGTTAAAGTCTCTCTCTTTTGAATTAATCAATTTAATTAAACTAAAAACCTTTCTTCAATTACGCCTAAAATCCATTGGTTTCCGTTTCTGTCTACTATTACTGGGACGGAGATTGTTTCGTTAATTTGCATGCCTTCTTCACCATCGGCATCAATCATTGCTTCGCTGTCGGTAAATGTTGTCATAAAGAAGAAGAATTCTTGTGCATTGTTGCGACCCGTATATGGTCTTGATTGGAAGAATGTAATATTGATTTCGTCGACGCGGTTGTTTGCGGAACCTATCGTGCGTTCTGCTTCTGGATTTGTGCCAAGTTCCCCATTAATACCTATGAATTCGATAAAGCGAACACTGCCACCACTCATGTAATGAATTCCGTTTGCGGTTACCGATAATACTTCGTCAACATTTGATGAAAGTGTACGATTGAATGTGAATTCGCTGGTTAATCCTGGACGTGTAAATAAATCTAGTTGTCTGCCGATTAATGTAATCAATCTAAATGATGCCCCGCTTGTGTCTGTTGGGAGGAATATGCGCTCTCCCGGGTGAAGTGACATTGCACGGAAGGTGTCGATGTTTTGTCCGGCAGTTGTTGTAAATTGTTGGTTTGTTATATATAGGCTGTGGTTGTTTGGTTGACCTTGATTCCAATCGCCTCTTTCAAATGCGAGGTTACCGCCGCTTACGCTTAATACTCTGTAATGTCTGCCCAATTCGTTGGCGATTGTGTTGCGTGTTCCGTTTGCTATGTTAAATCTACGCATGATGTTACCTGCGGGAACTCTGGTTGAGTTTTCTTCGCGTTCTCTGTCTTCTGTCCAATATACGAAATTCATTACACCACCGAAGCCTTTGGCTTGGGTGTTTGTTTCACTGCCCGTTATGAAGTAATTTGATACCGTTGGGAATGCGAAACTTGTTACGTCTCTTGCTATTGTTGTTACATCTCCGGCATCTCTGCTTACACCTACTCTAACTAATCTTCCGCCGTCGTTAACCAATAGGTGGCTGTGACCGCCGACCCATGCTACCGTGAAATCGTCACGGGTTAGATTTGTTGAAGATGTTGTGAATAAATGTCTGTGGTTTGCACCCGTTAGGTCTACTCTAAAGAAATCCAACCTGTCGGCTTGCATGTTTCCCTGTCTGTCTAGACGGTTGTGTGGTGATGTGTAAATTATGTGGTTACCGAAAATCCACATCGAGCTTGTTTCGTGACCTGCAATTTTTGGTACGATTAATCTTTTGTTCGCAACGCGGGTGTTCCATAGGTTGCCATAATATTCTGCGTTAATGATTGGGTCGCGGTGTTGATTTTCTTCCCAATTTTCGAGCCAGCTATTATCGTATTGCGGAACGCCGTCCGGACCAAGTGCTATTCTGAAGATACCGCCGTATTCTACTCTGTTGTGTTCGTTGTCTCTGTATTCAATTTCGGACAATGGCACAAACCCGCTTATGAAAAATAGGTAATTTCCAATTGCTACCGCGTTTCCGCCATTTCCCGATACGGCAAAAAATTGCTCACCCGAAATTGTGTGGGCTACTGGGCGAAATGCTCTCGCCGCGTTATTTATAAGGATTGCAGCGGTACCGCCCCCAAAGACGATAACGACAATCGCAATGATAGTAATAATCTTACGTGACATATCATTTATTATAGCCTAGATTGTATGTGTTAGTCAATCGTTTAGTTGGGGAGTTTTATCCAATCTGCCTTGTGAAATCATAATTCCAACGACGGTTATTGTTAAACAACCCACCCCAATATGCACGATGCACATTGCTTTGGGTATTTCCAGCCACAGTTCCACTCCTTCTGGTACCAACGATTGTTCCGAACGATGGGCTTCCGCTACTGTTTCGATGATACAGTGTAAAACGCTCAGCATGATTACCCCTTACCGTTCCGCCGTCCATAAACCCTACTATTCCGCCGATACTTCTATTGTTGCTTTCGCGGTGATGATTCATAACCGCACGATTTGGCGAACCAATAAATCTACTGTTCTCAATTCTTCCCGACCAAATTGAACCTGCAATACCACCCATATCACCATTCCCGCGAAGGTGCATGCCGAAAACGGTTACATCTGAAATTTCGCCATTGGTTCCACCCACCAAACCGCCTATGCTTGACCTATCCCGATGTACTTCTACACCGTTCGATTGTGATAAGGTGATATTATGAATAATTCCGCTCCCGGCACTTGGCACATGCCCCGCCAAAATACCCGCCCTTATCCAACCGTTACCAGAATGATTTGACCCGACATGAATTCTGTTATTTTCCATGACAAGGTTTCGCACATTGCCATAAAGTCTACCGATTAAACCAAGATACAAATTGGATGACAAACTTTGACCAGAGCGGGATATGTTCATACCGCTAATGGTGAAGCCGTTGCCGTCTAGCGAGCCGCGGAAACTTGGGATGGGGGTCCATTGGGGGAAGGTGGAGAGGTCGATATCGGCACCAAGTCTGAAATCCCAATTTGGAGTTCTTCTAATATCATATAATTGTTGTGGGGTTCTTATTACTATTGCTCTATTACCCCATATTTCATTTGCTACCTCGACTGCCTCTGCCGCATTCAAACGTCCTCCTGCAATAGAGTGATTCTTTATACAATCACCAACATTAGTATCCACTGTCGACATTATAATATTTCTTAAATAACGACTTGGTACTATTGCTAGTTCATGGGTAACCGATAGCATCAATGCCGCAACACCAGCCACAAATGGGGCCGCCATTGATGTGCCACTTTGTCTATAAAATATCGTCCCACCATCCTGTTGATTAATAAACGTACTTAATATATTCTCTCCAGGGGCAAAAACACATACAGTATTTCTTCCATAATTTGAACCTTGTCCTCCACCCCATCCACTAGCTCTACGATCATTTTCGTTTGATGCACCTACAGAAATTAGATTAGGTAATCGAAGATTCGAAAGATAATCAGTCTCATAATCATTATTTCTATTGTGGTTTCCAGCAGAAATAATAAAAAGTCCAGGAAACTGTGCAATTGCTTGTTCCTTTGCCAATGTTAATGCTGCAGAACCACTGTAGTTTAATATATGAATACGCTCATAGTAAGGTCGGCTTGTTGCAAAATTTATTGCATCTATTAACCATTCACTACGACCCACAGGTCTTCCAATAATTGTATCAAATAAATTATTAGTTCTAAATACCTTGAGAGAAACTAATTCAATATTTGGGGCGACACCAACAACATCGGAATATCTGCTTGAGTGTGCACCAATAATTCCAGCAACATGGGTTCCATGACCCCAAGGATCTCTATTCACACTATATATCCATTGGTTTGTAAAATTTCGTGCGAGATTCCTATTTACATTATTTTGTAGATTTTGGTGGTTTGCTTCTATCCCTGTATCCATCACCCCAACCCTAATTCTACTTGATCCAGTATGTATATTCCATGCACCTTGAGCATTAATTCTATCTAATCCCCATTGTCGATTATCAAACAGAGATGTAGTTTGTAGTTGTATATTATTTTCTGGAACTGCACTTGCATACATATAAAAATTTGGCGACACATTGTGTATATCATCTCTAGTTTCAATTACGCGTATTGCCTCAAGTACATTTTCTTTACTCGGCTCTTTAAGTGTTAAAATAAATATTCTTCTGAAGATTTCTAAAGGGATACTCCATTCTTGGTCATAATAAAAAGAATTTGCTCGCCTTGATGTTCTTGCCATTACTTGTCGTTGTGCAAGTTCTAAACCAGGTGTTATTTCACGTAAATCTGAAAATCCAAATTCATTAAAATCCCTAAGAGTCCAAATCCTGTCTTTATTTCTACTTGCTTGCCTGGACACTGTAACTATTACAGTATCATTCGCAAAGTTATCTTCAAGCGTAGCATTACTAAAAGATCTTTCATCTCTTGCAAGATGTCTTAAACTTGAATCCAATACTGTTTCTTCACTCCTAAACGTTGATGCATCAGCCAGAACAATATCTTGGCTGGCAGATAGCATAAAAAATGAACTAAAAGCCACTACTACAAATACAATAATTGAATAAAACTTTTTCATTTAAATTACTCCTTTATTAATTGGCTGGACCTGGATGATAAATCCTACGAGATAACAAGACATATTCATTATCTAAAATCAACTCAACTGCACGCTGTACGTTTCTTCTACTAGGATTGCGTAAATATAAATACAAATTTCTATTGCCAGCCACCGATAAACCTCTATCTCCCACTTGTGAGAAGTTAAATTCGGGGAAATGGACTGGCATCCAATTCCTATCAAATAATGTCGCCTCATCGGTCAAGGTGATTCCAATTCTATTATGATAAAACGATGGTCTATTTTGAATAGGAGTCAAAAAATATAAACCTACACTTGCCCCTATAATAAGAATTATTATGACTGGAATTAAAATTTTCTTCATTACTTATCTCCATATTTTTACAACATTGTTACAAAAATTGTATTTGAAAAGATTGTGACTTTCTCCCTCTCTCCCCAAACCTCCGAAAATGCAACTAATTCATGTTGTCCCTTCGGAAGATAGGCTTCTGGACGTATTGCTATTATTGAAGTGATAGGGTCAGTACCAATTATTACTGGTTGTGACACATCTGGTATAACTGACTGACGATATCCGTGTTCAATGACAATTATATTTACTAAGAAGAAACCCGCATGAAATACATCAAGTACCTCCCCCGTCAAATTTTCAAACACCGCGGTGACCTCAATACTTTCACCTTGACGGAATGTTGTCGCACTTGTTGTAATGGTTAATCGGAAATTACCACAGTTTGTTTGCGGATGGGTTGGGTTGTTGGTTTCGTTTCTACATCCTACTAAAACAAACGGCATAACCGCAATTAATAAAATGATTGGAATTAAAAATAATTCTTTCATATACCCCTTTATAAGAAAGGTAGCATATGCGTAAATATTGTGCTAATGATTTTTAGATATTTTAAAAAATCGTCGAAAAATATGATATTGCTAACTCTTTAAATTTCAATATAAAAAACCCCTGCATGTGGAGTGCGAGGGTTTTTTTAATTTTTTGTAATGTAGATAAATTAGTTTGCCTTGTTGATGTCGTTTTGAATCAACAATGGGATTACGTACATTTGGATGATTGAGAAGATACTTCCAATTGCACTCATTGCCCATGCAGCCGCTAAAGCACCCGATAGGTTTTCCATGATGTACTCAAAGTTTGGTGTGTATCCTGATGCTGCTCCATCAATGATGCTCATAACTTCTGAAATAATCATTGAGAATCCAGCAATCATCAAACCGTAACTTAGAAGAATACATACTAAGTACAATAGACCGTACAATACTTTTCTGTTTGGACCGCCCGCTGCACCGATTCTTCCTGTTACCACGAAGTGCCAGTAAATTGGGTAGATACCAAATGTAAAGATTGTAAGCAAGAAGTGACCGAAGCCCCCAAACCCTTTACCCGTTCTGCGTTTGATTTGGTTTTGTACAGAACACCACCAAAATAGCCAATAGAAGATGTTTAGAAAAAACATCAAAATTAGCATCACAAACAGGTTTCTTCTTTTCATAGGCGCACCTGAATTTGACATAATTTTTTCTCCTTTATTTTTTATTTATATGCAAGTTGTCAAAATTTATTGCATACAGTTGCTCCTATTTTATACTTTTGAAAGAAGTTGGTCAACTAAAATTTGTCACATCATCCATGCGACGACCCATGCGCCTAATATCGCCGCCAAAAAAACACACAACAGCGCAACGGGAATTGCGTAAGACAAATTTTTGATTTTGGTTTTGGAGAAATATATGGCGCTTATATAGAAGACCGTTTCTGACGATCCCGCGATTACCGATGCTACCCTTGTTATATAAGAATCTGGACCGTGTTCCTTAACTATTTGTTCAAAGAGTGCAACCGAACCACTTCCGGAAAATGGTTTCAATATTATAAATGGTGTTAATTCGTGTGGAATTCCCAACCAATTGAACACAGGTCGTGTAGCAAGCGCCAACCAATCAAGAAGACCACTTACCGCGAATAGTTGTATTGCGATTAATATGGTAGCGATAAATGGAAGAATGTCGATTGTTAATTTGATTGCGTCTTTTGCACCCTTGACGAATGATTGGTAAGTGTTAACTTTTTTTATAAGAGCATATAAGAATATTCCTAGTATAAATAGAGGGATTATGAAGATGGTCATTTGTCACCTCGCTTCTTATCCTTGCGTCCGAAGAATTTTACTATTAGAACACCTATTAGCGTTGTGACTGTTGAGACAATAATTGTCGGCCAAATTACGAATGCCGAATTTTCTGCACCATGTTTTTCCAAAATGCCTATTACCGTGGTTGGGAGAATTTGCATTGATGTTGCCGAAATTACGAACAACATTATCATTGGGGTTGTGGCTTTTTTTTGATTGGGTTCTGCCATTTTTTCTATTGCATCGATTGCGGCGGGTGTTGCTGCGTTTCCCGCACCTATCATGTTTGCACTAATATTAGTTGCCAGTAATTCGTTAACCTCTTCCGTTTGGTCACCGAAGAGCCATTTGATTATTGGTCGCATTAATTTTGCTAACTTTGCAATGAGTCCGCTGTCAATTGCGATTTGGACAATTCCCATCCAAAATATATAGATTGCTGCAAGTTGAATTGAAAGTTGTATTCCCGTCGCCGCCGCACCTAATGACGTGTTTAAAATGCCACCCGGATTGGTAATGGTCAGCATTATTAAGGAAGCCACAATCATAATGGCGAATAGGATGGACATTTCAATGTATATGAATAACTACATTGCCATTAGCACGACACCACCCCGCACACAATCTCGACCGAAGCGAAGAGTGTGTAAAGAGGCACGTTAGTTAAATTTTTATTTCCTTACGAATCAATTCGTGAATTTCGATTACAGATTTTCTCTCACCTCCTTTGTTCATACAATTAATTGCCAACCAGTTGTATTTTTTTGCTACGTATTTCGCCGCTTTGTATGCGTCGGTTATGTGTTTCTTGTCGCATTCGTGGATGTCTTTTGTGAATTCGTCACCTATCTTTAATTGTTCGCGTTCGTTGGATGCCTTGAAACTTATGTCTGGGGGAACATCCAAGAAGATTGCTTTATCAACGCGTGGCAATCCCAAGATATCAAATTCAAATTCGTCCAACCAATTCAGATACTTATCAAGTTCGGCACGCTTTTTTATTTTTCCCGCTTGGTGTATCATGTTGGATTGTACATATCTATCGAATAGAATTATTGTGTCTTTTTTTAATTCTTTAAGGAATTTTCGCATTGTACAGATTCTGTCTACTGCATATAACACCGATGCTTGATATGAATTAAGGCAACCCGCGTTGTCGCCCAATTCACCGCCTAGGTACATTTTTACTGGGGCGCTTGATGGTGAATCGTAATTTGGGAATGCCATTACAACAACTTCTTTCCCTTGTGATTTTAACCATTTATATAATTCGGCAATTTGGGTTTTTTTACCCGAACCATCCGTGCCTTCAATTGTAATTAATGTGTGCTTTAGTTGTTGTTTAGCCATCGGATTAATGGTATCATAAAACAATGAACTTCACAAGTGATGTACTTAAAAGAGATTTGGAAAACGGGAGCCTTTCCCAATCTTATTTGTTGGTATCCGATGATATTTTGCATTTAAATGAAATTGCGAAATGGTTTGCAGGATATTTCAAGGTCGCCGATGTTTTTTGGTTGTCGCCCAAAGACGATGCGAAATCGATTACGGTGGAACAGACTTTGGATTTTTGTAACAAGGTCAATTATGCGAGCGTTGGCGTACAAAAATTAATGATTATCACCGATGTATGTATGATGACAATCCAAGCACAAAACAAAATGTTAAAGACTTTGGAAGATGTACGGCATGATACAATATTCTTGTTGTTGGCGGGCAATCCGGCAAATGTCCTCCCTACTATTAAAAGTCGTTGCAATATTATCAACATACCATCTTGTGCAAGCGGTTCATTATCCGAAAAAAAGTTAATTGAAGGCAACAAGAATTCCGATAAAATATTTGAAAGTGCAAACAAACTTATTGCTTGCAAGACATTAGATGAAGCATTGCCTTACATATCTTTATTGTCTGCAAAAGAAAATTTTGAAGTGGCTATGATTGCCTTAAACAGGACAATTGCCAAAAGTGATAATAAGTCCCCATTGCAAGCCAAAAGGAATCATGATATCTTAAGTATGCTTTCCCAAATCAATCGCAATGTCGCCGCGAATTGTAATTCTACGAACGCATTTGATTTATTGTTGATTGAATTGTTTGGGGGTCAAGAGGTAAAATGAAAGAAGTTAATATAACAATCCCCGACGAAAGTTATACGGTCGTTCAATATCAAAACAATGGATTACCCGCCATTGCCACAATAAACGAACCCATATTAAAATTTGAAGCAAAAGAAGTTTTTTCCTATGAATTGTTCATAACCATCGATTTCAAAGAGCCAAACAATGTCGGCATGCCAAGTGAAAAAGAGTCAAAAGAAATAGATGATTTTGTAGACGTCTTGGAATCTAAATTAGTTGGATTTTTGAACAAGCCAAATGTGTTAATTGTTGCTTGGGTTTCTTGGGATGGAAAGCGTGATTTGTTTTTTCGTGTACATGATCCAGAAATCGCTCACAAGTATTTGCAAAGTATTATAGAAACAGAGGGCATTCCAAAATTCGATTATATAATGCGACCAGACAAAAAATGGAAATCAATTAAATGGATTTCAAAATTATTGAAAGGAAAACGATAATGAACAAAGTTGTAAATATAAAAGTAGGCGATTTAAATCCCGCGACAAAATTCGCAACCGATATTGAATTGAATATTGGTGTTGTTGTGATAACCGAAAGTCCTAATGGCGCCGAATGGGGTGTTGTATCATCCGCCCCGATTGAAATTAAGGGCGGTACGCACAAATTCGCAAATATAATAAGAACGGCAAATGATGCGGATAAAAAAATAATCGAACAATTTAAAATTGATGCGAAAAACGCATTAAAGGTCGCAACAGAAAAGGCCGTACAACATAAATTGGATATGAAGTTTTTATCTGCATATTACACTATGGATGGCGGTAAGGTTATATTGCAATTTTCGTCTGCGGGACGTGTAGACTTTCGTGAATTGGTACGTGATCTTGCATATTCTTTGAAGGCACGAATAGAACTCAGACAAATTGGCGCACGTGATGAGGTTAAGTTGGCGGGTGCAATGGGTCCATGCGGTCAAGTGTGTTGTTGTGTGCGTTATAAAGAAGAATTTGAAAACGTCACAATCAAAATGGCAAAGAATCAAAAATTAAGTTTGAATCCGCAAAAAATAAATGGAATGTGCGGACGCTTGTTATGTTGTTTGGCATATGAAAACGACCATTATGTAGAGATGGCGGACAAAATGCCAAAATATGGTGAGCAAGTCACTACCCCCGACGGCAAAGGAATAGCACAAGATAGCAATTTCATATCGGAAAAGGTCAACGTAAAATTCCAAGACAAGGACACGGTGAAATACGGTACATATAAGAGATGTGATGTGAACTGTAAAGGTTGTGGGAAGCATTAATAAGTTTGTAATTTAGTGAAATACTTGATATCATATGGATATGTTTAACAAAAGTATTGAAGAAGTTAAAGAGATTGCAATTACTAATGACAATGGGTTGACGTCAGTTGAAGCGGAAACGCGTCTAAAAATCAATGGGAAAAATTTGATTCAGGAACAGGCTAAGGTTCACCCCATTACCCGATTTTTTCGGCAATTCAAAAATGTTTTAATTATTGTTTTGGTTATTGCCATGGTTTTGGCGTTGACGTTGGCGATTATTGAATGGGACGCGGAAAAGTTGGTTGATGCGGCACTTATCGCCGTGATTGTTTTGATAAATGCTTATTTGGGATTTGCGCAAGAATCTAAGGCGGAAAAGGCGGTTGCCGCCTTGAAATCTGCGATACAACCATATGCAAAAGTCATTCGCGATGGCGAGGTCATTCGTGTTAAAACATACGAATTGGTTGTAGGTGATGTTGTATTATTAGAAGCGGGTGACATTGTTCCCGCCGATTTGCGATTAATTGAAGTCGCATCATTAATGATAGAAGAAGCATCATTGACAGGCGAAAGTGTTCCGAGCGAGAAAATGATTACAACAATTGAGGAAACCACAGGTAACGTTGCCTTGGGTGACCAAAAGAATATGGCATTTCTCAGCGGGATTGTGACTTATGGGCGTGGTAAGGGAATTGTTGTGGCTACTGGGATGGATACACAAATCGGTTTGATTGCCGATACATTAAACAAACAGGAACAACCGCAAACGCCGCTTACAAAACGTCTTCATAAAACATCTACAATGATTACTATTGTTGTCGGTGTGTTGGCGGTGTTTATTTTCGCTTCCCGCATGTTTTGGGGATATGGTGACATGGCAATGGGCGAACGTGCAATAGCGGCCGCTATGTTGACGATTGCGATTATGGTATGTGCAATCCCAGAGGGACTCCCCGCCTGCGTCACGATTACCATGGCACTCGGTGTACAACGGATGAGTAAGAAGAAGGCAATCATACGGAATCTCCCAGCAGTTGAGACTTTGGGAAGTACCGAGATTATTTGTTCGGATAAAACTGGGACGTTGACACTTAACAAAATGACGGTGCAAAATATCTTTATTAAGACTGGTTCAAAGGATGAAGATTGTATTTATGAAATCGACAGACACGATATCGACATGATTGACCGTTTAAACAAAAAAGAAAATTTCAAGATGTTGGCAAATTGTATGTTGTTATGTAACGATACACAAACACGTTACGAAAATGGTTCGTTGACAACGATTGGCGACCCGACAGAAACCGCTTTAATTCACTTTGCACACAAGTTTAATTTGTGTAAAGAATATGCCGACAAAAAATATGTGCGTTCATGTGAAATCCCATTTGATTCAGATCGTAAGTTGATGTCTACTCTAAATAAAAATGGCGATGGATTTATCATGTATACAAAGGGTGCGTTGGATAATCTACTTGGCCGTTGTACCAAGATTTTGGACAATGGCAAGGTTCGTTCAATTACCGACGCCGATGTTAAACAAATCAACCAATCGGCGAGCGGTTTTGCTAAACAAGCATTGCGTGTTTTGGGATATGCATATAAACCGATGGCAAGTGATAAACTTTCCCCTAATTGTGAAAACGAATTGATACTCATTGGATTCAGCGGCAAAATCGACCCACCACGTGAAGAGGTTTACGAAAGTATCAAGACATGTAAAGCGGCGGGCATCCAAGCTGTTATGATAACGGGGGACCATCGTGACACTGCGTTCGCAATTGCTAAGCAAATCGGCATGGCAGATACAGAGGATCAAGTTATCACAGGTGCAGAATTAGACGCCATGACCGATGAAGAATTTGCACAGTCGGTAAATATTTACAGAGTATTCGCCCGTGTAAACCCAGAACACAAGGTACGTATTGTCGATGCATATAAAAAGCAAAACAAAGTTGTTGCTATGACGGGTGATGGTGTAAATGATGCAGCGTCGATTAAGGCAGCAGACATTGGTATCGGCATGGGGATAACAGGAACAGACGTCACAAAGGGCGTTGCCGACGTTATATTGACGGATGATAACTTCGCAACCATAGTCGATGCCGTTGGAGAGGGTCGCCGTGTGTTCGATAACATCAAAAAAATCTTTGTGTATTTGCTCGCGTTGCATCTCGCCGAAGTTATTTTGATTACTGGGATACTTGTTGTGTTTCGACTTCCCTTCTTTAACCCGATTTTGATTTTATGGATTAATGTTATTACTAATACGTTGCCAGCAATTGCTATGGGTGCATTACCCATGTCGCCCGGTATAATGAAACAACGACCGGGTGAATCCAGAGGAAGTTTGTTTAGAGGTAGAACGGGTGAAGCGATTTTAGTTTATGCGTTATACCAAGTTGTGTTGGTACTTATTGTTTATTTAACCGCAATGTATGCGTTTGGATTTGATGATATTGTTGCAATTACTATGTCTTATGTTGTTCTCGGAACGATTGAGGCGGTTCATTCTTATAACTTGTACCACAACCGCAAATCTTTATTCAAAGCGAATGCTTTCAACAACTTGTTCTTGAATTTGGCTGTATTGTTTTCCGCCCTATTGGTTGTTGGTTCTGTTGTTATTCCTTGGGCGGGATTCCAAAATGTGTTGGGTATTACCCAGTTGACTGGATTACAATGGTTGATTGCGGCAGGTGCCGGCTTTGCGATTACTCCAATGGCAGAGGCATATAAATGGATTAAAAAAGGTATCGATAAACGTAAGCACACTGTTGAGATATAATCCACCAAACAATTAAAACGACCTGGGCTAAAGGTCGTTTTTTGTATCAAACTCCCCTACTTGTCCATAGAATGATTTAGAGGAACCAGAGTCGGTTCTTTATCCATAAATCATGGATAACAAAGGAGGAACAAATGAGTATATTTTGTAGAATGGGGAATGGTTGCGATTGTGAGAACACTCGTCACCACCGCGAAGAGCGTGAAGAGTCGGTCAGAGAGAGACCAGAACATGGCAGACCAGGCGGCGAAGGAAGACCAGAACATGGTCACGGCAGACCACCAGAAGAAGGTGACGGTCACGGACATCACCACCATTGTAGAGTAGGTCCACGTGGCCCACAAGGACACCCAGGCCCGGCCGGCCCAGAAGGTCCACAAGGTTGTCCAGGTCGCCCGGGTCGCCAAGGTGAACGTGGTGAGCGCGGAGAAAGAGGTGAACACGGCCGTCGTGGTGAAACCGGAGCACAAGGTATCCAAGGTTTAGCCGGCGAACGTGGAGAACGTGGTGAGCGCGGACACAGAGGAGAAAGAGGTGAACGCGGTGCGGACGGACGTCACGGACGTGATTGTGACATTTGCATGTTAGGTGAAGAAATCATGGAAATGTGCAACCGCCGACGCAGAGAAGGCGGACCACGCGGACCAAGAGCAACAAGCGAAGAAGAATAAGAATTATAAAAACCGTCTCACCGACGGTTTTTTGATATTTAG
>Ga0131853_10002002_pt1 | contig 36435 bp, 17 predicted proteins | sample TergutLab28metaG_FD_92764 | JGI IMG/M metagenome (GOLD analysis project Ga0131853, IMG submission 92764) | Labiotermes labralis P1 segment gut microbial communities from Petit-Saut dam, French Guiana - Lab288 P1 (version 2) (version 2) | ecosystem: Host-associated > Arthropoda: Insects >... | reverse complement strand
ATAAAAAAAAATTAAAAAAAAAAAAAAAAAAAAAAAAAAAAAAAAAAAAAAAAAATATTGTAGGCCTGTCTGTCTCATATGTACTGTTTCTTCTTCAAGGCTTGAATTTTACAACACTTGAGGTTTTCTTGGCAGTAGTGAGGAATATTACGCGTATACTTTGTTTTAACCTGCAAATGGAGTAAGTAGGTTCCTATTAAATGTAATAATCTGCAAATCCGCACGGCGTCACCTTCTAGTAGACAATCGTTATAACTGTGTCTGTATTTAATATAATGTATTTTAGTATTAAAACTTCAAAGCACTTTCACAAACTACACTAATTTTAACTTACTAAATACTTTGCCCACACAGTTTAAACCTTTTTTTGTGATACATTAGACAGAAAATTTTCCCTAAACATTACTTGTACACTAGAGATGGACCGTGTTCTCTGAAATAAGAACATAATTTTAAACATAATTAACATATTTAATGCTTAAGATATTTAAATCTTATTGTACCATTTGTCATGCGTCCAATACTAAGCTCTTCCCAACGATATGCGCAGTTCATGTGGCCCGTAACAGCAGTTACCCACTCGTAATCTCAATCTTGGAATATGGAATTTGTAATGCCCCAAATTAAAAATAGAAGCGACATAATTTTTGAAATACTAGGTTCTCAAAACGGTGAGTTTATGCTGAGATCTGAGAAGTGACACCTTATAATTTGCTACATTATACCAGTGTTTTGAAGAAACATGTTAGTACAATCCGCGAAGTAGATGTAGCTAATTAACTATTGCTTACCTTCAGCCTTATAAAAGAAGCAGCAGGTTCTTCAGAAGCATTGGTATCCGTCTACTAAGCTACACCATGTCACATCTCTGAAGACCTTAACCTTGATACAGACGATTTACATTGTGCATTCTGACGTTTATTAATGTGATCTGAATGAACGTGATGGCTCGAAGTAAAGAGCGATACCTCGGTAAAGGAGACTGACATGCGGTATTTAAGAACGTAAACAGAACTGCATACTGATTACAAGATTGCTCTCTGCTGCAGTCCCGTGTGGCTACCATAACTGTCTTATTGTCTGCTCTGATGTGTTCCGACGAGGCTTAGTACTGGCCTACTGGATTTTGGACCTTGCCCATTGTTCGCCGTTTCGAGCACAACACTCTCTGAAATATGAGGTTTTCGTGGCGATTAATATGATGATTACTACTGTCTTGTGTGACGTGACGTCATGTTATGTGAAAAAAATACTGGAATTTCGGAGGAACCTGCTGCCTAAATCCGTAAAAAAGGGTAGCAAGTTAGTTCTAGTGTTGGTACCGTTATACCAGAATGCATGCAGTCATTTTATATACACGCATTCCCCGAATTAAGAAGTCGTTGTGTTTCGGAAGGTTAGGAGCAAGTCAAAGTTGCGCAGGTCGTAATTAAGTACACATATCGACAGTTGCGAGGTGTATACATATGTATATGGGAGCCCAGCTGAAATCCAAACCCCTACACACTGGAACATTACCGGCCACAACATGGCTTCATCGCCGCCCGTATTTTCGCTCAGCCGTGTTCTTACACCACCTTCTTCTCAAATCTCTTCCATTCCCGCAAGCAAAAATTTTACCCGCGTTTCAAATTTGCTGGTTTTTCATTTTCCTCTTCTTTACTTTTGAAGATTATCAAGTCTGAATTTATGTAACTTGAAGCTGTATTAGTCGGGAGTGTCTGTAGTTCATTCAACGATGCTGATAATAACTACATAGCGTAGACTGACAGGACAACTAGTGTGTAATGAATTAGAAGACATGTGGAAGGAAGTAGTTGTGGCCGAATTCAAGGTACTGTATAGGAATTTACTTGAAGGGACTGATGACGAATTTCCCGTCTGCACACTGTTCTCAAACACCCTCGGTCTGTGTTCTGTCCTTCTTTTTAGATTTCAAGCGTCACACCCATACAAAGTAATTGGCAATTCTACACTTTTATTGTGTTTTTTGTTAGCAGATGGGTACAAAAATTATTTTAAACTTCTGGTTAAAAACAATTATTGAAATTTAATCTGCTCATCGTTTCTGGGTAATAATGATGAAATAATTATGTAGGTATAATAATAATAATACCTTTGTCAGATAATTTTTATTTTAAGGCTGTGTATTTTCTGTATTTTTTTCGACATGCCTGCAGTAGTTTGATTACACAAGGTAGTTGGTAAGTCGGGGACATAATTGTAGGTGATTATTTCCTAGGTTTTTTGGATCAAAAAAATTCTTAAAAATATCTCTCCGATTTTGTACGATTGAAGAGTTATGGCGGCTGGAAACTTGTAATACACGTAAACGCTAAGGATTACCGAAAAGATATGGAATAATATAAGAAGCAATATAAATTTGACTTCATTAAAGAAACGTCTTTACTTTTCACTGATCTATGCTTAAAGCAGATTTTCGAAAAATCTCACGCTCTGCCGGGAAGCCCCTTGCCGCTCAGCTGTGAATAGGGCGCGTGACAGTGAAGAGACAAGCCTAGAATTCGTTTACGTTACCCGCCACCTGTTCAAAGTCACGTAGCGTGTAGGAACACTACGTTAAGTTGTACACATGGTTTACTGGAGTGGTTTTACGAGGAATACAAGCACACACAGCACAATAATCATTGAGAACATTTCCTCTGTTGATAGGAACTTTCGTTCACAAAGACCTAGGAAATAATCTGTTACAGCACCGTCCACAACTCCTTGAACACCTTTATGTTTGTTTACATGGCTGTGATTTAATATGAAGTAGGTGGTATGAAACTTAAGTAAATATAGCCACCAATGACGTTGCGAACTACGGTGCTTAGCCTACTTACAAGCGTTTAACAAAAACAATATAGGCTACTTTGTGCAGAGAGTGCATTGGTGTAGTGTCATGACAAGCACTGAAAGATAATTCAATGAATGTATTGTGTTTCAGTAAGCATGTTTTATATGACATGGTAAGTTTTAAATGCAGAATGCCTGTCCATGTAATTATATGCAAATTAGCCACAGACTAGACTTGTATCAGAAACGTGCCCGGTTTAAATCTCGGCAGGGTTGTAAGGTATCTGAATAAAATCTTCCATGGTATTGCTCTCTCCCTCCAGGTAAATTCCGATATACTATCTCGATTAGGCTAACGTAGTATCCTTCCATATAATATTCCAATTCCTTATTCACCAGTCATTGTACCATCTGCAACATACCGTCCATAAACTGCGAGCGTCGTATAGATAAAAACTGGAAAAAGTCAAGATTTGATTTATAATAAAATTTGGGATCTTACAAGTTCTGTCACAGTCTTTCCTAATTTAGTCATTACACTAAATGATACTGCTGTTAGACTCAGTGATACTGCTGTTACACGCTCTGCTTCACTCATTGTACATTTTACACAGAGGAAACGTAAGTGATTCGTACTTCAGCAAATTTGATCAGGCCGGTACAAATATCCATATTCATTTTTATTGGAGTTTGAACGGATAATGTAGAATTACTGTCTCTTTAAATTAAGAGACCATAACATTCACCACTTGCATGATATCCTGTGCCGTGGTAAGGAAGCGGTATTAGTGAAAAGTCGAAAGCTGCAGGTGTAAAGATTAAAAATTTGGTACCAGTAATTTGGACCTTCAATTTCCATAATTCTAACTGAAAGGAGGAAACTTTCTGTTTACACGCGTGCCTTTACATTTATCGTGAGGCGCGCATTAAGCATTATAGGCTTAAATCAGAACTGTAGTCCTATGTACGATCTATTTTCAAACCATACGTTTTCTTTACAGCCAAACATAAATTGTTTTAGTACTTCATAATTATATCAGAGTACAGAGAATGTTGGATGAGGAGCTTCATGATTTATACCTTCCACCAAATAAGATTAGGGTGATCAAATGAAGAAGAATGGGGGGGGGGGAGTTGGGATATGTGACACATATGGAGAGGAGAGAGATGCTTACAGGGTTTTGGTGGGGAAACTTGAAGTTCTGAGCCAACTGGGAGAAGTGGTGTATGTGTGGGTTAATACTAAAATGGTTCTTAAAGAAACAGGTAGGAGGGAATGCACTAGATGCACCTGGCTAAGGACGGAAAAGTGCCGAGCTGTTGTTAATACAGTAACGAATTTTAGAGTTCCTTAAAAGTTGGGGAATTTTTTGCCTAGGTGAGAGATTAATAAATTCTCAGGAACACTCTGTTCCGTGGAGCTAGTTACGTACGTCTGGCATTATAAAAGTGAAAACTGACATACCAGTCAACTGAAGAGCTGCGTGGAGCACATTGTTTGGGAAGGTTATCAAGAAATTCGCAGAGTTTTAGATTTCTGAGCTTCATCAGTTTTCATGCAAGCCCACAACTGGTCCCCTTAACGAGTCATATAAAACCAGCCTCAAACCACAATGTAAAGATTGATAATAGCTCCTTTGAAAGGGTGGATCAGTTCAGATATTTAGGAACAACCTTAACAAATAAAAATTCTGTCGAGGAAGAAATTAGGAGCAGAATGAAGTCAGGGAATTCTTGCTATCATTCGGTGCAGAATCTTTTGTCTTCAAGTATGCTATCCAAAAATACAAAGATAAAGATATACGAAACTATAATTTGTCAGTTGTTTTGTGTGGGTGTGAAACTTGGTCGCTCACACTGAGGGAGGAACGTAGGCGGAGTGTGTTTGAGAACAGTGTGCTAAGGAGAGTATTTGGGTCTTAGAGGGACGAGGTAATAAGGGAGTGGAAAAAACTACATAATTAGGGGCTTAATGGTCTGTACTCCTCACCAATATTGTTCGGGTGATCAAACCGAGAAGAGTTATATGGGCGGGGCGTGTAAGACGTATGGGGCAGAGTAGAGGTTTACACAGGGTTTTGGTGGGGGAACCTGAGAGAAAGAGACCACTTGGAAGACCCAGACGTAGATGGGAAGATAATATTAAGATGGATCTTCAGGAAATGGGATGAGAGGGCATGGACGGGATCGATGTGGCTCAGGATAGGGACAGGTGGCGGGCACTTGTGAATATTGTAATGAACCTTCGGGATCCACAAAATGCGGGGAATTTCTTGACTAGCTTCAAACCGGTTAGGTTCTCAAGAAGGACTGTGCTCCATGGCTTAAGTAAGTAAGTAAGCTTTCATCATATCGTTAAACCTAGGCCGACCTCTTGCAATCTTTGTGTTTTCTTAGTTTTCCGAAGAAAATTGAGTGTGCATTTCATGCTTGATGCACGCTTCGCTCGACTCATCCTCCTTCGTATGATTACCCGCATAATACTTGATCGCAGATTATGAAGTTACTCCTTACGTAATTTTATCCAACCACATGCTATGTTCTGAATTTTAGTTTAAAATACTGAATAAAACATTATCAACCTTTGTTTAATATCACTTTAAGCAAACGCTCATCAAATTGCTTCAATTTTCTCTGCAGATGTTTTTTGCAAAACGTTTTTTATTTCGATAAAGACTTAGGGAGTTACTCTCGCGATGCGCGCAGACACGTGTATTCCTTTATGCAAAATGTCCGTTACGTCTGTCAGTTTATAACCGTTATAGTTTAAGTTTTATGAGGTGTTAAAGTTTTATATTTGATAGACTGGATGGATTTGTTTTAATTAGTAATTTAGTTTGGGTAGAATGGCGAGTGTAACGGATTTGTATAGCAGCTTACAGGAATAGAGGGTTAGAGAGAGCGAGAGGGTGACAGAGAATGAGAGAGAGAGAGAAGAGCAGTAAGACACGGGGAGATTATGCTAGTACGATATGGGAACAGCATTACGTGAGTGAGCCAATAGAAACAAAGTATTTAAATTTTGACTGTTGATTCTATTAGGAAGTAGTGAGATTTAAACAGCCAGTTGGGAAGAGTAAGAATATTTAAGGGGGGGATGGATTTGAACTCTGCGAGTTTGAAATTCTAACGTAAGTAAGTAGTCTGTTTCCTACCCAGGATGTGAGAAGTTGTGTGTGTGATACCGAGACTAATAGTGCATAGACTTTCAACGGCGCCTCCATACACACAAACATCTGTAAACTTTAATAGTAAAGTGTTCCCGTTACAGGCCCGGTGTGGCCCAGAGGGTGGGTAGAGGTATAGCTCTACTCTTCCACGACCGCGGCACTAGAAGGGGGTGAGTGATCAGCAGCACGCCTCGGCCGCACTTTACCCACGGGAAGTCCCGGGACCCATTGTACAGGAGGCTGGGTGGGCCCCAGGGCCGGTCTGGACGGGCGGAAAATCTCGTCCTAACCAGAATTCGATCCTGGACCGCCCAGCACGTAGTCAGTCGCTATACCGACTGAGCTGTCCGGCCTACGTAAACTTCAATAATCTGGTGAAATAATACGGAGAATACTTTGTGGTGTACAGTTATTTATTCCCGATTTGCTACATAGAACACTTAGATTCCCTGAGATTAAGCCATGCGAACGACTGATGAGCTGGGTCAGGTTATAAGTTTTTAATGAAAAGTGAATCTTTCATCTAGTTACATTGCTCATTCTTGGTGTTAAATTTAATAAAAATCCGTTTCACGGTGCTATGCTTGTTACACAGGGTACATGAACGAACATGTGTAAGTGACCGGGACATTTCATGTAAATTTGCGCTGTTAATGCCCCCGAAATTTTATTTCCTTTGTGGGCCTTTAAGAAAGTGAAAAGAAAATAATACACAGAAATAACTACGAAAGCATTTTTTTCTATCTAGATGTTGGATACTTTTTGCTTCTGAATGTGACAGGTATTTTGAATTGATTAGTATCTTCCAATTGCGGCTCGGAGATTATTATTAGAATTTGCCGCGCGCTTGATTGAATGCCGGTTGCCCCCAATTAAAAAAAAAAAGTAGTAGCTTACTAGGAAAGTTTTGAATTTATCACGAAACAAACACACATCAACACTGGATTCATGTTATACATACTTGTTGGCTTGGCAGGAGATATAGGGGGCCGCCTGGCCCCCTGGAGAGGCATAGAAATGTAATTTGTTAAGGAATACATAACAGCAAGTTCAGTACCTTGGAAATCCTTGCGTCATGCTGATATGATTTAACGAGAATGATTCGTACGTTGTTACCAAACAAGATGGCCACCTCCGGTTTATAATACAAGATTGAAGTATTTTCCTTAACAGGGGTGTCAAACCTCCATGTAACTTAGATCTAGTATTTCTTTCGTGTGCGTATTTGACTGTTAACAAATTTTATGAACTACAGGTTTTGAGCTGGAAATTTAGGCTAACTAGGCCTCCTGCAATTTGTTTCTTTTTCTGGGCTTACAACATTATCCTTGGAAGCGCAGCGGTAAAACATCCTTTCGTTTTATGGAAATACACATTCGCATGTAGGGAGTGGTGCTTGAATTTGCCTACTTGAATGTCAAATTGCTGGCTACAGTTGGTACACATCTGCAAGGTGTTGCCAGCGGACGTTTCACTTAAGCTCCTCCATGCTAAGCTGGTATCCAAATGGCATGCTGTATTGCATGTTCCTCATTCAGATGTTCCACGTTAACCTCAAAATTTCCGCCCAAACACAACCCTCACATCTTTGTCAAAATTTCGTCATAAGTCATTCCTGCAATTACTAAATACCAGCATTCGAAATTTATCCAAAATATTTAACATATTTCTTCTGATCTGTACTCAAACAGGCTACTTCCTACAACTTACTATCTTTACTTCCCAAGGCCCTACCTCACTTCATCCCTCCTTTTAACAGAAGGAGGTGGGAGCACTGCCTGTGGAACTATACTAAAGTAAATTTGCTGTTTCTTCTTGTACAGTAGTAAGACACGTACTTCTCATTACACCTCCTTCTTCTTTTTTTTCTGTCTAATCGTCCTCTTCCACTCTTCCGGAATTTGTGGTGGAAAAATGTGGCACTAGGGTAGGTTTTATTCCGAGTACTTCGATCTTTTCCTGTCAGTGGCATTTCACCAATGCTCCATACCCTTCTTCACCTCTAAAGCTACTCTTAACAGCGCGATAAACAGGAAAAGTCTAGAGACCTTCCAACAAAAAGGATGATTTTCCGGAAATCGGGGGATATCAAGAAATCAGAAAGAAAAGTACTTCGCCGTGTTTAAAGTATCTGGCACTTCTCGTACGACTTTCCCTTTCACCTTCCTGCCTCAATGGGCTAAACAGCCAACAAATCTAGAGTGTACAGGTCTGACCTTTCAGTTCTTTCCGGTAAGAGTCCATATATTTCCTCAGTTTCTTGGTGCTAAGTAATAAAACACTGGTGGTGGTTGTAAATGTGTTGTGTAGTCACCGGCGCCATGCAGGGAGGAAGAAAAATACGTACGTAAGCTGCTGTTCCAACTTCTGTAGACCAGAAACATCACTGGATTGAAATAACATCTTATTTTATTCCTAATGCACTACTTCTTCATAGCTCAATATTTGGAAACCGTGAGTCGAAGATAATGTTACCCGATATCTTTTATAAAGTTTCAGAAAACTTTCATTGGTTTCCCCTTGGTCAAGAAACGTAATCTTCGATTTGTCTACACTAGAAACTTCAAAGTCTGTTTTTATTCACTTCTTGATACACAAAACCAGAAAGAATGCGTGAAATTTGATGCTCTGACAGCTAATAAACGAAAAAAAGGTTCTTTGGAGATAACCGGTGTGAAACTGAGTTTAGAAAAAGAAATGGGCCCTTTTGAAAAGTAGGCGCTTTTGTAAGATTACATGGGGTCACGTCCCAGAAGACATTACTATTCGAAGAAATTAAGCCGTAGAAAATATGTTACTGCAACATGTTATAGTAAGTGTTTATAAAAATTAAGTCTTTCTGTCCTTTTTTATTTCCTAGACGTCGTCCGCAACCACCCAGGATATTATGAAATCTACTTTGTACTCTTACAAATGGTGTCATTGGAATTTTTCGTTGACGTAGTCCTTCCGATCGCACTAAGACCCTGGGGTCGTCACAGCCTCTAACAGAAATGGGTACCAGGAGTATTTCCTGGGGGGTAAAAATGGCCGGTGCGTAAGGCTGACAACCTTACCACAATTCTGGGCCATTGTCACCTAATCTGTGAACCTTAACTCCCTGGAACCCTCTGGGCACCTTGGGCTTGTAATGGGACGGATTTGCCTTTACTCTTACAAATGTGCACAGTAGCCACAGCTATTGAACAGATGTGCAAATGTCATGTCAGTGGTTATTAATTTGGACAGTTTGAAGCAAGATTTAATGGAACACATGATTCTTCAGACAAAAGTACCAGTTTCTCAGCTACTGAAGAAATAATTCGTATTTCGTGGAACTTGAATATTCACAACCGTGTTCACAAAATCAACAAGCCACTGGTACCTATCATGAGCAAGGGCGATGGATTCTTCGTCCTTACATCTTATTTCTTTGAGTTCCGTTTTAGTATTGTTCTTCTAATTAAGCCTGTGTCCTCCAAGTAGTCCCTTCCCTTCGGGTTTGTTGACTAAAATACTGTAGGCAGTTCTGTTTTCCCCGTGCTTGCTACATGCCCAACACATCTTAGCCTCCATGATTTGTTCGCCGTAATGATGTTTTGTGGAGCACAATTACAGCTCCTCATTCCACATTTTCTCCATCGTGCTGTTATTCTCTCTCCCTCTGTCTCTCAAATCCGGACATTTTCCTCAGCATCCTGTTCTGAAACGCCCTCAGTCAGTGATCGTCGTTTTGTACATGTGAAAAAATTTCATGCCAATAAAAAAAAACAAGAACGCAGAGTCATAATTTGCATATTTAATCGTTACGCCTTTAGATAGCAGACGGGCAAATAAATATTCTCAATTACAGGTAACAAAAATTTCCCAAATTTTATGCTCTCATTCTTTGGTGAATACGATCCTGTTCTTTGGCTGTCGTTCTCTAATATTAGAACTTTGACGTATATTCAAAGGATTTATTAACTATCACACATTATATTATGATTTTATCGTACATTATTACGATGAGACCGGTGAATTAGTGAGACAAATATGAATTTATAAGACAATAGTAAGTGATTAAATAATTACAGCCGTTTTTGACACGACTGAACTCCCACTTTCTGAGCCATGACCCCTTGATTTAACACTCCTTCTTGTCATTTATTTACAACATCTGTGCCGTTTATGAGGCGTGTTTTGAACATTGCTAAGATGCGCCAAAGTTTAGGGTAACAATTGGTTTGCTTTGTGAAGATCTGTATTTATAGACGCAATTTGAATGTGCTGTACTTGCGTTGTGTCGTTTCTGGCTGGAACATCTAGTCTAAAGTGCAGTAGGTCTCTGACATGAATATTGATGTCTCCTGGAATGTGACGCCGTGCGGTCCGATAGACGTTTACTGAAGTTTGGGAAGTTGTTTTAGAACTGATGTGAATATGCCATTTATTTAACATTTTGTTCAATTTTCTTTCGCTCTTTGATATTGAACTGGCTCAGTCGATCTTCTCTTGAAAGAATGGTTTCTGTTCTTTTTATCTTATACAGGAAACGAAAGTTATGCGTCTTTATTTATCTGGCTGTGGAGATTTCTGTTTTATTCTTAATACAAAATTGGCTTTATCTTGAAGATTCAGGTCTTCAGGGGTGTTGTGCAGTGTCAAGTAGTAAATACAGTAGTAACAGACTTTTCGAATGACTGTAATGTAATTCTCTTCAGGGCCAAGAAGTCCTTGTACTTTTCCGGAAGATGGAAGCACTACGCTCGTTCAGAAAGTGGGTAAAAGGTTATGTTTGTATGGAAAATGCATATTTAGAATGATTCAGGCCGGGAGAAACAAACTCACTATGACCTAGGTTACGGTCAGCATGAGGATGTTACAACGAGTGAGGAGCGTAAACTAATGCAAGTCTAAAGGCTAATTCACACATGCCATTCCGTGCCCATGCCGCTCTCCTGCCGTGCTGTGTCGCGCTATTTCACACATGCCATTCTGAGCGCCTGCCACGCACCAACAGTGCCGTATCCTTCATGAACGTCCGCGTCGTAGCCGGAAAAATCCCAATTAGTAATCCAAGAGTTTAACGGATCCTGTTTTGTTGTTCCTCTACGAACTCACAAGCACGGCAAGAATCCTCCCACGTAATCCATAGCCAGTCTCTCACTACGTAACACACGACGCACACCATAGCCAGACGCATTCCCAACACCGTACTCTTACACAACACGGTAAGCATAAACTTTAATCCAAACAGCCTAATTATTTGCACATATAAAAAAATTGTCATTAATATATGTTACTTTGACATTCTTACTGAACTATTTTGACAGTTACTTAATAAGTATAATTTATATTACAGATATACCGCCAAAACACCCTGTTAAAATAATGGAATTATTTTGTGAATGTTTTAAAATGACTTCAGCAAGGAACAACGTAGCTCCCTGAGGATGATCTTAGGATCGAAACACGTCGGAGCGATTTTAAATGTTTTAATGTGAAATTTTATGTAAGTGCATTTGTTGGTTGATAATTAAAGTGATTCTACGAAATACACGGTGCAACAATAAGGATAATGAGAGTAATAAATTTGTCAAATATATTAGAATAATTTATTCGAACTTTGAAATTGTGAAATAGTTGTTGCCCACAGACAGTCAAAAGAAGAATACACGTTGAAGGCGAAAGACTGTTTCTAACTTTAAGGTTAGTTCACAAAAATGTATAATTCTGTATAACCTGCTGTCTTCTTCATCGTCATCAAACAGATTAACACATAACAAAAGGCAGTAGCATTCTGGTTAAAAGCCTTCGTGAATGTCCGCGTCATAGTCGGAAGAAGCCGAATCTGTGCACGTCGCCCACATGCCGCCGAGATACTGCAGATGTTAACACATGCAATTCTGTGCCACTGCTGTGCTGTGTCGTGGCCCCGAAAAGTCGCTTGTCAAGCGGCATGGTCAGAGCACGGCAGAGACACGGCATAGGCACGGCGTTGTATGTGTGATACAAACACGGTCGCACTGTGTAAATGATATGGGAACGACACATTCTAAATCTTGGACGACACGGAATGGCCGGGGCACGGCATTGTATGTGTGAAGTAGTCGTGATTTGTTCAGTTCCCAGGCGGAAGATGTAGTGGTCGTATATGGGAATTTGAGGCACTTATTTTCAAGTCGTTTTATTGAATTTCTTTATTTTATTTACTAGCATAACTGGCATAACATTGGTTTAAACTGTTAGCATGAACTATGTGAAAGCATGTTGTACGGCTGATCATTTTACTGACCCTGTAGACCGATGTGTTTACTCTCTGTATTCTGGCAGCGGGAGGAAATTCTTGGTGAGTTTGTGTAATATGTTTGGACGCCAGCTACCATTATAAAGAGCAAGTTGGCGTATTAATTTCATCCATTCGTCGTGTGGAAAATGTAGCTACTGAATTATATGAATTGATCTTGTATGGGGGCCAAAAGGGCTAATCTCCTGATTTTATGAACACGATGTAGTTGATAAATTGTAGCAAATAAAGCCTCTCGCTTTTCGAATGTTATGGGTGAGGTTGTTTTGCTTTTACTGTTTGGTGTATTTTTGTTAACAACAGAAACGGAAACCGGATGGAGGTAAGAAATAAGTGTTAGTTGATGTAAGTAAATAGAATTAAAGTGCTTATATAAAACAGCTGGAGCAGAAGGAATGCTGGCCAATAGCTTAGATGAATCCAGAAGATATCTGGGTTAAACACGTGGCGGGACTTATGTACAGTAAAAACAAACACCATGTATTGCTGTATGTTTTAACTTAATGACCCATCACATTTTTTTATCTTTCTTTGCAGCTTTTCCTTCCTCAACAAGCCTGTCAAACTTCTAAGCTTCTACGTTTTTTGTTTGTAATTTTCGTCTTAAGCTCTAGAATATGCATATTTTTCTGCGCAATGTTTTGCGCGTGTCTAGATGTTGGCAGTTCCTTCATTAATGCGAGTTATTTCGTGAACTCTACAGTTCTAAACTGTGAGAAAAATTTTTAATAAATACAAGAAGACACCCGGCTTATCTGTTGGTGTTCTGATGTTCGTGTAAAGAATGCAGTCAATCCTGTATTTGAGATAGAAATTTACTTGTTACGAGAAGGGACATGCGTAAAAAATGTGTAATTATGAGTGGAATGTAAAATGTTTTATGTTTTTCTACGAATTTCTTTCCAAGTAACGACTAACGCTCGCGATTGCCTCAAAAGTAGGAGAGCATTCGTGTAAAGTGTCCGTTATTTTCTTCCGATTATAACCAAAATTGAAGTGTCGACACGTTTTACCATAACTCAGCAATACGACTTTTCCTGAAAATATATTCTGCGATTTTCCATCAATGTGAAATACACACTTTTTCATTTCTAATTAAATTACTTAGTCACGATAATTTAATGCCACCTAAACTGAGCTACGTGAATTGACTCAACTAATTAGTATTTCCGTCGATCCCATTGGCCGCGCTATCTAAGGCGTGTGTCTGCGGCCGCTTGCTTGTTGGGATTGTGAATTTCAATCCCGCTCGGGCCATGGTTGTCTGTCTTTTTGAGTGTTTTGTGTTGTCAGGTACAGATCTCTGCGTGGGGTTGATCACTTGTCTAGAGTAGTTCCTACCGAATGTGGTGTGTCTGAGTGTGTTCGTGAAACCTTAATAATGAGGAGGCCTTGGCTCTCTAGGGGCTCTTGCACCATGGGGAAAAAAGTGGCGCTTCCATTGTTTCATAACAGTTATCAATTGGGAATTAGGGTATAAAATTTAGCATACTATAACTCGTCAATATTTAGTCTCATATCTTTTCAACCCGTTTGTGTTAAAATCAATACTGTAAGTAAATAAAACATAAATGTATTAATAATATTTTGTTCTGTGCTAAATTAATATTGATTTAAATATTTGCTAATCTGGCAGTAATATGTGGACGTTACCGTATTTTCATTATGTGTTTACTCGTCAATTTACATGAGAGAAATTAATGTTTTCCTTCTTTTATTGTAAGCAACATATGATTAATTCAAAAGATTTAACTTATGATTTTGCAGCACTGCAAGAGGATGATACACATTTGAAAAAGTAAGCGGAAAAACAAATATTTTAAATCTCTATAACTACGATGTTGTCGTGCTGCATTACTGAAGATTTCCAATATGTTTGAATCGCCAAACGACGCGAGTAGGAGAAGGCTTACTGAACACACTGGCCGAATGTAATGGAAGATAATTCAATTCATAAAACTAGGAGCAAGAAGTACACAAAGGCCATATAGGAAAAGTAGAGGTAATACCTTTTGTGTACTTTCCTTTCCTGCTTTGTAATTTGGACATCATGCGTGTAGATCTCGGTACTAAGATCGTCCATGGTTACCGACGTTTTTGTGGAATTCCGCAGTCTCTGAAGGAAACTGTCGGTGATTACTTGAACACGGCATTGATATTTCCTCGCAGACACTTGACTGATAATAAGCGATCGATAATTACACGTAACCTGACTTTTAAACACATCCATTGTACAGGTATTCTGAAATAACTTTTAAGGGTCTGATGACGATGCATTTGCAGAATATATGGCACCATTACCCTGAAATTCAATAAACATATTTTTCCGAAACTTTGTAATTCAGGGTACAGTGCTTCACAGCCGACTAGTCAGTAATCTGAAGACCAGAAGTTGGTCAATCGGTAAGGAATTTTAAGTCAACATTTCCAGGATGTGTTGAGATTTCGATGTTTGAGAGCAGAGCTAAATCGTTAAAATTCACTGACTTTATAAAATTTCGGATTTTCACGGCCGGTGTTTTACGGATGTGGTGCCATGTATTTGGCTGAGGTGGATGCTAGGCAGCACGTTACTCTGTGACATCGAAAGGGACGCCTTGTTTTGCACGGTGTAAAAACCCAGAACATAATTTCCTCTAAACCTATTACGTTGGGGTGTAAAAGTGTTCAGTAGTGAACAAATAAGTTATCATTACGAATCGTTTCTACTTCGCTGCACTTGTTGTTTGGAGGCTGCTTGTCGGTTAGGAAAGGCCGTTTGCTGGCTGCTAGTGAACGAGCCGTGTAAAACACAATCCATCTTTCCTACGAGTGCAAATCCTTGTATTCAGACGGGAGTGCTGATTACAAGAACTATAATGGAAGTTCCTCGACCTTGAAGTTACTGGCAAATGGGATCAGGATAATTCAAGGTGGTGAAATGGGCGGAACGTGTGACTCGAAGGGAAGAGGTTTGAAGTAATCAAAATTAAACCAATAGATGCTGAGACCAACAAATTACCCCACCTCCCTCACACAGATGTGTATCTTGTTTATGAATTGGAAGCCTCTTGAAAAAGTTTTAAAGAATTATGGGAGAAATTAGATTTAACAGGGGTGTCCGCGAACACCCAGTCAAGAGAGCGGTGCTACGGAGTTTGATAACTTTCAGGGACGAACTTGAGGTACAAAGCCGTCGGTCTGATATGTCCTTCGGTTCCTCTTCCTGACTCTCTCCGTCTCTGTTAGATTATTAAAAGGGGATGGGCGTACTTTTTATGTGAGTTATTCCGTTGTGTTTCAAAAGGTAAAGGCTGTCACATTACATGGCAGGCAGGCACAGAGGGGAGGTAGGAGTATAGCTTTACCCATACTCAACCCCGGCACTAGAAGGCGGTGGGTGGCAGGCGCCACGCCCCAGCCGCTTTACCCCCGGGAAAGAGACCCTTTACTCGTACCGAAGCCTGGCTCAGTTTTGGAGCGGGTCTGGATGGGCCCGGAAAAATCTCGCCCCGGCCGCGATTCAAACCCCGGACCGTCCAGCTCGCAATGATTCGCTATACCATCAACGCTATGTCGGCCACCTCACTTCAGTTTATTCGTAAGGATAAAATTGGTATCGTAAAGCACGGCATCTCCAACAATTCCTTACGTTGTTACCAGTTTCACGCTATTCGAACTGTACTTAAAGTGCCTGGACAGTTTTTCACACAAAAAAAAAAACTAAAATAGTTCGTATAAACGTGTGAGGTTTTGGAGTTCAACGAAAGTAGTCATTACATTTGACAATAAATACCTTAACTATCTATCATTTTACTTGCGACTGGCATAGTACATTCCCATTTTAATTGTTTAGTTCTTTATTTTACGAAGTCACAGTTCACAGTGAATACACAGAATGTCCTCCACCTCCATAAATGCGTGCATGAACACGTCTTATCATGGACTTTCAAAACATTGCAAAGGTCAGGGGGCGGTTGCGAATGGCTTAATAGGCATGAAATGCGTGCGTGAAGTGTCTCTCTGTTTGCAATTGGAGCTGAATGCGCCCGAACTGTAAGTTTCCCTGCAGATAAAAATCTAGGACTGAGGTCGAATGAACGTGGGACTGCAAACCCCCTCCCCCCTCAAAAAATCAAGTGCTTTAGGGCGTATATTGATAAGAAATCTTTCGTCATTTGGAGGTAGGAAACTCACTTCCGAAATCTGTTAAGCATGTTAGATACAGCGTAACATTAAGTCCTGACTGAATAGGTAAGACCTTCCTATATGTACATATAGAGTATACCGTATTACTATATGTCATACTATGGCAGGTCTTGAAAGGATACATCAACACATGACGTCACTAATACGTACAAACCCCCTTCCGCAAGAATTTCAGTAAAGGACTTTCTAAAGCAATAATACAATTATTCTGTTAAGTATTGCCTTGTTAATAAACATTAAAATTTAAAAATTCGGCGCACAAACCTACATGTAAACCAACAATGTTTGATTTATATCAGTATGTTCACTATACAAATACTTCTACTATTTCTACTAATTACATATTTCCTTACTCCATGAAGCAGGGTCCTTCTTGTGAAGCTAATCGGTTCTCAGCTAGTCAAGGAATTTCCCGTATTTTATGGAACCCGGCGGTTCAGTGCCGCATTTACAAGTGCCCGCCACATGTCCCTATCCTGAGCCAGATCAATCCAGTCCATGTCCCCACATCTCTCTTCCTGAAGATCCAGCTTAATGTTGTCCTTCCAGCTACGTAAGCCTACATCTTCCAAGTGGTCCATTTCTCTCAGGTTTCCCCACCAAAACCTTACATACACCTATCTTCTCTCCCACACGTGCTGCATGCCCCGTCCATCTCATTCTTCTCGATTTTATTACCCGAGCAATATTGAGTGAGGCGTACAGGTCATTGAGTTCCTCATTGTGCAGTTTTTCTCCTCTCCCCTGTTATCTCATCCCCCTTAGGCCCAAATATTCTCCTCAGCACCCTATTCTCAAACACCCTCAGCCTACCTTCCTCCCTCAATGTGAGCGACCAAGTTTCATACCCATACAAAACAACAGACAACATTATATTTCTGTATATCTTTATCTTTTCATTTTTGGATATTAAACTAGTAGACAAAAGAATGCTGCTGCTACTACTACTACTACTACTACAAAGAAGAACAAGAAGAATAAGAACGAGAAGAAGAAAGAATTTAATTCATTTATTTATTATTTACGTTCAATCACAAAGAGCTACAAGTCCAATTACAGAGACAGCACAGGAAAAAAACAAAATACAAAAATACAATTAGCAAAAGAGAACACATATAAATGAGGTAATAAAAATTGCGCGGAGAATAACAGCATAATTGACATAATAGTCGCTAAATAAAAATTGTGAAATGAAATATTTTTCTAAATATTTTGATACGCCGTATCTTTGCTTGCGTTAAAACTGAAAGATGTAGCTAAAATAAAACAAGGAAATTTGTGTTACTGTGTTAGTACAGTTATGCTAGACTGATCTTTCTTGATCCGTGGATAAATGAATTGCTCACGTTTGTAACACTGAGTTCAACATCTAATAGTTTTATTAACCCTTTTGCGCCGGAATTAAATTTCCGGTGCAGTCTACAAAATCCCGGATCTAAATTAGCAGATTTAGCTTCTTGATACAAACCCTTACAAAAGAAGAAGACGCTAATGGACAAAACACAAAAGGGCTCTTAACAATGGCCGTAATTGGTCGACGCATATACTGAGTCGTTCAGGAACTGAACCTAGCATCCTGCGACGCCGCATAGGCGTCTTTCGACGTCCAAGGATTAAATACTTTTATAAAATAGTATGAGCTGTTATGTGTGTCTGTGAATTATACGAATGAAGTAGGACGTCTTGACATGATGTTTGTGACGTTGCCTCTTCATGACAGCTAACCGAGGCGTCGCGTGCCGGCGGCCCTGGCAGTTAGAGGGCGACGCTGACGATGATCTCATCTAGTCATAATTTGCAAGTTGGCAAAGACAGTGCGTCACAGGGTGTCCTCTCTGATCATTATTTTTAGTGACAGAATTTTAAAATATTTAAGGCGTAAATAACAGTGTTTTAGAGTGCTGTAAAAAATTTAACATCGCGTAAACTTAGACCAGTCTTCTCCTAAAAACGTAAGTCATGATTTTCAGGCGACATTTTGTCACACTTTGCGATTTTCAGGGGACATTTTATTATCTAGCGCAATTTTGAATAAGCTGAAGTTACTTTGTTTGTCTTTGTGTGTGTGTGTGTGTGTGTGACGAAGCCAGGATTTTAACTTTCTATCTTCTACTCACTTAATGGACGCATGGCTCCATCTGTCAGTAGAAATTATTTTTTGTATTTGTAGGTAGGTTTCACCCTTTTATAAGTCACGAAGGCCCTTAGGGTGAGTAGAGGTATAGCTCTAATCTTTCTAGGACCTCGACACTCTAGATGGGGTAGGGGGGTCAGCCCCATGCCCCGGCCGCCTCTACCTCCGGGAAAGACCCTGTACCCATTGTACAGGAGGATGGGTGGGCCCCAGGGCCGGTCTGGAAAGGCGGAAAATCTCGTCCCCACTGGGATTCGATCCCGGACCGTCCAGCCCGTAGTCAGTCGCTATACCGACTGAGCTACCCGGCCCACTTTCGTATTTGTTCTTCGCTTATTTAAAGACCTGTCAGTATTTAAGACTGTATAGAGTCGAACAGGACTACACTAAAAGCGAAAGTTGAAACCGTGCCTTAGTAGTTGTGGCCTAATTTGAGGTACTGTATCGGAATTTTGGTAGAAGTGCTGAACAAAGAGCTATAATTATTGAATTAGGATCGACATTTGCCGAGGTGGGGATCCAAATCTGGTCCTTCCGTATAAGAATAAGGTATTATAACAACACAGCCGCAACACTCATTTACGCGGAGTGTAGGGTCAGAATAGTAAACAAGTGACGGCATGATTCTTAGTACCTAACAGAAGGTCGAAAGATCAAGTGAAAGAGGAAACAATCTGACATGGATGGAAGTTTCACTCGGTATTTTTAAGGTGTTTAAAAGGGGATGCTGCGAGGGGCGGGACTGTTAGCACGCTAGGGGAAAATAAGAACTGGAAAGTCTGAAGGTCGCTCCGAGTGTGTAGCACTCAGGGGTCCCGGGTTCAAATTGAGCCCTAGAAACCGCCTACCTGGCTGAAGCTTCTGTCTTCAGGCGAATTTCTGAGTGGAGTGAGTAGTCTAGACAAGCCCGAGAAAGTAACCATGTAATGCTTTATGTCGGTCCGATTTGACAACAAGAGCGTCCAACTGTACCTTGTTAGTGAGCGCTCGTAAAATTCTCACTGCAGTAATGCTAAAATAGGCCATGACCATTCCATCTATATCCTTTTTCTGTTACCCGTTATATAATTTTAAGATCTGAAGACTTCGCTAGCAGAAGTGCACATTTCTCGGGCACTTGGTCGCCGTGGTGACCATCTCTTTATAGTAGAACCTCATATTTGTGGATCTTCAGTATGACATTTGTTTCGTGTCACCCTTTTGGCCTCTAGGATTTTAAAGTGGTTCTTAGATTTTTGAAAAATTGTGCACCTGTTTCTTAAGCAGACCAAGTGTAAGTGGGCCTAGATTAGTAATCAAAATAACTAATTCTTTGGCACAGTCCTTTTTAATGGCTTAATTAGCGACGTTTTCAATTGCTAAGCTTCCTTATTATTGGGAGCCCTTCATGAGAAGCTAGTCCGTGACCTCTTTATTACGTTCACAAGTACCCAGCGCCGGTATCTGTTCTGAGCCAGATCAGTCCTTTACACACCGTCACACCCTATATATTTATGGACCATTTTAATATTAGCTTTCAATGTACGCTGAGTTGTTCTAAGCATCTCTTTCCTGCACATCTTCCACCATAGAGGTGTACAGCCTCGTCGTAGGTATTTGGGGATTAACAATTATGAAGCACATCACCGTGCGCCTTTCTTTAATCTGCTGTCCCTTTGGACGAATATTCGCCTCAGCGCCATGTTCTCAAACAACTAACTAATTTAAATAAATAAGTAAACAAATACATACATAAGTACCTGAGATCCTCGCTCTTCTGGGAAGTTACGCAGCCTAGATTTGTAGTTAGTTACAGACGTTTCAGTATAACCTATGGGTCTCATCTTCAAGGGTCAAGTATTCAAAAACTCTTGAAGATCAGACTGATAGGATGTTCCGAAACGTCTGCGTAACATCCCACAAGAACAGTCTCATTTACACCGCGACGGAAGACTGAAACCATGAATAAATGACTGCTATGTCTCCTGTGTCTGTAGAAAACAAGCGCTGAAATTGACAGGTGTTTGAAGTTTGTATCGTGTTATTTTGTACGCTGTGGACAATGACGATATAGGATTTTCGTATCTAATGTGAAGCTTACGGTAACACCTGTAGTGTTGTGCGCATGTGCAGACAGTGAGGTATGACAAGAGTACGTGAACGTCGTGCAGTGTGGAGGCAGACTGAAGTGACAATAGGGCTTTGAACCTGCTTCGTGGAGTGGAAGCAGTTGCGTTGGTGGGGAGTACAAAATAACGCGAGAGTTAAGAGAATCAAAGGGCGGAATAGATATCCTGTGGGCGTAGAAAGACAGAAAGGTTTAACCCCTCTGCTTTACTGTTTTCCAACGCGAAAGACATTCAGTCCTGTGAGATCAGAAAATAGTTGGCAGGAGGAAGTGAGAATCAGTTATGTGAAAAACTAACCGGAACAGGTGGTTGTCGCACAGTGCGTCACGATATTCTCCATATTTTATGCGAATCGAATATTCGTTTCCGTTTCCAAGAGATCCCGCAAATTAATCCTACTACGAGCTATAGCAGTGTAACGCATCTCTCAACATCCTTCTTACCCATTGTTCCTTTATTATCCTGAAGTATCTTCCCTTTAGTTTTTTAGGCTAAAATCTTGTTTGCAACTTCCGTTCCTTCAGTGTGTGCTAAGTGACTGGCCCATGTCATCCTTCTTGATTTGGTCACCCCAGTAGGTCTAATATGTGGTGGACCTTGTGTTGATTATCATAAAATAGAGCATGATTTGTGATTGAATATATATATATATATATATATATATATATATATATATATGTGTGTGTGTGTGTGTGTGTGTGTGTGTGTGTAATGTCTTTCTCAAGGCATTTCCAGCGAAACAGGTTGCCGCATTATTTACACAGGCACCAGCCCTGTGTTCGAAAATGTGCCACCTGAAGAACAAAGTCGTAGTTTAATTTCAAATTTTAACATAATGCGGATCAGAGCTAGGAAGGAAGGGGGAACGATAGAAACGATAGGGTGGAATAGTAACAAGATTGTGGTGGATCTGGACAGGACAGAAATTGTACTCGGTTGTCTTTCCACGGTAGTTTGCGCGTGAAGTTAACATTTGTATGTGAGAGGTTATTGTTAGTGTATTGTTAGTTTATTTTTAGTGTATTCAGACCACAGAAGATGAAGCTGGCAAGGAACTTGGCACATATGACGAGAAGATAAATTCTAACGGCATTTTGGTAGATTCGCGTGAAAGAAAGATACCGCTTGGAGCAGTTTGGTCTTAAAATGTGAGGCTGATATTAAATTGCATCTTAAGGAGATGACAGGGTGTGGGCTGAAGTCATCTGGCTAAGGATAGGAACAAGTCGCGCGCTGGCGTGAGCACGTTAATGAATATTTATGTTCCATAAGAACCGAAAAATTTCTTGCTTAGCCGAGAAACTGTTATGTTTTCAAGAAGGACTGCTCTGTGGAGTCAGTTAAGAATCGGAAGACGTTCTTATGAAGAATGGAGCAGCCAGCCTAATTGGAGGGCAGCGTTGGCCGGCAGACTACCAGAATGACGTCGCAGAATCTCCTCATTGACCCAGAATTCACATGGCTGACACACTGCACAGAGAACCGGTGACATTCTGACAAGGGGCAATATGTCCTGTTTCTCCCACGCGCTGTGATCTTGGATCCATTGAGGCCGCACTCTTCAACATAATCTCAGCAAATATATTTCAAACAGTTGCGATGTGGAGCCGGCATTTTTATATATCCGGTCTTGTGCAAGACGTATTTACGGCACGACTGAAGTTCAGCATGGGCTCCAGCTCTGCAGCAAATCACACGTGCACACGGCAGCTCGTAGCAGCAGCAGCAGCAGCAGCAGCAGCAGAGTGCATCTAGTTTACAGCCCACTAGCTTATATCCATTCGAAATTTAAAAATGAAAGTTTTACAAGTCCGGTCTCCCCCTGAGGGAAATTACGAAATAAAGGTTGCACTGAACATACACGCTTAATGGAATGCACGGTGCTGCTACCAAGAGATAATATTTTCTTGGAAATATTGGAGCTGAAATACCGCCCGAATCGTGCCTCTCGACTGCTTCAAAACAGCACTTTGTTTCCCACACCTGATGTGGCATACCCACCTGTAACTATAAGAAGGGCGTGTTACTAGAAGTTAAAGATATTACTTCTAGTCTTAGGTCTACATATTTATTTATTTGCGTAACTTAATGGAGAATTCACACTGTGTTGTAATCATTATGGATGATGACGTCATGTTGTAATGCCCTGTGTAGCTGTGTTTTGGCAGAACGGATCAGTGCACCCCCCTGGCAGAATGCAGTATATGCAATCCCGTCTGACTGACCATGGGGCCTAGTAGTAGTAACGTAAAGTTATACTCGTAACCTTTTACAAATCTTTGTTACGTCCTATTACCAATCAAGGTCAATTTCAATTGCTACACCTGTCTTCTTGACTACCCTGTAACATGGAACATAGTCTTTTTTCGAGAAGGTAAGAGTCGCTTATCTGGTTAACATGATCCCCGGCCTTTATCCAATCCAGATGATTATTGATGTCTTCCGAAGGGCCCGCCACTGGGTCTGATACTGAGCCCAATGGAATCAGCTCACACTTATATCCGTTACGATATTATTGTTCCCCTAGGCTTGGATTCCCTAAGTAGGTTCCTTCTTTTATGATAAGTTTGCCACCGTTGAAAGGCGCAACTGATGAACCACCGCAATATTTCAAATACTGGTGATAACTCATCAGTGTTCATGGTTGTGGAAGCAGCAGTTAGTGACATGTCACCTTGTTCAATGTTTAGAGTATGGTGTACATGAAGAGGGTACTAAGATCGGCTACGGAAGTTTTCGACTTTTCACTAAATATTTTTGGCTTATGCACCAACGTTTATAATCATCACAGAAAACAAGATATATTCCATATAAGTGTACTGTACGGCATTTCTTGGTATTTAGTTTCCATGGAGCTTCAGTGCTCCGAAAAAACAAAAAATGGCGGAGTTGCTATGAGTGAACCACCACAGGACTCCGCGAAAGGGTTGGTGTACCATTCTTGGAACCGTGCTTTCTGTTACAGACTGCCAGTACTGTTCAAATTAATCCGGCTGTTGTTTTAGTGTTAAGCGTTCTACACCTGTGTTTACGTATTATTCTATAATTATGTGCAACTAGCACGGAGCTGCAGGTGAAATTCTCATATTCAAGCAACCCACTTGGGGAATTAATTTTCAGCTTCTATTGTAAGTTGCCAGAAGTTGTTCAATACAGAAGGTGGAAGCCTGAGAACATGTAGGGAGCTCTCGAAGCCGTTTGAAATGGCGATGTTGTTTAAATGCGTGCGTCGTCGCTTGTATATCCTCGAAAAGCTGCCTGAACAGACAATTAGATAGGAAGAATTATTTTGCATTGAAAAACATTCAAGTTATTGGAGAAGGGATTTGGTTAATCATTTTTTTTTTACAATTGGAGCAATACATGCTTTTCATGACCATCAATGATTTATGCAGCCTGGCATTTGAAGGTGCTGAATTAAATCCTTTTCTTCACACACCCAACAAAAGACAGAGGCTGCTGGAAGGAAACGGTACTGTGGTTGTTACGAGACACATCCATAGCAATGTTTGAGGCAGTCACATGCTAAGTGGAGGCCAGGACAGCAAGTTCCAGTAAAGAGAGAGAAAGTGAATTATTCAGTTGCTTGAAGTAATATTTGAATGCACATTTAATGCTACTAGAATCTATGTTTTTATATTTTGTTGCCGCTGCGAACGTCGTGTCTCCCAAGACCACCATCCATCCACAAACTCGGTGCAAAAAGCCATATCCTGCAACTCAACATCCAGTGCTCCTGATGATGGACGTAAGCGCCTGAAACACGCAGAGCTGAGAATACATCAATAAAATTACCTTGTTGCGTCAAGTTGGCATTTCACATTATTTCACTTTTGTATATAGTTCTTAATAAATACTGTCTTAGACTACTGCTGATCCACTTTTTAAATTGTGATGCAGCGATCAGCGAGTCGAAATAGCTCTGTAGGTTTAGTGACTAAGCTGTAGACTATACAAAGAAGGAGAAGAGGTTTGGTACCCGTCTTGGGCAAGAGGCCTGTCTGCTTTCTTCAGCGCCCAAATAGGCTCTGGGACCTACCCAGTGTTTAGTGGTTTCTACTGCCTTGGTGTTAAAGCGGCCGGGGCATGAAGCTGACAGCTGACATCCATGATGCACCGAGGCATAGAATAAATGGATGTAGTCCATTTTGCCATAAGCCTTGATGACATGATGCTTAACTAAGGACGGGGAAAGAATTAAGTTTTTACCTCCCATTGATATTAGAAACAGTCTGAAATCTCAGTTGAAATCGTGCACGGTCGTCAGGATCATTGAATCGGATAGTTTTTTATCTGTTTTTACTTCCTCTGACACGTAGGTATGTACAGTCCAGTCTACTGATCGACATCGTTCTGATTTTCAACCCCTCCCCCAAGTTTTTACTCCGCCCAGACAGCTTCCGAAAACAGTTTGGGCCCAGCAGACAAACGGATATGATCCAGTGACCAACCCATCTCCAGAGCCGCACCCATAGTCGTATTCTGCCCAGTCGCGCTAGTTCACCGCACGCCTTGCCTATGCAGCGCTGATTGCATTCGGTGCACATCGCACTCTGGCAACATTCCATCACTCGCGCGCTGTACCGGACAACAGGCCAAATACGTACGACGTCCTGCGTTACTCCTATGGCTGCAGTATGTAAATGTGAGGAATTTCTTAAACGAGTTACTTTAGACTGTGATTCTGTGGGTCTAATTTGGGATTTAGGAAGGTGCTGCCTCCATCTTCACGGTATTTTGACGTATTGTGAAGGAACTCGTTTCCTACGTCTTCAGCATAACCTGGCAGGTTACTTCCATTTTTCCGAAGGGTACTACTAATCTTCATTTTCAGTATCTTTTAGTCTGGTAGTTGGTTACTGAGGACTGGGATGGGTCTGCGGCCTTTATCTTCAGGCTGGGAAAGGACTGGAGAATAATAATAAAACGGATCTTAATTAGGCAGTGTGATGTGGATTGGACTTAAGGCGGTCTTTCAGAATAGGGCTCAGTAGCGGGCTCTTGTGAATACTGTAAGGGACTTTTGGTTTCTATATGTATGTCTAGTCGAGTTCCATTGGACGTTTCGGCAGACTTCCAACTGACACACGAGCCAATGGATTCCTTCGGCTTAGATCTCCTTGTACTGCCGGTGAAACTCCTTCGCTACCGCAGAATTGAGCCAGATACAGTTTCGGCATTTCGCATGAAGGGAGTGAGAAGACCACGAAAAACTTCCGTTTGGATGTCGGTGTCGGATCGAGGTTCAAATCAGAGACCTCCCGAAAGTAAGTCAGAGTTTTGCTGCTCGTACCAGCTTGTTCATATCCAAGGGTACAGACCTGGCAGTGTTATGAATAACACAGGCTAGTGCAGTCTGCGTATGTAAAGAAGAAATAAAAAGTGGATGTTCGGTATTCGGTTGGAATCCTGTGCTTGCTGGTACCAGCAATCGCACGAGGTGGCGACGTCTTGAATGCTGTCAGAAAAATTCAGAAAGCCTTGCGCCCTGTCACCGATCTGTCGCTTTGCTTCAGCTAAATATGTGTTTCACAGTTGAATGTAATTGCAGAAATTCGGAATCACAAAGAGACGAAATGGAGCAAATCACGCATTAGCTGCAGATTCTTGTTTCACATTCTTAGTGTATTAACATGCCTTTTGGCAGAATTCCAGTGAGGGTACTAATGTCTTATTTCCATGAACTGAGCGTGTTTATTTAATAACACTTCATGGCATATCCGTACTTGATAAAAGCAATGTGAAATACGGTGTTTTAAAATGAAATAAATTACACTTGTAATGCCTCCACTATGTGTCTATTCTGTTACATCAAGTTTGTATTTAGACAGTAATCCAAATTCTGACGTTTATCGTCGCTACTCACAGCACATTGCCGATGTAGTTTCAGTAAACCTTCAAAGCATGAAGTGATGAATACATACCGCCTTCTTGTACACAAAAGCCGTGCATTTTGCCATACATTGTATTCATGTATTTTGTAAATTTCTTACAACAAACTATTTACTTACCTAAACAACATTAGCCCCTTGATCTTTGTGATGGAAACACAGCATTTTCTGTTAAGTAGGAACTAAATCTTTTTATGTCATTTTAATATGAGCACTTAAGCATGCATCTCATCTGTGTTTGGAAGAATGTCATCCCCGTGGTGTGTGTGAAAATTGGAAAGGGTATGTAGTCAAACACAAATGTGTCAAGATGTTTTAATGACAATACTATACTAGTATAGTGATTAAAATATCTTAATTGACATAGTTGTATATGACTACATACATTTTCCAGTTGTCATCTATGTACCTGAAACTCAGTTCCTGTCTTACAGAAAACACTGCTTTTATCTTTTGAAAGCAAAATATAGAGCAAAATACAAGCCGTGTATTTTGTGAATCATACGAAACAAATACACGCTGGACGAAGTGCAGAGATTTTAGTATTAAAGCAGCTGGTAACGACAGTACGGACAGTAACTTGGCTTGATCCCTTCTATAGTTAATTGGTTAGTCTCCGCCTTTTCACTGTGGAAGCTAGGGTTCGCCTTATCGTCTCTCTGTCGTTGTACACCGTGGCAACAGGTCAGTTTTCCTTCCGTTTACTTCAATTTTCCTCGTAGATTATCATTCCACCAGTGACCCATATTCATTAATCTGTCAGCCATGGGATGAATCCTGTTTTTACGAAAGGCCACACAGGTCCAAAGAGATACAGTTTTGCCTCACGAGTGTAAGCCGTATGCTTTAAAGTGTTAAACTCGTGGTACTTACTGAAATAACATGCCACGAGCCGTAAGGCTGTAAGTTGGAATAAAGTCTTAGTTTACTGACTGAAGGATCTTTCAATTTATACAGACTCTTTCCTAGGGAACAAAGCCGTCTTTACATAATTGGAAAGAAATGTGGATTTAGCAACAGAGAAGATGAGTATATTTCTCTCATGACACGTTATTTCAAAAGAAGACATGGGTGATGTATTTATTCAGTGTCGTGCCTCCATCATGCACCAGAGAATGTGAGATCTCAGTGTTTGTTTGCAGAAGAAAGTAGTGATCACAGACAGTTCTCGAAACGGAGAGCTTGATGGTGTGTTAATCCGGAAGAAGACTTACACAGATGTCGGTGTAGATAAGAATATGTTCTTCCTGAAATCTGATTACTTGAACTGCTGTGAATATTTACAAACGCTTTGGAGTTAAACATACTACCTTCATTTCGCGACACGTTGGTACATAATTATGGGAAGACACGTCTTCATATCCAGACAATCCGCATCCCATTTTCCACTGTCTTGAGAAAAACAAATGTAATTCAGTTTGTGATGCTGATCAGTGAAATATATTGCAGAGATTATATTTAGGCTGAGCCTATCTTAGTGGCGGTGCCATCTAAGACGAAGATCTGTAGCCGCTTGATTGCTGGAATAGCGGGTTCGAATCCCACCTAGCGCGTGAATTTTTGTCTGTTGTCTTTGTTATGTGTTGCGATGAGGGGGTCATTCGCTCAAAGGAATCCTGTGGGGTGTGTGTGCCGAATTGCTTGTGAAGCAGGAACCTCAAAACGAGGCGGCCTAGACCTGAGTTGGACTACAATGTGGCTAGTGTGAAAATGGAAACGGTAAGATCTTCGAAGTCATCACACGTCTTTTCCAGAAGCCTGTAATTTATATTTATTTATTTATTTACGTCATCTAACATAGTTATCAATTGTACTGACTGGTTATGAATTACGCAAGCGACTACATAAATGTGTTGGGAAAAAGGTAGTAGCCACACAAGAATTAAATACATATTATTGTATAGGACAAAGCAGAGATTTTTCTTAGCCTAAGCAAGTTCAGTACGTGTTCCGTTTGTTTCCCTGCACATATCAGACCATATCCGACTTTGTGCCGCACATATTGCAGAAAGATTTTCATTCTCGGAAGTCGTTCTTCTTCTTCGATCCTTCAAGATGTTCGGACCTACAAGTATTGGTGACACGTAAACGTCATCTCTCACAAAGCCCCACAGAACGAGTTGGAGGGGGTCAGATGTGGAGATTGCAGAGGCCAGGGATTGGACCCCCGTCGGGCGAACCATCGGTCGAGCAACTGCCTGACCAAAAATGTTGTCACCTCATTGTGGCTGTGTGGTGGAGCTCCGACATATTGAAATACAACATGTGCTTTTCATTCAAGTAGTCGAAACATTCAGGCGTGGTAGATAGAAGGACAATATTAAAATGGATCTTCAGAAAGTAGGATGGAGTGGCATGGACTGGTTTGATGTGTGTGGATATGAGTATTTGTTGTACTGTGTGTGTATTGCTGTTTTTACTTTAGATGCCGGAATGCTGGCTGGAAGTCAGTATTCGGAAGGTCCTGCGAACGGCCACCTCGACACAGGTTTTTCTTGGTTTCCCTGTGTCTATAAGCAAATACTGAGATGGTTCCCAAGATTCCAAGTTGCCACTACGTGCTTCTCATTTAGCCCTCCCGACTTAAATCTAGTAGTAACCAATTTCATATTTTGTATACATGTGAAATAACCACTGCCACCGGGTGACAACCCAATTGCAGTAAATAAATATTATTATTATTAGTAGTAGTAGTAGTAGTAGTAGTATCTGCCTCAGAATAGGGACAGGAGGAGGGCTCCTGTAAACAAGGTAATGAACCTTCGGGTTCCATAAAATGCGGGGCATTTCTTGACTAGCTGAGAACCGGTTAGCTTCGTTAGAAGGACTGTTCTCCATGCAGTAGTAGTAGTAGTAGTAGTAGTAGCAGCAGCAGCAGCAGCAGTAGTAGTGGTAGTAGTGGTGGTGGTGGTGGTGGTGGTGGTGGTAGCAGCAGCAGCGGTAGTAGTAGTAGTAGTAGTAGTGGTAGTGGTGGTGGTTCTGGTAGCAGCAGCAGCAGTAGGCGGGGCATTTAACCACAACTCCAGCATGTCACGGTGGATAATTCCCTTAATAGTTTTTCCACCGAAGATGAGGTTCTTCCACTTTATCACAGATCAGAACACCAAAGCCGTCTATCTCCGGGTTGTCCCTTTAAGTGTGCAGTCACACCGTGGTTGTCACTTTCCCATTCATATATGTTATGACTGTTGACGTTCCCACACAGACGATATGTTGCTTTTTGCTGAAATACGTTTTTGAGAAAAGTATTTCGTCTTCTGCAGTATGGTCCAATAGAATTCCTGCAAATTTCAAAACATAATACCCTGTCGTTCGGTGCTGTGTTACAGCATCTGCAGCCCGAGAGCAAGACTTTTTGGAATAATTTTCCACGCACATATCTGTGGTAAGTTCAAACCGCGGCTAGCTCAGCTTCTTAACTTCCAGTGACTTTGCAGATAGGCCTGCTGAACACGATCTTTTGTTTCCGCACCCGTAATCAGTCGGCCAAGACTGTCCTCTTTACAGACGCAGCCTTAGTCCGCAATTTTTCGTAACGTTTTCTGATAGAATTCGCAGGTGAAGAGACTTTTTCAGACTTCCTTCTACATTGTCGCTGAACAGTTATCAGAGATTTTGTTTAATTAAACTGCAGGACACAAAATGATTTTTTTCATTTGATTCTGTGCTGTTTGTTAGCGAAAGAGCTGAAATTACTTCTTACATGCGCGAGAGGGGGGAGGGGGGACGTTTGAGTTGCTATTTACAGCAGTGTGCTTTTAATTTTTGCGCGCCTCTTATTTGCTTACAGATACATTTGTGTTATCGTTCACGTAATTCGTTATCGCCCTGCGTAGCGTCGAATAATATAATGAACAATGATGGGAGAGTTTGAGGAAAATTTTGTCGAGACCTACTTTGAGGTGCTGTCCCTGAATTAGCTTGGAAAAAATTTCTAATATCACAAATAATCTGAACCAGACTGCGGTTTGTTCAGGTTTATCGCTGTGTAAATGATTACGGGTGTTTCGGAGGAACCTGCTACTTTGTCTGAAGACCGCAATATAGAAATAGTGAAGTCACAAATGTATACATGTCTTTGATGCTTACGTGACCGTGCATCATTGATACAGTAATATCAACAGCCAATTAGATGCAGCAGTAATAATTTATTAATAATTTCAATCAGCTCAACGTGTTTCTGGCGATACTTTCGCCCATCCTTAGGAGCACTAGACTGTGTTTACAGCTTGTGGTATAAAGCATCGACGATGCTGCCTGCTGGTGAGTAGGATGAGGTGGAACTCCACCTCATCCTACTCACCAGCAGGTAGCACCGACGATGCTTTATACCACAAGCTGTAAACACAGTCTAGTGCTCCTAAGGATGGGCGAAATCATCGCCAGAAACACGTTGAGCTGATTGAAATTATTAATAAAATTATTATTGCTGCATCTAGTTGGCTGTTGATATTATAGTATACATGTCTGACTGCATTGTGTATTGTGCTTGCCTGGAAGAAAAGCTCCTTATACCCTTTGATTTTCAACTTCAAGTTTTTCCAAATAACATTTCGAATATCATCACTTCCTCCCTCAGAGAACACAGTCCTCTACACTATAAAAACCAACCGGCTAATGCTATTTCGAATTTTAAAATTATACACTTTAGAATTAAGTAGTAAACCAAATTTCACGCCCCTTATTCAAACCACTAATTTGTCAGTATCGGATTCCTAATTTTCTTACAGGTCGTATCAGTAAGAAGAGCGGACGAACCCTGGGCACTTTGGTCTTTCTCCCACTCCCGAAATAAAACTGGCTATCGCTTTTCCCTTGACTGTCTGTTCCGTCTATTCTTGTAGTTTATCTCACCTCTCTCGTTAGGAAAATAAACTTTACTGCGAGATTCATACGAAACGTTTAATTCACTGTGTAAACACAAGGTTGAGGTTTTGTGAGAGGGTCTGTCCGGAAATAAGTTTACAGTACTTGTAATTTCCTGATCCAGCGACCCATACGTGCAGCAATTATATTAGTGGAATTCGTCGAAAGATTGCCATCTGTTCCCAATGCAGAAGCAAAATGCCGGCATCCTCAAATTATAAGATGATCGTGCTGTAGAAATAGGCCTATCTGTGATACGATGGCTGATGACCCAACATAGGAACGTCTGTCAGCAGGGAATAGAAAAGCCCTTCGCAGGTTAGGCTGAATGTTTCAGTTGTGGCTGGGACTGCATACAGAAGTAGTGAGATGGTGAATTTCACCCTATAACTTGTCATGAAGGCACAGCGGTGGAGTAGAGGTATAGCAATACTCTTTCTTTAACCTCGGAGCTACATGGGGTGGTTGGTTAACGCCACGCCTCGGCCGCTTTACCCCCGGGAATGAGCCTGTACCCATGTTATAGGTGGCTGGGTTGTTCCCCAGGGCCGGTCAGGACGGGTGCGGAAAAACTCGCCCACACCGGGTTTCGATTCCCGCACTGATTAGCCCGTAGTGAGTCGCTATACTCCTTACGCTGTTTCGGCCCGCAGTGAGATGGCAGTACAAACAAATGTTTACTGTTATAATTGCAGTTGGTAGGGGGGTGGGGTGGAGGAAAGAGAAAAAAACCCTCACATGCGCAACTTATTTTATGCCTGAATCTCCTATTGAACCGTGCGGTACTTATAGTTGCCACTGTATTTTAAAGGGGCATATACTGAGACTTTGTACAGTCCAACCAAAATCTTTATTAAGAAATCACAAATATGTACTTTTCATACGCATCAACGTTGTCGTAGTTGTGACTGATTTTGAACGCGGTAGTTCGGGACAATCAAACAGTTTTGTGACGCTGTGTACTTCGAATAAATGTACAGTCAGTATGTTTAAATTGTGGGCCGGGTAGCTCAGTTGGTATAGTGACTGACTACAGGCTGGACGGTCCGGTATCTAATCCCAGTGGGGACGAGATTTTCCACTCGTCCAGACCGGCCCTGGGGCCCACCCAGCCTCCTGTACAATGGGTACCAGGTCTTTCCCGATGGTAGGAGCGGCCGGGGCGAGGGGTTGACTCCCCGCCCCTTGTAGAGTGCCGTGGTCATAGAAAGGGTAGAGCTATAACTCCCTTCACCCCAAGGGCCTTCGTGGCTTATGAAAAGGGTGAAAACCTACCTACATGTTTAACTTGCTCACTGATGCAGCTATCCGTGTTTATATACATAAGGTTCATTGGCGTAAAGAGACAATATTAAGAAACGTTTATTAATATACTCCTGTTTCTTGCTACCGGAAGTCGTCGTCGAGTGCTGTAGCACATCTGGGTCCTATTCGGAAAATCGCGATTGCAGTTCTTGCCTCGCACAACTACTGTTATGGCAGATTTTCAGTGATTCTCTAGAGTACTTCCATACATGTACGTGCCGGGATATATATTTAAATTGGTCACGACCGCTTCCTTTCACGTTATTTCCAATTATTTACAAATCATAATGCCATTCGACGCTGTTAGTCTGTATTTCGGAAGAACCTTTATATAAATTAAAAATGAATGAATGGATGAATGAAGTGAATAAGTAAATTTGAAGTTGTGCACGTTTCCTATTATCTCCAGTAAAAAATAAACGCAAGATCAGGGAGCAATATATGACGTTATTCGACAGATACGTGTTTATAATTTCGGCCGGCTTTTCGGTTACCCCGACTGGGATTTTTCGTCGCTTAACTCAGCAGTTCAGGAAAACATCTGGATTGAGCCGTATAAATCCATGACAACATTTTTTAAAACCCTTTCTAATTCGTCATTTATTATTCGACAGGTGACATCCTGCCTTGTCCTACAAGCCGGCAGTCCTATGGTCTTGAGTTCCTCAGAGCGGCTTAAACTCACAACAACTGAGTTCCTATCTTCATTGTAAATGAGTAATTTAGTTGTCTGGCGCACTGCGGATGACTGCGAAATGCCACATATCCACTACGTTATAACAAGTAGGGTACAGATTTGGAAGGACCCTCTCCTCCCCCTCTTTGCGGCTAGTTAATTGGGTTTCAGTCAACCCATAACCCAAATTCAACCTAATAATGTGCCACTTCCTGTATCAATGTACTGCCAGCGACAGCCATATCAAGCCTGTTGCTTGTAACCGTTACCATTTTCTGATCTTATTGTCTCTTCTGATGTAGTTGTGTATCATTACAGCGTCAGTTTTTAAAGGAAGGTGGATGCAGACAGTTCCTTCCAAATGTTACTAACCACCTAGCAGTCTGTAGTGTGAAAATATGAAAATTTTATCTTGCGAAGTACAAAACGTATCTACGTGACTCATAACAATCAGTACCTACTTCACAGAGACTACAATCCTTTTCCATAATGAAGAACAACCGGTTAAATATGTTGAGGTCGGCCTTAGAGCAAATGCTGAGTTCATGCACACACGCGAGGTTTCTCTTGATGATCAAAATTCACGTTGCAGTGAGTATTTGTCATTCAGCACTGAAAATGTTAACTTCAAAATTTCCGTCCAAATGTAGTCCTTTCAGGATCATTAAAATTCCGTGATAATGCACCCGTCTAAATATAAAATGTAACAAAATTCAAAATTAGGCCGACTTGTTAGACTTCCTTCTTCTGTTATGCATTCCAACAATCCTCGTCCCATCAAATTGCCTTCTTCATTTCTCAGCACTCTACATTGCCTGCAGCCTACCTTTGCCAGAAGGTCGAGCGAGTCCAGCTTAGGAACCTTCAGCGAAATAGTTGCCAACCCCCCCTTCCCGTAATGAATGTATTATCGCTCACTGGACCTCTGGCTGTTTCTTCTTAGTTTTTCCACCTGTTCCTCCTCCTCCTCCTCCTCCTCCTCCTTATTCTTCCGGTCAGACAGTCCCAGGTTTCCTGAGAAGTTTCGTGAGCTTCTCCACGGCCTTCTTTTCACAGCCACAAGTATGACATCGTTATTGGCTGGTGTCCAGGCAGTCCGTGTGCGATCTGCATCCACAAGTGCCGTTGGTGACAGATACACTGCATGTGTCACGAAGACGCTACACTCGAAACACACAGCACATATTCCCATGCACCAGTAGGCCTACCACCTCGACCATTACAGGCACTGAGGGTTAAGAGCATGTCGTGGTATTCGTCGTGTGTGTATTCCTTGATCATTCAGTTACAGCTGAGTCCTGCTGTGTAGTGTATGTCTTGTTTACACGTGGCAGCGCGCTTTATTGTATGGCAGGTGTGTTAGCTCGCACGCAGGCGACCTCTCTCCTAAAAACCGAATGTCTCAGGCCATATGTTGTCTAACATTTTTGACTATGTCAATAAATGTCCAACAAGATGCAACTGTATACAGTTTATTTTTATCTGTAAACTGCTGTACATGTTTCTGGTGGTTTCTCCGGACAAAATAAACTGTGTATAGTTGCACCTTGTTGGACATTTATTGACATAGAATTGCGATGCACGGTCCCATGTACATAAAATCTATTTTCGTCTGTTTGTCCTTTTTTTTTTTTTTTAAGAATCACACTACTGAGAGCTAGTGCGCGTGTTTCCTTTTACTATCTTTAGTGTCGACTGGGCTTTAGTGTGCTTACTGTTTCTGGTAGTTTTCACCAGTTGTCTAAGAAGGTGGGGAAATGCTGGAATTAAGAACTGGATTTTGCAATTAGCGTATATCTCAGTCTTCAGATATGCTGTTTTTTCCGAAATATTACCAAACTAAATTGTCAACAACTCATTGTCAGTTCGTTAATTAACTGCTGCTTATTTAAAGAGGCTGTTATGTGTACATTTTAACATCAAACATCATCAGCGAGAGATAATAACAGAAAGTTTGACAGTAACAGTTATACGGAAATTGCTGTTAACAGTGTCTGTACTCTGGTTGAAACTCGTTTTCTGTACAGTGATACAGAACATCCCACTCTCAGGGGTCAAACTGTGTAGGAACTTGTATTTCTGAAGACAAAAACAGAACCATTTCCGAAACGCTAGAAAATTCCAAGACGACGGACATGTCCAAGTCAAGTGTGTTGCTGCACACCATCGACAGAAATACTTAGACCAAGTAGGTTATATGACGCATGCAATTTTGTGTCTCAACGAGCCACAAATTATGATGGAAAATTCGAGTAGATACCTTGTTCTATTTTAGAGCAGTTTTAAGGTGGGTGTCATTACATTCTCCTTGTTTTCGAAGTGATCATCCATCACTATCCATCACAGACAAGTCCCTGAGGATCCCTGCGAGGTTGTCATATGAAAAAGGGAAAGAGGATTAGAGTTTCAGACCCTCAGATTTCTCTGTGTTCTCTTTTCTCTCACTTTACCATTCATTAAGCTTTTAAGCTCTTTTTATTACTTTATGTACCGCGACGTCTAACGTTAAAATGGAATTTATGCATTCTGCCCTCTGAATGTATTTATGTGTTCTGTAGTGATTTCAAAATGCAAAGCAGTTATTTCTGTACACAATATTAAGTGACTGGTTTTTATAATAGATACACAAAGTACTTGGTGCGCGGTACGAACTGGCGTATTATAATGTAGGTCATTCTTGTCTTAAGGGCTTAGTTGCAAGGTCTTATCTGAAACACCTTATGAGACTTGTTTCTGCAAATTTGTGGAAGATATACTGAATCGATAATTAAAAGACACTTTTATCACTTTTCCACCGTTCCGTACGTACCAAAAGTACTCGATACTTGCAGTAGAAATCTTCTTGAAGATCTAATAATCACCCAGGTATCCAGAAAAACCCCGGTTTATGAAATCAGAATATTTATTACTGTGTTTGCGAGAGCCCGACACTGGTGTCTGTCCTGCTCTAAAAGAAAACGTATCATTCCCCCACAGCCAGTTTGTTTTAAATCTGCCATTATTATTATTATTATTATTATTATTATTATT
>Ga0131853_10002000_pt1 | contig 36455 bp, 31 predicted proteins | sample TergutLab28metaG_FD_92764 | JGI IMG/M metagenome (GOLD analysis project Ga0131853, IMG submission 92764) | Labiotermes labralis P1 segment gut microbial communities from Petit-Saut dam, French Guiana - Lab288 P1 (version 2) (version 2) | ecosystem: Host-associated > Arthropoda: Insects >... | reverse complement strand
GGTCACAGGCGCACCGCCTTCTGCCGCATCAAGAGACCAGTGCAGGAACGTGTAGCCCGTTTTTGTGGGTACGGTTAGGCTCGTCTGATACTGCCACTCAGCAATTGCCGTGCCATAGGTTGCGCCTTCAGCAACGGTGACTTCTTCTCTAACCGGTGCGCCACCGTTACCGTGGAAGGTTACTGTAATCTGCTCTGCCTCATCTTCTTCCCACTGGGCGTACAGGTTCGTCTCTCTGCTGATGGTGCTTGCATCAGTCACAGGCACACCGCCTTCTGCCGCATCAAGAGACCAGTGCAGGAACGTGTAGCCCGTTTTTGTGGGTACGGTTAGGCTCGTCTGATACTGCCACTCAGCAATTGCTGTGCCATAGGTTGCGCCTTCAGCAACGATGACTTCTTCTCTAACCGGTGCGCCGCCGTTACCGTGGAAGGTTACTGTAATCTGCTCTGCCTCATCTTCTTCCCACTGGGCAAACAAGATGATATTTGCATTGATGGTACTTGTGTTAGTCACAAGCGCACCACCGGGGGCAGATACACGAGACCAGCCAAGGAAGGTATGACCTGCTCTGGTCGGTACGTTTAAGTGCGTTTGCGCTTGCCACTCGGTAATGGCTAGACCGTACATTGCGCCGACAGGAATGGTGACAACCGTAAAGCCGGGTATACCTTCGTTGCCGACAAAGGTCACGTTAATTTCCGTCGATGCACAATCGCAGTTTGCGTCGCAATCACAGTTTACGCCACAGTCACAGCCAGGAGTATCACAGGTACAGTCTCCGCCGCCTACCGGTGCCCACTGGGCAAACAGGGCAAACCGCTCTGCCGCCATTACACGGATGCTACCGGATATTGGGGGCCCTTCTTCATACAACGACCAATGGGTGAAGGTGAAGTCGGGACGTGAAGGCTCTAACTGATTGTTTTGTGCTTGCCACAAGGAAATCGCTGCGGCAAACGTGGTGTTCTCGTTGATCTCTACCTGACGGTAGGCCGGTGTGCCGCCGTTGCCAATAAAGCTCATCAGAACCGGTTCTTGAATTCCTCCCGGAACCTCTCTCCATTGGGCAAACAGGACTGCGTGACCTACAGCGTCAACAGGTAACGTGCCCACTACTGGGCCGCCATCTTCGGTCAGTGACCAATGCAGGAACTCATGGCCTTGACGGGTTGGCGCTATCAGTCGGGTTTGTTGCTCCCATGCAAAAATCGCATCTGCATAAGTTGGGTTTTGATTCACATTCAAGTCGATGGTCACTTGCTCGAAGATCGGACGACCGCCGTTGCCTAGGAATGTTATCGTAATCGGTGCATCTACCGCTCTCCATTGGGCGACCAGTATGGTGCCTTCAGTTAACGCACTTCCGGGAACCACTAACTGCGGGCCAGCCGCTGTCAGACGGGCCCAGCCTAGGAAGTCATGGCCTTCTTTGGTGGGTGCTTGTAATCCAGTCTGATATTGCCACTGGGTAATCACCGCACCATAAGTAGTTGCGGCAGTGTTATTCATGACAACGGTCTCAATCACAGGCAGCCCGCCATTACCGAGGAATGTCACGGCAATAGAAGGTATACGCTCCCACTGGGCATACAGGGTAATACTGCGGTTGAGCGTACTTCCGGGAACAACAGCTGTACCGCCCGTGGGCTGATGGAACCAGCCTTGGAAGGTGTAGCCTGCTCTGGTGGGCGCATCCTGTCTGGCCCAATATTGCCAATGCTCTATCGCCACGCCATAAGTGGTGGGCAAATGGTTTATGACAATGGGGTCGAGAGAAGGTACGCCGCCGGTGACATTGAAGGTCACTGTAATATACGCATCACGTTCCCACTGAGCCGCCAGTATGTTTTGGCCGGTGATGAGGGCACTAGTATTCGCTACCATCTCATAGCCGGTCTCTGTTACACGAGCCCAGCCGAGGAAGGTGTGGCCTTCTTTGGTTGGGACGTATTTGCCTGCCCAATATTGCCATTGCTCAATTGCAGTAGCGTAGGTCGTGGGTTCTTGATCTATGACGATAGTCTTTAGAACAGGAGTACCGCCATTGCCGAGGAATACTACTTCAACGGCAGTTACAGGAATCGCTTCCCACTGGGCATACAGGGTGTGGGCGCGTTGGTTATTGTTAAGAACGCTATTGAGGTTCACCGGCTCACCGCCAGCCGGAGCATGGAACCAGCCTTGGAATGCATAGCCGGGTTTGAACGGCTCTTGCAGTCCAGTCTCGTCCCGCCATAGCTGGAATGCCGCACCGTAGGTGCCGATCTCATCGCCGAACACAGTAATGGTCGCAGGCTCGCCACCGTTACCGATGAAGGTCACCATCATAGGCGGCGTAAGCGCTCTCCATTGGGCAAACAGTAAGATGTTACCGGAAACACTGCTGCCGGGGAATACGATCGGGAACTCGTCTACAGATGAACGAGACCAGCCCACGAACTCATAGCCAACTTTGGTCGGCTCAAACAGTCCGGTCTGATACTGCCACAGTGCAATGAGGCAACCATAGGTCACTTGCTCTTCATAGCAATATACAAGAATCTCACCGGGTGAACCGCCGTTGCCGATGAAGAGTGCTTGAATCGGCTCTGGTGGCGGGTCTATGGGTCTCCATTGGGCAAACAGTGCCCATCTATGGTGTTCTGCATTCTCCACTACATTGAAGTCATACATATGACTACCGATGAGAGCAAATTCACCAGGTGCTTCTTCTAAGGCCCAAGCGATAAACTCATAGCCTTCTCTGACCGGCACTTCTAGCTCGGTCTGATACTGCCACTGGGCAATTGCGCCCTCATAGGTCGTGTATTGGTTGACCCATACTACTTCGTACGCCGGAGAGCCACCGTTGCCGATAAAGCTCAAGCGATACCAGCGATATGCCGGCTCCCATTGGGCGTAGAGATTGAGGTATTGGTAAGTAAAGGTCTGGTTGTTTTCCGTTGTTACTGTGCGCGAACATAACATAGCGGTTGTAACTTCGGTTGGGAACTCAACAAGAGTCGGGCCGTCTTCCGTTAGCGACCAGCCTAAGAACTGATAGCCTTGACGGGTTGGCTCTTCGATTGGCGCTTCCAGAGTTCCGGGCGGGATGGTCACAACATCTTGATCGAAGATATTGGACTCTCTCTCCACGTTGTCATAGTTGTACATGAAGTACGCGGTTGCCATCGTGGGTGTCTGCCCGCCAGCAAGAGGTATGCCGAGGAAGTTGATATCAAAGTTGTTGAGTGTGTTGGGTGCCGTTATCATGAACGGCGGGAAGGTTGGAGAAGCAGTCGCCGAGCTCCGGAATGGGAATAGGAGACAAAGACTTCTCAAGTTAAGCACAGGCGGGCGGAATGCGCCACGGCCTGCGGTATTACCCTCAAAGCGTGTCGGACTCTGAACTTGTTTCAGGTCACAGTACATGCCCGGAGTCAAGACCGGTGTAAAGTATGTAAATCTCTGTGCGAAAACTGCACCGCCGTCTTGTGCTGCATGGTTGTTTCTGAATGTACCTGCACGCAGATAGGCATCGGTGAATGCACCAGCAAAGATACCGCCGCCACGGCGATATGCATGGTTCCCTTCAATCACGGGGACACTTGCATTCGAGCCAGAGCCAAACAGCCAGCCCAGCAATCTGCCGCCACCGCCGCCGCGGCTATCCACGCAGAGACGTGTGTTTCTTTGCAGCCAAATTCCGCCGCCTTCTTGCGCACGGTTGTTGGCAATGGTACCGCCGTGCAATTCAAGGATTGGGCTACGGATGTTACAGATGGAAAGAAGCGCACCGGCACTGACCCGGACGCCGCCACCAGTGGTGGCTCTGTTGTTGTCAATGGTTCCGCCGGTCATGTTGAGACGGGCACCACGGTTGCCAAGGCTAATCAAACCCGGCGTTGACAGGCTCTTGTAGCCCAAGCTCACACCGCCGCCGCCATTGGCAGAGGTGTTGCTGTGGATTCTGCCGCCGGTCATGGTGATATCACTGTTTGCACAAGCACGAATGCCGCCGCCCATGGCAGGATGCGTCAAGATTGAGTGGCTACCGATTGCACGGTTGTTGTGAATTTCACCGCCGGTCATATGAAGCTCGGCACGGTTCGCAACGTTAGAACCCCGCAAGCGAACGCCGCCGCCATAGACTGCTTGGTTATTGTCAATAGAGCCGCCGCGCATGTCCAACACAGCGTTTGACGAGAGATGGATGCCGCCGCCGGTGCCGGTATTATAGGCGTTCACAATATTACCGACAGACTGGGCTCTGTTGTTGTCAATTCTACTACCTTCCGCCATACGGATGATAGAGTTTGTGCTGGCATAGACACCGCCGCCGCGGGCCGCTACATTATTATGTATCCGGCTACCGGGAAGCATGGTCAATTGACCACCACTACGCGGGAGAAACAACGTGTTGCTGCCAGAGTTTAAGTAAACACCGCCGCCACGGCTACGGAAAATCGGGTTGCCAACTGCGTTGGAGTTCCGAATGGCACTGCCGCGATGCATGACCAAATGTCCGCCCACCGGTTGGAGAAGCAGGAGACAACGGCCTTCTACACGGACACCGCCGTGGTGTGCGCCCATTAGGCTTCCGCCTGGGAATACACTTTCGGGACCGCCGCAGAGAATAACATCTTCCAATACCAACGTAGCACCGGGCCCTACGATGAAGTGCTCGGTAAACGCAAGATTGGTGATGGTACGCTGTACACCGGGCTCACTACTTCTAATGTACAGAGTTGCACCAGCCGGAACCGCTGCTGGCGGTGCCATAGCAGGCATAACAATGTCGTGAGTCAGGTTCAACGTCATTCCTGCACCGCCACCCGGCGTGATGAGTGCCATGGCATAAAGTTGCGTCAGGGCGAGGAACATGTTGCACTCAAGGGTGACTGAAATCGGAAAGTTCCCGCCTATGATATTCCATAAATTGAAATCAATATTAATATCAAGGAAGGGCCACCAGTGACTGATGGTCTTCTGCAGGGGTGGCGGGGACGGTGGCGCCCAACCTGCCGGAATAGAATGCGCTTCCGGTGCTATGTAAGCAGGCGCTATGGTCTCTGTATACACCTCAGGCGCTACAGTGTACGCCTCAGTTGCTTCCGCTTCCGTGGCAAGTGCAGACGCCGGGAACAGCGTCAGAAGCATCAACACGGCAAGAAGCATTGCAAAAAGTCGTTTTGTTGTTTTCATTGTGTAATAGACTCTCCTTTTTCTTTTCATACATTGAAGTAATAGATGAGCTGAATCGTGCGTTCACTACATTGGCTGTACCGAGAACCCCTCTCCTTTCATATGTCTCACATACACATTTACTCTGGCATACACGCAGTCCTACTACCGTGTATATTGGCATTGGACGTAATATCTCACAGGTATGATATACTAGTTCATTCATATTTTGTCAACATTTATCACAAACGGTTAAAAAGCTATCATTATCGTTTTTGCGTCCTGTGCTGTAGGGGCGTTGCTTGCTACGCCCGCCTAGTGGTGCGACTATATTGATCATTTCTAGACAATCGTATTTATCTGACCTATATGTGCCATACTATGCTCAGAATATTTATATCAGGAGGGCACACATGCCGAAAGACAGCCAACTAGACCCAAAGCCTGTACGAAAAGCTAAGGCAAAGGGTAGCTCCACAATCGCCCACAGCGGCCCTGATGGGGAAGGTCGAAATGACAAGAAACAATCCGGCAACCGACATAAGCCGGGACACGACAGATAAGGAACGACCAGCGACAAATAAGCCCACACCTGTGCAGGTGCGGGCTTATCCATCGCTTACGCCGATCAGTCAGTTTTGCCTCGCTTGGAACAGCGCATAATGAAAGGATGTGGCCTGTTTTGATTTAGTAAGACTTTTCATCCCGGTTCGGCTCTTCCCCGTGAACAACACGGGTATCGTCATTTATTTTAGAGCCTTTTGGCGGCTTGGCTACATGCCCAGACGGGTTAGACGTATCAGAATCTTTCCATTTCGTTGTTCCTTTTGGCATCTTCACGACTCCTTCCCTTTTTTGTTGAAGTCGGCCTTGCCCTTCGATTTCGCCTCCCGCCGTGCCGGCGGAGTCGTATCGTTATTTTTTCTCTGCTCATTTCGTGTCTTTGTATTTGCCATGTTGGAATTACCTCGCAAAAGATTATTTACCACGCCTGATAGAAGTGCCTTTCGGCATATTCTTCTGCTCATAATGGCGAATGTCATCAGTTTTAAAAACAGGAAGACCTGTATCAACATTTTGTGTCTGAATTTGCGTTTGTATTGTCACATCATTGTTTTTTTCAGGCTTATTTTTGCCCATGCTATCACCCCTCGTTAGCGTACACGGAAATCACAAAGACTATTCATGCAAAATTAAAAAGATAGCGTTCTTTTGTTCCTTATGTTATAGTGGGGTAACTATCACACTATTCTCATTGCAAGGAGGAGCATACACCAATGACATCACTAACCTCTCTAAAAAATATCGGCAAAGAAATGGAAAAAAAGCTACAGACAGTCGGCATCACAACCGCCGAAGAACTCAAACAAGCCGGCAGCAAAGAAGCCTTTGTCCGGCTCAAACTGCACTACGCCAACATCACCACAATCTGCCCCGTCCATCTATACACTCTAGAGGGCGCAATCACCGACACGGAATACAGCCAACTACCAGAGAACGTGGTGCAAGACTTAAAGGCATTTTGCGACAGCTTGAAATAAACCATATACATTCGTGTATCTCGCTTCTTTGCCGTCACGGATTGTAGATAAATCCGGACACAATATCTCTTTGTTGTTTTCCATATATGAGATTGTTTCATTCCAACTCGTTGCTTTATGTCCAGAGCCGTGGATTAAAATATACGCCATTTGATAACTATTCCCTTTCGCACTAAAATTACTACCCTAAATTCTGTCCTTTGGAAGAGGCTGGGGAGCGTAGGGCAACGCCACCACATAACTTTGGTTTTAGACTGCGAACCGCATTATCTTTGAAATGGACATAGTTACGCAAAATTCTATTTTACTTTACGCACGTTATCGTGTATAATGGTGAATATGAGTCGTAATATTTGGAGGAACTTATGCTTGTTTCACTTGCTGAATATGCAGCATTGCATGGCAGAAGCCCAGACACTTTGCGTCGGTTAGCAGAGAAAGGGGCTTTTTCTACTGCAAAAAAAATAGGCCGAAACTGGGTCGTAGATAAAACCGAGCCGTACCCTGTTAGAAAACGAGTGAATAAAAACACGCTTAATGTTTTGTCGTTATTTTCGGGCTGTGGCGGGCTTGACCTTGGTTTTGAAGGCGGCTTTGATGTTATAGCAAATGCTATAAATTTCAAGGTTCACCCAGATTGGAATGAAGTTATCACAGGAGAAAATGGTTGGCGAAACTTACCAAAAACACGATTTAATACGGTTTTTGCTAACGATATACGCCCTGACGCTCAAACAGCTTGGCGTAAATACTTTGGCAAGCGCGGAACCGCTTGCAGTGTTTATCACCTTGGAAGTATTGTTGACCTTGTGAAAATGCACAAAGATGGAGAAGAGATATTCCCAGCTGACATTGATGTTGTTACAGGCGGTTTTCCTTGTCAAGACTTCTCTGTTGCAGGTAAGCGAAAAGGCTTCAATTCTGACAAATGCCATAATGGTAATCACATCGATGAAGATACGCCGAGCATTGAAAGTCGCGGACAACTCTATATGTGGATGCGAGAAGTGATTGCGCTAACAGAGCCAAAGATTTTTATAGCAGAGAATGTAAAGGGACTTGCCAACCTTGCGGACGTCAAAGCAACCATTGAAAATGACTTTCGGTCTATTGGGGGAAACGGGTATGTTGTTGTTGATGCAAGGGTGCTACACGCTGCCGATTATGGCGTGCCGCAATCTCGCGAGCGTGTCATTTTTATAGGCTTCAAGCGGTCAGCATTGACCGTGAAAGCGCTAACAAGGCTGACAAGCGAGAGCTTATGCCCTGTTTATGACCCATACCCACCGAAAACACATAGCTATACTGCCGATGGGGCCAAGCTATTGCCGCCTACAAACCTATCACAAGCATTTGTAGGCCTTGAAGAACCGCATTTAGCATCAGACCCTGCACAGCAGAAATATTCTAAAGCTAAATACATGGGTAAGCACTGTCAAGGCCAAACAGAAATTAGACTACACGATATTGGCCCGACTATTCGCTCTGAACACCACGGAAATATCGAATTTAGGCGTTTATCAGGCGAAAATGGCGGCAAGCTGATAGATGAACTAGAAAGCGGACTTGAAGAAAGGCGTTTGTCTATAAGAGAATGTGCAAGAATACAGACATTTCCGGATGTTTATGAGTTCATAATACCTGCGAACGGTAAAGCAAAAGGCGTATCAGCTTCTGATGCCTACAAAATAATTGGCAACGCTGTACCGCCGCTTTTGGGCTACCATATTGCTAAAAGGCTTGAAAAAAACTGGGAGTTATATTTTGGGGGGTAATGCACAATGATTATATCAAACAATCGTGAACCTAGCCTTGGTGAGTTTCAAGCCTTAGTGGATACCGCAACGCTCCGACTAAACGATGATGCTAAACACAAAACACCATATTATATCACCCGTGGGGCGCAGAAGTTGGAAGATGATGTTTATGACTTTCTTAACAACTCGGCTGTAGGAACTAAGTTCGAAGGTACAATTAAGAAAGTATCTGGACAGCGTTTTCCTGATATTGTTGCGGCAAAATATTATGGCGTAGAAGTAAAAAGCTCAAAAGACGAAAAGTGGACTTCGCTTGGCGGCAGTGTTAACGAATCCACTCGGGTTGATGGGGTAGAAAGAATATTTTTGACATTTGGGAAATTGGTTAGTCCAGTAGAGTTTCGTAGTCGCCCTTATGAAGATTGTCTATCAGAAATTGTTGCAACGCATTATCCAAGGTATAAAATTGATATGAAGTTAGGCGAAAGCGAAACAATTTTCGATAAAATGAACACTTCATACGATGATTTGCGTAATGCGGAAAATCCAATCGGTGAGGTGGTCAAATATTACAAGAGTCAACTCAAAGACGGTGAGAGTCTATGGTGGATTGACACTACCGATTCCGAGGTAAACGCAACCGCTTCAATGAAAGTGAGATTATGGTCATCACTGCAAAACGAAGAGCGTTTACAACTTAAAGCATCTTTGTTTGCTTTGTTCCCCGATATTTTGTCAACCATAAGCAGCAAAAAATACAGCAGAGCCGTACTGTGGCTTGCCTCACACCACGGTATTGTCGATTCATCATTCCGTGATAATTTTTCGGCAGGTGGAAAGGTTACTTTGTTTGCGAAAAATGAAATGTTTGAGCGATTGCCACAAGTTTTCGGGCACATCCAAGAACTCATGGTTGATATTAGGCTACTTATTAACTCTATGCCCACAGAGGTTCTCGCGGAATCTTGGAAAGTAAACAAAATTGATAGCGACAGGATTTCCCAATGGATTAACTTAGTAGCCGAAAAGCACCAGTCAAAGGATTATGATTCAGCCCAAATCTTAAAATCTATTTTTGAACCATGATGAATAAACGACTAAGGGTAGCCAGTATGTTTGCAGGTATAGGTGGCATCTGCTCTGGATTTTTGCAAGCAGGATTTGAAATAGTGTGGGCGAATGAGCTCGATAAGGCAGCTTGTCGAACTTATCGCCACAACTTCGGGGATGGCTATTTAGTTGAAGGAGATATAGAAACCATAGACGCTAAATCAATACCCAATTTCGATGTGCTAACAGCAGGTTTCCCGTGCCAATCGTTTTCTATTGGTGGGACACAAAAAGGCTTTAAGGATACTCGTGGCATACTATTCTTTGAAATTGCTCGCATAATTGACGCAAAACGCCCCAAAGTGATATTCCTCGAAAATGTAGAAAATCTTGTGGAACATGACGAAGGACGGACTTTTCTCGTAATCTATAATGTTTTAGTACAGTGCGGTTATTCCGTGAGATATAAGGTTATACCCACGAACGAATACGGCGGTGTTCCGCAAGCAAGGAAACGAATATATATCGTGGCATTCTTGGATCTTGAGAAGTGTGATAGCTTTGCTTTTCCCAAAACAATACAGCTTGATCGCAAGATAGCGGATATTGTTAATCAGGCAATAAAAAAGAATGATATTTATTACTACAATCCCGATACGCCTCTCTATAACAAGATAGACGCATTTATCGGCAAAAGCCGGCGGTTGTTCCGAATATATAACGGCACTATCCGCAATTTGCGTAACCCAGACTTATGCTCAACGCTTACAGCCTCAATGAACACAATATATAATGCTATTGTGTTGCGTGATGATCATGGAATAAGGCGATTAACCCTCCAAGAATCCTTAGATTTTCAAGGTTTTCCGAATGATTTCTATTTTCCAAACACCATCAGGGTAGAGGCAGCATATAAACAAATAGGGAACTCTGTCAGCGTTCCTGTAGTAAAACGCATTGCTGACCGCATTAAGGCGGTCTTGTGAAAAATAAAAATAAATCCACCCAAACCATTCATTGCAAATATCATACCCCTTGATATTACAGGCTTTATAAGCGTTATGCGGTGCGATGCATGAATCACGAATGGCTTACTGCACTATACACGAAGCCCTCATCCCAGCAACTGCCAAGATGAGGGCTTCGTGTTTTATGATTCCCAGCCAGCCCACACATCGGGACAATATCCTACGGTGGCCTGTTTGCCGTTGCGGACAATGGGGGTTTTGAGTAAACCGGGCTCTTCTAACAGCTTTTCTTCCTTATCTGCCTCGTAAGCCAGATAGGTGAGCATCTCCACATCGGGGGCATCTTGGTCAATGAGTGCCTCTAACCCCACTGCACGTTTTACACCGGCGAACTCTCCCTTGCTTATGCCGTAGCGGATGAGGTCGATGTTTTGCACTTTAATCCGCCGCTCTTTGAAATAGCGCTCGGCCTTTTTGGTATCAAAACACTTTTTCTTCCCAAATATCTGGATATTCATGGCTTAAATCTCCATGATAACCGGCAAAATCATAGGACTACGGCGGGTTTTCTTGTACAGGAACCCGGACATATCTTGTCGGATGGCGGCCTTGATGGCACTCCAATCCGTCCGCCCGGCTTTGCTACTTTGACTGTGTTGCAGAGCCTCTAAGGCGATCCGGCGAAGGTCTTTCATCATCTCTTCCGACTCTTTGACGTAGATAAACCCACGGGTGATAATATCCGGCCCGGAGATGAGTGACCCATCCTCGTGGGACAGGTTCATGATAACCACCACCATACCGTCCTCGGCCAATACCTTCCGGTCGCGGAGTACCACACTACCCACATCACCTACGCCGGTGCCGTCTACAAACACACGACCGGCAGTGACAGTGCCGCCTAGCTTGGCACTCTTGCGACCCAGTTCAATGACACGGCCTAGCTCACTAATAATCGTATTCTTCTGAGGCATCCCCATATCCACCGCTAAGTCGGCGTGTTGTTTGAGCATCCGATGCTCCCCATGGACAGGGATAAAAAATTGAGGCTCTAAGAGTGCCAGAATCATTTTCAGCTCATCTCGACAGGCGTGACCGGAGACGTGGAGTTCCGAGAACTTGTCATAAATCACCTCTGCGCCCTTATGGAACAGCTCGTCGATGACATTCGACACCGTCCGCTCGTTCCCCGGCACGGCGGAGGCGGAGATAATCACGCGGTCCTCCGGCCCGATGTCAATTTGCTTGTGGCTGGAAAACGCCATGCGGTACAGGGCACTCATGCTCTCACCCTGGCTGCCGGTGGTGATGAGTGTCACCTTATTCGGCGGCAAACTTTTGAGCTGCGGCAAGTCCACCAGCGTATTTTTCGGCACTTTCAAATAGCCCAACTCTGTGGACACATTGATGATATTTTCCATACTGCGCCCAGTGATGCCCACCTTGCGGCCATACTTATGCGCACAGTTAATCACCTGTTGCAGCCGATGGACATTAGAGGCAAAGGTGGTGACGATAATCCGCTTCTCACAACCGTTAAACAGCCGGTCAAAGCTCTCCCCCACCTTACTCTCCGACACGGAATAGCCCGGCTTCTCCACGTTGGTGGAGTCGGAGAGAAGGGCGAGTACCCCCTCTTTGCCCAACTGCCCTAAGCGAGCCAAGTCAATCATTTTCCCGTGGATGGGGGTGGGGTCAATCTTAAAGTCGCCGGTGTGAACCACTGTACCCACCGGGGTTTTGATGGCAAAGGACACCGCATCGGCAATAGAGTGGTTGACGTGGATGAATTCCACATGGAACACCCCGGCCTTTTGGCTCTGCCCGGCCTCTAAGGTGTGCAGCTTGGTGCGCTGGAGCAGGCCGTGCTCTTGCAGTTTCAGTTTCACCAACGCCGCCGTCAAACGGGTGGCATAGATGGGGGCACTCAAATTTTTCAGCAAATACGGCACCGCCCCAATGTGATCCTCATGTCCGTGGGTAAGGAAAATACCCCGGATACGGTGCTGGTTTTTCACCAGATAGCTAAAGTCGGGGATAACAATGTCCACCCCGTACATCTCATCGTCAGGGAACCCTAGGCCCACATCAATGACAATGATATCCTCACCGTACTCATAAACAGTGAGATTTTTCCCGATTTCATCCAAGCCGCCTAAGGCGATGATTTTCAGTTTCCCGCCCGACTCTTTGACGGCCGGCTTTTTAGCACCCAATTCTACATTGCGTTTCTTGGGCGGTTGTCTGGTTTGTTTTGGTTTTGTTGTTTCTGGCATAATAGTTTACATAACTCCTTTTTGTGCGTATGGTTACGCTTGTTTTTTTGCCTTATGTATTTGCGTGGGAACAGAACAACCAAAGCAAAGACTCACCATAGCTAGAGTTCGGCCCTGAAAACGCCGACATCGTCACTGGGTGGAGCCTGTGTGGTTCCATTCGTTGGTCTGTTGGTCTATAAAAAGTACAACTGTACATAACGCCTAGTAAAGTGGCAGATAAAGTTAGTATACCATAATACCATCGCCCTTGTCAAATTGTGCCAGTCGTAGGTCGTGGACGCACTGCGTTGTCACCTGTAAGGGCAGACCTTGTGCCTGCCACACTACATGCGCCCTACGTCAGTGTACCCAAAAGGTACAGCGAACATACAACGCCACTATTTCCCCTTCCCAAACCGGGCCTCTGCCAACTCGTATACTTGCCGTAGCTTGTCCTTATCCCCTCGAAGCTCTAACAATATCACCACGGCACACTCTTCATGGGTAAACAGGTGGAACGGAAGTTTGTATTGACTGAAAAACTGCAGCAACAACGCACGAAGCATCCCCTCCGTAAGACGCAGATCTTCCTGCAACTTCGTCATCGCATTCACCACTGTAGCGGAAAGTTTCACGATGGATTTGTCATAAGGAAAGAAATATTTCTCACTGACAAATTGGTAAATCGGGTCCCGCTGTTCGCTGTCCATACCGGAGAGGTCGTAATACATGGTCTCTACCAGAAAAGGGAACGCTTTTTTCAGCTTATTCTCCTCTAGCATAAACTGATACATCCGATACCGCATGGCCCGGTATGCATTGTAGTCTTTGGCGTTGAAGTGGAATTGACTGCGCCGCTCCATATAGGCGAGAATCAACCCCCGATAAGTCTTATCCGGCTCAGCCAGGGCTAGGCGATGCATTTCCCAGATCGTCAGCCCCTCCACGGGACGGCGATGGACATAGGGGACATACTGGGCCTCTGCCACGGCCTGTTTTCCGCTCTGGGTCAGGGCAAAGGCTCGGCGGGGAAAGTGTGTCGCCAAGTCCGCATCGGACATTTGGGTCGCAATCCGCTCGATTAGCTCCGCCTTACGACCGCCTACAGGCAGACCACAGGCTTTTAAGGTTTTTTTTAGGTTGACCACAGTCTCTCCTTCTAACGTGGCTTCCAGCGTGGCGGACTCTAAAAAACCACGCTCAACCAAGCCCAGTAACAATTTCCGCACATCAAGCATCCCGTACTGCTGCCGTAGGGTAGTCGGAAACTTCTGCTGGTCGGTATAAAATGACGAAGCCGCGCTGAGCAACAGCACCTCATGGGGGTATAGCCCGGCAGGGGTCAGCCCTTCGGGGCTGGCCTCATACGGCCCCGGCGCCAGAAAGTCTTGAAGCTCCAGAGAGGCCGCTTGCTCTGCTTGGCCCTGCTGGCCTGGTGCTTCGTCCTCTTTTCGTTTGAGGAAGTCTAAAATACCCATAGGTGGCCTCCTTGTCTTTCCTATAATTCCTGCCGGCCCTCTAAGGCCCGAAGCAGGGTGGCATCATCTGCGTATTCTAAATTGCCGCCTACAGATAGTCCATAGGCCAAGCGAGTCACACGGACACCGAAGGGGCGCAGCAGCCGTGCAATGTACATGGCCGTGGCCTCCCCTTCTGTGTCGGGGTTGGTGGCCATGATGACCTCTTCAATCTCGCCTTGTGCGACCCGGCTTGTGAGTTCGGTAATCTTTACATCGTCCGGCCCTACATGGTTCATGGGCGAGATAACGCCGTGGAGCACATGATACAGCCCGTTGTACTCCCGTGACCGCTCAATGGCAATCACATCTTTCGGGTCCGCCACCACGCAAACCACTCCCGGTTCCCGCTTCGTACTGCGGCAGATGTTGCAGAGGTCTGCGTCCGTGAGGTTTTGGCATTGGGGACAGACATGTACCGTGTCTTTGGCGGTGGTGATGGCTTGGGCGAAGGCGTTTGCCTCGCCTTCCGGCAGGCCCATGACATAGAAGGCCAGCCGTTGGGCGCTTTTGCGGCCCACGCCGGGGAGTCGGGCGAATTGGTCGATGAGGGTTTCTAGTGCGGGGGGGAAAAAATCCATGGTTGTTGTGTTCTCCTGATGTTTGGTTTTTTATTTTTGAGTGTGCTTCATTATGTTGTTTTGTGGCTTTTGGTGTATTTATTGAGTGTACTCTTCTGTGGTTTTGACTACGCCCTTCGTAGGGGACGTGCCCCTGCGCGTCCCAGTTCTTGACCTTCGCCTCGCCCTTCTGTAGGGGACGATGGCAATCGTCCCGCACCCTTAACCCTTCCCTTTCGGCGTTCCGCCGATTTTGCCTTGGCGCAGACCGAAGGCTGGTCATGCCCTGCCGGGCGGACTTTCTTTTTGTCTCGCCAAAAAGAAACAAAAATGCGACTTAGGGGCTGCGCCCCTAAGAACCCGCTAAGGTCAAGGGCAGAGTGACGACGGTTTCACCCCTTATACCCCGCACTGGTACCAAAAATCTCTAGCCAGATGTAATAGTGCTCGAAACTCCAATGGTCAAGGGCGGTGGGATCACTGGATGGTGCTTGCTGTTAATTGAATTGCACTCAAAAATGGGTAGCATAGGGCCAGTCTGGGTCAAGGTCAAGAGATCATACTACCCGGCTCCCACGGACGGTGCATTCTACAAACTTTACTTCATCTTTTGATAGAACTCTACTCCCCTGCTGTTCGACAATGCTGTAATCATCTGTGTTAATAATCCAACAACAAAAACTATCTCTATCATCTCCAATTTGAGACAATATGATAGGATTAAATTGAACTTCTCCGGATATAGGGGCTTTACTTAACAGATTTGCAACCTCTTTAGCATTTGTCATGGTAAAATGATTCGAGCCTGCAAAAATTGATGACACTCTTATGTGCAGAGCATTTGTGCTAAAGCGTTTATAATGTTTGTTCAATTTTTTCGTTTTTCCTTTCACTGTATTAAAAAGCATCATAGGATCCGTGGCACTACCTACACAATAAGCAAAAGCAGTTAGCTGACCGGCTTTCACAGCTTTGCTGTTTTTTTTAGTCGCTTTTAGCTCACCGGAGTCTCCATGTTCATTTGGTGGAAAAGAAACTGTACATTCAATACCAATATCATATTGCTCAGATTGCAAATCAGGACACTCTACCCCTTCCCCGAAGGTGAAAAAATGTATATCCAGGTCATAGATTTTACAATATTCAATTAACGCAAATAGCTCTAACCCCAATGTATTAGCCATCCCTACCCCCGCAACGCCAACACCGCAGCCCTGCGGTCTTTCACCCCAAACACAGCACTCCCTGCAACCAATACATTGGCCCCGGCTTCTACCGCCAGCGGAGCTGTCGTCGGGTCAATGCCGCCGTCCACTTCCAACTCGCAAGCGGGGTTCTGCACCTCGATCATGGCTCGGATTTCCCGAATCTTATCCAACTGGTCAACCATGAACTTCTGCCCACCAAAACCGGGCTCTACGGTCATGACCAGTACCATGTCTAGCTGGGCGATATAGGGGCGCAAGACAGCGGCGGAGGTTTTGGGCTTGAGGGATAGCCCCACACGTTTGCCGAGGCCCTTCACTTTATCAATGGCGGCTTGGATATTCTGCAGCTCGTCGGCCTCTACGTGGAACACCACAATGTCCGCCCCGGCTTGGATGAAATCTTCTACGTAACGAACCGGCTTGATAATCATCAGATGGACATCCAGCACCATATCCGTAACCTTGCGGATGGCCGAGACCACAGGGACACCCACGGAAATATTCGGCACAAACACCCCGTCCATCACGTCTAGGTGGAGGTATTCCGCACCTGCGGCTTCCACCTCGGCAATGTCTTTGCCTAAGGCTGTAAAGTCAGCGGCGAGAACGCTTGGTGCGATTTTAGCCATGATGATTCCTCCTGTGCCGATTCACGCCGGGTATGGCCCCGGCATATTTATGGTCTAGTGGGCGAGGGTACCTCAGCCTACTTTTATCATAGGGGCTGTTGCGTTGAGTATACTCCGCAATAGCCCCATTGTGTAATTACGAGTGTACTCATTATATAATATAGGGGTAAGATTGTCAATAAAATACCCCCAACAGAACGAATACTCCGTTGAGGGTGTGATTGACCGATTGGGGCGACTATTGCTTTTTATTACATGCCTTCAGCGCCCGCGCTAACACTTCATTACACAAAAACACAAGAACAATAAACGCAAGCCCCAGCGGGAACAGTGCCTCGTAAGAAATAAAGTACATGAGCTGGCTGGTCAAGAAAAACAACACCGCAATCCCAGCACCAAAGGCCGCCAGCTCATACCCCACGATTTTAGACAGTATGCGGGGCGTAAACCGGTTGGACGAGTCACTGACCAACGTGGGCAGCATCGGCCCTAACCCAAACCCGGCCAGTGCCATGCCAGAAACGTGACCGGTAAAATAAAGCACCCCGATTCCCGCCACGGCGATGGCGGCACCGATGCGGACAATGGGCACCTCTCGCAACCATTTTGCGGCCCAGCCGAAAAACATCCGTCCGGCAGTCATTGAGACATAATAAACAGCGGAGAAAATCGCAACAGTTTCCAATGTGGCTTGCCCACGGGCCATCAGGGCCGCGCCGGTAAAGAACACCAAAGTATAGTCCGTCCCGCCGAGGAAGAAAAAGGTGAGAATTTCTACCACTTGGTGCCATGTTTTTGTCAAGTATCGTTTTTTGGAGGCCGCTTGCTCTGTTGTCGCTTGGTCGGGCTCGTCCTCGTCATCAATCCAAATCTTTTTGTACATGCTAATCAGTAGCAGTATCGCCACCACAACCAAGATACCCGTAATCACAAAGTACCCTGCCCGCCAAGTGAGCACGGCCATCATCTGCCCCATAATAATGGGACTCAGCGTAGCGCCCGCGCCCCAGAAACAGTGCATCCAGTTGTTATGCCTCGCCGTAAAATGTTTTGCCATGTATGAATTCATACTCGATGCCATGAGGCCGGTTCCGAAGCCGTAGACCGTAATCGTCGCAAGCACCAGCGCAAAGTTCGGCGACAAGGCCAACCCTACAAACCCCAGCGCCATGATGACGAGGCCGTACAGATACACCGTCTGCAACTTCATAAAGCGGTTCAGCCGAGATAACAGAACCCCGGCCAAGGTATAAGTAATTGAATACCCCACCAAAATATAGCCCGTGTGGGCGGTGGTCATTCCTTGCATTTCATCGGCGATGCCCAGCCACGATACGGTAAAGGCACCATCGGGAAAACCCACCACAAAATAACTCACCAAAATAACACCCAAGAGCCAAAGCCGATTTTTCTTTAACTTTTCCATGATAACGTTTTAAACCCTTTCTGATTTGCAATAGCTCTATTGTAACCGCCGTCATAGAGAAAAGGAAGAGATTTGCACATTTTTGTACGAACGGTTCCCATTTGGGAACGGTGTTACGTTGTGGGTAATATTATTACGTTTCGTCAGACTGTAGCCCCGCAATGTACTCATAAATCAACAGCTCAATGACCATCAACATGGTAACACTGGAGGTCAAATTCATGCCGGGGACGTGGATTTCATCGGCAAATACGTAAAAGTTGGCATCCGACAACCCCTCTAGCGGGTTGTTGTCCGCCCGGGTGACAGAGAGCAGGTAAGGCCGCTCAGTCAAAAACACCCGCTCAATGAAATCAATCAGCACCACATCTTGCCCGGAGTAAGAAAGGGCGATAATCATGTCGTCCGCCCCGATGCGATTGACTAGGTTTTGCGTTTGGTAGGCAGCCTCCGGAAAGTAGGCATGGAAACCAAGGCCGATGAACAGCCGCTCACAGTACTGGCCAATGGCGTGGGTGTTGTCATCGGTGAGGACATAGATATTGGGCTTGCGGTTTAACAGGCCCACCACCTCCGCTACTTGCTTCGGGGACATGACCCGCACCGCTTCCATGGCGTTTTTTAAATACTCCTCGCTATAGCCTTGGCCGAGGACAATATCCGGCAAAGCCGTGTCCTGTTGGCTGTGGGAGGTGACCAACAGACTGTTGATAAAGTCCGTATACCCGGAAAATCCCAGTTTTTGCGTGAACCGAAAAATCGTGGTAGTGGACAAAAACTGCTGGCTTGCAAATTTCTGGATGCTCATGTATTTTACTTCGTCCATATTCTTCACCACATAATCAAACAGCTTTTGTTCGGTCTGATTGAGATTGCGGATGGTATCTTGCGTCGCTTTGAAAAAGTCAACAGTCAATGTTCGGTTCCCCCTTGATCTTGTATATGCTCAGTGTATCACAAATGGATAGAATTTTCTAGAACATACCAAAAAATAATAAAGAGCAAGCTCAATAAATCCGCTTTTTGCCGAAAAACGTATTTATGAGTAGACTCTATTATTGATTTTTTAATGGGATTCTAATTTGTTTTTAACCTGTTGGGTGGTTCCTTCCTTGACGTAGGGCAATTTTAGGGGTAGACTAGAGAGGATATATTGAAAATGGAGTATGGTCTATGGAAATGATGAAGAAGCACGTAAAAATCCGGCCTTGGATCCATATCTATGGGTTTGCGGCAGTTTGGGTCATTTGGGCGTTCTTACTGCCTATGTATCGGCTGATCCACTTTGTGGGCCTGTTCGGGGCAAGCATTGTGGTGTCTCTGATACTGCGGCAGATATTTAAAGGGAAGGTCATTGAGATCGAAGTCCCTCGCCCGGCACCCACACCCTTCACCTCCGGCAACGAGGAAGTGGACGGCTTGGTGCGGGAAGGGGAACTGGCCCTCTCTGAGATGGCAAGGCTCCGCGCAGGCATCCGAGACCCCAAAGTGGGGGCGCAGGTAGATGAGATTATGGAAATCAGCGATAAAATCGTCCGCAATGTGATGGAGGACCCGGCCCACTTTGACGGTGTGCGGCGGTTTTTGCGCTACTACTTGCCCACCACCATCAAACTGCTCCACGCCTATGACCGCTTAGATGCCCAAGGCATCTCCGGGCAAAACATCTCCGGCACCATGGAGCGGATTGAAGATGTCCTCAGCACTATGGCGGAGGCGTATAAGAAACAGCTGGATGCCCTATTCGCCAAAAAGGCACTGGATATTGAGACAGATATTGAGGTAATGGAAGGCTTTTTGAAACGAGAGGGCCTAACCGAATCGGATTTTAACTAAGGAGGAATTATCATGAACCCAGAATACACCCCAAGCCTAACCCTAGCCCCCAACATGGGCGCACCCACCCTAGAGGTACAAGTCATCGACGACACACCCACCAAAGAGACCTTAGACCAACTGACCCAACTCACCGACGCCGAGCGGGCACAGGTAGAGGCATTTTCCAAAGAGATAGATATCACCGATGCCAATCTGGTACTCCAATACGGGGCCATGGCGCAAAAGAACATTGCCGAATTTTCCGGCAGTGCCCTCAACAATATCCGCACCAAGGATATGGGGGACGTGGGCAATATGCTGTCCGGATTGGTGGTGGAACTCCGTGGTTTTGGCGACGGCGAGGAAAAAAAGGGCCTCCGCGGCCTGATTTCCCGCGGCAAGAACCGCATCGCCACTATGAAGGCCCAGTTTGACAAGGCGGAAGTCAACGTCAACAAGATTGTATCCGCCCTGGAGACCCATCAGGTGACCCTGATGAAAGATATCGCCATGCTAGATAAGATGTACGACATGAACTTGGCCTATTTCAAAGAGCTGAACATGTACATCCTCGCCGGGAAACAGCGGTTGCAACATGCGGTGGATGTGGACTTAAAAGACCTACAAGACAAGGCCCTCACCTCTGGACAGCCAGAGGATGCACAGGCGGCACAAGACTTTGCCAATATGGTCAACCGGTTTGAGAAAAAACTCCATGACCTAGAGCTGACCCGTATGGTGAGCATCCAGATGGCGCCGCAGATTCGGATGATTCAGCAAAATGATGCGGTGATGGCGGAGAAGATCCAAACCTCTATCGTCAACACCATCCCCCTATGGAAAAGCCAGATGGTCTTGGCCCTCGGCATGGCAAATGCCCAACGTGCCATGGAGGCCCAGCGGAATGTGACGGATGTGACCAACGAACTTCTGAAGAAAAACGCCGCTGCCCTCAAAACCGGCACCACGGATATCGCCAGAGAGGCCCAGCGGGGCATTGTGGAAATTGAGACCCTAGAGCAAACCAACCGTAGCTTAATTGAGACCTTAGAGGAAGTCCAGCAAATCCAAGCAGAAGGCTCGCAACGCCGGAAAGATGCGGAAGTGGAACTGGGCCGCATTGAGGGCGAATTAAAGCAAAAACTATTAGAATTGCAGACAAGGTAGAGGGCAAGTATGAAAATCCTGAAAAAACAACCGGTGGCCATCTTCGTCGCCCTCATCATCATGGCACTGGCCTTGGTGTACGGGGTCAATCGTAGCGTAAGCGAACAAGTGACCGCCGTGAAAGACCAATTTTATAACGGCGTGTTTGACGAACAGGCGGGCTTTCGCCGGGCGGGCATCCACGGGCAATTGACCCAACGGACTACCGCCGCCATGCGGATGCTGGCCATCGGGGACTTTAGCCACCCGGACGTGGCAGAACTGCAAACCGCAGGCGCAGAACTACAATCGGCCAGAAATGAGATGATTGCTCTGCTCACAGAGGGGGCCACGCCAAGTGCGCTGTTCTTAGCAGACCAAAATTTGACCGTAGCCACCCAGCGGTACTTCGCCCTACTTCATCCCCTAGTCGCAGCCGCCCAAGGAGAGGATTTAGAGGCCTTAGAAGCGGCGGAGGACACCATGCAAAACGCCGCCCGGGTCATCTCCGAGAGCGGGTATAACGAGGCTGTGGGCGTGTTCAACCGCACTGTCATGGGCGGGTTCCCCATGACGGTACTCCGAGTGATTGTGCTCGTACAGATGCCGGAACTATTTGCATAGGAGCAAACTATGAAAAAACGACTTGTTTTATGCCTATTCGCCCTGCTCATCCTAGCTGCGCCAGCTTTGGCAGCCCTCCCGGCGGAGACCGACTACCAAGTGGTAGACACCGCCGGGGTACTCAGTGCTGGGGTTCATTCTGATGTAAACAACCTCGGCGACCTGATGCGACACGAAATCAGTGCAGAGATTATGGTAGTCACGGTGGAGTACATCACCGCCGGGCAAGATGTCGAGCAGATGATGCGAACACTTTTTGACCAGTGGCAAGTGTCCACCCGTGGGATGATGATTTTATTTTCCACCCAAGAAAACCGCGGCGGTCTCATGCCTGGCGAGGATATTGACGGTATCTGGACAACCAACCGGATTGACACCTATCTCAACAACTATTTTTGGAACGATATTGATGCGGGCAACTATGATGCCGGTGTGATAAATTTGGTTACGCAACTGACCCTTTGGTACGAGGAATTCTACAACGTAACCTTAATCAGCGATGCCGAACAACCGATACAGGATGCGCCTGTGGTGCAAGACACGCCGACAATTCAAGCAGCACCTATGCAGTCGGACACCATGGCGATTATATCCGGGCTTGTCATTCTCGGCATCATCGTGGTGATTATTGTGGCAGTGGTATCCATGTCCGCCCGACGGCAGTACGTGAGCTATCACCAGCAGATGGGGATGCCCATGCCCATGTGGCGGCCTTGGTTTATCTTCTGGGGCCCCCGCCCGTGGCGGCGCCACTGGTGGGGCGGCGGTTGGCGTGGCGGCTGGGGCGGTCGCGGCCCCCGTCCACCCCGCGGCGGTGGCGGCATGGGCGGAACCGGCGGCTCTGGCAGAACCACCGGCGGCTTCGGTAGTGGTTCCTTTGGCGGACGCTCTGGCGGAAGTTTTGGCAGCGGCGGCTTCGGTGGTGGCGGATTCCGCGGCGGCGGTGGTCGGGGCGGCGGCTTCGGCGGTAGGCGATAGCCTTGCGCCCTTGGTGGTCACCTCTGACAAGAGGCGAGACACCAAGGGCGTTTGTTTATATAGACAAAATAATATTTTTACAACTTAATCGGCTATAAAATTGACCAGGGGTTCTTGTTGCTTCTTTGGCAAATCAAGCGTCATGGGTGAAACATGTTCTCCGAAAATATACACTTGATTCGTATCCGGTTCGACACAAATATCTGTTTTCGGCTTTGTGGCAAAATCAATGTAAACCAATGATTCGGTATCAGAAGCATTCGCAATGGCATGAACACCTTTTTCGCCCGTTGGAAAACATATCATATCGCCAGTTTTCACTTCCCTTTCCCCATAAAACGTACGCAATCTTCCTTTCCCACTGATAATGTAGAACACTTCCTCACTACGCTCATGCCAGTGGTAACTATAAGAACATTTACCTACAGGCACTTCTACAAAAGCCACCGTACAAGTGTCAACATCTTTTCTGCAAATAACAGGCTTTTCAAAAAAACTACTGTTTTCTGCAAAATTCCCTTTGGTAACCGCTTCCATGTTAGTGATGTTTTTGATTATTAAATCTTTTGGCATGATTTCTTCCTCCTCGTTATTGTGATTTTTTTGCCATACGTATATACTAATACACTAAGGGGAATTTTTGAAGAAGGCACTTTTTTGTGCTGTAGTTACCAAAAGGAAACCATTGGAGGTGCTTTCATGACAAAAGAACTGCCATCATGCCCGCTACAAATCACGCTATCTCTTATAGATAACAAGTGGAAATCACTTATTTTAGGAGAATTATTGTTTGAAGGCACACAGCGCTTTAGTGAACTTAGAAAGGCCCTGCCTCATATCTCCCAAAAAGTGTTAACACAAAATCTCCGCTCGATGGAAGAAAGCGGACTTATCGTTCGCAAAATTTTTGCTGAAGTTCCCCCTCGTGTTGAATATTCCTTAACTGACTTAGGATACAGTTTGCGACCTATCATTGAGGATATGATAAGATGGGGCAAAGAATATAGAGCAAAGGCCCAATAGCAATATTTGTTTGCACCGATGTCATGTTCTAACCAATGGGAATGTATTGAAATCCCTTGAGAAACGGTGTATAATCCTCCTTAGTGGGATTGTTATTTGTTATCTGTCAGACACGCCAATTCCCCGTGTGGGAACATGTTTAAAAAATATGCCGAACAACAAGCCCAACAACAACAGGAGAAAACAACCAAATGAACCGACAAGAAAAATCTCTATCCACCTTGGAGCTCCCAAACGTCCTAGAACGCCTCGCCGCAAAAGCGGTCAGCGAACCCGGCAAAGCCGCAGTGCGTGAACTGCGGCCTGCTACATCTATAACAGAAATCCGCACCCGGCTGCAAGAGACCACCGCCGCCCGGGGTATGCTCGCCATCAAAGGCGCTCCGTCCTTCCACGGTGTCAAAGACATCGCCGCACCCTTGGGCCGGGCAGACCGGGGCGGGATGCTGAATACCCGCGAACTGCTTGCTATCGCCGGGGTACTCAGAGCCGCCCGGACAGTGAGACTATACGCCAAAGCAGAGCGTGAGCAAGAAACAGAGATCGACTATCTGTTCCGCAGCCTAGCGGGGGATCGGCACTTAGAAGAACAAATCACCACCGCCATTGTCGGTGAGGACGAGATTGCCGATGCCGCAAGCACCGACCTTGCCGCCATCCGCCGGAAAATCCGGTTGACCGGGGCAAAGATACAAGAGACCCTGCGGAAGCTGATCTCGTCCCCCACCCACGCAAAAAACCTACAAGATGCGCTGGTGACCCAACGTTCCGGCCGATATGTAGTACCGGTAAAGGCAGAACATAAAAATGCGATTCCCGGACTGGTGCATGACACATCTTCCTCCGGCCAAACCTTCTTTATCGAACCCGCCGGGGTGGTGGAGGCCAACAATGAAATCCGGGAACTAGAAACCAAAGAACAGATAGAAATCGAACGGATTTTGATGGAACTCTCCGCAGCGGCGGCGGCTCGGCGAGAGGATATGGAAAGTGATTACGAGATTTTAGTACGCCTCGATACCATCTTCGCCCGTGCCAAGCTGGGGGATCAGCTAGATTGTACAGCACCGACGGTGCAGACAAAGGGAGAAACCCTGCTCAAACGGGCCAGGCATCCGCTGTTAGAGCAGAAAAAAGCGGTACCCATTGATTTGCGGCTGGGCGGCCCATTTGACACACTGGTCATCACCGGCCCCAACACGGGGGGCAAGACCGTAAGCCTGAAAACGCTGGGGCTTCTTACCCTCATGGCGCAGTGCGGACTGCATATTCCGGTGGATGAAGGCAGTGTGGTGACGGTGTTCTCCAAGGTGTTAGCGGATATCGGAGACGAGCAGAGTATTGAACAGTCTCTGTCCACCTTTTCCGCCCATATGACCAATATTGTGGACATTATAGAAGATGCGGGCCCCGGTGTATTGCTGCTGTTTGACGAACTGGGTGCCGGCACTGACCCCACGGAAGGGGCGGCGTTGGCCATTGCCATTATTGAACACGCCAGAAGCCGTGGGGCCATGGTGGCAGCCACCACCCACTACGCCGAGTTAAAACTCTACGCCACCACTACACCGGGGGTGGTCAATGCCGCCTGTGAATTTGACGTGGAGACCTTGCGGCCCACCTATCGGCTTTTAATCGGCGTGCCGGGGAAATCCAATGCCTTTGCCATCGCCGCCCGATTGGGATTGTCAGAAACAGTCATCGACGATGCCCGCCGCCGAGTGGATGCAGACAGCACCAGTTTTGAAGAGGTGCTCACCAAACTGGATACCCAGCGGCAATTGATGGAACAAGAGCGGATGGAAACGGATAAACTACTGCTCTCCGCCAAGGAAGATAAGGCTAGGGCCGAGATACTCCGCCGGGAGGTGGAAGAGGCCAAGGCAAAGGCCCGAGACCTCGCCAGAAGAGAGGCCCAAGAACTCATCGAGGATGCTCGCCGGGCCAGTGATGAGGTGTTTGCAGAACTCAAAGAAATCCGCCGCAAACAGGCCAAAGAACAGGATTGGCAGACAGTGAATGATGCCAGATCGGGCCTGCGCCGCAGACTAAACGAGGCAGAGTCCGGCCTTGCAACACACACCGAAGATACCCCGGAAGAAGCCCCCGCAAGACCCATTGAGCCCGGTGACACGGTAGAGCTTCGCAGTATTGGCTCGAAAGCCCAAGTGATTGACATTGGGGCAGACGGCACCCTCACCTTGCAAGCGGGAATTATGAAAATCAACGCCAAACCCAATGAGGTTCGGTTAATAGAAGGAGCAAAAAAGCCGGACTTCAAGCGAGTCATCGCCCAGAGTGAAGCAAAACTGCGCGCCGCTGGAGTAAAGCCGGAGGTAGACCTGCGGGGCATGATGGCAGACGAGGCCGTCACCGCAACGGAATTGTTCTTAGACAGTGCCGTGATGAGCAACCTTGGCACCATTACCATTATCCATGGCAAAGGCACAGGGGTCTTACGCCAAGCGGTACATGAAAGCCTGCGCCGAAACAAGCAAGTCAAAGACTATCGCCTGGGCCGTTATGGTGAGGGAGAGACCGGTGTTACGATTGTAACGCTGAAATAAGACAGGACAATTGGCAAAATTGCCAATTTATGAAGGTCTTTTCTTGGTATTTACAACTAGACTACAACTTTTGGAAAAGTACCGCAATTCCGGTTGACGCAGGAGCCTAGGTTTGATAGAGTATAATCGTAATACTAATACTTTAATGTATAAAGTGAGAAAGGTGTGAGTTGTACGATGGTAGCAAAACGAGCAACTTTGACCAATCAAGTGGGCCTCCACGCCAGACCCGCTACGTTTTTTATTCAGAAAGCCAACGAGTTCAAAAGCAGTATTTGGATCGAACGGGAAGAGCGGCGGGTGAACGCAAAAAGCCTTTTAGGCGTACTCTCCTTAGGTGTTGTCAAGGGCGGTGAGATCGACATTATCGCCGACGGCGACGATGCATCCGAGGCGGTTGAGACCCTGTGTGAGCTCATCCGATCCAATTTCGGCGAAGAAACTGAGGGCTAACAACACGCAAAGCCGAGGCGGGAACAGATGTGTTCCCGCCTTTGTTGTTTTTGGGCGCGGGTTTGTTCAATCCAGATGGAAAAGCATCTATCTTTCACTACGGCCTCTCGACCCTATGCTCCCCATTCATGAGCACAGTTCAATAGAACATCACACTAGCACCACCACCGCCCTTGACCATTGGGACTTCGAGCACTATTACATCTGGCTAGAGAGTATCAGCATCAGTGCAGAGCATAAGATACGAAACCGTCGTCACTCTGCCCTTGACCTTTGCGGGTTCTTAGGGGCGTAGCCCATAAGTTGATTTTTTGCTTCTTTTTGTTCAACGACAAAAAGATGGCCCGTCCGGCAGGACATGACCAGTTGGCGGTACCCGCCAAGAAAACCCTCGGCGGCAACGCCGAACAGGAAAGGTCAAGGGCCGGGACGCACAGCGGCACGTCCCCTACGAGGGACAAATAGCGTGGGGAACATCGAGAACACCGTCTCCCACAAAAAAAGAGAGGAACATCCGCCATGCATTGGTTTTCTATTGTAACCTCTATCCTCATCGCTGGCTTCGCCTTTTTGCTCCTGCGCAGGCAAGGGCTTCTTCGTGGGGCCCTGCCTCGTGTTGGGGCTATATTGCTGTTGACGGGGGCGTTTGTTGCGCGGCTTTTTGTTTTTGGACATGAAACCTTGGATTACCAGTGGTTCCTCGGCCCGTGGGTACAGCATTTTCGGGACTCCGGCGGATTTTCCGGGTTCTCGGTTCCGGTGGGCAACTATCATGTGACTTATCTATATTTCCTCGCCCTGTTTAGTTACATACCTGTGCCGGATCTGTATTTAATCAAACTGCTGAGCATTTTTTTCGATGTGATATTGGCCTATTTCGTCATGCAGACCGTAGGCCTTTATACCCAAAGCGTGTGGAGACGGCGGACAGTATTTTTTGCGATACTCTACCTCCCAACCGTATTCCTCAACGGCGCTTATTGGGGACAGTGTGACAGTATTTTCACAGCGTTTCTGGTTATGAGTTTCTATTACGCCATGAAACGCCGCCCAACACGCTCTATGGTGATGCTTGCAATTTCGTTTGCGTTTAAGTTGCAAGCCGTGTTTTTGTTCCCGCTGTATCTGGTGTTCCTGTTCACCCGGCAAATCCGGTTGCGGCATCTGGCCGTGTTCCCGGTGACGTATCTTCTGGTTATCTTGCCCGCCGTCTTGCTGGGCCGACCCTTTTGGGATACCGTCTTTCTCTATTTCCAGCAGGCCAGCCCAGAAGGGCGGGGCTTAAACTACAACTCCCCGTCCATCTTCGCCCTCTACCAAGGGCCCCGTGTGAACCCAGAGCTGGCTTGGGCCGGCATCATCGCCGCCTTTGTGTTTGTGGCTTTGATTTACCTCATCGTCTTGTTCCGCCACCGGCGGCAGGTGTCGAACGGGACGTATCTCACCTTGGCCCTGCTATTCGTTATCGGTGTCCCCTTTTTCCTGCCCCAGATGCATGAGCGATATTTCTTCCCCGCCGATATATTCGCAGTTATCTTCGGCTTTGCCCGTCTCCGCTTCCTCCCCGCTATTGCGTTGACCCAGTTTGCGTCTCTGTTGGGTTATTACACCTATCTAAACAACCGCTGGCCCCCGGTTCCCATTTATTATGGAACCTATGGGCTGATGGTGTTGCTGGCGGTGCTGGTGGTAACATTACTATTACAACCGCGGGCGAAGAGAAGAGCATAGAGAGATGGACTTTTGATTTTAGCCATGATATAATCGAACAAAGCAACGCCAAAAACACCATTGGAGAACCACAATGAAAAAAGAACTCCTAGAAGCCGGAAAAATCGTCAACACCCACGGTGTCCGTGGCGAAGTAAAAATCCAGCCATGGGCAGATTCTGCTGAATTTTTACAGGGCTTTACACATCTATATATTGACGGCGAGCCTGTGCGGCTTCTTGGTGCCCGTGTGCATAAACAAATGCTGATTGCCGAACTGGAAGATGTAACGGAAATCAACGCCGCCATTGCCCTTAAAAATAAGATTGTCTATATCCGCCGGTCGGATGTAGACTTGCCCCCCGGCCATTTCTTTATCCAAGACATTTTGGGTCTGCCTGTTATTGACGAGGCGGGCACCGCCCTTGGTACCCTGAAAGAAATCCTGCCCCGCCCCGGCGGGAACGTGTATGTGATTGCAGACGAAGACGGCGCAGAGCGGCTGGTGCCAGACGTGCCGGCGTTTCTGTTGGAAAAAAATCTGGACGAAGGCTTTATCCGGGTACGCCTCATAGAAGGAATGTAGCCATGACCATCGACATTCTGACTCTCTTCCCTGAGATGTTTGACGCACCCTTAGGTCAAAGCATCATCGGGCGGGCGCAAGCGGCGGGACATGTGACCATCCGCTGCCATCAAATTCGGGACTTTACCACCAACCGCCAAAACCAAGTGGACAATTATCCCTACGGCGGTGGGCGTGGCTGTGTCATGCAGGCCCAGCCCTTACACGCCGCATGGCAGCACGCAAAGGCACTAGGCGGCCCGGCTCGAACCATTTGCTTCTCACCCCGCGGCCGAGCATTCACACAAGCGGATGCCGTCCGGCTCTGCCGGGACTATGACCGGCTCATTTTTGTCTGCGGCCATTATGAGGGGGTTGACCAGCGGTTTATCGACCTAGCCGTAGATGAGGAGATATCTCTCGGTGACTTTGTGCTCACCGGCGGCGAAATTCCCGCCATGGCGGTAGCGGATGCCGTTTGCCGCATGGCCCCCGGTGTGTTAGCGGACGAGAGTTGCTATACGGACGAGAGCCACTGGAACGGTTTGCTAGAGCACCCGCAGTACTCCCGACCGGATGTGTGGGAAGGGCTAGAGGTCCCGGAGGTGCTTCTAAACGGCAACCACCGGGATATTGACAACTGGCGGCGCAAGCAGTCGTTTTTGACCACTCTGACGAGGCGGCCTGATATGTTTGAGCGGTTGCTGTTCACCAAGGCTGACCTGAAGCTCTTAGGCGAGTTGCGAGCGGACACAAACGACCCGGCAGTGCGAGACGCCTTGGCTTGGCTTCACACAGACCGCATCACCGTGCGCCGGGCCACAGAGCGGGACGAGCGGTATCTAACGCCCCAAGACGGTGCGACCACCTTTGCCATCTATGCAGAACATCACGGGTTTTGCGGTCATGCCATATACCGAATAGCGGGAACGGTGGGGCAACTGGAACTCTCCCTTCTTCCCCATGCCGCTGGCAAGGGCATTGACACGTTTGCGCTGACCCATGTGCTGGATGCGCTGTTTTCCGAACCGGGGGTGGATGTCTGTGTGTGCACGTCTCCTCTATCGGAAGATGTGGTACGGCGGATTGGGTTTTCCCTTGGTTTAAATGGACAATTTATCTTGGTGAAAGCAGACCAAGTTCAGCTGAACGACGATTCTGATTGAAAATTAGTTCTTTCTGTATAAACACTAGACAACTATATCAAAAATATGGTATATTAAGTTAAAGTAAAAGAAAGTGGAACATAATGTGTTTTAAAAGAAGAACGTGTATACTTTACTGTACTGAAAGAGTACTTTAATACTACAGAGAAAATGTCCATCGGTACCTTGGCTAAGAACTTGCGCTCCACCTGCTTTGACAAAAATTAGAAGAGAAGAAAGAGCTGATGTTATGAAAATTCAAGTTTCCACCGATTATGCCATTCGCATTCTCCAGTATCTCCATAAAAACGAACACGATTTACCCACGGCTATGACCATTTCACAGTCAGTTGGAATCACCTATCCGTTCTTTATCAAAATCGCCCACATGCTCAAGCAAAAGGGCTTGGTTCGCGCTGTGCAAGGACGAAATGGCGGATACCAATTGGCAAAACCCGCTGACCAAATTAGCTTTTATGATGTGTACTTATCTATTGAGGGCGAGTTACGGCTCAACCGTTGTCTGCAAGATGGTTCTAGTTGCAGTCGGGACGAAGGTTCTAAATGCCATCTGCGTGGATTTATCGGCAGTATGCAAGAGGATCTGATTGCAAAAATGTCAAAAAAGAGTGTCTTAGACCTACTTGGCACATAGCACAGTGAGGCCCGACTTTTCTAGAAAAATTTTGGCTTTTGTCTAATCGTTTCAATATCTCTGCGCCCGCCCCACAAACCGTCAACATACCTGCCCGCACCGAACATATGCGGGGGGCCGAGGGCAACCGTTCCCTGCGGTTTTTCGTGTATGTGAATGATTCTAAGCAGACACTTCAAGGTACCTTGTGACCCTTCCCCTTTCACCGTATCTATGGTATGATATGGCGATTAAGAGGAAGGGTTCTTTTATTGCGGATTAGTATAAGGAGCATACCATGATAAAACGATTGCTTACCGTTGCCTTGCTCATTACCATGCTCTTTGGGCTAATGGGCTGCGGCGACGCGCGAGATGTGTCAGACCATCCGCTAGTGGGCACATGGAGCTGGGTAGAGGATGGACTGTGGCAGTGGCAGTTTCAGGCCGATGGCACCGGCACCCGAGGAGTCACAGGCGAAGAGACAAGATTTGTCTGGTCCATCGAAGACGGCGGGCATCTGCGGCTCAACGTACAGGGCGGCAGTCGAGAGAGCTGGAGCTATCTCATAAGCGGCTATTCCCTGACTTTGGACAACCGACAGCTTGCCGGTGAGACCTATACATACAGAAGAGCCGACGCCCCCCCGGACATCCGAGAAGAGCCTGCAGAACCTGACCTCGTTCCTGATGTGACGACCTTGCTCGGCAAATGGGAATGCCAAGACGACACCGTACCCCACGCATGGATGTGTCTGCTCCTCTTTGAAGAGGGCGGCAGATTCACAGACAGCGAAGGAGACACAGGGACGTTTGTCATTGACGGGTCATATCTGACCTTTTTATTTGACGGATTTCAACCCATTGTAGTAGAGTTTATACTGTTTGAGGATATTCTGACCCTGCAAGGCGACAATATCAATGTAGTGTTAGTACGGCAATCGTGATAACAAACACCATGGCGCCCCCAAGTGAAATCACGTATTGAAAAATTGACCAAAAAGCGGTATACTACTATATATTGTATATTACAAAAATCTAGGAGTTGTAGCCGTGTATCTGAAAGCCCTTGAAATCCAAGGATTCAAATCCTTCCCGGAAAAAACCCGGTTAACATTTGAAAAGCAGATTACCGCCATTGTCGGCCCCAACGGCAGCGGGAAATCTAACATATCTGACGCCATCCGCTGGGTCATGGGGGAACAGAGTACCCGCACCCTCCGTGGCGGCAAGATGGAAGACGTGATTTTTGGCGGAACCGAGCTCCGCAATCAGGTGGGCTTTGCAGAGGTAAGTCTGATTTTAGACAACTCTGGCGGCCTGTTCCATATTGAGCAGAGCGAAATCATGATCACCCGCCGCTATTACCGTAGCGGTGAGAGTGAATATGCCATCAACAAAGAAACCGTCCGGCTCCGGGATGTCCATGAAATTCTAATGGACACAGGCATGGGCCGGGATGGGTATGCCATCATCGACCAAGGCCGGGTTGGCGAAATTTTGTCCCAACGGAGCGTAGACCGCCGGGAAATCTTAGAAGAAGCCGCCGGTATCTCCCGGTTCCGGCACAGGAAAGAGGAGTCCGAGCGGAAACTGGGCCGAACAGAGGACGACCTGACCCGGATTAACGACAAAGTGGCCGAGCTGGAATTGCAAGTAGAGCCGCTACAAAAACAGGCGGAAATAGCGAAGAGTTATCTGCTGCTCCGGGATCAATTGCGCAGGATAGAGGTCTCGCTCTGGATGGCGCAACTGGAAAAACTCCGGGGGGATGCCACGCGGCTGATCGAAGACTTTGAAACCGCCCGTGTTCAGCTACAAGAGGGGCAGGCGAACTTAGAAAACATGTACCGTGACTCGGAATCCTTTTTGGAAAAATTCCGGGCCAAAGACGAAGCGGCGGAGACCACCCGACAACGGATTTCTGATATTACGGACAAGGTAGCAGAAGCGGAGAGCGCCGTTGCCGTGCTCCGTGCCAATGTGAAGGGGGACGCAGATGCCGTTGAGCGGTTGACTGCCGAACTCTCGGAACAGGCGGGCAGGCAAGACACATTGCAAGGCCAAATTGATGAGCGCCGAGGCCGGATGACAGAGACCGAAGCAGAGATGACGGCCCTCACCCAAGAAATGGAAGCCAAGGTAAGCGAGGCCTCAAAGATTACCCAATCCCAAGGAAGCGGGGCAGAAGATTTAGATGCCCTGATGCAGCAAGAAAGCCGAGAAAGCGTGGCGCTGGCCGGTGAACGTGAGCGGATATCCGCCCTGCAATCGGCAACGGCGGCCCTGACTGACCGGGCCGGGGACTGTGAAGCGGACTTAGCATCAGCAGAGGTCAAGCTGGCAGAGGCCAGAACCCTGCGGAACGATTGTAAGCAAAACCTAGAAACCGCAGTAGCCGAACAGCAAACCCTCAGCAACATGATTCGGGGCCACGAAATGAAGATGAGCGGCCGGGAGAACAAGGTGGCGGCTCTGCGAGATGAAGTCAATTCGCTGACCTTAGAGTATGGCTCTGTGCAAAACCGTATCGGGATGCTTGCCGAGATGGAACGGGAGTTTCAAGGCTTTACCCGGGCAGTGAAAGAGGTCATGCAAGAGCATGGTCGTGGCCGTCTCCGTGGGATTCACGGGCCGGTGGCAAATCTGGTGGGTACAGAAGAGAGATATGCGCTGGCCATCGAGACCGCCCTCGGCGGGGCCAGTCAGAATATTATTGTGGACACACCGGAGGACGGCAAACACGCCATCAACTTCCTCAAGCGCGGCAATGTGGGGCGGGCCACATTTTTGCCCCTGAGTTCCATTCGAGGCAACCGCCTAAACGAGCGAGGCTTAGAGGGCCGGGCTGGGTTCGTGGGGCTTGCCTTGGACTTGGTGCGCTTTGATGGGAAATTAGAATCCGTTTATAAAAACCTTTTAGGCCGGACGGTGATTGTGGAGACACTAGACCACGCCATCAGCATCGCCAAGGCGTATGATAACAAGTTTAAGCTGGTGACACTGGATGGACAGGTACTTAGTGCCGGTGGTTCCATGACCGGCGGGTCATCGGCAAAAACTGCCGGGTTCTTGTCTCGGGCCAATGAGATTGAGAAATTAAAGGTCAAGCAGACCGACCTAGCCCGACGGCTCAAAGCCCGCCGGGACGAGTTAGAAGAAATTGAGCGGGAACTCAAAAGCGCCACAGCAGAGCTGGAAACCAGCCGGGGCGAGTTGCGGCAGGTAGAAGATAGCGTACTCAAACTGGAAGGTAGCCTGCAAACCCATAACACAGTACGTGCGGCACTGATTCAGAGTACAGAGGACTTGGAAGCGGAACTGCAAGACATCCGAAACAAACAAATCGCCAACCGTGCCGAGACGGAGACTCTGCAACAGACCACCGCCCGGCGAGAAACGGCCATGGCGGAGTTGAGAGAACAAGCCGATACCTTGGCCCAAGGACAAAAGGACTTGATGGAGGCGAGAGAAACCCTCAACCAATCCCTCGCCGACCTTCAAGCTCGGCGAGCATCCCTTGCGGCCCAACGGGAATCAGATCGGCACACGGTGGAAGAACTGGAACATCTCGCCCATAGCCTAGACGGCGACCGCAACCAGAAAGAAGCTCAAATCGAGGCCCTGCGGCAAGAGCGGGAAACATTCACGGCACAAATTGCCCAAAAAGAAGAGACCATCGCCGGGTACAAGGCGCAGATAGAGGAGTGCCGCACGGAACTCACCCGCATCGGGGAAGAAAAGCTGGCCCTAGAGGCCGAGCGAACCCAAGCTGACCGCACCATGAAAACCAGAAACGAAGAAATCCTCAAAATGGAGCGAGAGTGCGCTCGCCTAGAGCAACGAAAACTTGCCGCCGACATGGAGGAAAAGCAGATACTAGACCGGCTTTGGGACACCTACGAACTCAGCCACTCGTCTGCGCAAGAGGTGCGGCAAGAAATCGAGAGCGTGGCCGCCGCCGGACGGGAAGTGGCCCGGTTCAAGCAACAGATTGCAGCACTGGGTACGCCCAATATCGGTGCCATTGAGCAGTATGAGGTTATCGGCACACGTTATACTTATCTCACGGAACAGCGGGATGATATCCAAAAAGCCAAAACCGAACTAGAAGGTGTCATAGCCGAGATCACCAAAGAGATGGAAGAGATATTCACCCGGGAGTTCAAACAGATTGACCTAAGCTTCCAGCAAACCTTCCAAGAACTCTTCGGCGGCGGGAAGGCCAGCTTAGAGTTAGAAGAGCCGGATAATGTGTTAAGCAGCGGTGTCGAGATTCGAGTACAGCCGCCGGGGAAGAGCCTCAAGACAATCACCCTACTCTCTGGCGGAGAAAAGGCCTTCGTGGCCATCGCCTTATACTTTGCCATTCAGAAGATTCGGCCCACGCCGTTCTGTGTCATGGACGAGATTGAGGCGGCTTTAGATGAGGCGAACGTGTTGCGTTTCGCAGAGTACATGCGAACCCTCGCCCACAGAACTCAGTTCATTACTATCACCCACCGCCGGGGCACCATGGAAGAGGCGGACATGCTCTACGGTGTCACCATGCAAGAGCGGGGCGTGTCACAGGTGATTCATGTGGATTTAGAAGAGGCGGAAAAAACAATGGAGGCGGAGTAAATGGGATTTTTCGATCAAGTCAAACAGGGCCTAAAAAAAACCAGCGACCAGCTCACGGGGCTGTTCGACAGTTTCACCGGAACCAATGAAGAGTTTTTCGAGGAGTTGGAAGAAACGCTAATCTTAGCAGACATGGGTGCCGAGCGGGCCATGGATGCCATTGAGAAACTGCGAGAAGTGACCAAAGAGCAAGGCATCCGTGGGCCGGAAGAACTGCGGGCCGCACTGACAGAGATACTGGCAGAGTACCTGTCTGTAGGTGAGCCGGGGATGCGGCTTACCACCAAGCCATCTGTGATCCTCATGATTGGTGTCAACGGTGTGGGTAAGACCACCACCATCGGCAAGCTGGCTGTACACTACGGACAATTAGGCAAAAAAGTGCTGTTGGCAGCCGGAGACACCTTCCGGGCGGCAGCGGCAGAGCAACTGGCCATCTGGGCCGACCGGGCCGGGGCCGATATCGTACGCCACGAAGCGGGCTCTGACCCGGCTTCTGTGGTGTTTGATGCTTGTCAGGCGGCAAAAGCCCGTGGGGCAGATCTGATTATCGTAGATACGGCAGGGCGGCTTCACAATAAGACAAACCTGATGCAAGAACTCTCTAAAATCAGCCGCATCATCGACCGGGAACTACCAGATGCCGACCGGGAGACCTTATTAGTCCTAGACGCTGTCACAGGCCAAAACGGGCTACAGCAGGCCAGAGCGTTCCAAGAGGGCGCAGGACTCACAGGAATCGCACTGACCAAACTAGACGGCACCGCCCGTGGGGGGATTATTTTCGCCATTGCCGACGAGCTCGGTGTGCCGGTGAAATTTATCGGCGTGGGGGAAAAAGCAGAGGATTTGTTGCCGTTTGAGCCAACGGGGTTTGTAGAGGCGTTGTTGGGTGAGTAGGGTATTTTATCCAAAACCCTTTTGTATGCTCAAACAAAATGAATATTTATGATTTTTAAAAGATTAAGGGGTGACTAGCTATTAGAAGTCAAGAGTTTTTTGGAAGAATTTTCACACAGCGAAAATGGGCATGCCAAAGCGAGCCCCTGATGGAGCTGTTTTTAAAATTGGCGTTTTATCTCAGTTTTTC
>Ga0131853_10001998_pt1 | contig 36468 bp, 13 predicted proteins | sample TergutLab28metaG_FD_92764 | JGI IMG/M metagenome (GOLD analysis project Ga0131853, IMG submission 92764) | Labiotermes labralis P1 segment gut microbial communities from Petit-Saut dam, French Guiana - Lab288 P1 (version 2) (version 2) | ecosystem: Host-associated > Arthropoda: Insects >... | reverse complement strand
TGATCCCCACCGCTCAGGCTTCAAGCTTCACATTGCAGTACTTTCCGTATTATGTGTGATGTTCCAAGTATAGCTGTCTTTTGTAGTGAATCTATCGAGTGTTTTCCTGGTATAGTTTCCAATATTTTCTTTAAGCTTCTCGTTACTATTCCAGTGGCTCCAATTATTACTGGTACAATCGTACATTTGAGGTTCCACATTCGTTGTATCTCTATACACAAACTCTTGTATTTTAACTCTTTTCCGCTTCCTTTTGCACAACATTTCTGTATGCGGGTATTGCCACATCTATCAGTGTGCATGTTTTCTCTTTTTTGTTTTTAATTATTATATCTGGCCTATTTGCTGTAACTCCTCTGTCTGTATGTACTGCTTATTATTATTATTATTATTATTATTATTATTATTATCGTTGTTGTTGTGGCGGTGGTGATGGTGGTGTCGGCGTCGTTGGCGGCGATGCTGATACGTTGTTTTACGTAAGAGAGTAGACAGAGATGTAGAAGCTAGAGAAGAGGAAACTATAAAATATATACTTAAAACCGGCACTGAGTTTCGTGTCTTCTTATATTACAAATAAGGAATGAAGTTTATTAGAACGGAATGATTGGTGACTGCTCTTCAAACAATGTAACAGTCTAATTTCGGCGCCAAATGTTCCTACGAAATGAAAAGTCAACACGGATCCTCTAATTAAGCCCTTAAAAGACCAAGACATCGTCTGTTTCTGAACAGTTTTTACTGGCTGATTCTAATCCACATGACGTCACAGTCTATTTGCCAATTTAAAATAGCCGTATCATTTTTGCTGTGTACTACTGTGTTAGTTTTACCTGAAAAACGATTGTGTATTTGTAATTTTTTTTCTTTTGGAGACTATTCTTTACAATTGTATTGTACTTGCACACACTGCTGGTAGTTAAGGTTATAGTGCTAAATGTTGGGAGGATCAGTGAATAATAATGACTTTGGAAAACTATGAAATTTTGTGAATGACACCGAGTCACGCGAATGTGCAGAAGAGCAGTCATTCCACATTTGGACATGCGGTTCTTTTGTCAAGTGCCAACATCCTTTAAGATCGACGCGCACTCAAGAGGAATTGTGTCATCTGACAATGACATGAACACATTTGTCTTACTGATACGTGTGATTTTGAAGCGACGCGACAAGTTCGCAGTTCCAATCAGAGCCTCCAAAATTTTCTCCGACGAAGGAACCTATGAGTGTCGTTCTAGACCAGGGAATGGCTTGCGGCGCATTTTGCTGTTTGCCTGAGAAATGTCACAAAACATCTTAGGGTCGTTGGCTTACGGACCGGGAGTTGAGCAAGAGACCTACCGGTGGGAATTGGAAAGGCTACTTGCACTCTACACTGACGATCAATCTCTTGGAGAAGACAAAAATTTCATCTTCGCTCAATAAATTTAAAGCCGTATAAAGGTACGCCCTGTATTACCCAACTATGCAGGCATTCTCACTATCTATGTTTCCGAGGGTCCGAGAGAAACAAGCTTTTACATGGAGTATAATTCCATAACAGAATAACCTACGTTGACTCTGATTACTCTTGTGTAAGCTATCAGAAGACGACCTACAGCATTGCTTCCAACAGTGGAAGATTCGCATGGAGCGGTGTAGGGATCGAGGAGGGGAGTACATTGAGGGTGACAACATTTCTATCTTGTAATTTTTTTAATAAAAAAATGTTCTAACACCAATCCGGTTATTTTATAGTCACACCACATATATGAGCAAAATTCTTCGTCCCGACGACTACACTTATTTTCGGCTCTGAAGAAAAATATTGGTGGCTATAAATTTAAAAATGTTATCCATGTGTGCAGCACACTGTCACACCGTGCCTCTTGACACACACCATGGACTACTGTCCGAAGGGAATAACGTACTTAAAAGATCTTGCCCACAACACGATTAATCTCATCTGTGGCTGGTTCTATGTACAACGTAGTTGGACGTCAGCGCAATTAAATCTTAACTGGTCAGATTAGAGCTAATAGTAAACAATTCAGAACATAGGTCTGCATCTTAAACTTATTTTCTGACCATGCGTTTCGTCATACCAAGCAGGACATGATATGATTTTCACAAACATCTGCTAAGGAACGCGTCTTAGAATTTTTTTGTCTGTTCTGCAGCTTCTTCATTCATTGGTGGGTGTCTGCTTTCATTGTGGGTTTGTGTTGATGGTAGTTTCTTGAAGGTACTTCGAAGAATCGGGGACCGCGTTAGCACAGTGGTTAAGGTGCTGTGCTACAAATCGGAAGGTCGCTAGTTGGATCCCAGCTGGTATCAGTGGATTTTTCATTGACATAAAATTCTTCCGATCTCACTATGGGCCTGGGGCCCTGGTGTCGACTCAGCCTCTAACATAAATCAGTACCAGGAGTATTTCTTGGGGGTAAAGGCGGCCGGTGCGTAAGGCTGACAACCTACCACCATCCTGTGTCGTTGTCACGAAATCTGGGAGCCTTCATTTCCTGGAACCCTCTGGGCCTGTTCAGGCCTGTGACTGCTTTACCTTTTACTTCGAAGAATTTCTTATAGCTCTTGTGGTATTCTTATAGCTCTTGTGGTATTCTTATAAAACTAAACGTGGCCTATTCCTAGGAACTACTAGATGTGAAGTGTTTATAGGATTATAAGATTAATGACGGAAACGTAAATGCATGGGAAGTATGATAAATTTATTTAAAACGTTTGAGATATTGTGGCAGAGAAACATTTACTACTGAGTTCTTGACTTGGGTGAAAATGATACAAAGTGATCCTGAAATAGCGTGTGGTAAGTGAATTCAAAGTGGTTCAACACGTGGACAAAATGCGGAATAGAGTCAACAAAGTAATGAACATTTATCTTTCACAAAGGCCTTAAATTTCTTGACTAAGTGAGACACTCTCAGTTTCTTGAGAAGGACACTGATCCAGGAAAATAATTATTTAGCCCTCTGTTGTTTATTTTTTCTCTTTCTTTGTTCACTTCTATTTGACTCTGATTATTTGTTTATTACACGCTGCTGCTTGATTGTTTGACTTTCGTATTTTCTGTGAAATTACCGTTGCGTAAAATATTAAAAGAGTTCTAAAATTGCACATTCCTGGTCGTTCTGAATAATTAAAGATATTGTACTGTACTGCAAGGTTGCCGTGGTAACCGAACGGCATAGGGCGTTGCCTCACAGTAACAACAACCTTGCAGTGAGAATTTCGGTGTTCTGAAGAGCAAAGAAGATACAGAAACGAATTTCTGATGTTAACTTTTCCCACCAGTGAGTTCCTTTGCCAGATGCATGCTTTATGATCTGTTAGTTCAATCGTCAGTCTAACCCTATATCAGAAGGCATGTCACCACCAGGGAATTCTTGTAACTCTACAGCGGAACGTTGTTGGGCAGCATTCCCACTTCGTATTAGGAGGTATGGGGGTTCAAATTGTGGCTTTTAAATGACTGTTCTTAGTAAATATTTGTCCTTGTTATTCACAGGGCAAATGCTGGGATAGTAGCTAACTCCCGCGGCCATCCACGTGGTTTTTAATTGATTATTTACTATATCATTCTCTTTATCTTGGGTCATAATATTCTCCACAGTAATTTCTACTCAAATTTCATTAATATTATAAGGATTTTGATGAGGAAATCTAAAGGAAAAACGTCTCTTGAAGGACTAGCTGAGAAGGAAAAATGATATTACAACAAATCTTAAAATAAGGCGTGAACTGTATTCAAATGACCAAGGATAAGGACAGACGGCGGGTTTTTATGTATTTGGGAATGACACTTCCGCTTCCATAAATTAATTTCCTGACTAACCGAAGAGCTATTAGTTTCTTTAGATGGGCTTTGCTCCGTGAATTAAAGACCCTCAATCTATGTCCTTCCCTTAGGGCGGGAGATAAATTACCACACTTAAACAAATTATTTTAATTATTTTAATTTTCATGTTCTAAGGAGACTGAGTGTCGGTCCCAGTGGCCGTGCTGTCTAAGGTGTGGGTCTGCGGCCACTCGTTTGCTGGGGCTCTGGGTTCGAATCCTGCGTGGGGGATGAATGTTTGTCTGTTGTGTTACATGTTGTCGTTAGAGGTCTCAGCGACGAGCTGATCACTCGCCCAGAGGAGGCCTAACGAATGTGGTGCTACGTTGTGTGTGATCTAGAAACCTCAAGAATAATTAGGTCATGGCCCGCTTAGGGCCGCAGTGCTACAGGAAAAAGGGCACTGAGTAGAAAACATTATGATGACGAATATATTCATCGTCTTTCTGTTCCGATTTGATCAATGCCCAGTAGCAAAACCTGTGTATAAAGAAAATACACGTTATGGATTTATGCAGACAAATTATATTGCGTACTTTCAAAATAACCCTATGTGTATCCATCAAACACAACCATTTATCTTTATTTAAATATAGCTACGTGTTTCGGTCTGTAAAGACCATCATCAGGCCATTATTACAACATTTTTAAGCTGAGGCACAATACAGTGAAATTGTATTCACACTATCCAATAGAGGGCAGTTGTATTCTCACTACCATAATTTGAATACAATTACACCGTATTTTGCCCTTCCTTAATAATATTGTAATGGTGGCGTGCTGGTGGTCTTTACAGATCGAGACACGTGGCTATAGTTAAAGATAAGTGGTTGTGTTTGACGCACAAAATATTGCTTGCATTGAATGCTTTATAAACAGGACGGAATGTCCTCCATTAAATTAAATTATATTGCCTAGAGTTTACACCTTATTTTTTTTCATGTGTAACTTTGAATATGCGTGTCTTCACGAGAGTACGTCGTAATTGCTCAGATCTTGAAGTTGGAAGCGAAAGTTTCTCCAGAATATTGGTAATTATTGACCAATTGACACAGCTGTATATTTGAAAGGACTTGAATAGAGGAACATCTGCTATACAACAGCGTCCTAGGTGTGGACGGTTCGGGATTCATCAGGCTTTAAAGCAGGCGTGTAACATGCTTATATTTAAACACTGTGACTAGATGTAACATGTCAATGTGATTTAAAATGTCGGTGGTAATGCTGCTTAATGTTATATCCATGGGAAAAGTTGTGTTGAAGAATATGTGAAAGACGCAAAGGTCCTGTACACAGACAGCGCGTGCTACGTCTTACGCATTGCATTTCTTCAAACCTCCTTTTATATAATGCCGTCATTTCGTGAACGTGTTCACGCATTACCCAATACTTGCAGGTACAGAAAAGTACAGCGTAAAATGGCTGCTAGAATATAGAGCGCGAAACCTTCTCATGAAGGCGAGAGGATGTAACGTGATATTTTTTATCGTGCAGCGCACTCGATTTATATTATTTTGCAGATATTCTGCGAAAACAATGCTGAATATTTTTTTCAGTTTCAAGAAAATGTTTACCAAAAACCATCCACACTCACACCCCGATACAACGCACCCCCTCCCTCCCCGATATATATTGCCACCCCCGCTGGATGTCCCTGGAAATCTGTGGGCAGAAATTCCCTATTATACAGTATATCGATTTAACCCCACCCCCGATATACCGCCACAAATTGCGGTGAACAAACAGTGGCGATTTGTCGAGGTCGGACAGCTTATGCTTCTAGCTGTCGACGTTCGTCTATAAATAAATGCGTACGTATGTTTTTGGCTCATCACCAAAACGACGGTATCGAATAAAAATTACATTCACGATAAAAGAGTTTCGAGGAATGTTTGATAATCTTCAATTCAGATTATTTATCTTCCTCTCCCCTAGTGATTACAGTATACGAAAATATAACACCTGAATTTTAATGTGTAACTTTTCTCGTCCTAAAGACCGGGCATAAATTAAGAATATTTGAGAAAAAATTGCTGAGGACAGAATTTGAATATCAAACAAAAAAGAAATAAAAAGTTATTGACGCGCTTTATAATGTGCAGTCTCCATCTAATATGTCTGGATTAATGAAACCTATAAATTTGAAGGGGACCATCCCGTTGTGTATCATCAATATATATTATAATTAGTACCGTCAGTACACAACATTTACAAAAACCAGATGCTTAATTACAGCTGAGTTACACTTGGCGACATGTTTCGGCCGTTAAACGGCCATCCTCAGGCCAACTTAGAACAAGTTAACACACGGTAGTATAACTTGGTGAATATAACAACGAACAGGTACCAGTCACTTAAATGTATAATTTTTTTCGCGTACACACAAGGGAGTAATAAATGTCAGCACTCATCTACTGTGATAACGACACACGTTCACACCACCATCTATAGAGAGTTCCGTGAGGCCCCTAAAAACTATTTGGAATATTTATCATTTCACCGTACTGTTTATCATATCACCGTACTGTTTATCATATCACCGTATCGTTTTAAATGTTTTACTCATAACTAAGAATTCCACAATGTATCAAGTTTTAATGTAAACAGTGGGATCCCATTGGATAACAATTTTGACTGTACCTTAACAACATTGTTCTAAGTTGGCCTGAGGATGGCCGTTTAACGGCCGAAACATGTCGCCAACTGTAACCCAGTTCTAATCAAGCATATAGTTTTTATATATGCTGTGTATTGACGGTACTAATTATGAGAAACCAATAAATGTGAGACGGGCGAAATATGTATCACGATGGGCAGATGAATATTAGAATGGAAGCATCATGATGTGCTTTTAACATAATATAATATTATATAGTGTACGTCTGCACAATCACTTTATTATAAAAGGTAAAACAAGGCTACATGTTTCGACTATAACATAGTCATCTTCAGGCCTATATTAACAATTGTGTTACCAGGTGCTCTGCACTCTTTGGGATCCCGTCGTGTGACACGATGGGATCCCAAAGTGTGCATAGCATCTGGTAACACAATTGTTAATATAGGCCTGAAGATGACTAGGTTATAGTCGAAACATGTAGCCTTATATTACATTTTATAATAAAGTGATTGGGCTGACGTACACTATATAATATTATATTAAGATGAATATTATTTACTTGCATTAGCAAGAACTGAAGAGATGAATATACTGGTGAACCAGGTTTCTGCGGACCGTTAGCACTAAAATGTGTTACTGGAACAGGTGTTCGGCTTAGGAACTGATTCAAGTGGCTCAGTATATGGCCCAACAGTGAGCCTTCTAAACCTGATTACGAAACTCCTTACATTTCGAGGAATTTGTTTCGTAGCTGTTCAAATTTACATCAGAGAAAATTGTTCGATGAAGCAGCCCTGCATTACAGTCTCTGACGCGCACAAGTGCAGCCATTGGTTATGCAATTTCTGGTAAGATTATACTACTAACTGATTTCATGTCTGGAATGAAATCAGCTAGCGAACAACTCGTTAATTTGGTAGTATTGTAAAGCAACATTCAAACAAAGTGTTCGGGAAGGCGAAGAAGATGAAATCAAGCTTTTGTTCCGATTGCAAAATAAAAGAGAGGACAAAAATTCTCTTGTGGGTATAAAGTGCAGTCTGTAGAATTCCATGAAACATCCGTGCGAACTAAGCGTTCCACAGGTTCCAATGGTCTCCGAATCCGTGATAGAATTTGTGCGTTTCTCGACAGAATTCTCAAATCGTTAGTTTACAAGACAACATTTAGCTGACGGGGACTATGAATTATTTGTACGCAACTTAGTGGTTCTTGCCAAACCACGGAGGAGGAAAGAGACGACAAAACAATGACAGAGAAACACTGTGTTACTAGTGACATCCACAACAGTTTATTGCAAGTCCTCCGTAACTAAGAACTTAATAGATTCTCAGCACGTCTAATTAAGGTATATCATTAAGTTCAAAATTGTTTGACATTCAGGTGACCGTGCATCGTGATATATTCTTATAATAAAACCAACTAGATGCACTTATTTTTCAAATTTATTTTTGGAATAGAACTCTACACGTATCGGACAGTTTCTCTGTCCATCATCAGGAGTCTAGCACTGTACACACAGCAATATGTATGTGTCATACAGGTTATGCTGACTGCTTGCTAGCAAACAGTCAGCATAATTATACGTTTTTAGCCCAGACAGTAAAAACCCCGTTTCAGCAACAAACTAGAAAATAACTGATTAACCCAACTTTTTGCTCCTTAATAATACAAAAAACTAATAATGGCACGAATAAAATAACAACTAATAAAAATGCAGGTTATGCCGACTGTTTGCTAACAAGCAGTCGGCATAACCTGTATGACGTATACCATTTGCTGTGTGTACAGTGCTATACGTGTGATGGTGGATAGAGATACTGTCCGAAATATGTAGTGTTCTATTCCAAAAATAAATTTGAGAAATTAGTGCATCTCGTTGGTTTTAATCAGAAGAATTCAAAATTGTTGTCTTTCTGTATGCTATTTAAAAAGCTGTAATTGTACTTTGTGTGTTGTATGGCTGAAACATGAAGTCTCTCCCCTAAAGGAAAAAACCAGATTGAGACTTGTTAAGAACAGTGTGCTGAGGGAAATATTTTTACCTGAGGGTGAGAAAGTACAAAGTGATGGAGTAAGTTATGTAAATTTTTCTCATCACTACATGTTACCTGGCTGTTCAATTCAAGGAGACTGGTACCGGTTCAGCTGAGCAACACACACAGAGTAGTGGTCGGTCAGCTCTTAAATAAAGCTACTTAGGCCAACAGCATGCGGATGAAAAAATAGTATTACAATTACGTATGGGATAAGAACCAACATAATGCACACTTCTACATTAATATTTTAATTTTAGTTATTGTGTTTTCGACACGTTTCGAACATCCAAGTTTTCATCCTTAGGAAGAGTTGTACGTGCAGTTTTGTGGTATTTCTTTCGTGTATCCTTACAAGCAGTTTTGTCGACGGCAGGAAGTACTTGAAGTCTGGTCGATGGCAGGATGTGCTCGATATCAAGTCTTGATATCGAGCACTTCCTGCCATCGACCAGACTGCTGATATGGATGCATGAAATAAATACTATAAAACTGCATGTACAAGTCTCCTTAAGGGTGAACACTTCGATGTTCGAAACATGTCGAAAACAATATTAGGAAGTTAAAAAATTAATGTAAAAAGTGTGCATTTTTTGGTTCTTATTAAATAGGTATATCACAATGCAAGGTTCAAAAAGCGTAAAGTTTTAAAATTACTCTTATAAATTAATATGCAAGGATGCAGGCTGGGTCCATCTATTTGAGAACAGGATGTAGTGAGGTGAAACTGGTAGTGATCATTTTTCTAAAAAACGGGGAAACAGTTTAACGGCTGGAAGACTTGCGATTTCACGCGATTTCTAAAAAAGAACACCTTATTGATTATCTGAGTCTTGTCACGTGAATACCGACAATCGGTGAGAGTAGTGTGGGATTCTGATGCATAGTCAGTAAATCACAATGACACGACTTTGATTTCGATATTCACTGAAGTTTATATTAAACTCTTTGCTCTATTTACTTAAGAAACACACACAGAATTTTGTGGTTTTAAAATATGTATTACTGTAAGATTCAATAAGACAATTTTCAGCCCATCTTTCTTCGATCCAGAGTGTCATTAATGTTGAAAGTAATGTATGACCTCTCTGGTCAACTGCCTCAAAATTAATATTGTTATTAGATATGTTGAGCACGAACAGGTCTGCCGAAATTTATATTGTGTCACTTTCCAACCTGTCTGCTAGGCGGATGTGCGGAAGTCAGCCCTCAACTGATGCTGCACAGGATGCGCAGCGTTTCTGTCTTCAAGACGGAAGATAAGGGAGGAGGAAGGAAATTGAGTGGTTCTAACCATGGATACGTGTTCTGTCAGACGAATGGCACTGCATACTGGGACGGATAGTTGCTTTTGACTAAGATATTGGTTTTCGAAAGATTTTAACGCGGAAATAAGGGTGTGGGAAAGTCAAAGAATACAGAAGTCATGTCAAAAACCTTTTTAAGGCAACAAAAAAGTCGTCTATCTAACCAAACTGAAAGTTACAAATCTTTCCAGTCACCAAAAGTGTTGGTTAGTTGACCGGACATTTACCTGCGTAGCAAGGAACAGATTCAGACAAGATATCAACCCGTTTTAAGGGGTTGAGCATATTTTAAGAAACAGGCATTTTGCTGGAAAAGTTACAGAAATTTGGGAAAAAGATATTACTAGTCCCTTACGCAGCTCTGCCAATAGTTCTGGTCCATGTTCTTAATTCAAACTACGTTAACTCGTATAGGGAGTAAAGGTAAAGGTAAAGCAGTCCCATTACAGGCCTGGAGTGGCCCAGAGGATTCCAGGAAGTTGAGGGTCCCAGATTTGTAGACAATCGGCACATGAAGGTACTAAAGCTGTGAGCCATATGCACCGGCCCACTTTACCTCTCTCCTGCCCGGAAATATGGTTGGTACTCATTCTTGTCAGAGAATGAGTCGACCCCAGGGCCATAGTGAAGGCGGGAATCGAACCTGTTACCTTTCCACTCGTAGCGCAGTGCCTCAGCCAACTGCACCACCGCGTGCCACGGAATGACATTTTAGTGGTGTGTCTCATTTCCTCTAGACAGACACCAAGACAACGCCTTATAGTCGACCACCATCGCTTTCTTATTAATTTATTTCCTATAAGTTGTTTTATAATTTTACACTGTGAAAGTTCAGTTATTCTAATCTTTAAACAAGGAAAAATCAAGTAAATTAAAGTATATAAAACGGAACGACTTCATTGTGAATTATGTGGCTACATGTAATTAACAATTCCTAATTGGATCTGAAACTGAATCTGATTCGAACAGAGTTTTAAACATGTGACGACCCGTAAGGTGTTAGTGCATTGTCGGTTGTTGCCGTTGATCGTGATGGCAATGTAGTTCGGAGTTCATTGTTTGTCTCTGCAGATCTTATTGTACCAAACAGACGCAATAGTTCTAAACAGACTTCTTTTAGTGTTCTGATACGAGTGAATTCCTTTCGACTGTTTGGCGCTTATAAATTTGATGTTTATGTGACCGTGCATCACTGATGCAATAATATAAACAGCCAATTAGACGCAACAATAATAATTTTATTAATAATTTCAATCAGCTCAACATGTTATTATTGTTTCATCTATTTTGCTGTTTATATAATTGTGTCAGTGATGCACGGTCACGCAGACATCGAATAGAGTTATTGTAGCTATTCATAAGATGAAGCTAACATCGACTTTCAACACGGTGAAATTCATCGACGGGTCGTGTATGTGAAAGGTTTTAGAAAATTTCAGAGGCAGTGGAATTAAATGGCTTGGCGCAGACGTTTCTTCGCATCACGATGATTACGTCGACGACGTCGGTGCTAGGGACGAGAGCGCCCCACTACGGACAGGTATTGTGGCATTCCTACCGCCTACTCATCCATTTTTCTTTTTTGTTAGAAGCGACAGATGATGCAAGCAAGCAGTCACTAGCAGCAAGCATTGTTTTCTTCTCTGCTTTCCATCAACTTAACGGACTTCATTTATCCCTATCATCCTCTCTCTGTCTTTCTTCTTCTGCAGATGAGAGAGGATTTCTTTCTTCTTTTATTATTCTACTTGTTTTTAGGGAAAAAAAAGGGTTCCGTTCAAATGTACGGGCTTTCAGAATGTTGAGCAATTTTGTTTACGATTTCAGAAATAGTGTAAATGACTTTAATCGTAAATACGTATTGAATTGGCATAAATGATTTGAATAAATATCATACACATTTTTCTTTATGTAATATACTTTACTTTACTCTAAAGAAGCTAGGTTCGAATAAAAATATTTCAAAGAATAAATAGGACTAAAACAGGAAATGTGCGTATAACGTAACGTTGAGGCTCGTTCGTGCAACTATTGTTGCAGTGGAGAAGCAATAGGTATTGCATAATGTGAGTGAGTGTGTTGTTATTTTTTTTTTATTTTTATTGTTACACCTTGCATGTTGTCGAGTTACTCAATTATTAAAACAACCACTGCACACAAATATAAAATTTATAATATTTACACATTAAAACATTAAAAACTCTCCGACATGTTTCGGTCCTAAGACCATCATCAGAGAGCTATATATTCCTTGCTAAAGTCACACTAGAAATAGTTACAGATTAATTTCGCTGTACCAGTTGGGTATTGTGGCAGCATGCCATGTTGTGTAATGTTATGTTGTGAAGAGTGCCCTGCTATGGATGTGCATTCTGTGCTTCGTTGCTTGACGCAACGAAGCACAGAATGCACATCCGTGGCGCGTATGGTTGAGAAGAGGGGGGTGTTTAGGGTCTTGGTGGGGAAACCGGAGGGAAAGAGATCACTGGGGACACCTAGGCGTAGATGGGTGGATAATATTGGGATAGATCTCCGGGAGGTGGGATGTGGGTATATGGACTGGATTGGGCTGATCCAGGATAGAGATAGGTGGCGGACACTTGTGAGTGCGGTAATGAGCCTTCGGGTTCCGGGAAATGCGGGGAATTTCTTGACTAGCTGCAAACCAGTTAGCTTCTCAAGAAGGACTCTGCACCATGGAGTAAGTAAGTAATGTGTAAATTTTATATATGTGCATTTGTTGGTGTAGTAATTGAGTAAATGAGTGAGAGTGTTTAGCCTTACGTATCCAGGATGCAATACGCGTGCTCAATATCGTTATCTGTGGCCTGTCCGGCTCTACAGTATTTATCCACATTATCTTACAAATGGTAAATTAAAGAAAGGTTATTGAATATAAAATGTGTGTTTTGATTTTCTCTACGCGCTTTTGTGAAATATTTCTAATTCTAAGAAGGAATAATAGAGATATAATAAAAAAACGTATATTGATGGAAATAAAAACTACAATGGAAATAAAATCTACAGAAACTGCAGAACGTATATTGATCTTCACGTAAAACATCCGTTATTCTTGTCAGATTTTAAGGAACGTTGAATTTTCTCGACATATTTTCGAAAGATACTCAAGTGTTACATTTCATGAAAATCCCGCCAGTGGGAGCCGATATGTTCCATGCGGATGTACAGACGGACAGACATGACGACGCTAACAGTCGTTTTTCGCAGTTTTGCGAAGGTGCCGAGACAGGAAAAATGCTGTTCTAGATGTGTATTTCTCCTGTTTCTTGTGTGTGATTAATGACAACGATCCCTGCATTTGTAATTGTGTAAATGTAAGTGTAAATACGGAAATGAGATATGGGTACTGGTGTCCCAAACGACCATTGGCTTGGAGACCGTCACATTTCTGAGAAGAGCATTGGAGTTAATTTAGAGGGTAATAGAGAACTGATCACACTGTCCTGGATATGGGACAGGAAACTGCAGTTCTATACACTGAAGTTCAACGAAAGTGTAGGGAACTCTATCAAGAATACACCCATACAGAATGTCACGATGTGCTCCATTTCACAAACTACTTGTAAACTAGACTTGAAAGGCACATAAAGACGGAGCAATCAGCCTTAACGACCCCAATCTTGATTACACGATAACTGTGTTATAATTCCATTCGGTTTAATTTTTATGCCTTCTTATTTATTGTATATATTCTTCAATATTATTGGAACGCTTAATAGTTATTAGTTAATCAATAAATCAAAGAATAGGCAACTCTTTTAAGAATAGCAATCATCTAATCCATTTCCTACAAATACGACACAGCCCATACCCAACATAAAGACCAATTTGTTGATGCTGTTTGGGGAATTAATTGGCATTTGTTGTGAGGATCATGCGAAACACATAATTGTGTCGTGTGGGAAAAGAAAACTTTTATGATGTTACACAAGACTGTAGTATATTTAACACGTAGCTTTAAAATGTTAACTTGTTAGTTATTTATTGAATAAAAGAAATATTAGTGAAGTTTTTACTTCAATTTGTTGGAGCTATTGTTTATTTAAACTAGGAGTGTAAAAAGCTGCCTGAACTCTACGAGCCACTTCAAAATTCTAGGCACCAGAAGGAAAATAAGGCAATTTTCCCACTGAGAACTCTCAAATATTAGACATCACTGTACAAAATTTGTTTTCCACGGTGACCTCGGTCTCCAGAAATGTACACCCCTGATAGGAGCAATGTATGCCGCAAACTTCCAGTAACTTAAGAAAATAATGCTCGGAAATAACACATAAGTCTGTTATGCATTCAAGAATTTGTGAAGAAAGAACACGATATTTAAAATATTTTACAGGAATAAACACACATTGTAACTCCACAAAAATATATAAATCTCATTTTCCTCGTTCAAGTCAGGAATGTCCGGAGTTTGGTTCCTGACGGAGTCGTAGGGAATAAACTTCCCACTGACGGCGTCCAACGTGTGAATACTGCGAAACGTTCAATACGTCTCAGCCGTGTGTATTGAACTTAACATTTAGTCGGAATTTTTTATTTTGTTTTGTGACAGTAAAGTTATGCTTGGAAGAATGTTTTCTTTCTGAATACTTGCAGGCTTTGAAAGTAATATGACTCGGTACTGAATGGACGGCTGGAAAATTTACTGACCTCACTGCTCCTAGACAGGTAGAGTGAACGCTGAATGCGAGTGACCACGTTGACTGAACGTAACTGGGAACACGTACAGTGTCCGAAAGTAGTGTTTAATAACCTTTAGTACTGCTGTTTATTTAGTGGTTTAATCAGATCATTTTAACCACAAGATGTTCATCTTCAGGCCATTATATTACATTAAAATAAAATTACAATTGCAAGTCCTTTTTAAGCTCGTTCCCAAAATTGCGACAAGAGACAATTAGCTTCTTCGTGTAAGTTATAAACTCAGTATAATCTTAGTAATTAACCAACTTAATACACAAATTCTTGTTTTATAATAAGTTAATTATATGTCTCTACATGTTTCGAGCACATAGTGCTCGAAACATGTAGAGACATGTACTAAACTTATTATAAAACAAGAATTTGTGCATTAAGTTAGTTAATTACTAAGATTATGAGATGCACGGTCAGCAAAACATAAAAAAAATTATAAACTCAGAATTAAACTTATTTATTGTAAACTTACAATATGTGTTCAATCAACACAACAAACACAACCAACAGTGCCTACACAACAATCAACACAACAAACACAACCAACAGTGCCTACACAACAATCAACACAACAAACACAACCAACAGTGCCTACACAACAAAATAATCCCCAAATACGCCCAACTAAAAGTCCCAAATACATTCCTAGCATCCCAGAACACCGCCCAAAAAGCGAGAATATTTTTAATGTTTGTTGTGTTGACTGAACACATATTGTAAGTTTACAATAAATAAGTTTAATTCTTTATAACACAACGGGATGATTTCCTTTAGATTATAAACTCAGGTTTAACTGGAACTATAATATTAAATTTTACAGGAGTATATAGGTTATTAGGGCTTAAACTAGATTCAGCTGGTTTAGATTAAAATTCAATGGCGGTTTCTTGTCAAGAAGATAATGAATCTTGATATTACGTAGAATGTGTGCAATTTTTACCAGCTTTGAGACTGTAGCTTCTCATTAAGTGTTAACGCTTAATACACCTGCTTATTTAACTGTAAATTAGACTGTATTAATAATCGATATACGTTTTCCCGGAAGACAGAGACTTAAAGAATACAAATAAACAGCAAAACATGCCAGACTAACGTCTTAATTTGACACACTATCTCCGAATAAATATCTTTGTAGGTGTTGAAGTCGGACAGTAACCAGAGCAAGCACTGCAATAATGAAAAATCTTAAGGCGTTCAGCAGAGCTTTGAATAGTTGATACTAATGTACCTGAATGGATAAATGTAAGGTAATAATCAAGATATTAGGTCAGTGAAGAGTTGGGTGACTGCGGTCTTAATATTGTAACAAAGATAACTTAAAATCCGACAGACTATTACCAAATCTCGGGAGGAACCTAGCCACCCGTGAGACTGCAGTATCATAACCCAAAATTCAATTGTCTAAGTAATGTATTGCTTTGGTTCTTGTATTATATAAAATTTGGTTTTGCTTGTTTTAGAACATATGATAATCTTACAGATACATTGCATAAATTCTTGTAGCTTCTATTCCTTACATAATTTTTGCACGAAAAAGCGCGTGTTTTTATATCAGTCAGTGATTTCTAGATGGTAGCATGCTTCTTACGTTTGTAAATTCAAGTAAATGGAGAAGTTTCCTTTGAATGCAGAAGTTAGATAATATAAATCATTTCTTCGACTGCAAATATCTTAATTTTTTTTACTTAAAACATAATTTTTTTCGGCTAGAATTCTGGATTGACAAAACATCGTGTTCTTGAATCGACAATTTCGTAACATGGGAAGCATGCTCCCGTCGAAACATTCCGTGGCAACTGCATGTTCAGACACACGGTCAAGGGACGTCATATAATAAGACCTGGCTGTAATTTAAGGTCCGCTCTTGCTGACTGTTTGCACTTAAGGATTTATATCGAGAATGCAAAAGTGTGGAAGGTTACGTGTCTTCGGTTACAGTTTGTTCCTGACGGACTAGCTGGAATTCTTCTGTTGTTTAAGTGTATAAGAATCGACGTTTTAACGAACAGAGTATGTAGTGCCACTGTCTGAAATTAACCATTCCAAAATTTCTTTTTTCAGATCTGGGGACGCCTTTCTTTCCGGGAGCCCCTGAACTTTGGCACCATCCTCTGGCTTATTCTGCGGCAGCAGCAGCAGCGGCCGAGCTACCGGGGGCGGCGCTGCAACATGCCACCCTGGTTCATCCGGCGCTGCACCCCCAGGTCCCCGTACGTTCCTATCTTTGACTATCTGCAGACAAACCCACCCCCGCGGAAACGCAGCTGCATCAGGCAGCAACTGGCAGCCATCATCATGTTAGTTGTTATACTCTTCTTCTTATATGCCAACTGGGTCTAGTTCACATCGCCGCCGTATGAGTGGCGTTAGTGTGGCGCGTACCTACATCGTATCTTTTAGGCATATAAAGGGAATACAGCAATTTGTTTTCGCGTAAAAATTTATCCCGCCGAACAACTCATGTACGTCTCGGTAAAGTAAAATTGGACTTAGAGAGCCTTTAGTACATTTAAATGATAATTATTTAATTTTAGTCCCTACCTCACAAACACGTTCGCTGTCTCCATTACATAAACCGAACCTGTAACTTCTTTGGCATAAAAAATAGCCGTTTGTTCTGAGAATTCCATGTATCGTATAAATACAGTCTGTGGGTAAAATGCAGAATTTTAAGCCGTGACACAGGGCTGCATTTGCAGGTATCACTTTGCTTTGAAGGTTTAATATTGCTTCCAATGGGAAACGAAGAACGTGAATTGTCACTCATACACAAATTTACTAAAAACACCACATCCTGCTTTATCTGGTGTGTCTTCGCCGTAATAACTGACTAAGGACATCAGTTCATACGACTGCATTTACAAACCTTTTCAGATAAAACAAACGTTTTGAGACACATGTGTGAATAATAATTTTATTGTAAACAACCACAAAATACAGTGAAGATGTCCTGCGCTTGTGATAGAGTTTATAGCGATCAAATTTGTGTTTAGAAGAATGGCCACCTATTATAGTACTTTATCAGTCAGATATATAAACAACATATTTCAAAAGTGTTACAGACATTGCATAGTAATACTTGGAAAAAAAATCGGGAATATTAGGTGTACTAGATGTTCACAAAAAATGTGATTTTTTTCCTTATATCCCAGTACCATTCTGGGCAGTTTTGCATCCAAGAACTGAAATATTAATTAAAAATAGATTTTGTTTAATTTGTTTTCTATTATTCTTGTGTCCATGCAATTAGACACCCCGAAGCACTGTATAACGCTTGCACGTAGGCAGCCACGTGTGTTTAGCACACGTGTGCCTGATCTCACGGACACGCGGAGAGCAAGCAACCTGCTGGAGAGCGGACTGCGCTGTGGACTGACCCTTGGCATTGCTTTGATTTTACATACTACACATTTGATTCACAAATGCGCATTATTTATTTTAATTTTATGCGTTATATTTCATGGTTGCCATTCGTATTTCATTTGAAGTCCAGACACTATGCTTTTTTTCCATTGCAAATAGTGGCTTCGTAATATTTTGCCTTCCCCTCTGCTGTCTAATAGTTTAAATCCCGATTTATACAAAACAGTAAGTTTTCCTATTTTTCTTACGGGTGCAAAAGTTGATCCTCCACAACGGGCTGAGGATTTTCGAGAACAGAGTACTGAGGAGCATTTATGATCCCATAACAAATCAGTAATACGAAACTTGCAACTTGCTAAAAATTATTAGAACTCTCAAGCTAAGTTGCGCAAAATAGGCGCGGCATGTGATGCTATTTTCTTGAAGTATTTAAAGAATAAATGTAATTCTGTTGAAAGGCGGCGTTCTCACACTAACGCCGTCAAATTATAGAAGATGGAGTTTTGTGTACCTGCTATAGAGGTAGACATGCAGCAGAGGTGCAGTTCCAATCAGCCTCGACTTCAATTCTAGATTGAAGTGAATAGTCAACGTCATTCTCCGGCAGTTCTATACATGGTAAAGAAGTTGGGTCTCATTCGAGCAGAATCTGAGTGGGCCCCAGAACCAGTCAGTCCGTGTCTGGAGAAGAAAAATTCTTCTGCCCTGACCGGGTTTTGAAAACCGATCCATGCTTTCGGTAGTACAGTCGCTATACCTACTACTGTACTTCTATAAAAATGGACTATTTAAAAATCTGGTGGTCGCTCAGCTACTTAAAAATTCAAGCACGTTTCCTGGAAATCGAATTGCTCGTTGCCCCTTCTTTTGATTGGGTTGAATTCAGTTCAAATATCCCCAACCTCGTTCTTTTAAGGCTTATCTTACTTTTATCCTATGCATGTGTAGATCTTACATGTAGTTTCTACTCTTCCCGTTTAGAGGCCGGAATGTTATGCAGCTTTTGTTATAGCGGTTTTCTTCGAGCAAATTAGCTGTCAATGTGCCAAATTGCATGGCGCCAAATGTCAGTACTGTTGGTGAGTGACGAATTGTGAAGAATCTAGAAAGAAACAATCGTGGCATAATGGAGGTGCTACCACTTAATTTTCATGGAGGTATTGAAAAAAATCACGACAACCCAACTCCACAAATTTAAAGTCCCAGTCGACAATCAAGTCAGGGGTCTCTCGAAAGCGATTTTAGCGTATTACCGCTAAACAAACCTGCTCGACGTGTGTGCGACTTCTATCTGAAGCCGCTTTCATTTAGCCAGTACACCTAAATGTTGTAATGTGGTGCGACGGTCGTTCTAGCCACCGACACCATTACCTAGAAAGGGTATCCACCGCCACCACTTTGGACTTTACTATGACGTATTTCACTACATAATATATTCTACGACACTACAATATATTACATAAATATAAAACACTAAAGAAGGTACAATAACCCAATCAAATCTAAGGCACAGCATAAGGTACTTCTCCTAGAGAAAGATTACAATTTCCTATAAAGGGATTTCCATAAGCAAAGTCTGATCACCTAAAACAAAGCCAAATATAACCCGAATCATTTCTACATTTCAATTTGGTACAGAACAACTTAACCACGCTTACCTGGCACAATAATTAGTAACAAAGCCCACATCTTATAAATTTTGCTCCTTCTCTGCTCCCCAGGTGTCTGTCGTTACCGAAGGTTAAACAAAGACTCTCTCTCGTCGCTTTACCAAACCACACCACGCTCCTCAGTCAATGTCAGCATTTTCTGCATTCACCTAGCAACAGTTTTCTGCAGCTTCAAATATTTGCTGTTGCTATGTGAGTGATAGGTGATCTGGCTTTCCGGTTTGCTCGACAAGGGGATGCACCCAGACGTCCTTAAAATAATACGAACATATATGAAATCTATAAAATGAAATAGAATAAAATAAAATGTTCTCTACAAGGCACTGCAATATGTATCTGAGGGGCAAATATTGCAAAACAAGAAGAATGAAACGTAAAATGAAATCTCCTTTACGATCAACAAGCTTTTCCCGATTTTCGAGATAATTAAAACAAAATGAGCAAGAATTACCGCACCTTATATACACTTCATAACTTTTAAGAATGTTTATATCATATACTAAGCCTTTGAATTTAAAATTGTTTTCCGATCGCACATAAGGCGCGTAACGTATTCATGCGCTAAGGAAAGTTTAACAGTCGCATCAGTATCGTTCGACATCTACATTGAGTTATGATGCATGCTGTGTAATTCCGTCATCATTACAGCTATGTTAACCCAAAGTTTGTTCCCACGTTCTGTGTTGCAGATAATGTATCACTGTGAACTGCATGAGATCGGTCGAAGCCCTTTGAAGGTGTGTAATCCATTAGTTAATAGCGTAATATAGTGACGGCGTGAATACAAAGCTATCTCGTGCATGAAGTGAGACACAGGATCTCAACGTAAGCGCTAATACGTCAGCGTAATATTGGTATGTGTGAAATCGATTCAACTAGCGCAGTATAATATTCCGTGATGGCACGTGACAGCGGGTTCAGTGAAGGACTTTCATTTATTAACCAGCTAAGTGTCTACAACAGAGATGCCAATACGCGGCTCGAGAGTCGCGAGCGGCTGGCGCCATGTTGCCTGTAAAATAGTATTCTGGGTAGTTTATACTCACTAGAGATCGACTTCTAGCGGCGTTTTGCAAAATCCCTAGAGAATGAGGACTTATAACTAAATTATTATTAATCTGCATTAAATTATTTTAAAAAGCCAACAAATGCACTTCGGTTTTATGAATGTGATTTTATTACATAGTGTCCACCGACATGTTTCGGCCACTCATGTGGCAATCTTCAGGGTGGTGACAGCAGCAATCATACAAATATATATATAATGCTACGGGACCAAACCACAGTTAAAAATCATGCGGTTGGTATGGTTTTTAAATATGGAGTGTTCCCTACGTATTGCAAATGTATTCGTATTATTGTTGTAACCACCCATTAAGAGAGTCACATGAGTGGCCCAAACATGTGGGTGGACACTATGTCATACAATTACATTCATTGAAGCAAAGGGAATTTGTTTGTTTTTTTTTAAATAAATTTTACGCATCTAATATGAAACTTAAATTAATCTATTATATTTTGATGAACAGAAACAAGAAGTTATCAAGTAAGATAAAGTATTTTATTTTATTTTATTTTATTTTATTTTATTGTACTTCATTTATGCATGGCTGTTGCCTACTTTTCCTCCCAAAATGCGGCTCCCTTTGTCTAAATGACCTCTCATGGTCTAACGGCTTTCTCATGAAGGACTATGCTCCTTGGACTCAGTTGCTATTACAGTCAAGTGACGGTTCTATAATTTACCGCTTTCCCATTAAGAGTTCCTATTCGTTTTTTAAACAATTGTCACGAAAGGACTGCCTTATATGCCTTGTTATGTACCTCGGTATCATTTAACTGTATGTAAGTTGATACAATTTCGTGTTGACCGTATGATATTAGAGGCGGCTGCAAATTTACACGTTTTTAATTTCATACAGATGGTAGTAAAGTAGTGGAACTGCGAAGTTCTATGTTGGAAACAACTATAGCTGCTCTACCGGAATTCTGTAATGCTGGTAAACAAAAAAAGAAAGTGACGGTAAGAAAGAGCGTGTACCGGTAGTAACAATAGAATGGCAGTACACAAAATAAAAAATCTCCAAGCTTTAAGAGCTGTAGCTCTCGCTTCAGTGTGACGAATTCGGAGGGGAACACAACGCACAGGCTGCCTATTTCAATGAAAGGTATTTTTAGCAGTCAGTACACTTTACGTATTGCTCACAATTTCTGTAGGAAAGTAATCAACAAAAAGCTTTTAAAATTACAAACCTATGTTAAAGACATTACAGAATATATTCATGTAATTAAAACACGACGGCAAAGTAGAAGGTATAGTGACAGGTTACATAAGGGGCAAATGAGTAATCGTGGTCTGATTTCCCGGTGGCGTAAGAGGGTTTCTCTTTTGCAGGGTTCAGAAACCTCTGGGTTTCAACCACGCTCCTTTGCAATGAATATTGAGAATACTTTTCTCGGAGGAATAGCGGCCTGGCGTGAAGATGATAATTCATCTCTCTAGTGCTGATGATTATGATTGGATTAGGCCACTGGCCCCTATGACTCCTTTGAGGGCACAGGAAACCTTTGCTTCTATTCAAAAGGAGTATATAAAAGCTGGATCTAATTTTGTAATTAAATTTATCATATTTCTTGATATTATTCTGAAAGCCATAGACGTTTAGAATGCCAAGGTGTATTGAACGCCTATGGGAATTTTGCATTTGGATATGTTTGAAAAATTTTCACTCTTATCATTTCCAATGTTCGAATTTGAACGTGTTGAAAACTAATAGCGCAATTCCCGTTGTGTTCAGGTATAAAGGGCGTGTGGCACTTATGGGGGATAGGTGAGGAACATACAGGGATGTGGTGGGGACAGCTGATGTAAAGAGTCACTTGGAAGACCTAGGTCTAGATGGGAAGAAATATTAAAATGGATCTTCAAGAAGTGGGATGGAGAGTCATGGACTGGACTCTGTAGCTCAAGATAAGGACAGGTGGCGGGCTCTTGTGAATGTGGTTAGGAACTTCCGGGTTCCATAAAATGCGGGGAAATTCTTGACTAGCTGAGGACCTGTTAGCTTCTCAAAGAAGGACTTTTCTCCTTGTAGTTAGTAGTTAGTTAATTAGATCCAGTATAAAGTGTTTGCCTTTACTCAGTCGATCTGAAGTGGGAAATAAAATAGAGAATTTTATAAAATAAAGAATAATTTAGGATATCCTAATTGCATACGTAACAGCCGAGACACTCTGAATGCGCGAACCCACACTGAATGATTCCGCAAAAAAAGTGTCTCTGTTTTAATGTCAAATGTCGAGTCCGTTGCATCAAGTATCAGGAAGGTAGTACTGTGTCTGGCTATGTATATTTTAGGGCGAACATGGAAACCCACTGCGTGCTGACATGTGAAAATCCAAGCTGTGACATCTCATTCAAAATGCATGCTGTAGAGCATTGTTACCTTTCCTGAGGTGTCAAAATAGTCGCACTGTGATGCCTCTAAATAAATTTTACATTCACTTTAAATGTCACCTGCGCCGTCGGTCATTAAAAAGCCATAGATTTTCTGTGTTTCTCTGAAATGTCTCTACCGAGCAACCAAAGCACATAATTACTTATTAATAAGTTTAACTTGGCAGGTGAACAAGCAGTTCGAACTTCATAGACCTTAGCTCAATAAAATGCACCGTCAGAGCCTTACAGTCACCAGCAGAGCTGTGTTTTGTGGGCGTCGTGACATTACGTTATAAAGCCACAGAATTATGCTCGCATAAAGTAGCTATTCCAGTTGGCAGAAAGTGCGTCACTATGAACTTTATTTTACTACAGAGTTTTAATTTGTGCCGAGGGTTTCCAAGGAAACACGACGTGAGTACTTCATACAGTGTACGAGTTGCTAATTCCACGGAAAAGAGACAATATGTTCGCGCTGATAGCAGACCAGCTTGACAAGAAATAGCCCACTTTTTATGAATCGCGAAGGTTTGTTGCCGTAATCACAAAAGTCGGACACAGAGCCCCCTTCTGAGCTAGATTGTTTCATTTCACTTCTTTATAAACGACTTCTCCAAAATACATTTCATTGTTCTCCTGCTTACGCCTGATTCCTCCAAGTGGCATTTTTCTTGTAGGTTTTGCCTAAACTTTTCCGGCATTTGTCATTGACACCATGCATTCTGTATGTCCAACATCTCGAACTTCTTGGTGTTGTCATCTTAGTAGTATTTAACAAAAAATAAAGATTCAAGTTCTCCTACTTTCATCTGCCTCATTCTTCAGTAATGCTTTCTGAAACATCCTCAGGCTGTGCCCTATCCTTAAGAGTGTATGGCGTGTCTCACCAGCTGAAGTGGTTTATAACGTTCTGTAGTCAATTAACAATTACTCTGTGCAACAAAGCTCTTAAAAATGAAAAAGGAAATTGAAATATAATTATGAACATTTTGGGTTTTTTTTCAGTAGCTACTGCGGTGAAAATAACTTTTTATTTTTTTTAGATTTTCACGTACGTAGTGAAATTAAATTACAGTATTTCGTTTAAATGACGGTCAGAAGATCAGCTCGTCCATGCAACTGATCACCCATCCATCAGTAAGAACTTCTATCAGTCTACACAAATATCCTCACATTAGACCCTATGCCAAATACATGTTGAATTCAAAACAACACACATACAACCTCCCAGAAATCGTTTGGAATTTTACCATCTCCCGCGATAAATAGCCCACATCAGTTGCCACCTACTTCACTGCTAAGGAATCACATAGCTTCTCATAAAAAAAGCAGTTCTTATTGCTGACAGTTACATAAAATTTACGAAAAAGTAAAGCAAGTTTTCATGACTGTCGTCGTCTTATTTTATATTCTACAGGAAGGAAATGCCTTAAACACTTAAGTTGCGTTTTGTTTGAAAACGCCGTACGTTCACTGGAGACCCTAGATTGAGTGGCACTAGTGTTTCTTATACGCCAAAATATCTCGCGTGTTGCAGGCTGAAGCCGTGCTTCAGCGTGCAACACGGATACCACTCCAACCCACCCACACCGCATCTCCAACACACATCGAACCAAGAACAATACGACCGATGTGGTAATTCAACAGCACAGTCGCAAGCTCCTGATGATGGATATATTAATGTCCGAAATATGCTGAGCAAATAAGAAGTGAAATAAATTAGCAAGTGACATCAAGTTGGTCTGTTATTCTTCAACTATCACAATGATGCACGGTCCAATAAACATAAAAATGTTTGTTTAATATACTGTCTGCATTAATTGATCAGTTTTGTACGTGGTCTTACCGTAAATAAAATCTTACGAATTCTGCCTCGAACTTCTTAGAGTAAGCCTGCCTTCAGCGCTGTCAATGGCTAAATCTGTTCAACTTCAATGACGATGCGGCAGACGGTAGCCACTTTAATCCGTGGGGCGCACGTCCTAGTGCACAACACCATTCCCGCCCCTACAGTACGCCTGCCAACTTTAAAGCTAATAATCCACGCATAATCTAGGAGCGCACCGGAAAACCGGCAGTTACGTGCAACAATGTAATATTTGTTACAACAACAACGTGGAGAGGAAGCAGTGATTTGTAATGCTGCTTTTCGATTTGCAATTTTGTTCTGGAACTGCTGAAGATTGCACCTTGTTTGTGTAAAAGAAAAGAAAGAATTCACATAAATTTTTATCCATTTAGTTTAGCGTTTACTGCATTAAAATTCTAAAATTTTGTACACACAGTTGGAAAGGGAAAGAACGAGGTTCAGGAATATATTTCGGGAATGAACTGAATCTTTTATGAGGAATCCCGTGGGCTGTTTGAAATGTGGCTAGCTAAAGAGTGGGTATAAATTCATATTTTAGATTTGAGCAACCATGTGTAGTCTTTTCTGTTCTGTCGAAGACAAGATGAAATTAAAGAGGTTCTCCTCCATAGGCTTTCGTTTTGATTTTTTTGGAGATTAAACGTGCAAAGAGAAGGTCACTGCCCTACTAGATTTAATGTTCCGTCGTGTAAATTGCTTGGTTGAAATATCGGTCAGTCTGCCGGCCATTTCTTTTCGTTACTTCAGTTTATCGGTTACGTTTATGAGAATATGGAAGGGATAGTGCACCGGGACAACCACATGATAAAAGTTAAGCCGTTTCTCGATTCGTGTAAAAAGAGCTAACTTAGAAAATAATTTTATGTTCCTCACATTTCTATATTATCGGCAGACAAAATACGAAGAAAATAATTCTAAAATGATTGAAAAGGTAAAATATTATGAAATTCTTTACACAGTAGCAAAGGGAATAGTTTTAATGTGCGGGAGGAATGCCACATCTCTCTTTGATGTAGAAGACTTACTTCTACATTCGAGTCGGAAGATGTGACGTGGACTGCACCATCACGAGGTGGGTCACGGAGCGAGGCGAGACTTTTTACCTCGAACTTGTTATGGCATAAAAAAAGCCACAGGCCCGTATATTTGCCTTTACTTCTAGTCCAGTGACCTGTACGATAGGACATAATTCAATTCTCAGTGCATGACTGGGTATGATCCTACAGCAAATCGTTGTTTTCACTGTCACAGCCAAAACTGTCTGTCAGTTGACGAACACAGACGTTTGTTCACCACTAAAATTATGTCACCTAGCCAGTACACAACTTCCTTATACCTAAATAAACTAAATTATTTGTAATGGAAATGTTCTTAATATCCAATTAGTTATATTTGTGGATCAATGTCCATCTTGTGAATAACTCAATTGGTCTGTACATCCCCTGACTATTTTGGAACCCGAAGTCACTTTACCGTTTTATGGACTCTTTACCTATTGAATCCAAGCCACTTCCACACACCCCACTTCAAATATGCAACTTTTCTATCCAGGCTAAATTTATTTGTTTATTTTTTGCACCACGCGTGCTGCATATCTCACCCATCGTCTCTCTCATGGTGTTGCGCCTTTATATTATTTAATGAAGAGCACGAATTACGAAGTTTTTAGCTGTGTGACTTTTCACGTCCTTTGGTAAAAATGCCCTTTGCTTTCCTTAGTACGTGAAGCGTCGTCAGTGTTCACTGTGACGAAATTTCGGCTTTCGTACAGCACGAGGAATTTCTTGGTCAACTGAGGGACTGTCAAATTCTAAAGAAATGTTCTGCTTCGTGGAATTTATACTGTAGAGGTTAATTCTTCCTCACCTAAGAACGCTTCCAGGCTTCGTCTCTACGTCCTTCTAATAAGAATAGCGTGGAAGTTAAAATGGCGAAAAGTAGTGGTTTTAAAATGGGGCAGTGAAGTTTTGAACATTCAGTTTTCATGAGATGTTACAACTTGTCGACTGGTAAACAGCTACCGATGTTTCGGAGCGTAGTGCTTCCATCTTCGGGGTATAGCATTCCCCTGAAGGAGGCAACGCTGTCCTCCGAAACGTTTGTAACTATTTACCGCTCAACACCTATTAACATTTCACAAGACCTAAGTCTGCGCGTTGTAGCACTAACACGTTACTGCAAAGACGTTCTGGTTACTTAGTCCTTCCGCCTACTCTTCTTTGTGAATTCTTAGCCTCAAGTAAAGAAAAGCTATCTCTATACAGACCTGGAAAGGCTCTTAAGGCTACAGGACTTTGAAAGTTCCAGAATTTCTACACAGTCAGCACATGAAAGTTAAAAGGTTGTCAGCCCTGCACACCGGCCGCCTTAACTCCCCAAAACATCCCTTTCGCACTCATTTCTGTTTAGAATTTGAGTGGACCCCAAAGCCATTATGCGGTCGCGAGGATTAAGTCATTGATCCCACTGGCAATCAAACCCGCGACCTTGTCGCTTGTAGCGCATTACCTCAACCAACTGGGCTAACGCGTATCCATTAGCCCTAGTGTAAATGTTAATTACTTAAGACCTCAACTCTAATCGGGCCAAATATGCTTTGGCAGGTTATGTGCGGATCTGACAGTGTAAGGAGGTTTAGCTTAATGCTTACCGATTCCCATTAACAGGAGAATTTTAACTGCACAGTGGTCAATAACAGTCATTCATTTACATAAAATTTACATTTAAAATATTTCTGGAACAAATGGACTATTCATGGGTAAGGCTTGTAACACGGAAAAAAATTAATGCTGAAAATAGCCAAAAAACTGAAGGTAATTTACTGCTGAATATACCTAGGCATAGACTGTGGTGAGATACTAAAATGAATCATGAATAAATATTATGTGCTAAAGTGACTTGCACTTAGGCCTATCTAGCTGAAGACACGGATCAGTGCCAGATAAAGCAGCAAACCTTATTTTCTAAAGTTTGTGATCAATCAGTTTTCTTTCCTGCCGGATTTACGTTGCTTAAAACTTCAAAAGCAAAATCGGAAACGTGCAATGTAGTCACATGCTACTCGTACATTAAAAACACGTGTTTGCTTTACGCCATTCTTGTCAAAAGTAGCGTATTTATAAATCGTGCCAGGGTTGCAAAGTGGGGAAAAAAATGCTTATTTATGACGTGTTGTTTTTGGGAATCCCATTTGTGTTGTGGATACAGGCATCACACAAACTCTTGCCTAGAAACTACGCCAGCAATCTGCTGTCACATCGATAATTAACCAACTCATTAACACAAAAGCTTACAGTCCTTGAGACGTTGATAGTGGCTCAGTTAGTCCACAAATCCTTCATTGTTTATTACCGAGCTTATAAAAGCCGTCCAGTCTATCCTATCCTGAACCAGTTAAATCCAGTCCGCTCCCTCACATTCTATTTTAATATCCAGTTTAATATTATCCTTATTCCAATAAGTATTTTCTTCTTGAATTTCCGAATTAACATTTTGTAGCCATTTTTCTTTTTCACTGTGCGTGCTACATGTACCGCTCATTGTGCAAATAATACCTCAGAACATGTGGAGAGGTTGAAAGTCACATTAATATTTTATTTACCATTGCAGGCCCCACATTAAAATCAACTAAGGTAGATAATATCCAGAAGGAGACGTCGGGATTGTTACTTTTTGTTAGTTTACACTGGAAAGCCATATAATGAATAAATTTTGGGACATTAATTTTTTTTTCCCTAACTGCCTTTCGGACACCTGGTATTTGAAAATCATAAATTATTAAGCTTCTCTCTGTGCACGTTCCTCCAATTTTCTCTTACCTCTTCTCTGTCGGGATCGAATATTCTTCTCAGTGCATCAATAACGTACTAAAGTCTGGAACCTGCTCTGATTCGCTCTAGGCTTCGGTGTCTGATAGTACAGCAATATTTTTAGACTTTCTTGAAGCGTATTTCATAGGCACAAACATGTCTGAGGTGTTTTGCTAGAAATTTCTGGGGAATCAAACGAAAGCTAGGTTATGGATTTTATGAGAATCTGATCTTCTACTCCCGCATTATTCGCCACGAATTTGCATTTTAACTTCTTTAGTGAGTAGACCAATTCGTATTCACTTGTTCTGGAACTGCTACTCTGAATCCTTTCTCTCCGTAAGAGCATCTGAAGAGGAAGTACTTAACCTACCTTCAGAGCCTACTTTTACAACAAAGCAGAACACATTAGGGTCCTGTGCAGTGGATATACACGTAGGAAAACATCATTTAACCCTGCCAATGTAATGATAGTCTTAATTCGTCGTTTAATTATAATTTATACTTTGTCCAAATATTCGTCGATGTTGAGAAGAATACTTGAACTGGACAGGGAAGAATTAAGAGAAATATAGCTAAGAAGAAGTAATGAGACGCATCATATCAAGTAATGTTTTCTGTGTTTGTAAGAAAATAATCCGCTCCCAAATATTTGAAGTGTTTAGTTTCTTTGCCTGGCAAAAAGCTTGAATCGTATTCATGTCCCATTCTTTATCAGTGACTGCCTGTACATGAAATGTTCCACGGAAGCCAGTTCATTTCTCTGGTACTGACCTCAGATTAAGTAACCTAAAATGTAACACACAAATATCCTAACTTGAAACAAATTTGATATTTTGAAACCGAACTTTATCTAAATTATACAAGTCGATTTCTGTGTCACAGTTAAGTAGATCTGTCCCATGCTGACGTACAGGTATGCAATCCTTATTTGCAACACCACATGAAAAAACATAAATGCAAAGTGCGGAAAAGAGAAGAAATTCATACAGTTACATCAGTTGTATGTGTATTTATCACCATTCTGTGAACGGTTATCTAACACGCATAAACTTTGTACATAGGGGATGGATTTGAAATTTCCTGAAATAAATTCCTATCTCGATTAGTATGACAGCTGTTTTTCACCAAGTTCTTTTCGAACGAATTTTATGATTGCATATCAGATTAGTCCACTTAATATTCATGTCCTCATCCCTGCCACATTCCCATTAATATACTCAAGTCCAAAGTATTTGGTGTAAAATATTTGCGCTGAAAGTAAATGTAAAATTCGGGATACTTCCTGATCAAATCCCAGTTTAATGTTGTTTTCGTAGCGTCTCAAATATTTGTTAACTTCTTGGGATTCTATCGTCAAAGTTTTGTATTAAAAGGCAAATAATGACGAAAGAATCGGACTGTGAAATGTTAGTTAGCTTCACCCGCCTGAAGCGGCTGTCAGCGCTAGAGGATTTTGTTAAAAGTCTGTTGTATTCTATCCGTTCATCCAAACAAATGCCATGACACATCTCCAATGACTAGAGTTGGAATTCGTCTTAACTTTGCAGGTGCACCTTATCGGTTCTAGTGTTACTGCTGTGTTAATTCTGTGTTACTCAAAGAGTTTTAATTGAAATAACAAGAGAAATCCCTCGGGAAGGCGCTAAATTGTGTAATTTGCACTCGAAGTGTGTCAAGTTTCGGTGTAGATTGCTAACCCGGATATTCTAATGTATTGGTTTCCTTTTTTGTGCCACGGGAATGCAACTTGTTTCATATTTACTTTCAGTTCACCGTGCATCAAATTATTTCATGCAACGCAATTCTCAGTAACTTACTTATCTGACATGTAAAAATAAGCCAGAGTAGATTCAGGGACATATTTTAACATGCTTTTGAACCGAGTTTTTTGACAGCTGCTTAGGAATATGCTTAGCTATGTATTATACTTACTGTTCATTGCAGCGAAAGTTTATAAATGTTTTTATTTTTTTTTTGTATGTTTGCGAACATATTCCATATTTATATACTTATTCCAGCAATGTCATATTATTCAAACATTGAATGAAATTTCATCAGTGTACATAGTAAATAAAGAATAATTTCAAAATTAGATTATTAGTTTTAAAAATATCCAATTGCATGTTTACTTATTCGTTTGTATAAGTTTTTGTATTTGTGTATTATAGAAGCACAAACCCCCACCGTCGCTGTGTTGCAGTGTGCCACATTAGCCGCACTTTGTTGCCTGAGGCACTCTGTGTGGCCCAAGCGCTGACAGCTAGACAATGCTGAGGCACTGATCGTCACGCTGTGTTTGTGGCCACCGCAGCACCTGTTTACCTTATTGAAGTACCATTTCCACCCGCTTGCAATAGTGAGGCACTAGTAGCCACTGATATTCATTTCTGCATTGCCCTGGGCCATTATTAAGACACTAACCGCCACTGACGTGTGTTTCTGTATGTTTCCTGCAGCCCCCGCTATCAATCCCGCACCCGACGGCAGCCCTCACGTCGATCCATGCGTCTCTGCCACACTTCTTGCCGTCGCCGGCGCTGGCTTCACCTGTGGGCTCATCCTCATCTCAGCCGGGGGTTGGGGTAAACAACGCCCCTTGCTCCACCCTGTTTGTCGCCAACCTCGGCCAGTTCGTGTCCGAGCATGAGCTCAAGGAAGTCTTCAGCAGGTGCGTCTCCATTTATTTTATCACCAGCAGCTCCATCCAAACCACGCAACATATCCCTAAAAATATTGTTGTACAGTAAGTGCGAATACGGAAACTTGTGATTTGTCTTGGGTAATTATTCGAGCAGGGCAGGCCCGAGACATGTGATTGGTGGCCCGGTCAGACTAAGGCCTTGTTTTACATTGAAATCGGTGTTTTTATGTTTTTTTGTCGTATGACAGGGTGGCAAAACTTTTGAAAACTCGGAGAAATCTTTACGCGACTGGAAACCTGAGTTTACCAGTACATTATTTCCGATTAATCCAGTGATGTCTTGACGCCTAGGGCTGCTGCCCGGCTGGACCGCCCCTTAGTCCAGCCCTGTACCAATATTCCGGAATTCATAAGGTGAAAAAATATATTGTTGCCTATCTTATTTCGTAATGCTGTAATTTCTTAAACTTAAACATTTGTATAAACTTTGCACCTAATATCTTACCCGATAGAAATGTCTCAGCTTAATATGTGAAAGGATTGGAGACGTAAATAAATCACTTCACTGGCCTATGTTTGACATTACAATACTTCAAGCTTTCAGATAGAGATAACACACATTTGGTGTATACAATTATGTAGCACTTCATAGAACCTGAAGATGTGCGAGTTGAATTGAAAGTCAAACAAAACCACTTAGCATTATTACAATGCGAACACAAAATCCCAGCGCTGATCTTAAATTTCATTTTCGCCATGTACACGTGTTTCCGGTACCAGAGTGTTCTTGTCAGGACCACTAATATTTACTGCGAAACATAATTTGAATATATTTTGACTAAGCACAAGAAATATGTGCTTCAGTTCTATCAAGTGACATAGAGATGGATTCACCGTCCTGATGTTGGTGAAATAGCTATTGAAGATTCAGGAGGAATTATAATCCTTTTTATGTAAACTTTTATATACTTCTGTCTCACTTCCTTCTTTAGTGTTTCCTTCCTATCTCTTTTATTGGCAAGTTCTATTGTCACTTCTCACGTCTTTCTTTCCTTCTTCTCCTTTAGTTTAAAGCACTTTATGTAAATATCTCTCAGAACGTACCGTTAGAGAAAAACAATAAAAAATATGACCCCTGCAAAGGATTGTGTTATTTCATAGTTTTCTCAATGGACCTCATCGTGTGTGAGAGCAAGTAATCACACATCGCAAGCAAACATCAATAGACACTAGCTTTTACAAGATTTTTATTACGCGTATTCCTATGCAAATTCTCGTAACAACTTGTGGGTGGTTTCAAATAGAGTGAACTGCTCTTGCACGTATTATGAAAGAGAAAACTGCGTAACGCAGCCGGTATGAGTTTGCACTCTCTTGTAAGACAAAAACCAATTAACCTTCATATTGCTTCTGCTTGGTTTCGACATCGCAGCCTTTAATATGTCGGTACAGCTAATTATACGGCATCGATGAGTCTTTCGGGAAAGGGTGATGTTTTGTTTGTTTTGTGTTTGACGCAAAAACCCCCAGTGGGCCAGAGCCTCCTCAATCACGAGGTTCCTAGATCACACACAACGTCGCACCACAGTCGGTAGGACTCCTCTGGACGAGTAATTAGCTCGTCGCAGAGACCTCTAGCTGACAACACACAACATTTACAAAAGAAAGACATCCATGCCCCCGGTGGGATTCGAACCCACAATCTCAGCAGGCGAGCGGCCGTAGACCCACGCCTTAGACCGCGTGGCCACTGGGACCGACTAAGATTGATGTAATTCGCCGTATTCAGAAGGCCATAAGTGGGTTCAGCCTATCAAAAAACAAGGGCTATACCTCAAAACTGTGTAGTAAACTGCACATTGACCTGCTATCACCATTTCCAGAACACCACCATCACTGCCGATCCAATGTTAGGCTTCGTTTTCCACCCAGCTACAAGCCTAAGAACAGAAATCCTATGCACTCTGCAAAAAAAAGTGTGTTTCTGTCTGAGAAGGAAATGTCATAATTGTGTCCACAGCAATAGGAAGTCAGTTTAGTCTGTCTTGATATTTGCAGCAAACCGTCTTCTTTCGCCAGGTTTACGTTCTTGAGAAACTGCGCGAAATTTGAAATCGCCATGACCGAAAGTAAGATCTTTTGAGAAAAATGGTGTTAGATTGTCTATAGGCACAAGAAGCATGGTAACGCCTATGCGAATTTTCCAAACGTATTGTGTCATTCCCGGAAGTTATATGACTATAGACGTTTGGTCGAATGATATTTGGAAGATTGGAACCTGAATTCCGATTTGTCCTAAGCAAATGATTTTACAATTTAAAAATATATGTCCTATATCCGTATAATGAAAACCAAATTGATGTACTATTTATCGTCAGTTTATTTCGTCACTCAACCTCTTCACGTTTCGGGCACTTTTGTAGCAATTGCCAACAGACAGTCAACTGAAAAACACAGCACGTACCAGTTGTTGTATATATAGAGTATACCTCCTGATGACGGGCTACAAAAGTGCCCGAAACGTGTAGAGGTTGAGTGACGAAATAAACTGACGATAAATAGTGCATCAATTTGTTTTTCATTACAGGGATGTATCGAGATGCATGTCAAAAAACATAAAAAATGTGCCCTGTACTTATTCAAGTATCACTTCTTAAGATATTAAGAAAAGGGGTATAACTCCACACATTAAAATGGGCATTAGATGGAAGTGAATGGTGTTTAGATTTATGTCATTGGATAGGAGGCTGGGTGATTCTCAAAGTGGTTCCGGGCCTTGTAAATAATATAAAAAAAATGTTTGTCCGTGCCCTAACTCGAAATCAGACTCCTCTGCCCCCGGCCCCGTAACTAAGTCATTACTACGACCAAACTTTCCTGGTTCCCTTTATTGGTTTTGGAGCAGTCTATTAATTGACCTCCTCCCCCCTTCTTGCATTTCAATGTGATAATCTTCCAATTGGTTGCATGTAAAGTTGGGGTTGCAAATGACAAGTACAGGATAAACGTATCATAAAATACAGCCACATAGTTCAGTGACATATTAATTTTAATCACAAAATACCGCAAACTTCCTGCGGGTTTCTCGTCCGTGTAAATCCGTTTTCGAGCCTTGTAACGCTTTTTAATGTCACAAAATTCAGTCATGGGCAAAGGATTATAAGAAACTTTATTGCGACCAAAAGTCACCAAATTTCATATCCAGCACTGCCAACCTACAGAGGCTATATAAATCATCGGCAAGATTGTACCTAATTTAAAACAAAATTCCTCCACTTCAATATTCTAAATATTTCGATTACTTGTAATTTGACATTTATTCGTGATTTACGACTTGAAGCTGAAATATGGTCACAAGGGAACGAGTGCTCTTTTCATTTCCATAAAATTGTGACATTCCTACAGTACTGACTAAAGCTAAAAGATCAGTTTCAGACGCGTTAGTGTCCACATTAAATTATGCGTAGCACTGAACTTTAGTTGGCTAGCTTCATCTAACGTGATATGGAGGTTGGCAAATTTTGTGTTAACTTCAGGGTGAGCGGAACATGAAAACGATTTTTAGAGTACTTTTCCGTTCTCTTCTCTCTCCATTTCAAATATACAAATTAAATTAGCGATAAATTTTGTCCTAAAAGGGGGGCCGAGGAGATAAAATAATGTAACGTGACTTGCCAATCGTCGAGCGCCCGGCATGTTATAAAATGATGAACCATGTACCGAAAGAATAAAATAAATAAATTGTGTGCGGTCGTGGTAATGTCCACATCAGTGGTGTCAATTTTATGGTACTGGCTCAGTAGAGCATTTAGTATTAAACGTTTCTTCTCCATGTACTTGAATCGCACAATGTTAGAATGATTATGTGTTACCAGTGTCACTTATTTAGAGTCTAAGTAGCTTACAAGACCCTATGTTAATGCGTAACAACAATAGCAGGTAACGTTGTTCCTGTGCTAGCCGTAAAGGCAAAGAGGGAAGAGAAATTATAGTGCCGCTTTTCTTAATAATTTCGGTGCTAGAGGGAGAACGTGGTTAGTTTCACGTCCTGGCCGCTTTATCTCAGGGGAGGGAGTGCGATACCCGTTGAATAAGAGACTAGTTGTACACCAGAGCCGGGTTGTACAAATACTTTGCCTTGGCCGGAAATCGAAGAGTTCCTCGGACTTCCAACTCATAGCCTACCCCCAATACCAACTGCGTTCTGCCGACTCACCAAGTGGTAGTGAGGAGCAGATGTATTATACTGCATAGCTGTGTAGTTAAGTCTAAATTTTCATGTGAAGAAGACAAGATAAAACAAATAGAAATTAATAGGAAGAGCTTGGGGGCTGGATAGGAGAAAGAATATAGAATGAGTGAAAGAATATGGAATGACTGTGCGAATTGGTATAAACTGGCTCAAGACAGGTTTCACTGGCTGGCTTTTATGAAGGCGTTAATGAATCTTCAGATTTCGAATTAGTGCTTAACTTATTGACGAGCTCCTCATTTAGGATTATCTTTGAGTTAGGTTGTCTTATTTCTCTAATTTATTGTTTGGTAGTCGCGGGCGCTATCAGATTTGCGACAGCTTTGTTGTAGGCTGGCCGCTAAAGCTTGAGGTTTTCAGAAACTTCTACTCTGCTTGTCACGGCCTGCGGTTCTTAACACGGAAGGGAACCGCGGACCGACCCTTCTGGCAGTTTTCTTGCATTTCTCCATAAAACAGGCCGAAACCCAACGCCTTTTTTTACTGTACGTCGTTATTTAATAATATATGAAGCGAGTTTCCCTTGCACATAAACACACACACACACACAATTTCTTGTGTTTGAGTTCACTAATTTCAGAACTGCGCTTGCCCCTTATGTCTGCATAACACCCACATGAAGCTTTTATTCATTGTCTCAACTCAGGTGACAAAATTCACGTTGTTTCAGAAATATACTTTTTTCGTATACATGTGTATATTGCCGTACAGTCTGGTATCATATAGAATATCTACAAACGTTTCTGCCGTATAAAAATTAAGCCCTTTATAGTTGAATAAAGATAGACCAACTTGATGTCACTTGCTTTATTATTTCATTATTTAATGCTCAACATGTTTCGGATGTTAATACATCCATCCTCAGGAGCTTGCGACTTATTTTTTGAGTTATTTCATGGGTTGTATT